>ERZ761602.4738-NODE-4738-length-16935-cov-4.526777_pt1 | contig 16935 bp, 17 predicted proteins | sample MGYA00512165_ERZ761602 | MGnify/ENA primary metagenome ERZ761602 (study PRJEB28899, sample SAMN02445085) | bioreactor sludge metagenome | biome: EBPR sludge; isolation source: Thorneside wastewater treatment plant | place: Australia: Brisbane, Thorneside...
GATGGTGACCGTGGCGCCGTCGGGGACGCCGTGCACGCGGTAGCGGAAGCCGAAGCTGGTGCCGAGCTGGCCCATCACCTCGCGCGTGGCCTGGAGCAGGCGGACGTTGGCGACGACGTTCATCTTGCCGCTGACCGAGATCGGCATCGGCACCGTGGTGCGCGTGCCGGTGGCGTAGATGCCGTGATCGAGAATCTCGACCCGCGGCTGCTCGGCCTGCGCCCGCGCCGGAGCGAGGACCGGCAAGGCCAGGAGCGCGAACGCGACGGCGGCGAAATGTCGGAGCATGTCGGGGAACCGGGTTTCCGATGCCAGTATACGCTGAATATGGCCGTTGTATGGAACCGGCTATGAACGAGATCACAGGCCCCGCACGGCGGCGCCAAGCGCTTGAAATGCACACATTTTAACTGCGCCGCGGCGGCGACATTGACACCCGCCCCGCGCGCCACCTAACTCCTCGCCGACCCGCCCGCCGCAAGCGCATCCTCATGGCCGCCACGCTCAATCTCGCCCTCGCCCAGATCGACACGACCGTGGGCGACATCGCGGGCAATCTCGACCGCATCCGCGCCGCCCGCGCCGAGGCCAGGGGCCAGGGCGCCGATCTCGTCGTCTTTCCAGAGCTCACGATCTCCGGCTATCCGCCCGAAGACCTCGTCCTGAAGCCGCTGTTCCAGGACCGCGCCGCCGCCGCGGTGGAAACGTTGGCCGCCGAGACCAAGGACGGCGGCCCGGCGATGATCGTGGGCGCGCCGTGGCGCGAGAACGGCCAGCTCTACAACGCCGCGTTCCTGCTCGACGCCGGCCTCGTCGCCGCCAAGCGCTTCAAGCACGACCTGCCGAATTACGGCGTGTTCGACGAGAAGCGCGTGTTCGCGGCGGCGCCGCCGCCGGGGCCGGTGAATTTCCGCGGCGTGCGGCTCGGCCTCATGATCTGCGAGGACATGTGGCGGCCGGACGTGACCGAGACGCTGCAGGAATCGGGCGCCGAGATCCTGATCGTGCCGAACGGCAGCCCCTACGAGAGCGACAAGCTCGACGAGCGCATCAATCTCGCCGTGCAGCGCGTGGTCGAATCCGATCTGCCGCTGGTCTACGTGAACCAGATCTGCGGTCAGGATGAGCTGGTGTTCGACGGCGCGTCGTTCGTGCTGAACGCCGACCGCCGCCTCGCCGTGCAGGCACCCTCGTGGCGCGAGCACGTGACGACGACGCGCTGGACGCGCGGCAGCGACGGCGCCTGGGCCTGCGCGCCGGGCGAGGTGCATCCGCAGCCGCAGCGGCTCGAGGCGATCTACGGCGCGATGATGCTGGGTCTCCGTGACTACGTGCGGAAGAACCGCTTTCCCGGCGTGGCGCTCGGGCTTTCGGGCGGCATCGATTCGGCGATCTCGGCGGCGGTGGCCGTGGATGCGCTCGGGGCCGAGAAGGTGTGGTGCGTGATGATGCCCTCGCCCTACACCTCGCGCGACAGCCTCGAGGACGCCGCCGCGGTCGCGAAGGCGCTCGGCTGCCGACTCGATACGGTGCCGATCGTGCCGGCGATGGAGGCGTTCGGCGCGATGACGCGGCCTCTCTTTGCCGGCCGCGCACCCGACACGACCGAAGAGAACATCCAGGCGCGCGCGCGCGGCATCACGCTGATGGCGCTCTCCAACAAGTTCGGCCACATGGTGCTCTCGACCGGCAACAAATCCGAGATGTCGGTGGGCTACGCCACGCTCTACGGCGACATGTGCGGCGGCTATTCGGTGCTGAAGGACGTGTACAAGACCGACGTGTTCGCGCTGTCGCGCTGGCGCAACGCGCATAAGCCGGACGGCGCTCTTGGGCCGGCCGGCGTCGTCATGCCCGAGCGCGTCATCACCAAGCCGCCGACCGCCGAGCTGAAGCCGAACCAGAAAGACGAGGATTCGCTGCCGCCCTACGCGATGCTCGACGGCATCCTCGAATGCCTCATCGAGCACGAGATGCGGCTCGACGACATCGTGGCCAAGGGCTTCGACCGCGCGACCGTGCTGCGCGTCTGGCAAATGCTCGACCGCGCCGAATACAAGCGCCGCCAGGCCCCGCCGGGGGTGAAGATCACCCGCCGCTCGTTCGGCCGCGACCGCCGCTACCCGATCACCAACGGGTTCAAGCCGCCGGGGTAGCGGCGGCGGCGCGGGATCGCATGCCCCGCGCGATGCGATGCGGCTTCCACGGCGCGGCGGTGCGTGACAGTGTGCGGGCGGTACGGCGGAACGGGAGACTCGCGGACGTGGATACGATCGAGACCTTGCGCGGGCAGCGCGGCGACGTGGGGCACCTGTTCCAGGGCGATCGCGTCCACCGCGACGTCTATACGAGCCCGGAGATTTTCGCGCTCGAGCAGGAGCGGCTGTTCGCGCGGACCTGGCAATTCCTCGGCCACGCCTCGCAGGTGCCGAAGCCCGGCGATTTCGTCACGACGGAGATCGCGGGGCGCCCGCTGATCCTGGTGCGCGCCGCCGACAAGTCGCTGTCGGTCGTCATGAACCGCTGCGCGCACAAGGGCGCCAAGGTGCTGACCGAAGCGACCGGCAGCACCGGCCGCGCGCTGCGCTGCCCCTATCACGGCTGGTCGTACCGGCTCGACGGCTCGCTGCTCGGCCTGCCGATCCAGAAGGATTACGAGGGCACGCGGCTGCGCGAATGCGAGAACGGCAAGGGCCTCGAGCGCATCGCGAGCGCGGAGCGACGCGGCTTCGTGTTCGTCCGCCTCGGCGGCGAGGGCCCTTCGTTCGAGGAGTATTTCGGGCCGGCGCTGTCGTTCCTCGACATGATGGCCGACCGCTCGCCCGAGGGCGAGCTCGAGGCGATCATGCCGCCGCTGCGCGTTTCCATCAAATGCAACTGGAAGATCTATCTCGAGAACATCAACGACTCGCTGCACGTGTTCGCCGCGCACGAGCCGACGATGATCGCCGGCCGCCAGATCTGGTCGCCCAAGACGCCGGACGAGCCGCGGCCGATGCCGGTCGAGCAGCTCGCCGGCTTCCAGGCCGGCACCGGCTTCGAGTTCATCGAGAAGATGGGCGCGCGCGTGATGCCCGAGGGCCACAGCCTGCTCGGGCTCGCGGCCAGCGTGCATTCGCATTACGGCGAGGACCCCGCCTATCTCGCGGCGATGACCAAGGCCTATGGCGAGGAGCGCGCGAAGGCGATCCTCGCCTACATGCCGCAGAACGGCGTCATGTATCCGAGCGTGGCGCTCAAGGGCTCGCCGCAGGTGATGCGCGTGCTGCGCCCGATCGCCGCCGACCGCACCGTGCTCGAGGCCTGGTGCTTCCGCGCCAAGGGCGCGCCGCCGATGTTGGCCGAGCGCTCGATGCTCTACAACCGGCTCGTCTTCTCGCCGCTCTCGCTGGTGGCGCAGGACGACGTGCACCTGTTCGAGACCGCGCAGAAGAGCCTGCTCGCGAGCGGCAATCCCTGGGTCAGCCTGCATCGCGGCCATCGGCCCGGCGAGGAGAACGATTTCGGGAAGGACAAGAGCGGCATCGACGAGATCGTCATGCGCAACCAGCACCGCGCCTGGGCGAAATACATGGCGCCCGCGTGGAGCGGAGGCCGGGCATGAGCGCGCGCACACTGCCGGCCGAGACCGATCTCGCCGCGTTCGTCTATCGCGAGGCGCGCCTCGTCGACGAGCGCCGGTTCCACGAGTGGCTCGATCTCTTCGCCGAGGACGGCCGCTATTGGCTGCCGATGCGGCGCGAGCAGACCGACCCCTCCGCCGAGCAGTCGATCACCGTCGAGGACAAGCCGCTGCTGCTCAAGGCGCGCGTGCTGCGCCTGGCCAGCGGCAAGGCCTATTCCGACCAGCCGCCGGTGCGGTGCCAGCACGTGCTGCAGGCGCCGGCCGTGGAGGAGATCGACCACGGCGCCAACCGCTACCGCACGCACACGCCGTTCTTCTACGCCGAGTACCGCCAGGGCGAGCAGCTCGTGCTCGCCGGCACCGCGCGGCACACGCTGCGGCTCGAGGGCGGCGCGCTGCGCATTGTCGAGAAGCGCGTCGACCTGCTCGGCGCCGGCAATGCGATCCCGTCGATCTTCCTGATGCCGTGAGGCGATCGATCGGGCCGGGGCGGGTCGGAAACCCGCCCCGACGCGAGCGTCATGCGTTCAGGCGCAGCTTGAACAGCTCGGCGGCGTTGAGGCGCCCGATCTTCTGGCGGTCGAGCTCGCTGATCGTGGCGTTGTCGAACCAGATCGCCGCGTGATCGACGTTCTCAAACGGCCAATCGGCCGAGAACAGGATGCGGTCCGCGCCCACTTCGAGCATCGCGTCGATCAGCGTCTGGGTGCGGAAATTGCCCGAGGTCGTGAGCCAGAAGTGCCGGTGGAAGTAGTCGGCGATCTTCTTCTTCGCCGGATATTTCGGCTTGGCCACGCCGAGCGTCCAGCCGTTGCGGTGGTCGACGCGCCACATGCTGTAGGGCAGGCCTTCGCCGAGATGCCCGAGCACGATCTTGAGGCCGGGATACTTGTCGAACAGGCCGGAGCCCATGAGGCGCAGCGCGTGCACCGCGGTCTCCTGCCCGAACGCCCAGGTGGGGCCGAGCAGCCAGGGGTGCCCGTCGTAGATCTGCGCCATGTGCGGCAGCGGATTGCGCGGGTGGAGGTAGAACGGGTAGTCGAGCTTCTCGACGACGCCCCAGAAATCCCAGTATTGCGGCATGTCGAGATAGACCGCGGATTTGGGATCGTCGACCTGCGAGAATCCGTTGACGAGCGCGCCGACGAATTTCAGCTCCTTCATGCAGCGCTCGTATTCGCGCGTCGCGGCCTCGGGGTCCTGCATCGGCAGCGCGGCGAAGGCGCGGAAGCGCTTCGGGTTCTTCGCCACCTGCTCGGCCAGGAAATCGTTGGCCTTGCGCGCGATCTCGACGGCGCGCTTCCTGTCCGGGATCGCCTGCACCGCCGGCGCGTTCAGCGAGAGGATCATGATCTCGACGCCGTTCTTGTCCATCTCGGCGATGCGCCTCGCCTGGATGTCGAGCAGCCGGCCCTTGAGCTCCTCCCAGACCGCGTCGGGCAGGAACCCCGCCGAGTCCATCAACGTCTCCTGGATCGCGAAATGCTCCTCGAGCGCGATCTTGCCCCGCATGGTCGTTCCTCCCCTTGATTCGGTCCGTCGCCGGTGAGACTACAGAAATGCCGCAAGCCATGACCGGGTCAATGCCCATTCTCCGCATGTCCGCCCAAGAGGGGCCGTGAGCCAAGCCGCGAGCGACGCCAAGGCCCCGAGCCGCGCGCCCCTTGTCGCGGCGCCGATCTTCGCGGTCGTGCTCTACGCGATCGCGGTGACGCTGCTGCTGATCGCGTTCAGCCGTGCGTTCGGCGGCCTGTCGAGCGGCACCTTCGGCGGCGCCGCGCTGCTGTGGGCGATCTATCTGCTGCCGGCGATCGTGGCGCCCGCCGCCGGCGCCCTGTTCAACGCGCTCTTTTTCGGCGAACACGGCCGGCGCGCGGCGTTCTGGCCCAATCTGGCGCTGATCATGGCCTTCGGCGCGGTCTCGATCGCCTGGCTCGTCATCGCCGGCGGCACCTGGAACTACCTCCTCGCCGCGGCGCAGCTGGCGAGCGGCCTCCTGGCGTTCCTGCTGCTGGTGAAGACCGCCCGCGGCCACGCGGTCCGGCGCTGACGGGCGCGCGCTGCTTTACCCCCCGGCGCCCCTCTGCTAACCAAGGCCGCGCCGGCTTAGACCCCCTTTTTCGGGCCCGATTTCCGTGACCATCCGCCTCCACAACACGCTCACGCGCCAGAAGGAAGCGTTCGTTCCGCTCGATCCCGCGAACGTGCGCATGTATGTGTGCGGCCCCACGGTCTACGACCGCATCCACATCGGCAACGCGCGGCCGTTCGTGGTCTTCGACGTGCTGTTCCGCCTGCTGCGCCGGCAATACGGCGCGGAGCACGTGAAATACGCGCGCAACATCACCGACATCGACGACAAGATCAACAATCGCGCCAAGGAGCGCGGCATCGACATCGCGGCCTTGACCGTCGACACGACGCGCACGTTCCACGAAGACGTGGCGGCGATCGGTTGCTTGCCGCCGACGTTCGAGCCGCGCGCCACCGCGACCATCGCCGAGATGCAGGAGATGATCGCGGCGCTGATCGCCAAGGGCTACGCCTATGAAGCGCAGGGCCACGTGCTGTTCCACGTGCCGGCGATGATGGAACGCCCGCCGCTGCCGAAACACGTCTACGGCCTGCTCTCGAAGAAGAACCGCGACGACCTCGTCGCCGGCGCGCGCATCGACGTGGCGCCCTACAAGAAAGACCCGGCCGATTTCGTGCTGTGGAAGCCCTCCTCGCCCGATCTGCCCGGCTGGGACTCGCCCTGGGGCCGCGGGCGGCCGGGCTGGCACATCGAATGCTCGGCGATGGCGCGCAAGCACCTCGGCGAGACGTTCGACATCCACGCCGGCGGCCTCGACCTCATCTTCCCGCACCACGAGAACGAGATCGCGCAGAGCGAGTGCTGCAACGGCGCGCCGATGGCGCGCTATTGGATGCACAACGGCTTCATCGAGCGCGGCGGCGAGAAGATGGCGAAGTCCGTCGGCAACATCGACAAGGTGCGCGACCTGCTCGACGAATTCCCCGGCGAGGCGCTGCGCCTGATGCTGCTGAAGACGCACTACCGCAGCCCGCTGGAGTTCACGAAGGAAGGGTTGCGCGAGGCTAAGGAGGATCTCGACAGCTTCTACGACGCGCTCCGCAAGGCCGGCGGCACCCAGCCCGCGCCGGCGGCGGAAATCGCCGTCGCTGCGTCGCTGGAAGACGACCTCAATACCAGCGATGCGCTGACCTCGCTCCGCGAAATGCGCAAGGCGCTCAACAAGGCGGAGGCGGAGACGGAGCGCGCCCGACTCAAGGGCGAAATGCTCGCCTCGGCGGACCTGCTCGGCCTGCTCAAGGCCGATCCGGAAGCGTGGTTCCGCCGGCAGCCGAAATCCGCCGCCTCGATCGACGAAGCGAAAATCACCTCGCTCATCGACGCCCGCCTCGCCGCGCGCAAGGCGAAGAACTTCAAGGAGGCCGACCGCATCCGCGACGAGCTCGCGCGACAGGGCGTGATCCTCGAGGACGGCCCCACGGGCACGACTTGGCGGAGGGCGGGGTGAGCGCGGCTCCGGCCCTCACTTCCCATTCGCCGCAAGGGCGGCGAACGGGCCCCTTCTCTCCCACTCCGTGGGAGAGAGAAGAAAATCGCGCGCGCCTTCTTCCTTCTCTCTCCCGCTTGCGGGAGAGAAGGGGCCCAAACCGCACTTGCGGTTTGGGAAGTGAGGGCCGGGGCCGCGCGCGAGGCGCGGGATGACGAGCAAACGCGTCTACCTCTTCGACACGACGCTGCGCGACGGCGCGCAGACGCAGGGCGTCGATTTCTCGGTCGCCGACAAGCGCCACATCGCCGGCGAGCTCGACGCGCTCGGCGTGGACTACGTCGAGGGCGGCTGGCCCGGCGCCAATCCGACCGACGACGCCTTCTTCGCCGAGCCGCCGGCGCTGAAGCGCGCGACCTTCACCGCGTTCGGCATGACTCGGCGGCCGGGCCGCAGCACGTCCAACGATCCCGGCCTCGCCGCGGTGCTCGGCGCCCGGACCAAGGCCGTGTGCATGGTCGGCAAGGCGTGGGATTTCCACGTCAAGGTGGCGCTCGGCGCTTCGCTCAAGGAAAACCTGGCGATGATCGGCGAGAGCGTGGCGGCGGCCAAGAAGCGCGGCGCCGAGCCGATGTACGACGCCGAGCACTTCTTCGACGGCTACAAGGCCAACCCGGCCTACGCGCTCGATTGCCTGAAGGCCGCCTACGAGGGCGGCGCGCGCTGGCTCGTGCTCTGCGACACCAACGGCGGCACGCTGCCGGCCGAGATTTTCCGCATCGTCTCCGAGGTGGCGAAGGTGCTGCCCGGCGACCGGCTCGGCATCCACGCGCACAACGACACCGAGAACGCGGTGGCCAACTCGCTCGCCGCGGTCGACGCCGGCGCGCGCCAGATCCAGGGCACGATCAACGGCCTCGGCGAGCGCTGCGGCAACGCCAACATGATCTCGCTGATCGCGAGCCTGAAGCTCAAGACCGGCTACGAGACCGGCATCTCCGACAAGCAGCTCGCGCGCTTGAAGCACGTCTCGCGCATGCTCGACGAGATGCTGAACAAGAGCCCGAACCGCCACCAGCCCTATGTCGGCGACAGCGCGTTCGCGCACAAGGGCGGGCTCCACGTCTCGGCCGTGACCAAAGACCCGCGCACCTACGAGCACATCGAGCCCGCCAAGGTCGGCAACCGGCGCGTCATCGTCGTCTCCGACCAGGCCGGCCGCTCGAACATCCTCGAGCGCCTGAAGGAGATCGGCATCGAGGTGGCGCCCGACAACCCCAAGATCGGCCGCCTGGTCGAGGACGTGAAGGCGCGCGAGCACGACGGCTATGCCTATGACGGCGCCGAAGCGAGTTTCGAATTGCTCGCGCGGCAGATGCTGCAGGGCATTCCCGACTATTTCTCGATGGAGAGCTTCCGCGTCGACGTCGAGCGCCGCTTCAACGCGAAGGGCGCGCTCGTCACGATCTCGCAGGCGGTGGCCAAGATGCGCGTGGGCAACGGGCACTACCACGAGGTCGGCGAAGGCAACGGCCCGGTCGACGCGCTGGCGCACGCGATGAACAAGGCGCTGCTGCGCCCCTACCCCAACCTCGAGGACATGCGCCTGACCGACTACAAGGTGCGCATCCTGACGCCGCAGGCCGGCACCGCCGCCGTCACGCGCGTGATGATCGAATCGAGCGACGCCAGCGGCCAGCGCTGGTCCACCGTCGGCATCTCGCCCAACATCATCGACGCCTCCTACGAGGCGCTCAAGGACGCGATCTACTACAAGCTGCTGCGCGCGAAGACGCGGGCGGCGGCATAGCCCGGGCCCGTCCGCCTTCGCCGCGAAGGCCGCGATCGCCCTTTTTCCGAGGAACCATGAACCAGTCCAGACCGTCGAACGGCACCGAAGGCTACGCGGAAGAGGCCGCGACGCTCGCCGCGCGCTACGAGCGCCTGACCCTGGAGCAGGTGCACGGCGATACCCTGCGCCTGTTCCCCAAGCCGCCGGCCTCGGTGCTGGATATCGGCGCCGGGACCGGCCGCGACGCCGCGGCCCTGGCGGCGCGCGGGCACAAGGTCGTCGTCGCCGTCGAGCCGACCCGGGAGCTGCGCGAGCACGGACAAAAGGTTCACGCCGCCCGCAAGATCAAGTGGATCGACGACAGCCTGCCCGATCTCGACAAGGTGTTCGATCTCGACCGGCGCTTCGATCTGGTCCTGCTGACCGCCGTATGGATGCATCTCGACAAGGAACAGCGCCACGCCGCGATGGCCAGCGTCGCCAGCCTGACCGAGCCGGGCGGCCGCATCGTGCTGTCGCTCCGTCACGGGCCGGTGCCGAAAGGACGGCGCATGTTCCCGGTCACGGCGGCGGAGACCGTGGCGCTGGCCGACAGCCAGGGGCTCGCCACGCTCTACAACAAGCAGCACCCCGACATGGAGGGCCGCGCCGGCGTTTCCTGGACCTGGCTGGTCTTCGAGCGGCCGCAATCGGACTGACGCGGATATCGTCTGCGGAAAATGCACGGCGATCGCACCTTCGGCACGGCAGGGCTTCGCTAGTGGCCGGCACCGACAAATCGCGCGGCACGTCCGGCATCGACCCCACCGGGCCGGCCGTCGTTCTCGTGGGCCCGCAGCTCGGCGAGAACATCGGCACGGCGGCGCGCGCGATGCTGAACTGCGGGCTCGCCGATCTCCGCCTCGTCGAGCCGCGCGACGGCTGGCCCAATGCCAAGGCTGTGGCCGCCGCGTCGGGCGCCGATCTCGTGATCGAACGGGCGCGCGTCTTCGCCGGCATTCCCGAGGCGATCGCGGACTGCCAGCACGTCTATGCCGCCACCGCGCGTCCGCGCGAGCTGGTGAAGGCAGTGCTGACGCCGCGCGCGGCCGCCGCCGAGATCCGCGCGGCGCAGGCCAGGGGCGAGCGCGTCGGCATCCTGTTCGGCCCCGAGCGCTGGGGGCTGACCACCGACCAGGTGAGCTTCGCGGGCCAGATCGTCGAGGTGCCGCTCAACCCGGCCTTCGCCTCGCTCAACCTCGCGCAGGCGGTGCTGATCGTCGCCTACGAGTGGCACATGGCCGCCGACGCGACGCCGGCGAAATTCATCCCGACGCTCGAGGCGCATGGCGGGCCGACCGAGCTCGCGACCCAGGACGACATCCTGAAGCTGTTCGAGCACCTCGAGCGCGAGCTGGACGAATCCGGCTACCTGTTCCCGCCCGACAAGCGGCCGGCGATGGTGCGCAACCTGCGCAGCATTTTCCTGCGCGCGAATTTGACCGAGCCCGAGGTGCGCTCGCTGCGCGGCGTGGTGAAGGCGCTCGTGCAGCGCCGGCGCGATCTCGAGGCGCGCGGCATCAAGCGGCCGAAGCGCCGGCCCGGGCCCTGAGGCCTGCGGCAAATCACGCCGCCCGGCCCGGCCGGCGGCCTTTGACACCGGGCGGCCGCCAAGTATAGTCCGCGCACTTTCGGAGAACGCGGGCCGCGATCCCCTGGGGTTGCGGCCCCGCCCGTTTTCCGGGGTTTCCCCCGGAACGGCGGGCCTATCCGGACAACACCAACATTGGCCGGCCCAGCGAGGCCGCGCCGGGAAAGGACATCAAGCGATGACCAAGCGTCATACCGCCAAGGAAAAGATTTCGCGCCGCCTCGGCGTGAATCTCTGGGGCCGCGCCAAGAGCCCCGTCAACAAGTCGGAGGCCGGCCCGGGCCAGCACGGCGCCAACCGCCGCCGCAAGATCTCCGACTACGGCACGCAGCTCCAGGCCAAGCAGAAGCTCAAGGGCTATTACGCCAATATCGGCGAGCGCCAGTTCCGCCGCTACTACCAGGAAGCCGCGCGCCGCAAGGGCGACACCGGCGAGCAGCTCGTCGGCCTGCTCGAGCGCCGGCTCGACACCGTCATCTACCGCCTGAAGTTCGTGCCGACGCCGTTCGCGGCGCGCCAGTTCGTCTCGCACGGCCACGTGCTGGTGAACGGCAAGCGCGTCACGATCCCCTCCTATCTCGTAAAGGAAGGCGACACGGTCGAGCTGAAGGGCAAGGCCAAGGAGCTGCCGGTCGTGCTGGAGTCCGTGGAGTCGCCGGAGCGCGACGTGCCCGGCTATCTCGAGGTCGACACCAAGGCCAAGAAGGGCAGGCTCGTGCGCATCCCGCAGCTCTCCGACGTGCCGTACCCGGTCCGCATGGAACCGAACCTCGTCGTCGAGTTCTATTCGCGGTAAGCGAGGCGCGATCTCGAAGCGAAGCGGCCCGGGTTTCCCGGCCCGTTTTCGTTTGTGGGCCGCACTTACTCCGCCGCCTTCGCGCTCGCCCGCGCTTCGTTTTCGGCGCTCCAGCGCTGTGCGATTTCGTCGAGCTGGTCGAGCACGGGCGCGAGCTCGTGGCCGCGGCGCGAGAGGCTGTAGGTCACCTGCGGCGGGATCGTCGGCTTGTAGTCGCGGCGGATGATCTCGGCCTCCTCGAGCAGGCGCAGCCGCTCGGTCAGGATCTTGGCGGAGATGCCGGCCACCTTGCGCTTCAGCGCGCCGAAGCGCGTCGGCCCGTCGTTGCGCAGCACCCAGAGGATGTAGGTCGTCCACGGCCCCATCAGCAGGCGCAGGATCGCGTCCATCGGGCAGGCCGAAGCGCGGCGCAGCGCGGTCATGAGATTGCTCCTTTGGCGAAAGCGCGCGGTTGCGCGGTAGGCGCGATACGGAACTAGGTTTCCAAAAGGAACTTACCAGCCCGGCGCCAGGAAGTCACTTTTCGAAACCTATTTCCCGGCGCGCAGTGCGGGCAACGCCCGGCGCGCGGCCTCCAGCGCCTCGGCGCGCCGCATGCCCGGCCGAAGGCTCGGGTGATAGAGCAGCCGCACCAGCATCTCGTCGAGCGGCGTGAGATCGCGCGCGGTTCCGCCGTCGTTGAACAGCGTTCCGGGCAGCGCCACGTCGTTGGGCAGGCCGAGCACCTGCGTCGTCTCCTCGGCGATGCAGGACCGCACGAGGCCGCGCACCCGCGCGCGCTCGACCGGAATGATCGCGACCGCGAACTCGATCGCGAACGTCGCGCGATGATGGCGCAGGAAGCCGAGGCACGCGGTGCCGGCCAGGCGCGCGACCATGTGCCGGCGCGACGGCTCGATGTAGCGGTCGATCCAGTATTCGTAGCGGTCTTCGGCGACGAACAGGATGGCGAAATTCGCCTCGGGCCAGCGATCGGCCTCGGCGAACGGCAGCCCCGTCAGCCGTTCCAGGCGCGCGAGATGCCGGTCGAGGAAGTCGCGCTCGCCGCCGTCGAGCGGAATCTCGGCGTAGACGCGCCAGCGCACCGGCTGCGTCCACTTCTGGAGGCGCGGATCGGCCTCGGCCACGAACTCGTTCCCGAACGCGATCCTGCCGAAGGCGTCGAGGATCGCGGCGTCGGCCGGCGGCTCGGCGGCGGCCGACAGTGGCAGTACCGCGAGCAGCAGCGCGGCCCCGAAACGGCGAAGGCGCACGGCCGCTGTCCGCCGTGCGCCTTCGGCGCGCATCGATGAGCGGTCGCGCTCGGGCGCCGACCGCGCGCCGATCAGCCGGCGCTGACGGCGACGCTCTTGGTCTTCATCAGCTCCTCGAGCTCGCCCGATTCGTACATCTCGCGCATGATGTCGCAGCCGCCGACGAATTCGCCCTTCACATAAAGCTGCGGGATCGTCGGCCAGTTCGCGAATTCCTTGATGCCCTGGCGCAGGTTCGCGTCCTCGAGCACGTTCACGCCTTTGAACTTCACGCCCATGTGCGAGAGGATCTGCACGGCCATCGCGGAGAAGCCGCACATCGGCTGCACCGGCGTACCCTTCATGTAGAGCACGACGTCGTTGTCGGAGATGTCTTTCTTGATCTGCTCGCTGACGTTGGCCATTGCGGTTCCTTTCGGGGCTGCAGATTGCGGTTCGAGTCCTAGCCGAGCCCACCCGGCTTCTCAAGCTTCGGCCGGCACCTGGGTGGTGAGCGCCAGCGCATGCAGCGCGCCGCCCATGCTCCCCTTGAGCGCGGCGTAGACCATCTGGTGCTGCTGCACGCGCGACTTGCCCTTGAACGCGGCCGTGGTGACGGTCGCCGCGTAATGGTCGCCGTCGCCCGCCATGTCGATGATCTCGACCTTGGCGTCCGGGAACGTCGCCTTGATCAGGCGCTCGATCTCGTTGGCATCCATCGCCATGCGGCAAACCCCTATGCGGCCATGTAGTCCGGCAGCCAGGCTTCGTGCGCCCGGCGCAGCTCGGCCAGCGATATAGGGTTGGCGCCGGGAAGGGTCAACGCGCCGTCGCCGGTCGTGCGGCCCACGATCGCCGCCGGCGCGCCGCGCGCCGCCGCGGCGGCGCGCACGAGATCGGGCTGGCGCGTCGCGATCAGGTAGCGGGCCTGGTCTTCGCCGAACAGCCAGGCCTCGTCCGTCAACGCGCCGGGCGGCGCTTCGAGCGCGCAGCCGGTGTCGCCGGCCAGCGCCATCTCGGCGGCCGCGATCGCGAGCCCGCCGTCGGAGAGATCGTGGCATGCGGTCACCCAGCGCGCGGCGACGAGCGTCAGCACCAGCTCGCCGTTGCGCCGCTCGGCGCCGAGATCGACCGGCGGCGGAGCGCCTTCTTCGCGGCCGAGAATGTCGCGCAGATACGCCGAGGCGCCGAGCCAGCCGCGCGTGGCGCCGATCAGCACCAGCGTATCGCCCGCCCGCTTGAAGCCGGCGCTCACATGCGCGCGCCAATCCTCGAGCAGGCCGACGCCGCCGATCACCGGCGTCGGCAGAATCGCCTTGCCGTTGGTCTCGTTGTAGAGCGAGACGTTGCCGGAGATGACCGGGAAGTCGAGTGCCGCGCAGGCCTCGGCCATGCCTTCGATGCAGCCCTTGATCTGGCCCATGATCGGCGGGCGCTCGGGGTTGCCGAAATTGAGGTTGTTGGTCACCGCGCGCGGCCGCGCGCCGACCGAGACGAGATTGCGGAAGCTCTCGGCCACCGCCTGGCGCCCGCCCTCGCGCGGATCGGCGAAGCAGTAGCGCGGCGTGCAGTCGGTGGCGATCGCCAGCGCCTTCTCGGTGCCGGCGATGCGCACCACGGCGGCGTCGCCGCCCGGGCGCTCGACGGTCTGGCCGCGGACGAGATGGTCGTATTGCTCCCAGATCCAGCGCTTGCTCGCGAAATTCGGCGAACCGAGCATCTTCGCGAGCGCATCGCGCGCGCTCATCGGCGCCTTCAGCGATTTCGCGTCGACGGCCGGGCGCTTCGGCGTGGGTTCGCTCGGGCGGTCGTAGAGCGGCGATTTCGCCACCAGCGGATCGACCGGAATGTCGGCCTCGACCTTGCCCGCGCGCTTGACGACGAGGCGGCCCGTGTCTGTGAGCTTGCCGACGATGGCGAAATCCAGTTCCCATTTCTCGAAGATGCGGCGCGCCACCTCTTCGCGGCCCGGCTTCAGCACCATGAGCATGCGCTCCTGGCTCTCCGACAGCATTACTTCGTAGGCCGTCATGCCGGTCTCGCGCATCGGCACCTGATCGATGTCGAGCTCGATGCCGAGACCGCCCTTGCCCGCCATCTCCACCGACGACGAGGTGAGGCCGGCCGCGCCCATGTCCTGGATCGAGACGATCGCGTCGGTGGCCATCAGTTCGAGGCAGGCTTCGAGCAGCAACTTCTCGGTGAACGGATCGCCCACCTGCACGGTCGGGCGCTTCTCCTCGGACTTGTCGTCGAACTCGGCCGAGGCCATCGTGGCGCCGTGGATGCCGTCGCGCCCGGTCTTGGAGCCGACATAGACGACGGGATTCCCGAGCCCCGCGGCCTTGGCATAGAAGATGCGGTCCGCCGGCGCGATGCCGACCGTCATCGCGTTGACGAGGATGTTGCCGTTGTAGGAGGCGTGGAACTCGGTCTCGCCGCCCACGGTCGGGATGCCCATGCAATTGCCGTAGCCGCCGATGCCCGAGACGACGCCGGCGACGAGATGGCGCGTCTTGGGATGCGAGGGCTCGCCGAAACGCAGCGCGTCCATGATCGCGATCGGCCGCGCGCCCATCGTGAACACGTCGCGCAGGATGCCGCCCACGCCGGTGGCCGCGCCCTGATAGGGCTCGATGAACGACGGGTGATTGTGGCTCTCGATCTTGAACACCGCCGCGAGGCCGCCGCCGATGTCGATGACGCCGGCGTTCTCGCCCGGCCCCTGGATCACCCACGGCGCCTCGGTCGGCAGCTTCTTGAGATGGACGCGCGAGGATTTGTAGGAGCAGTGCTCGCTCCACATCACCGAGAAGATGCCGAGCTCGGTGAAGCTGGGCGTGCGGCCCATGATCTCGAGCATCGTCCTGTATTCGTCGCCCTTGATGCCGTGTTCGGCGGCGAGGGCGGCGTCGACCTTGGGCGTGCGGGCGGGCTTGTTCATGGCGAGTGTCTAGAATCATTCTCCGGCGGAAGAAACGGGCAAAGCGCTGCACAACGCGAGATGCCGCGGACCTGTCGCCCTCGCGGGCCAAGACAGGCGCCGCCCCGCCAGCCATATCGCTTTCCGGCGACGGTGCCTCTATTATTCTGTAGCGTGGATGCGCGATCCAAGGCCATGCCCGCACCGAAAGCCAGACTGACCCGACGGACCATTCTGACGGCGCTGCGGCGTAACCGTGGGCTGCTCGACAAGTATGCCGTTCGACGGATCGGGCTGTTCGGGTCCTTTGCCTCAGGCCGGCAGACGGAGAGAAGCGACATCGATCTCGTCGTCGAGTTCGACCGGCCGACCTACGACAACTTCATGGGCTTGTCGCGCGAGCTCGAAAAGCTGTTCGGGAAAAGGGTCGACATCCTCACGCCGGAAGGCATCGACAGCATTCGCGTCAGGAGCGTTAGCGACAGCATCCGGAAATCGCTCGCCTATGTCTAAACGCGGCGACGCGGAACTGGTCGAAGACATTGCCGAAGCCATCGCCCGGATCGAGCGCTACACAGCCGGCGCGACCTACGAAGCCTTATCTCCAAGACACTCTCCGGCAAGACGCCGTCGTCAGAAACCTCGGGATCATCGGCGAGGCGGTGAAGCGGCTCTCGCCGGAATTCCGCAAGCAGCGACCCCACATTCGCTGGCCCGACGTTGCCGGAATGCGCGATCGGCTGGTCCATGACTACTTCGGCGTCAATTGGACGATCGTTTGGGACGTGATTCAGGCAAAGCTGCCCGAGCTGAAAGCGGCCCTGCGCGGCAAGTCCGACGCCTGACAGAGCAGTCCTGAATATCGGCGACGGCGCAGAACGCCTAGCCCGCCCCGCGGCGCCGGAGCAGCGGATAGAGGATCGCGCCGGCGGCGAGGCCGGCCAGGTGCGCGTGCCACGCGATCTCGGGGTCCCAGTCGAACATGATCGCGGCGACGTGGAGGGCCACGAGCGCGATCACGGATATCCACAGCGGCATCGGGACGATCACGAAGATGACCGGCAGGCGCGGCGCGGCCACGACCGCGGCTCCCAGCACGCCGGCAATGGCACCGCTGGCGCCGATCAGGATCACGTTCGACATCTCGTTGACGAAGCCGTGCGCGAGCGCCGCGAGCACGCCGGTCGCGAGATAGAGCACGACGAAGCGGAACGAGCCCATGACCGGCTCGAGGCCGCGGCCGAACGACCACAGCACGATCATGTTGACGACGAGGTGGAGCCAGCCGCCGTGCAGGAACATGTGGGTGACGAGGCCGACATAGGCGGCGCGGCCGGCTTCGCCGAGGCGCGCCGGCAGATAACCGTAATCTTCGACCAGAACGCGGCTCGTCTCGGTGGCCTCGCCATAGGCGAA
>ERZ761602.4739-NODE-4739-length-16926-cov-4.569913_pt1 | contig 16926 bp, 15 predicted proteins | sample MGYA00512165_ERZ761602 | MGnify/ENA primary metagenome ERZ761602 (study PRJEB28899, sample SAMN02445085) | bioreactor sludge metagenome | biome: EBPR sludge; isolation source: Thorneside wastewater treatment plant | place: Australia: Brisbane, Thorneside...
CCGGTGATCTCGTCGAAGGCGAGCAGGCGTTCCCCTGCCCGCACGTGATGGCCGGTGCGGACGCACTGCACTTCTCGTCCGTTGATGATGCGCGTCTCGAACTGGCCGGTCTGGATCTTCTGGTGCACCGCCGCCTGCAGCGCCTGCACCGAATAGGGCCGCTGGCCATGGCCGAAAAATGCGTCGTAGATGGCCCAGTCAAAGTCGAAGTCCATCGGGAGCTTCACTTTCACCTCGGAGGCGCCGACGATGAGCGTGTATTCGCGTACTTGAGCCGGCAGCACGAGCCACGAGCGGCCGGGAACGATCCGGCAGTTCACGATCTGGCGCGTCTCGCCGAAGACCGGCACCAGCACCTCGCCGTCGGCCGGCGCATCGAGCCGGTGCGGCCACGCACCGAAAGCCAGCAGTCGCGCCGCGACCGCCACCGGACCCGGTTCATCGGCGGGCTTGTGAAATACCTCCGGCGTCATGCCGTTGTACGTCGGCCACATCGAGTTGGTCGGAATCTTGAACGGCTGCACGAAGTACGTGCGGATGCCGAGGATCACGATCGCGGCGACGAGAAAGAACTCGATGTTTTCGACCAGCGCGGTCTTGGGATAAATCGATCCACCCGTACGGCGCATCACGTCCTCCAGGCGCTCGATCCCCAGCTTCAGCTTCTCGGGTCCGGCCCGCTCCTTCACCAACGCGCGCAATTCGATCGTGCGCTGGTGCAGCTCCTCCACCTGCGCCGGCGGGAGGACATCGCGACGATAATGATAAACCTTGTCGGCGAGCTCGAGCCAGTTGCCCGCGTTGTCGCGCATTTTCTTTTCCTGGGAGGCGAAGAAGCCGAACATGGGAGGAGGCGGGCGTCGTGGCGGTCCGGAGTCAGTTGTTCTGCAGCACCTTGATGAAGGCGTCCGGCGGAATCGAGACCTTGCCGATCTGCTTCATCTTCTTTTTGCCTTCCTTCTGCTTGTCGAGGAGCTTGCGTTTGCGGCTGATGTCGCCGCCGTAGCACTTCGCGGTCACGTCCTTCCGCATCTCGCGCACGTTGTCCCGGGCGATGATCTTGCCCCCGATGGCAGCCTGGATGGCGACCTTGAACATCTGCGGCGGGATGATCTCCGCGAGCTTCTCGCAGAGCTCCCGACCCTTCGATTCAGCCTTGTCGCGATGCACGATGCTGGCGAAGGCGTCGACCGGGTCTCCGTTGATGAGGATTTCCATCTTCACCAGATCCGAGGTCCGGTAAGCGCCCAGTTCGTAGTCCATCGAACCGTATCCGTGCGTGATGCTCTTCAGCCGGTCGTTGAAATCGACCAGGATCTCGTTGAGCGGCAGCACGCACTTCAGCATCACGCGATTCATATCGAGCGTGTCGGTGTGATCGCAGGTGCCCCGCTTCTCCATGATGAGCGAGAGGATGTCGCCCATGCTGTCGTTGGGAATGATGATCGACGCGCTGATCGTCGGCTCGCGGATCTCCAGGATCGTGCCGGGATCGGGCAGGTTGATCGGATTGTCGACCTCGATCAGCTCGCCGCCATGCGGGAGCACCTGGTAGACCACGCTCGGATAGGTGGAGATGATCTCCACGTCGTGCTCCCGCCGGATGCGCTCCTGGATGATTTCCATGTGCAGCAGGCCGAGGAAACCGCAGCGGAAGCCGAAGCCCAGCGCGACCGAACTTTCCGAAGAGTAAACGAACGCCGAGTCGTTGAGCCGGAGCCGGCCGAGCGCCGCCTTCAGCTTCTCGTAATCGTCACTTTCCAGCGGATACAGGCCGCAGAAGACCATCGGCCGGACCTCCTTGTAACCCGGCAGCATCTCGGACGCAGGCTTGTTGGCGATGGTAATGGTGTCGCCGATCTTGATGTCCGCCGTCGTCTTGATGTTTGAGACGACGTAGCCGACGTCGCCGGCCCTGAGCTGGTCGACCTTCACCATCTTCGGCGTGAACACCCCCACCTCCTTCACCTCCGATTTCACGCCATTGCTCATCAGCAGGAGCTGTTCGCCCGCCTTGATCGAGCCGGAGAAGACGCGGACGTACGAGATGACGCCGCGGTAGGAATCGTAGAGCGAGTCGAAGACCAGGATGCGCGTCTGCGTGTACTCGGTCCAGCGCGGGGGCGGGACGCGCGCCACGACCGCCTCGAGAATATCCTCGATGCCTATGCCGGCCTTCCCGCTGGCGAGAATGGCTTCCTCGGCCGGAATCGTGAGGATGTCCTCGAGCTGCTTGGTGCAGAGTTCGAGGTTGGCGCTCGGCAGGTCGATCTTGTTGATGACGGGGATGACCTTGAGCTTCTGGGAAAACGCGAGGTGGGCGTTGGCGACGGTCTGGGCCTCGACCCCCTGCGCCGCGTCGATCAGCAGCACCGCACCCTCGCAGGCGGCGAGGCTGCGCGAGACTTCGTAGGAGAAGTCGACGTGGCCGGGCGTGTCCATGAGGTTAAGCTTGTAGACGTGCCCGTCCTTCGCCCGGTAGTTCATGGTCACGGGGTGCGACTTGATCGTGATGCCCCGCTCCTTCTCGAGGTCCATGGCATCGAGGTGCTGATCGGTCATCACCCGCTGCTCGACCGTATTGGTGAACTCGAGCAGCCGGTCGGAGAGCGTCGTCTTCCCGTGGTCGACGTGCGCGATGATGCAGAAATTGCGGGTGCGTGGGGCGGACATCGGATCAGGCGGTCACGTCGGAAAACTCGGCGAAGCTGCGCACGGGCCAGGTCTTGTCGGTGCGACGGGGCAGACCCGCCAGCACCCCGCCCGGCCCGAGTTCCCAAAACTCGGTGGCGCCGGCGGCGACCGCCGCCCGCATGCAGTCCTCCCAGAGGACCGAGGAAACGACCTGTCGCACCAGGGCGGCCTTGATCGCTTCAGGGTCCGCCACCCCCTGGCCGGTCGTGTTCGTGAAAACGGTCCAGCGAGGGGCGGAGAAAGGAATCGCTTCGAGAAACGAGGCAAACGCGACGCGCGCCGGCTCCATCAGGCGCGAGTGGTACGCTCCGGCAACGTTCAGCGGCATCACCTTCTTGATGCCGCGGTCCTTCGCCGCCGCGACCGCGGCGGCCACCCTGGCTTTCTCGCCCGACACGATGATCTGTCCGGGCGCATTGAAATTGGCGGCCTCGATCTCGAACTCGCGGCAGAGTTCCTGCACCTTCGCGCGTTCCTCGCCGATCACGGCCGCCATGCCGCCCGAGGTTTGTTCGCAAGCAGCCTGCATCAATCGGCCTCGCTCGGCAACGATCCGCAGTCCCGTGGCGAAGTCGAACACGCCCGCTGCGGCATACGCCGTGACCTCGCCCAAGCTGAGCCCCAGTGCCTGTTGCGGCTCTCCCTCCGGTATTCTACCCGCTTCGCGCAAGCTTGCCAGCAGTGCCAGGCCATGAACGAACAGCGCGGGCTGGCATACCTTGGTCTGCGTCAACTCGGCCTCGGGACCGTTGAAGCTCAATTCCCTGACACTCCACCCGAGCACGGCGTCCGCCTCATCGTAAATCGCCCGGGCAGCGGGAGATTGCGCATAGAGCGACTGTCCCATCCCGACCTTTTGGGCGCCCTGCCCCGCAAATAAAAGTGCCAGTGCCATGCTTGAAACCGGCGACACAATCGCCCGCCCCCCCTGAATCCAAGCCCTAAAAACGCTTCAGGGGTTTGAAATACTTCTCGTCGGCATTGGGCCGCACGAAGTCAGGTACCCGGCTGGCCGGAGCAGGAGCCGGCGCCGGTGTCGGCGGCGCCATTGCCGGGGGAGCGCCGGGCGCAGCCGCTGAGGGCGGTGGCACGGGCGCAGATGTCGCGACCGGAGCGTTCAAACCGGCCAAGAATGGATTCTCGCGCGGCTCAGGGCGTGTCGCGGGAAGCCGGGCCGGCAGCAACGGATCGCTCCCGCGCGCCAGCGAAACAGCCGGAGCGAAGGCCTCGCTGCGCGCGGAAGTCATCGCTTCCGCCGTGCCCGGCAAGAGCGGACCTCCTTCGCGCGACGACGGAGCCTGCAGCAGGGCATAATCCTGCGGCGTCATCCATCCTTCCAAAAAGGCATGAAGCGGATTGTGCACGGCGGATGCCGCCCGATCCTGTGTCTCCGGCTCCGTTTTCTTGCCGCTGTCTCGCTCCGTGGCGCGCGACTCTGCCGGCTTCCCCGTCGCGAGTTCCGGACCGACCTCGCGTGCCTCCAGGTCCGGGATCCGTTCCCCACGGGTTCGGTCCCGGTCCCGAGGAAGGCCGCGGCCGGCTTCCGGCTGCTGCATGGCGTCGAGAAGCCAGTTCGGGCGGGCAGCGCCGGAAGTGGGATTCAACCGCGCCGGGGCGGAGGGACGCGGCGGCGTCGGCCCGCCGTGCCACTCCGGCGCTGAAAGCCGCGGCAGTGCTCCGGCCGGCGCGGGCGTCGGGTCGGGCCCTGACTTCAACTGGCGCAGTTCTTCCCGCGTGGCATCCAGCGTCCTCGGAGATTCTCTGCCTGCGGGGCGATGGGCGTCTTCGGCGGCGCCTCCCACCAGCGCTCCGAGCAGATATGATCCCCACCAGCGCCAGACGCTCCCGCGGCGGCGAAGGGACTTTGTCGGCGCGGTGGATTCCGGAGGCGGCAGGTCGCGGTTCATCGGCTCTGAATCTGCCCGCCACCATGACGCGCTTTCGCCGCGCGTAAAGCCCTGCCGATGTTCTTCAGGACTTGATGAAGATCCCGCGGAGATTCATCTCGAGCTGCTGCGGGTTGGGCGAGAACTTCAATCCATCCTGCTTGCTGATGATGCCGGCCTTCACCAGCCGGTAGATGTCTTTGTTGAACGAGAACGTGACGGAGTCGGCGTTGCTTTCGAGCAGCGTCTGGATCTTCTCGTTTTGGCCTTCGAGGATGAGGTTCCGCACGGTCGCATCGGCGTGGAGGATCTCGTTGGCCGGCACGCGACCGTTGCCCTCCAGGGTCGGGATGAGCTTCTGGCAGATGAAGCCGCGCAGCGACCCGGCGATGGCGCGCCGGGCTTGGACGACCTCCTCCGCCGGAAAAAATTCGAACAGCCGCGTCAGCGATTGCGCCACCGTCGCCGCGTGCATCGTGGAGAAGACCAGATGGCCCGTTTCAGCCGCGCTGATCGCCGTCTCGAACGTTTCGCGGTCGCGCATTTCGCCGATCAGGATGATGTCGGGGTTCTGGCGCAGCACGGACTTGATCGCTAACTCGAAGTTGGGCACGTCGAGCCCGATCTCCCGCTGCTGGAACAGCGACTTGTCATCCTGGAAGGTGTATTCGATCGGATCCTCGATCGTAACGATGTGCTTGTCGAAATTCTGGTTCACCCAGTTCAGCATCGCCGCCATCGTCGAGCTCTTGCCTGAACCCGTCGCACCGCAGACCAGCAGGATGCCGTCCTTGGCCTGCGCCAGCTTGATCAGCGCGTTCGACGTCTCCCCGAGGTTCAGCTGCTCGAAACTGGGCACCGTGCTCTTGATGTGGCGGAAGACGATGCTCACCAGTCCGCGTTGGTGAAACGCGTTGACGCGAAACCGCCCCACCCCTTCCGCCGCGTACGCGAAATCCACCTGGCCCTCCGCGTCCCACTTCGGCCGGAAAATGCGCGGCACCTGCTCGCACACCCACGCCTCCGCTTCCGGACACGAGATGGGATCCATGTCAACGGGCTTCAGCTTGCCCGCGATCCGCACGTAACCGGGCTTGTTCGACTTGATGATCACGTCGCTCACTCCGCTGTCCACAGCGAGCTTCAGCAGGTCATTGAACATCTCCGTGTGCGCGGTGAGGTCTTCGGTCATGGACATGGGCAGAAAAGCGTTGCGATGTGCCTAGTTCGCCGTCGTCTGTTCGGCAAGGCTCCAGTACCCGTTTTACATTCATGAAACTTCGTCCGCTCACCGGTACCATTACCGCGCTCGCCACGCCGTTCCGCGACGGCCAGGTCTCGTACAAGGACCTCAAGCAGCTCGTCGCGCACCAGCTGAAAGGCGGGATTGACGGACTGGTGCCGGTGGGAACGACCGGCGAATCGCCCACGCTCAGCTATGAGGAGCACATGGAGGTGATCCGTTTCGTCGTCGCCGAGGCGCGCGGGCGGGTGCCGGTGATTGCCGGTACCGGGTCGAATTCCACGCACGAAGCGGTGGAGCTCACCCGGCTTTCGCACGAAGCCAAGGCGGACGCGATGCTCGTGGTGGCGCCCTATTACAACAAGCCAAGCCAGGAGGGCCTGTTTCACCATTTCTGCGCCATCGCCGAGACCACCGACCGGCCCATCGTGCTTTACTCGATTCCCGGTCGGTGCGGGATCGAGATCGGAGTGAAACTGGTGGAGCGGCTGCGTGCGCGCTACCGCCACGTCGCATGGATCAAGGAAGCCGGCGGCAGCGTCGACCGCGTCGACCAGTTGAAACAGGCGCTCGGGCGCGATCTCACGGTGCTCAGCGGCGACGACTCCCTGACCCTGCCGTTCATGGCGGTGGGCGCGGAAGGCGTGATCAGTGTCGCGTCCAACCTGTACGTGCGTGAGATCGGCCGCATGGTGCGGCTCGCCCTGGCCGACGACTTCGCAGCCGCGCGCAAGCTGCATCGCCGGCTGTATCCGGCGTTCAAGACGCTCTTCATCGAGCCTAATCCGGTCCCGATCAAGGTGGCCCTGGCACGCGCGGGGATCATCGCCTCGGCGGAGGTGCGCTCGCCGCTGTGCGCGATGGAGCCTGGCAACCTCAAGACGCTCGAGCAGGTGCTCGCTCGCGTCGGCTGAATTCCGTCATGTCCCTCCGCATCTTGATCAACGGCTCGCGCGGCCGGATGGGCCAGGCCGTGGCCGCCGCCGCCGGGGAAATGAATGTCTACATCGGCGCCCAGGCCGACGTCGGCGACGATCTCGCCGTCGCGCTCGCGCAGTGCGACGTCGTGGTCGATTTCAGCGCCCACACCGCCACGCGCGCCCTGCTCGAAGCCGCGGTCGCGCAGGCCAAACCGGTCGTCCTCGGCACGACCGGGCATGGCGTCGCCGAAAAGAAGGAACTGCTCGCCCTCGCCGCCCGGATCCCCTGTGTCTGGGCGGGAAACTTCTCGGTCGGAGTGAACTTGCTGTTCGCTCTCACCCGTCGCGCCGCGGCGGTGCTCGGCGCCGACTACGACGCGGAGGTGGTGGAAATGCATCACCGTTTCAAGCAGGACGCTCCCAGCGGCACCGCGGCGCGCCTCCTGGAGATCATCCTCGCCGAGCGCGACCTCGATCGCAACGCCCTGCGGCACGGCCGGGAAGGGATCACCGGTGCCCGGCAGCCCACCGAAGTGGGCATCCATGCGCTCCGCGGCGGCGACGTCGTCGGCGATCACACCGTGATCTTCGCCGCGCTGGGCGAGCGCCTCGAGTTGACGCACAAAGCCAGCGATCGGGGCATCTTCGCCCGCGGTGCCCTGCGCGCCGCGCAGTGGGTCGCGCGGCAGCCCGCGGGGGTTTACGACATGCAGGATGTCCTCGGGCTGAAATAGTCCCGTGGCGCCGCTCGCACCCCGCCCAGCGTCATCCTTCGGCCCCGGCATTCCAACCGCATGATCATCTCGATCGAGGGCACGCTCGCGGCCGCGACTCCACTCCACGCCGTGGTGGAACTGAACGGCTTCGGGTACGAGGTGAATATCCCCGTGACCACCGCCGAGCGGTTGCCCGCACCCGGTGCGAAGGTGAAGCTCCACACGCTCGTGATCTATCGCGAGGATGCGCAGACCCTCTATGGCTTCGCCACGGTCGCGGAGCGGGACTTTTTCCGGCTCATGATCGAGCACGTGACGGGCGTGGGCCCGAAGATGGCGCTTTCGATCATGAGCCGCCTGTCGCTGCCTTCGCTCGAGGGAGCGATCCGGGCGGGCGACGTCGGCACCCTGGCCAAGTGTCCGGGCATCGGTCGCAAGACCGCGGAGCGGCTGGTCGTGGAGCTTCGCGGAAAGCTGGGCGCCGGCGGGGCAGTCGAGACCCCGGCCACCTCCGTCGGAACAGCCGAGGCTGCCACGGGCGGAGATCACCGCGACGCGGTCGCGGCGCTCATCTCGCTTGGCTATAAGGCAGCCGATGCGGACCAGTCCGTCCGGCGCGCGGCCCTCGCCCTGGGTCCGGCCGCCACGACCGAGGCGCTGATCAAGAAGGCGCTGGCGGGCTGACGTCCGTGGGAAAGGGCCCGCGGGAACTTCCGTCGGGCCCGGATGCTTGATCACCCGAGGGAGACTGAAGCTTGGAGCCGGGGGCAGCGGGGGTTGCAGCTTCGCAGGCAATAAAAAAGGCGGCGCTCGCGCGCCGCCTCGAAAGGAAGGCAGATTACTTCACGAATCGAAATGTGACCATCTCCTCGGCCTGATCCGATGGCCGGGGGTGCGCGGGAGCGGGGCGCTGTCCGAGCGCACGACCTTCGATCACCAGCCGCTCGCTGAAGGTCAGCGAGGGGGATGCCGCAGGACGATCGGGCAGCGGAGCCAGCTGCATGGCTTCGAGCCAGGCCAGTTGATTATCGGCCTGACGCACGGCCGCCGCACGGACGGCTTCCGCCTGGGTGCTGCCCGTGAGAAAGAGAGGATCGCCCATCAGCGTGGTGGAGCCGGCGACCACGGCTTTATCCGCCGAGCCTGCCACGGCCACGAGCCCTCCCTTGGATACAGGACGAGCGACCTCAGTCGCTTCCGTGGGAGCGGACGGAGAAGCCTGGGTGGGCGCGGCGGCCACGGTGTCGCCGCTCAACGGCGGCGTGTCGGGAGTACGCCTTCCCATCATCGCCACCAGAGCGACGCACGCCGCCGCCACCGTGACACCTATCCAGACGGGGCGACGCTGCGAACGTGCGGCCGGCTCGAACGGCACCACCTTGCGGTCGGCCTCTGCCGGCGCGACGTCATCGGTCGCGAAGTCGCTGGCGATCAGCTTGCACGCCTGCTGCATGCGGCAGTACTGCCGGTAGATCCGCCGCCGATCCAGGTCGGTCCGAATCTCGTGCTCAAGTCTCGCCGAGTCAGCGGCGGAGATCTCGTGGTCGAGGTACAGATTGAGCAGTTCGATGAACTCTGAATCTTTCATTTGAAGTCCTCGCCGAGTTTCGAACGCAGGCTTTCGCGAGCGCGCGCAATCCGGCTTTTTACGGTGCCCACGGAGATGCCGAGGATGGCGGCGATCTCTTCGTAGGATAGGTTTTTGATATTCCGCAAGACGAGGATCTCACGGTGCTTGGTGGAAAGCCGGTCCATCGCCTTGCCGATCCGGGAGACGAACTCCTGCGTCACGGTGATGTCGTCGGGGGACTCGACTTCGGCGGGAATCACGTCGGCGAGGGTCATGTCGTTCTCCGCACTGACCGGTGCGTCGATGGACACGGATTGGTCCCGCTTGCGCCGCCACCAGTACCAGTAGCGGTTGCGGGCGAGGTTGGTGGCGATCTGGTAGAGCCAGGTCGAAAAGGCGGAATCGCCGCGAAAGTTGGCCAGCCCGCGGTGCGCCCGGATGAACGCATCCTGCGTCACTTCCTCGGCGTCCTGCTGGTTGCGCAGGAGCTGGTGCACCATCGAATAAATCCGATCCCAATAACGCGAGACCATCTCGTCGAAAGCGGACTGGTCCCCGCCTTTGAAACGGTCCACAAGGATGCGGTCGAGGGCGACTTCTTGCGCTTTGGCAGACATGCGTTCTGCCTCGCTCTGATGACTGTACTGCTGAAAAGTTCCCACGATCTGAGCGCGAGTTCGGGTGGATACCACGTAGGGGCGGCCGGTCAATGGCGGTGCACAGGTGTCAGGGGAGAAATTTCTTGCAAACGGTAGACGCAAAAACCCATTTTGACTCTCTGGCTTGGTTCGCGGGGGTCGATAGCTCAACGGTAGAGCAGCGTCCTTTTAAGTCGTTGGTTCTGGGTTCGAATCCCAGTCGACCCACCACTAAGTTTTCCCCCTCAATTACTTTATGAAACGACTTGTGATCATCGAAGACCAGACAGCCATTCGCGAGATGCTGGTCGAGATTCTTCGGCTCGACGCCAATTACCAGCTCGTTGGCGAGGCCGGCGACGGTCAGTCCGCGTTGCAGCTGTGCCTCGACACCAATCCCGACGTTTGCGTGCTCGATGCCAAGCTGCCGGGGCTTAACGGGGTCGATATCCTCCGTCGCATCAGCAAGAAGCTGCCGCAGATGCGGGTGCTGGTCTTTTCTGGTCATGAGAATCCGGTGCTCGTGCGGGAGATGCTGGAGGCGGGCGCCCACGGGTTTGTGGAGAAGACCGCCGGCTTGTTTGAATTCAAGAAGGGACTGGAAACCGTGGCCAACGGCGGGACGTACTTCGGGCCCGCCGTGGCGGCCTTGCTGCGAAACGTGGTCGCCAATCCGGCGACGAGCAGTGCGCCTGACTTCCTGACCGATCGCGAGCGCGAAATCCTCCAGCTCGTGGCGGAGAGTCACAGCACCAAGGAAATCGCGGCGAAGCTCGGCATCAGCGTGAAGACGGTCGACAACCATCGCACGAATTTGATGCGGAAATTGAATCTCCACGATGTCGCCAGCCTCACGCGCTACGCCCTCGAGGTCGGTTTGATCGAGCCAAAGAAGACGGTCTGAGATTCCGCCCGTAAAAGCCTTGCGGCGCTGACTCGGGTTGCGCCATAGCACTTACCTCTTTCCGCCGCTCCCTTTTTAGTTCCTCTCATGAAACTTGCCTCGAAGAAATTCTGCCTCGTCGTCGCCGGCGCCGCGCTGCTGCTCGCGGGCTGCACCAAGAAGCCGATGCGGCCCGATCCGAGCCAGACCGCGCTTGGGCTTACTCCCGGCGGCGGAAACATCAACTCCACCGTGACCGATGCGAACCTCGGCGGTGCCGGCCTGCCGGCGGAACTCGCGGGGCGCGGGGATGGTTTCGACGTCAACAACCAGAATCGCAGCGCGCTCGAAGCCCAGACGGTTTACTTCGACTTCGACAGCTCCGCCATCAAGCCCACCGAGCGTGAAAAGCTGAGGGCCGCGAAGGACTACCTCGACAAGAATCCCGGCTTCCGGTTGCTGCTCGAGGGCCACTGTGACTGGCGCGGCACCGCCGAGTACAATCTCGGCCTGGGCGACCGTCGCGCCAATGCCGTGAAGCGCTACCTCCAGTCGCTCGGCGTCGGTCCCGACAAGCTGGATACGTTGTCCAAGGGAAGCCTCGAGGCCATGCGCAACGCCGACGCCGCCGGGATGCAGAAGGACCGGCGCGTCGCCCTCGTCGTGGTCAACCCGGCGGGTGTCCCCGCCGCGATGCCGGCCGCCGCTCCCGCGCCGTTGCCGGCTCCGCTCTGAATTAAACTTGGCGGCTGAGTTCCCGCCCTGCGTGCCCCGGTCCGAGAGGCCGGGGCTTTTTATTGTCTTCAGCCCGCCGTGCGGCACGCGCACGAAACGGCCGCGGCGGCCGGTCATGATTGACCACGCCGGGTTCTTCGTTTTGGTGGACTCCCGGTCGGTGTCGTCTGTTTTCAACCCCGAGGGTCCCGCCCCCGCATTCCCCCCGCATGAAATACACGCTGAACGTCAACGGCCAGTCCCGCATGGTGGACGTGGCGCCGGATACCCCGCTGCTGTGGGTGCTCCGCGACAACCTTGAACTGAGCGGCACGAAATTTGGCTGCGGCGTGGGCCAGTGCGGCGCCTGCACCGTGCACCTCAACGGCGTGCCGGCCCGCGCGTGCATGACCCCCGTTTCCACCGTGGGCCGGATGCGCGTCACCACGATCGAAGGCCTCGCGGCGGAAGCGGCGCGGCTGCATCCCGTGCAGCAAGCCTGGTCCGAGCTGGACGTGGCCCAGTGCGGTTATTGCCAGGCCGGGCAGATCATGACGGCCGCCGCGTTGCTGAAGGACAATCCTCGCCCCAACGACCAGGACATCGACGGCGCGATGGCCGGCAATCTGTGCCGCTGCGGCACGTATCTCCGCATTCGCGCCGGCATCAAGCGGGCCGCCGAGATCGCGGGCGGAATGAAGGAGGCCTCGCAATGAACGCCCCCACCCTCTCCCAGCCGGTCGGCCGGCGCGATTTCATCAAGCTCTCGGGCCTGGCCGGCGGCGGCCTCGCCCTCGCGTTTTACCTCCGGTCCGGCGGCGAAGCCCGGGCCGCGACCTCCGGCGATTTCGCCCCGAACGCGTTCGTGCGGATCGCTCCCTCCGGCGTGGTGACGATCGTGTCGAAACAGCCCGAGATGGGCCAGGGCGTGAAGACGTCGCTGCCGATGGTGATCGCGGAGCAGCTCGAGGTGCCGTGGCAGGGCATCCGGATCGAGCAGGGCGACTTCGACCTGCAGAAATACGGCAACCAGAGCGCCGGCGGCAGCAATTCGACGCCGAACAATTACGACCAATTCCACCTCCTGGGCGCCACCGTGCGCACGATGCTGGTCGCGGCCGCGGCGCAGACGTGGAAGGTGCCCGCGGCGGAATGCCGGGCCGCCGAGGGCGCCGTGTTTCACACCTCGGGCAAATCGCTCAAGTACGGCCAGCTCGCGGCCACGGCGGCGACGCTGCCGGTCCCGGCGAAGGAGGCGGTGAAGCTCAAGGATCCGAAGGATTACAAGCTGCTCGGCCGCCGTATCCCGCAGATCGATACCCGGGCCATCGTCACGGGCGCGCCGCTCTTCGGCCTCGATGTCCGGCTGCCCGGCATGCTCTACGCCGTCTACGAGAAGTGCCCGGCGTTCGGCGGCAAGGTGCTCAGCGCGAACCTCGACCAGATCAAGGCCCTGCCCGGCGTGAAGGACGCCTTCGTCTTCGAGGGCAGCGGCAAGGTGAAGGAGCTCGTGCCCGGCGTCGCGATCGTGGCCGAGTCCACCTGGGCCGCCTTCAGCGCCCGGCGCCAGCTCAAGGTCACGTGGGACGAGGGCAAGGTGGCCGGCGAAAGCTGGGACGGATTCGTGGCCGAGGCCCGGCGGAAGGCCGCGCAGCCGGGTCGCGTGCTGCGCAAGGACGGGGACGTCGACGCCGCGCTTGCCGGCGCGGCGAAGGTGGTCTCCGCGGAGTACCTGTATCCGTTCATCTCCCACGCCAACCTCGAGCCGCAGAACACGACCGCACACTGGAAGGATGGCGTGATGGAAGTGTGGTCGCCGACGCAGGTGCCGGCTACGGCCGCGGGCATGGTCAGCCGCGTGCTGAAGATTCCGGAAAACAAGATCGTGCTGCACATCACCCGGGCGGGCGGCGGCTTCGGCCGCCGGATCAGCGCGGATTTCTTCGTCGAAGCCGCGGCGATCGCGCAGCGGGTGCAGGCACCGGTCAAGCTCACGTGGTCCCGCGAAGACGACCTCAGGCACGATCATTACCGGCCCGGCGGGATTCATTTCCTCCAGGGCGGGGTCGACGCCGGGGGCAAGGTGATCGCGTGGAAGAACCATTTCTTCACCTTCGGTGAAGGCGGATCTCCCGGCAGCGGCGGCAATCTCAGCGCCGACGAGTTTCCCGGCCGTTGGATTCCCCACTTCAAGTCCGAGCAGACGATGTTCGATACCGGCTGGCCGATGGGGCCCTGGCGTGCGCCCGGCAGTTGCGTGTTTGCGTGGGTCTTCCACAGCTTCATCGACGAGCTCGCCCACGCAGCGGGTCGGGATCCGCTCGAGCTGCGTCTCGAGATCCTCGGCGACCGGGACATGATGCCCAGTTCCGGCGGCGGGACCAAGGGTGGCGGCGGATACAACGTGGCGCGCATGCGCAACGTGCTGAAGTTCGCCGCGGAAAAGTTTGGCTGGGGCAAGAAGAAATACGCCCGCGGCCAGGGCGCCGGACTCGCGTTTCACTTCAGCCATCGCGGGTACATCGCCCAGGTGGCGGAGGTGACCGTCGCGAAGGACGGCCAGCTCCGGGTCGATCGTTTCGTTTCCGCCTGCGACATTGGCGCGCAGGTGGTCAACCTCAGCGGCGCCGAGAACCAGGTCGAGGGTTCCGTGGTCGACGGGCTCGGCACGCTGATGACGCAGGAGATCAACATCGAGCGCGGCCGGGTCACCCAGTCGAACTTCACCGACTATCCCTTGATCCGCATCACGGAGGCGCCCCTGAAGATCGAGACGTACTTCCTCAAGACCGATCACCCGACCACGGGTCTCGGGGAGCCTGCGCTTCCGCCCGTGGCACCGGCCATCTGCAACGCGATCTTCGCCGCCACCGGCAAGCGCGTGCGCCAGATGCCCCTGTCACGAACCGATCTCCGCTGGTCCTGACCGGCCGCGCCGTCGCTTTCTGACCTTTCCGGCGTCACCGCGGCGGCTGCGGGACGCAGGCACGCGCGCATTTCATGTCGGGCCCGCGCCCGGTTTCCCCGCGGCATGCCCCGTCCTACAGGAGCAGCTCGCCCTGCTCCGCTGGCGCCGCGGCCGCTCCCGGAAGAAAGGGACGGTAACGCTCCAGCCAGTCGTCGAGTTTGGCGGCGTAATAGTCGGGGTCGTACGGCTCGCCCGGATCGTAACGCGACAGCGGTCGCGCCCGCTGCCAGTCGCTGGCTTTTCCCTTGGCCCGCGCGGTGATGTAATACGTCACGCGTTCACCCATGCGGGGACGCGGCTCCAGTTGCAGGGCCGCCTCGGCGGCCGCCCGGCGCGGTTTGCCGCCGCCCGCTACGAAGCGTTCGTACGCGTCGGGATTCTGACTCAGCGTCTCGCTCTTCGCCAGGTCGGCCGCCGGCACTTCGCGGGCGGCGAGGCGCCGCCGGTAGTCTTCCACCAACGGCAGCGGCGACTGCGGCTCCGCGCCCAACAGAAAATGGATCAGGTGGTCGGTGAGCCGCTTCAGATAGGGCTCGATGCCGCGCGAGCGAAGGGCGCTGCCCCGGAGCGTGACTTTCTCGCCATCGTAGAGCGCGTAGTTTTTCGCCTTGTAGCAAAACATCGCCTCGTAGCGCCCGTCGAACTCGAGCTCAATTCCCTCCGGCAGGATCGGCGCGACGCGGGCCAGCAGCGCTTCCGGCGCGGAAAAGAACTCCTCCGTGGCGAGATAAATGCCGTCGGTGTCCGCCTCGAGGATGGTCCCGCCCTGGCGCGCGAACTCGTCGATGAGCGCCTGCAGCAGTTCGCGCCCGCGCTGGGTCACTTCCGCGGCCAGCGCGCCGTCCCCGAAGCGCGCGCCGGAGAAGCCGAGGTAGCCGTAGAACGAGTTGATGAGGATCTTGAAATTGGTCTGCCGGGCCTGGGCCTCGGCGCGCTCCTCCGCCGAGGGCGACTGCCGCGCGAGCTGCTTGTAGCGCAGCCGGTACTCGCGCAGCCGCGCCAGCAACGGCACGAACACCCCGAGGGTGTCGTTCGCCGGGTTCCGGCCGATGTGCAGCAACAGGCTCGGATAGAGCGACGCGACGTCGAAGTGCAGCACGTGACGGAAGACTCCCTCGCGGAAGCTGCGCGTGTAACCGCCTTCGAACGGGGCGATGGCGGGCGGCACCGGACACGACTGCCGCGCGTGGTAGTACTCCTCCAGGAACAAGAGGTCGATCTTCGCCGTCGCGCCCCGGAGAGTCGCATCCTGCAGCAGGAGCGGAAACGTGCGCGCCTGCTCGAAATACGTGGGCAGGAGTTGGTCCGCGATGCCCTGCGTCTCCCGCAGGTCGTCCTCGAGGTAGGCACAGAAACGCGCGCGATCCGACGCAAAGGCGTGCTGGATGTCCGATCCCGCGAGGTAAGTCCGGTCGCTGTCGTCGTTGGTCACGCCGAAATAGAGGGCCGCTTCCTTCAGGCCGTAGGACGTCATTTCGCGCGAGGTGATGTCGTGCAGCTGCACGAGCAGATAGGTATCGACCACGGCGCGCCCCGGCAGGTCGCAGCGGGTGAAATCCACCCAGCGTTCCGCGACCTTCAGCCGGCTGTTCCGAAACGAAGCGTTGCGGCCATAGCGACCCCATGCGCAGGGAAGCTTGTAGCGGCGGCAGCGCTGCCGCAGGTAGTCGAGGTCGAACCGGAAGATGTTGTGGCCCTCGATGACGTCCGGATCCGCGGCCGCCAGCGCCGCCCCGAATTCCGTGAGCAGCCTTCTCTCCGCCTCGTCGGTCATCGCGTCGAGCAGCAGCAATCGGTTGACGCCTCCGCTCCGAAGGCCCACCGCGAGGATCCGGTCGTCCGGCCGGGCTGCATCCGGAAAGCCGCCGGCCGGCGAGGCCACTTCGAGGTCGAGCTGGCACCGCCGCAGGCGCGCGAAGCTCAGGTCGCGGTAGAGCCGTTCGCGCCGCTGCAGCAAAAACTGGCTTTCCCACGGGCGGATCACATCCGCGGAGATGCCGGGCGGAAGCGCGCGCGTGGCCGCCTCGAACCCGTCAAGCTGCTCCGCGTGCAGCAGGTGGCCGAACGGTCCCGTGCCACGCAGGCTTTCCACCGTCGCATCAGCCGGCAGCGGACCCGACAGCGGACCGTTCAGCCAGGCGAAGGGCCGGAAGGTCGCCCGTTCGTCCCGGCGGCCGCCGCCGGCGGTCTCGACGGTGGTGTGCACCGAGCCCGCGTCGTCGATCCACACGCCGCACAGGGACGGTGCCGGCGCGGGTGCCGTCATCTCTCCCGCCCTCCGCTCAGAACGGCTTGGTGTAGACCATCAGCACCGCGACGAAAGCGAGCACGATGGCGATGAGCGCCAGCGCTCCCACCGCGCCGCGCCGTCGGTAGCCGATGCCCGCGAGCGCCATCAATCCGAGCCAGCAGACGAGCTTCACGATGAACCATCCCGGAAATCCGACCTGCAGCTTCGCCTGCAAGCCGAAGCCGGCGATCAGCGCCAGCAGCCCGGCGATGCCGGAGAAGGCGAGCGTGCGCTTGCGCGTGGAGGGATCGGCGGCGAACGCGTAAAACGTGAAGCCGGTCATGACCATCACCGAGAACACATGGAGGATGTAGTAGAACGTGGGAGTCATGCCAGGAGCCGAGCTGAGCGGCGGCAAAGCGGCGGGTCGACACTTTTTGAAACGGTCCGGGCCGGTCCCTGGG
>ERZ761602.4741-NODE-4741-length-16922-cov-4.948361_pt1 | contig 16922 bp, 21 predicted proteins | sample MGYA00512165_ERZ761602 | MGnify/ENA primary metagenome ERZ761602 (study PRJEB28899, sample SAMN02445085) | bioreactor sludge metagenome | biome: EBPR sludge; isolation source: Thorneside wastewater treatment plant | place: Australia: Brisbane, Thorneside...
CCACCGGCCTGCCGGTGGAAGAGATGGGCGGGCGGCTGGCCGAGGCGATGCCCGTCGACGCGAACGACCTCCGGGCCCTCGCGCAGGCGCGGGCGCAGCGCGTGCGGGATTACTTCATCCATGACGGCAAGATCGCCGCGGAGCGCATTTTCCTCGCGAAGGATGCCGCGGATGCCGCCGGCCAGGGCAAGGGCCCGCGCGCGTTCCTCAGCCTGCAGTAGCCGGTCTGCCACGGCGAACGGCACTCTCTCTCCGGAAGACTCCGCTCCGTCGCAGCCGCGGCGCCGGGAAACCGGCGCCTTCGAATCCGAATTTCGGTGACGACTCTACCCTTCGCTCCGCTCCCGGTTGCGGGGGTGAAACTTCGCGTGCTGGTCAAGCAGGCGCTCCGGCTCGACCGCGGTGTAGATCTGCGTCGTGGAAATGCTCGCGTGTCCGAGCATCTCCTGGATGGCACGCAGGTCTGCGCCCCCGGCCAGCAGGTGGGTGGCGAACGAATGCCGCAGCGCGTGCGGCTTGACCGGCTTGGTGATTCCGGCACGACGGGCGTGCGCCTTCACGATCATCCACAGCGCCACGCGGGACAGCGCGCGACCGTGATGATTGAGGAAGAACGCGCTGCCCGTGTGCGGCCGCACCAGGTGCGGCCGGCCGGACAGCAGGTACACGCGCAGCGCATCGCGCGCCTTCGCGCCCACGGGGACGAACCGTTCCTTCGCGCCCTTGCCGAACACCCGCAGGAATCCCTGCTCCAGGTCGACCTGCTGCAGGGCGAGCGCCGCGAGTTCCGAGACCCGCAGCCCGCTCGAGTAGAAAAGTTCCAGCAGGGCACGGTCGCGCAGCGAACGCGGATCGCCTCCGCCCGGCGCGACCACGAGCCGTGCCACCTCCGCGGGGGTGAGCGTGTGCGGGATTCGTCGTGCCGGCTTCGGTCCGCTCAGCAGGGCGGTGAAATCGTCGTCGCGCCGTCCTTCCCGGATGAGGAACCGTGCCAGCGAGCGCAGGGCGGACAGTTTGCGCGCGAGGCTCGTCACCGTGTAGTCGGCGTCCGAAAGCGCGTGCACCCACGCCGCCGCATCGTCCGCTCCCACGCTTTTCCAATCCGCCACGCCGCGCCGCGCGAGGAACTGCGCGGCCTGGTCAAGATCGCGGCGGTACGCCGCGCTGGTATTGGCGGACAGGCCCCGTTCGAGGCCGATGTACGCGAGAAACCCCTCGATGTCGCCGGCAAACGCGGCCGGTGCCCGGCTCGCGGCAGAGGATGGGGACGAGGGGGGCACGGCGTGTTTCCGAGCATGACGGCGTCGAGACCTTCGCACCGCAACCCCGATTGCCGGCTTCCGGCCGCGCGCCGTGAACGGTCGCGCGACGTTCTCAGTACGACCGCCGCCGCGGGGGCGGCGTGTAGTTGGGATTCGTCTCCTTCATGCGGAATGTGATCCGCGCCTTCTCGAGGTCGTAAGGACTCATCTCCATCTTCACCGTGTCGCCTGCGGCGATCTTGATGAAGTTCTTCCGGAGCTTGCCGGAAATATGTGCGAGCACCACGTGCCCGTTGGCCAGTTGCACCTTGAACATCGTCCCCGGGAGGACGGCCACAACCTTACCTTCTACTTCGATGGCGTTATTGTCCGATGACATGGGTAACGCAGGGCGGGTTCGCGATTTGGCGGAGCATGATGCGTGGCTTCAAAACCACCTTGTAAGGGCGAAACGCCCGGACTTAGTCAAGGCTTCCCCTCCGAATGGCAGAGAACACCCCTGAATCTTCCACCCCGCCGCCCTGCCCCTTCGAGAAACGCTTCCCCTCTCAGCTTGTGCGGGACGACGTTTTCTACATGAGCCTGGCCTACAATCAGGCCATCGACGCCTGGCGGCGGGACGAGGTGCCGATCGGAGCCGTGATCGAGCGCGACGGCGAGGTCCTGGCTGCGGCGCACAATACGGTGGAAAGTGCCCGCGACCCGACCGCCCATGCCGAGATGCTCGCGATCACGCAGGCGGCGGCGAAGCTCGGGGACTGGCGGCTGGAAGGGGCTACCCTCTACGTGACCAAGGAGCCCTGCCCGATGTGCTCGGGCGCGATGCTCATGTCGCGCGTCCGCCGTGTGTGCTTCGCGGTGCCGGATCCAAAGATGGGCTGCCTCGGCGGAGCGACCAACCTCAACGACCTGCCCCGGGTGAATCATCACGTCGCCCTGACTTCCGGCGGCGTGCTGGAGACCGAGTGCCGCGACTTGCTCCAGGCATTCTTCAGGCTGCGACGCGCAGAGTCCCCGTGAAGCGTTCGCGGCCGCGAGCCGCTCAGCCACGAGCCACGCCGTTGGCCTTCAATTCGCCCATGAAGACGGCCACACCGAAGGTGGAGCGGATTGTCCTCAAGCCGCTGCGGACCGGGCCGTCGCACGTCAGCCGCCTGGGGGCAGGCGGCTCCATCCAACTGCATCGGGCCGGCTCAGCGCTTGCCGCCTTTTTTTCCCGCCTTGCCGCCCGGTGGCGGCCCGCGGCGGATGAAGCTGGGATCAGGCGTGCCGCGCCAGAAGCGAGGCAACGAGGGAAAGTCGTCGGTGAGGACGTAGTAGTAAGTGCCGCCCGGAAAGTCCGGCGTCGGCCCGGTGCGGCCGTTGCATTCGTCGAGGTCCCCGCTCCCCGGCACGTATTCCCAGTCCTCCACGAAGGTGCCGTCATGACGCCCGCCAGGCCCGCCGGGACGTTCGCCGGCCTTGAGCCGGTAGCTGGAACGCGCGCGCCGGAGCGGCGACGCCGCCGGGTCGGCATCAGCCGGAATCCAGGGCCCGTAAATCGGGAAACCATCCGCCGCCCAGCCCATCAGCACCATCTTCGGCCGGCCACCGGTGAGATTCGTGAGGAGTGCCGCGGAAAGCCCATGGTAGTGATACGCGCCCGTGGGCTGCACGTGCGCATGCTCGCGGTCGATGCCGAGGTTGCGTCCGCCGCCCAGCGCCTCGTACTGCCAGCCGCTCGCACGATCGTCGCGCCACCACTCCGCCGCCGCCGGATCGAAGACGACGCCGTTCACCGCGATGCCGAGCGGACTCATGCCGAGCGGCGTGGGTTTCGCCGCGATCACCGGGGTGAGCGGCACGCGGAATTCGTGCCGCTGCGGCGCGATCGCATTGGGATTGCCCCGCACCGGAAACACTCCCGTGGCGTGATCGGGCAGGCCGTTCGAACGTATCACGCGGTGACCGCCCGATACAGTGATGGTGACCTCGGGCGCCGCGCCGTTCCACTCAGCGACCGACAACGCCTCGTGGCCTGGGTGGGCCGGCAGGAGGGACGCAGGGCAGGTCAGCAGCACGACGAGAAGCAGGCAGCGGAGCAACATGGGGAACGCGTAATGCACGTGATCGGACGCGGCCGCCGGGAAAAAGTGAATGCCTTCCGCGACCGCGGCCAAAGTCCGGCGGGCATCGCGGGCGCGCGGCGGCCGCGGCGACAGTTGACGCCACCGGGAGCCGGTGCATCAGTTGCTTACTCCAGTTATCGTTCAAACTCAGCAACGTCTCCCTCCCACATGGCCTTCACGCTCCCTCCCCTGCCCTATGCTCCCACGGCGCTCGAGCCCCACATCGACGCGAAGACGATGGAAATCCATCACGGCAAGCACCACAACGCCTACGTGACCAACGCGAACAACGCGTTGAAGGATCATCCCACCCTCGCGGCGCTCGATGTGAATACGCTCATCGCCGACCTGGGCAAGGTGCCGGAGGGCATCCGGGGCGCGATCCGCAACAATGCCGGCGGTCACAGCAATCATGCGTTCTTCTGGACGATCATGGGCCCCGGCAAGGGCGGCGCGCCCAAGGGCAAGCTGTCCGAGGCGATCAACGCCACCTGGGGCTCCTTCGACAATTTCAAGGCCGAGTTCGCCAAGGCCGCCGCGGGCCGTTTCGGATCCGGCTGGGCCTGGCTGATTGTGGGAGCCGACAAGAAGGTCGCCATCGGCTCGACCGCCAACCAGGACAGCCCGTTGATGGGCAAGGCCGTCGCCGGCATCGAGGGCAAGCCCGTCATCGGTCTCGATGTCTGGGAACACGCCTACTACCTGAACTATCAGAACCGGCGCCCGGACTACGTCACTGCCTGGTGGAACGTCGTCGACTGGGATGCGGCCGAGAAGAACTACCTCGCCGCGATCGGCTGAGCGCCGCGCGCCGTTTCGAAGCGCAAGAAAAGCCGCACCCTTCACGGTGCGGCTTTTTTCGGCGGCTTCGGACGACGCGCGCACGGCGGGGCGCCGTCGCGATCCCCGTCACGGACCGAGCCACACCCCTGCCTGGAGGGCGGTGGTGCCGGCGGGCGAGATCGGGGTGCTGCGGCCCGTGACCGTATCCAGGATGCACAGGACGCTGCCGCGCTGGTCGCGGGCCGTGTAGACGAGGTGACGGCCGTCGGCGAGCCAGGCCGGCTCGATGCCGTCGAACGGGGCCTTCGACACCACCTCGGCGCGGCCCTTGGAAAAGTCGTATACGGCAATCTGATACCGGCCGCCCTCGCGCACCGTGCAGGCGATCTTGTTCGGATCGGCGCGGCTCCAGTCCGGCTCGGCCGCGTAGCTGAACCCGGTGCCAAGGCGCGAGGGAGAGCCGCCGGAGGCGGACATCACGTAGAGCTGCGGACCGGGCTCCATCGCGAAGACGATCCGCGCGCCGTCCGGCGACCAGGCCGGCGACGCCTTGACCGCGTCGGAGCGCGTGCGGCGCACCAGGTTCCCGCCCTGCGCGTTGCTCGTCCAGATCTCGGGATTGCCCTGCCCGGACAGCGTCATCACCACCTGCTGCCCGTTGGGGCTGAACCGGGCGCCGCTGTTCGTGCCCTTGAAACTGGCGAATTCCACCCTCCGCCCCGTGGCCGGATCGAGCGTGTAGATGTCGGGCGCGCCCTTGCGGAAATAGCTCGTGTAAATGAGCCGAGCGCCGTCCGGCGACCAGCGTGGCGCGAGCACCAGCGAGTTGTCCCGGGTGAGCTGGCGCGTCTCACCGAGGAAGAGATCGGACGCGTAGATCTCCCCCTTCGTGCCCCGCTGCACGACAAAGGCCAGTCGCGCGGTGAAGAAACCGCGCAGGTTCTGGCCGCTGGTCTTCTGCACCGCGACGTCCGCGGCCCGCAGCAGCGCATTGCGCGCCGACGATCCGGTGGCGGTCTCGGACGCGACGGGCGTGCCGCCCCTGCCGCGGCTGATGTCGACCCGCACCTGGTTCGCGCTCAACGCGGTGAACTTGAATTCGTAGGCATGCCCACTGGTGACGCGGCGATACCGGCCGTGGGCGTGAAACGCCATGTCGGCGAGCGACTGCAGCTCGGGCGAGCCGGCGACGATGCGCACGGGAATCGTGCTGCCGTCGACGACCACGCTGATCTCGCCGAGCTTGCGCTGCGCGGACGCGACCGGGACGAGGACGAGGCTGGCGAGAAGAAAAAGGAAAGAGGATCGCATGTGGTGCAACACGACGGCAGGGCGCCGTCGCTGCGGCATTTCTATTTGCTCCGCGCCGCGGCATAACAACTCTTATTTGCTCACATTCTCGCCGCCGTGACGTCCGACCAGATCAAGGAACATCTCAAGCAAGTGAAGTATCCCGGTTTCAGCCGGGACATCGTGTCGTTCGGCATCGTCCGCACCGCGGGATTCCTCGATGGCACGGTGAAGGTGTCGCTCGCCCTCACCAGCAACGACCCCAAGGCCCCGCTGCAATTGAAGGCAGACGTCGAGAAGGCGCTGCGCGGACTGCCCGGCGTGAAGGATATCCTGGTGGAGATCGCGGTCGCACCCGCGAAGGCGGCGCCGGCGGCCGGCGGCATGACCGCCGCGGGCGGCAACCTCGCCGGCAATCAGGGCGCGCCGAAGAAAATCCGTCATGCCGTCGCGATCGCGTCGGGCAAGGGCGGCGTGGGCAAGAGCACCTTCGCGGTGAACCTCGCCTGCGCGCTGGCGCAGTTGCTGGAGGCGCAGGGCCGCAAAGGACGCGTCGGCCTGCTCGACTGCGACATCTACGGGCCGAGCGTGCCGCTGATGATGGGACTGAGCGGGCGCCCGGAAGTCGAAGGCGACGGCACCGATGCGATGCTCGTGCCGATGGAACGACACGGCGTGAAGGTGATGAGCATGGGTTTCCTCGTCGACGACAACACCCCCGTGGTGTGGCGCGGCCCGATGATCATGAAGACCGTCCAGCAGTTCATCCAGAACGTGAAGTGGGATGAGCTCGACGTGCTGCTCATCGACCTGCCGCCCGGCACCGGCGACGCACAGCTCTCGCTCGTGCAGACGATCCCGCTCGACGGCGCCGTGCTCGTGACCACACCGCAGCCCGCCGCGACCAATGTCGCCCGCAAGGGCGGGCTGATGTTCCAGAAGGTGAACGTCCCGCTGCTCGGCGTGGCGGAAAACATGAGCTTCTTTGTCGATCCTTCGGGCCAGCGCCACGAACTCTTCGGCACCGGCGGCGGCATCGCCACCGCCGAGAAACTTGGAACCTCCCTGCTCGGTCAGGTCCCGCTGATCCCGGAAATCCGCGCAGGCGGTGATACGGGCATGCCGATTGTCGTCTCCGCCCCGCAAAGCGCCGCCGCAAACGTCTTCCGCGAGATGGGTGAAACTCTGTTGCACCGCCTGCGGAAACCCGCGCCGGCGCAAATGTAACGTTCGGGAAAAATTGCGGGAATTGACACCCTTTCGACCGTCGCTCTCATTGCTGCCTGCTTCATGACTCATCCTGCGCAAGAGCCGTCGACGTCCCGGGAGTTTGTGAAACAATCCAGCCTTTATCAGGAATTCCTGGCCGAGCGTGAGGAGATCCTGAAACACAAGTGGCTGGAATCGGAGCGGCTGGGCTACGACATCGGCTTCGAACGCGCCCTGCTCGATTGGATTCGGAAGCACCGCGAAAGCTGGCGCGCCGCCCGGCGGCAGCAGCACCTCCAGTCGCCGCCGAACGGCGGCAGCAACCCGTCCGCCCCTTACCCGTCGTCACTCGACGCCAACAAACCAGCCTGAATCCCCTCTGGCGGGAGCGCGGACGTCCTCGTCCGCCTTTTTTTTGCCCAGAATTCCCGCCCACGCGCCCGCGAGGCGGCACAAAAAAGCCGGGCGCAAAGGCCCGGCAAGGGAATGGGTGGATCGCTCCACCCCGGCGGGAGACCTTACTTGATCTCCTTGTGTACCGTGTGCCGCTTCAGGTGCGGGTTGTACTTTTTCTTTTCGATGCGCTCCGTGACGGTCTTCTTGTTGCGGAACGTGAGGTAGCGCGAGACCGGCTTGCCCTCTTTCCGGGCTTCGGTGCACTCGAGGATGACTTGTTCTTGCATGGTCGTAAAGGGTTGGAAGGGTCAGAGGAAACCCGCCGACTCCGCGGGCGCAATCACAATCTCGCCCCCGTGCGCCACGCTGGGAAGTGTCCGCCGCCGCGGGTTCGTCTCCCCTCCCTTTCCCCTTCACTTTGTCCGGCAACCTCCTCCGCATCCTGTCTGACGTCCACTTCGGCGACCACGCGAGCCGGGTGAGTCGCCTGCCGCAGCTCGCGCCGCTGCTGGACGGTGTGAACCACCTGGTGCTCAACGGCGACACCATGGACACCCGGCCCGGTCCGCACCCCGCGCACACCGCCGCCTGCCGGCGCGAGATCGGCGCTTACTTTTCCTCCCGGGTGCCGCGCGTGACGTGCCTCACCGGCAACCACGATGCCGACTTCTCCTCGGAGCACTGGCTCGACCTCGCCGGCGGCCGGATCTTCGTCATCCACGGGGATGTGGTCTTCGACGACCTCGTGCCCTGGAGCCAGGACGCACCCTTCATCGCCCGGCGGCTGACCGAGGAGTTTCAGCGTCTTCCGCCCGACCACGCCGGACGCCTCGCCGAACGCTGTGCCGTTTTCCGGCGGGTCGCGCTGGCAATACCGCAGCGCCACCAATCCGAACGCAACCGGCTGAAATACGCCGCACACTTCCTCGCCGATACCGTGTGGCCGCCCCTGCGTTTGCTGCGGGTCTTCCGCGCCTGGCGCGAGGCGCCCCAACGCGCCGCCGCTTTCAGCCGCCTGCATCGACCGGCCGCCCGCTTCATGATCAAGGGCCACACGCATCGGCCGGGCATCTGGACGATGCCCGACGGTCTCACCGTGATCAACACGGGGTCGTTCTGCCGGCCGCTCGGCGGCCTGTGCGTCGATCTCGCCGCCGACACCCTTGTCGTCCGGTCCATCGTGGCACGGGGCGGCGAGTTCCGGCCCGGCGGAGCGATCGCCACGTTTGGGCTCGCCGCCGGCTGAAGTTTGCCGGAAACACCCACGATGAGCATCGAGTTCGGCTGGTGGAATCGCGACGACGAAGGGCGTCGCTACCAGGTCAACGCCGTCATCCACGGCGGCAACATCGAGTGGACCCGCCATCAGGGCCATCACACCTCATGGGAACCGCACAGCCCCTCGGATGAGGACCGCCAGCGGCTCGTCGCCGAAGCGGCCAAGCGCGTTCCCCGCCGGCTCATCACCCAGAAGCAGTTCGAGGAGATCGAACGCTTGAGCGCGCTTGACGGCCCCGGCGGGATCTCCGGCCGCCGTTACCGGCCGTCACCGGAGTTGTAGGCGCGCTGCCACCTGCGGCCAGATGAGTTTGAACGAGGGACAGTAGTCTTCCGGCCGCGCCGCCACCCGCGCGCTGACGTCCGCGGGAGCCACCCACTCGGCGTACTGGATCTCGCGCAGGTCGATCGCAATCAAGCCCGCGTAGTCGAGCCGGTACACCCAGACGAACTCCCAACCCGTCTCGACGCAGGCGTCGACCCGGAACCAGCGCTCCGGCACCCGCGCCGTTTCCAGCCGGATGCCGATCTCCTCGGCCAGTTCGCGCACCGCCGCGGCGTCGTAGTCCTCGCCTGCATCCAGATGACCCGAGCACGACGAATCCCATAATCCCGGCGAAAGGTCCTTCAGCATGGAACGGCGTTGCAGCAGCACGCGGCCGGCGCCGTCGAAAACCATCACGTGCACCGCCCGATGCCACAGGCCGGTGGCGTGCACTTCGCGGCGCGTGGCTTGGCGGACGACTTCGTCCCGCTCGTTCACGACGTCGAACCACTCCTCGCTCCCCGCGGCCTTTACATTGGTGGTCATTCGTGTCCATTCGTGCCCCCTTACCCGCCGAAACACCATGCCGAAAATCGAGGTCAACAAGGTCGCCGAGATCCTGAAGAAGAACGAAATCTCGCCCGCCATCCTGCGGCGTGTGATCGAGGAGATGAACCTCGCGGTGCAACCCGAGCCGGGCGAGGACGACAAGCCGCCACCCGTGAAGAAGCAATGGGTGATCCTGATCAGCGATCCCGAGGGCCGGCTGCCGAAGCACGACTTCGTCGGCTGGGTGCTGCAGATTCCCGACAGCGAGAGCGTGGCGACCACCACGGACCGGATCTTCCGCAGCACGTACGACCACAACACGACCAAGAAGGGCCGGCTCATGCCGGTGAAGACCGTGGGCGAGGCGCTCGAGCACGTGCCGGCGAAGCAGTTCAAGGAAGCCGACGTGTGGGTGAAGACGAAGACTCCGGTCCTCATGCTCCGGACCGACAACGAGATTCCGAAGGAGTAGCCGGCACGGCGGCATCGTCCGAAATACCAGGCAGCCGGGGGCAGCGCTCCGGCGCAGCCGCCCCTCGTCGGCCAGCCGTCCCTTCCCGCCCGGCGCTACTTCAGCGGTCCGAGGAAGTGTTCGAGAAACTGATACGCCTGCTCGTTCGACTCCGGGTTCGGCGAGTGGTCCTTCCGGTTCGTCATCGCGACGCGGTGTTCATGACCGAGGAAGCGGTTCACCGCGACCGCGTGGTTGAGCGCCACCCAGCGCGCGGCGAAATCCTCCGAACCACCCGAAACGAGGAACGGACGCGGCGCCATCAGCGCGTGCAGCTCATGCAGGTCGTGGCCCGCCTCGACGATCGTCTTGTACGGCCCCGTGCGCGGCGAGGCGGGCGTGATGAGGCCCGGCTTGCGCGTCAGCTGCGGATCGAGGCCCAGGTACCACGGCTCCCAGTAATTGACCGAGCCGCGCGCCTCGTCGAACACCACGCCGCCGTCCGACCACACCGCCGCGGCGAACTTCTCGTAGAGGCAGGAAGCGAACATCGCCCACTTGCCGCCGTACGAATGTCCCATGACTCCGATGCGTGCCGGGTCCACCTCGGGCCGCTGCGCGAGCACGGTGTGCAGGTTGGCCGCGATGTAGGCGTAGTAACTCAGCGGCTGGCACCTTACGCCGTGCAACTCGGGCTGCCGCGCCTCGTCTCCCGGCGTGCCGATCGAGAGCGTCACGAACCCGCGGCGGGAAAGCGCGAGGGCAAAATCGCGGCCCACGCCGCGGTTGCCCGTTTCCATCATGCGCTTGGCGGTGCCGGTGAGCGGCGTGGGGCCGGCGTAGGCCGCGCTCACCTCCGGCACGTAGAACGGCACGAGCACGGCCGGACGCCGGCCGGCGAAATGCGGGGCCGGCAGCAGCAGGATGGCGTGCTGGAGGACTCCCGGGACGATCTCCACCTGGACGCGATATTGCGTCATGCTCTCGCGATCCTGCTTTTCCCCCAGCACGAGCCGCGGCCGGGCAATCAGCTCCGGCCAGGGGCCGAGCTGCGCGTGCCAGTAACGCAGGATCTCGGCGCGCCGGGCCGGCCAGTCGGCCGGCGACGCCACCGGGCGGCCGTCGTAGAACCGGAGCGGCGAAGCATACGAACCGTATTTGCCCGCGAACTCCGCGGGCGGAGAGAAGAAGGGGCGCAGGTTGGCGGGCACCGCGGTGGACGCCGCCGCCGCGAGCTGCGGAGCGAGGGCGGTCAGTCCGGCCAGGAGCGCGGCGGAAAGCAGGAGGAGACGGTGCATGGGAAAGGGCCCGCGGCGGGCGGGGACAGGCGGGCGCTACGGTTCCAGTCCAAAACGCCGCGGTTCGAAACCGCGCGCCTTCAGCGCCGCGGCCAGAGCCTTGAGGTCGAGCTTCGCCCCCGGCTTCACGCCGTGCTTCGCGTACCAACCCTGGTTCAGCTCGAGCGCGAACTGCAGCCGGTCGCCGCGGGAGGTCACCGTGTTTTCGTCGAAGGGATGCAGCGGGTAGATCTCCGCGAGCACGCCGTCGGGCTGAAAAAAACCGATGTCGAGCGGCGTGGGCGTGTTTCGCATCCAGAAGCTCATGCCCTGCGGCTTCTCGTACACGAAGATCATGCCGTCATCCGTCCCCAGGTCCCGCCGTCCCATCAGGCCGCGCTGCATCTCTTCGTTCCGCACCGCGAGCTGCATGCGAACCGTGCGCTCGCCGACGCGGATCGGGAAGAAATCCGCAACGGTTTTCGCCGGCGCCGCGGTCGCGGCCGGCCGCTCGCCGCCGCATGCGACCAGCGCGAAGGCCGGCAGCGCGCAAAGCAGCGTGATGGCCAGCGCTCGCCACCCGGCGGGGCGGAAAACCGGATTTGCATTTTTCACCGCGGCGAGGGCTAATGCGCGCCTCGGCCCAACTCAATCTCTCTCCTCTCCGTGCCCGGAAAATCCGCCTCGTCCCCGCTCCTCTACGCCGACACCGAACGCAGTCCCGACGCCCTTTACTTCGGCCGGGTTTCCGTGCCCGACGCCTTCATCGCCTTTGGCCATCGCGGACGGAAATACGCCGTGGTGGGCGCGCTCGAGTTCGGCCGCGTCAAGAAGACCTCGGACTTCGATGCCGTGCTCTCCCTGGAGACCTGGATGCAGCGGGCCCGCGCCGCGTGGCCCCGCCGCACGGTCGGCGTCGCCGAGGTCATCGCGCTGCTGGCGCAGGAGCACCGGGTGAAGCGTTTCACGGTCCCCGTCGACTTCCCCGCCGGCCTCTACGCCAGGCTGAAGCGGGCCGGCATCGCGCTCGACATCGCCGACGGCGCGCTCTTCCCCGAACGCGAACGCAAGTCCGCCGCCGAAGCCGCCGCCATCCGCGAGGGCAACCGCTGCAGCGCGCTGGGTTTCGCCGCCGCCGAGCGGATCCTGCGCGCGAGCCGCCCACGGGGCCGGCGGCTGCTGCACCAGGGCAAGGTGGTGACGAGCGAACTGCTCAAGTTCGCGATCGAGGTCGCCTGCCTCGAGGCCGGCGCCGTCTCGGCCAACACGATCGTCGCCGGCGGCGACCAGGCCTGCGATCCGCACGAACGCGGCTCGGGGCCCCTCCGGCCGGGCGACCTCATCATCATCGACATCTTCCCGCGGGTGACGCGCACCGGCTTCCACGGCGACATGACCCGCACGTTCCTCCGCGGCCGCGCCTCCGATGCCCAGCGCGCGCTCGTCGCCGCCGTGCGCGATGCGCAAGCCGGCGCGATCCGCGCCATCACCGCCGGCGTCAACGGCCGCGAGGTGCACCGCGGCGTCGTCGCGCTGTTCGAGTCACGCGGGTTCCGCACGCGCCACACCGCGCGCGGCTCGGTCGGCTACTTCCACGGCACCGGCCACGGCCTCGGGCTCGCGGTGCACGAGCCGCCGCGGCTCAGCGGCAGCGTCGACTGGACGCTGCTGCCCGATTCGGTGGTCACCGTCGAACCCGGCCTCTACTACCCCGGTCTCGGCGGCTGCCGCATCGAGGACGTGGTGCAGGTCACCACCGGCCGCCCCCGGATGCTTTCCCGTTATTCCTACGACTGGGAACTCCGATGAAAGGCCTCTCCCCGCTGCTGAAGAAGTTCGCGCGCCTGCGCATTCTCGTGGTCGGCGATGTCATGCTCGACCATTACATCTGGGGCGATGCCACCCGCATTTCCCCGGAGGCGCCGGTGCCGGTGGTCGATATCGCCCGCGACTCCTGGACCGCCGGCGGCGCCGCCAATGTCGCCCTCAACCTGGCCTCGCTCGGCGCCCGCTGCACGGTCGCGGGCTTCATCGGTCAGGACGACGCCGGCGCCCGGCTCACGACCATCCTCCACAGCCGCAAGATCGACACCCTCGCGACGCCCGGCAGCGCGCCCACCATCGTGAAGACGCGGGTGCTCGTCCAGCACCAGCAGCTCTGCCGACTCGACCGCGAGGCGCCGCCGACCGCCTATCACCTTTCCGCCGCGCGCGCGGAGAAGCTGCTCGCCGCCGCCATCGCCGACGCCGACGCCGTCATCCTGTCCGATTACGCGAAGGGCATTCTCACCGACGAAGTGGTGGGCCGGGTCACGGACCTCGCGCGGGCCGCCGGCACGTTCGTCGCCCTCGACCCGAAGCCCAGACGCCGCCTCCAGTTCCGCGACCTGGACCTCATCACGCCGAACAAGCGCGAAGCGCTCCAGCTCGCCGGCATCGAGCCGCTGCCGCACACGCCGTTCCCCGCCGCCGAGGTCTGCGCGCGCCTGCACGAACTCTACGCCACGAAGCACCTCGTCATCACCCTCGGCGAGGATGGCATGCTGCTCAGCTCCGACGGGCAGATCCTCAAGACCATCCCCACCGCCGCGCGCGAGGTCTTCGACGTCTCCGGCGCCGGCGACACCTCGCTCGCCGCCCTGGTGCTGGCGCTCGCCGCCGGCGCGCCGCTAGAAACCGCGGCGCAGTTCGCCAACGCCGCGGCCGGCGTCGTCGTCGGCAAGCTCGGCACCGCGACCGTCACGCCGAAGGAGCTGCTCGCCTACGTCAACCGTCGCTGAGCCTTGGCCTCGACGCCTCCCATTCCCGCCGGCCGCGCGCTCTTTCTCGACCGCGACGGCACGTTGATTCCCGACAAGCACTACCTCGCCGACCCGGCCGACGTGGAACTGATTCCGGGCATCGCGGGCGCCCTCGCCCACGCGCGCGCGCTCGGTTACCACCTGTTCCTGTTCACCAATCAGTCCGGTGTCGCCCGCGGCTATTTCACGGTGGACGACGTCCATCGCTGCAATGCCCGCATGGAGGAGCTCATCGGACTCACCCCGCCCCTTTTCACCGACCGTTGCATCGCCACCGAAGGCCCGGGCGATCCGCCGCTCTACCGCAAGCCGTCGCCCCGGTTCATCCTCGAGAGTATCGCGCGCCACGGGCTCGATCCCCGGCATTGCTGGATGGTGGGCGACCGCGAAGGCGACGTCGACGCCGGCCTCAACGCGCACATCCACGCCGTGGCGGTCTGCACCGGCAAACACGACGCCGCGGGCTGGGCCGCGGCGGACCGGCCGGGCGTGCCGGTGTTTCCCAGTCTGGTGGAGTTCGTCGCCACCCTGAAGTAACCTCCGACTCGTTCCGGCATTCGCCGTTCGTCCCGGTCCCACTTTCTCAGCGCCTCGAGCGACTCCACCGATGCCCGAACTTGCCGAGGTCGAATTCTACCGGAAACGCTGGCACCTCGCCGCGGTCGGCGACCGGATCGAGCGCGTGCTCGCCCACGACGGGAAAAAGGTCTTTCGCGGCACCGCTGTCAGTGCCCTGCAGCGCGGACTGACCGGCGCGGTGCTGCAGTCGTCCGCCACGGCCGCAAAGCAGATGCTCTTCCGCTTCCAGCCCGCCGCCTCGCTCGGCGTCCATCTCGGCATGAGCGGGGAGCTGAGCGTCGCGAAGCCAGACCACGTGCCCGGCCGGCACGATCACCTCGTGCTCGTCACCCGGCGGCACGCGCTCGTGTTCACCGATCCGCGCATGTTTGGCCGCATCGCATTCCACGCCGGACCGGGGCTGCCCGACTGGTGGACGCGGATCGGCCCGGCCGTCCTGTCCGATGCCTTCACGCTCGAGGCCGTCGCCTCCTTCCTTCGCCGCCGGCAGCGCACGCCCCTCAAGGCCGTGCTGCTGATGCAGGAGCGCTTTCCCGGCATCGGTAACTGGATGGCCGACGAGATCCTCTGGCGCGCCGCCCTCCATCCCGCCCGCCCCGCCGGCTCACTCTCGCCGCGCGAGGTGCGGACGTTGTGGCGGGAATGCCGCCGGGTCTGCCGGATGGCGCTCGACGCGATCGCCGGCCGGGGCGAATCCCTGCCCGCCGACCTCAACGTCGGCATTCCCTCAACCTGGTTGTTCCATCATCGCTGGGAGGACGGCGGACGGTGCCCGCGGACCCACTCGCCGCTCGTCCGCGCCACGGTCGGTGGTCGGACCACCTGCTGGTCGCCCGCCCGCCAGAAGTTGCGCACGCAGCCGGCTCCCCGCGGGAAATCCCAGGGCTCGGCCACCCGCCTTCGCTCACGCACCCGCGCGCCGGCAGGGGCGGCCGGAAAGCGCACATGACGAAGCTCCGGCTCGACGAACTGCTGGTCGCCCGCGGGCTCGCCGCGTCCCGAGCGCAGGCGAAGGCGCTGGTGATGAGCGGCCGCGTCCGCCAGGGCACGGAGCGGCTCGACAAGCCCGGCAAGGAGTTCGCGACCGACATCGAGCTCACGGTCACGCAGCCGCCCCGTTTCGTGAGCCGCGGCGGCGAGAAGCTGGCGGCGGCGCTTGCGACCTTCGCGCTCGACTTGCGCGGCGCGCACGTGCTCGACGTCGGCGCGTCAACCGGCGGATTCACCGATTGCGCGCTGCAGGCGGGCGCGGCCGACGTGGTATGCGTCGATGTCGGCCGTGCGCAGTTGCACGCCCGGCTGCGCCAGGACCCGCGGGTGACCAACCTGGAAAAGATCAACGCCCGCCACCTCCGGGCCGCCGACCTGCCGCGCGGGGAGTTCGACACGATCGTCATGGACCTGTCGTTCATCTCCCTGAAAGCCGTGCTGCCCGCCGTGTGGCCGCTGCTACGCCCGTCCGGCGTGCTCGTCGCGCTGGTGAAACCGCAGTTCGAGGCCGGCAAGGCCGAGGTCGACAAGGGCCGCGGCGTGATCCGCGATCCCATGGTGCAGGAAGCCACCCTCGCCGGCATCCGCACGTTCGCACTGCAGGAACTGCCGGGCGCGGAGCTGGTGGGGACGATCGACTCGCCCATCGCCGGCGCGGACGGCAACCGCGAGTTCCTCCTCGCCCTGCGCAAGGCCCCGGCCGCCGCCTCCTGACCGCAATCGCGCTTTGCTCCCGGCGCGTTCGTTCCCTTCACTGCCCCGATGCCACCGCTGGTTCTCCGGTTGCTTGCCTTCCTCGCGCTGCTTCTGCCCGTCGCCGCGCCCGCCGCCGACCTCTGGTCCCGGGAGAATCTCGTCGCCTGGTGCATCGTGCCGTTCGACGCCGCGAAACGCGGACCCGAAGCCCGGGCCGAGATGCTCCAACGGCTCGGTTTCCGCCAGTTCGCCTACGACTGGCGCGCGGAGCACCTCCCGACCTTTGATGCCGAAATCAAGGCCTGCGCGGCGCGGGGCGTGACGATCACCGCCTGGTGGTTCCCGCGCACGCTCGATGATGCCGCGCAGCGCATCCTCGCCGCGATCGAGCGCCACGGCATCCGGCCGCAGCTCTGGGTCACGGGCGGGGGCAATCCCACGCGAGATCCCGCAGAGCAGTCGCGGCGAATCGCGGAGGAACTCGCCCGGCTGCGGCCGATCGTGGCCGCGGCCGCCCGGCTCGGCTGCACCGTGGGGCTCTACAATCACGGCGGCTGGTTCGGCGAACCCGACCACCAGATCGCGCTCCTCGAACGACTGCGGTCCGAGGGCCTCGGCAACGTGACGCTCATCTACAACTTTCACCACGGGCACGACCACCTCGACGACTTCGCGGCGCGCTGGGCCCGGATGGCGCCTTATGTCGACACGGTGAACCTCAACGGCATGGTCGCACACGGCGACCGCGAGGGGAAAAATATCCTCTACCTCGGCGAAGGCGACCGCGAGCTCGGCCTCCTGCGCATCATCGCCGCGAGCGGCTGGCGCGGCCGCATCGGGATTCTCAATCACCGCACCGACGTCGACGCCGAGGTGGCGCTGCAGCGCAACCTCGCCGGCCTCGACCGGCTCGCCGCCCAACTGCGCGCTGCGCCGTGAAGCCATCGCGGCGGCGCGGCGGCGACTGCACACCGCAGCATCGGAGGGC
>ERZ761602.4742-NODE-4742-length-16921-cov-7.743270_pt1 | contig 16921 bp, 16 predicted proteins | sample MGYA00512165_ERZ761602 | MGnify/ENA primary metagenome ERZ761602 (study PRJEB28899, sample SAMN02445085) | bioreactor sludge metagenome | biome: EBPR sludge; isolation source: Thorneside wastewater treatment plant | place: Australia: Brisbane, Thorneside...
CGGCAAGTTCGGTGGCGAAATCCATGACGGATTATACCAAACGGATGGCTATGAACGTAGGCAAGTGACCGTTTTTGCATGACTTTTTTCGGAAACCTGCGGGCTGATAGACCTGCCAATGCGCCGGGGCGGGAGCGTCACGCCGTTGCCAGTCGACACCGGCGATCAGCCACCTGCCATTGTCCCGGCGTCAGAGCGAATACGCGGTCGCCAGCCTGGGGCCAGGTGAAGCTTCACCGATGCAGCCGCCGTTGCGATAGCCAGACACCGGTGCCGTCCCAGACCAGTAGTTTGAGACGGCTACGCTTGGGATTGGTAAACGCATAGGCGGTGCCATCACAGGGGGAGCACCCGAGGCTGGCCTGGATGCGGACGGACAGGCCGTCAATTCCCAGACGCATGTCTACCGCTTCGATCGCCAGCCAGATACCTGCCGACGGCGGGGTGAGCGGCGTCGGCGCGATCATGAACGTCCTCCGCCGAGAGCGACCAGCGCGTCGATCGTCGCCTGCCGCGATTTGCCGTCCTGCATCATCAGCAGGGCGATCCGGGCGGGCGGATCGAGGCGGTACCTTCTTCCCGTTCGGGCATCGAAGGCGTGGCCGCCGGTTCGCCGGCAGCCGCGGACGTCGACACCACCAGTGATACCGCGAGACCGAGGTGCTTGCACCCAACTGGTGAACCGTCGGGGGGTCAAGATCCAGGCGCATTCTGCCGTGATGTGTATTTATGCACGCTGACACAGTGCTGGCACGGCTAAGCTGGAGGCGGATCAAAGCGCCGCGGATGTTGCGGCGCGGTAGGAAGAGGCCGCGTACTGGCGTTGCCTTGCATGGCGAAGCATGCGCAGTATCGCCGTAGCGGTGTGGGATCTCGACCACAAATGGAGCTTCATCCGATGGCTTGAGAGAAGCGATTAGAAGAAACCCCCAACTCTTTACCGGGGAATTGTTTATAATGATGCTGCGTTGCAACACGGCCGATCTCATGAGGTTTCGGTCGCGAGCTTACAGCGCTCGGCATCGCCAGACTCTCAGGAGCAACACCATGAAAGCACCAAAAATTCTGCCGTGGATCGCCCACAAGACCGGTATCAGCGAAGACTTGGCGCTCAAACTATGGCGCCGTGCGGCCGGAGAAGCCGAGGAAATGACTGGTTGCTGCGACAGTTCGGATTATTACCGTCTGGCGGTGGAACGTTTCATTGACCTTTCCCAGGCCGAGGGGAACTCCCTGCTGGTGCGCGAGACGCCGAGCGTGACCTGTGTTTTCTGGCTGTGGCGCCACCAGAGCCGCATATCGAGCATGCACCTGCTTGCCATGCAGAACGTCGCCAGACTCATGCAGTCGGGGGTCAGCAAGTTGCTGCGCATCGAGGGGCCGGCCGTCTAACCGCCACGACCGCCGAGGCGCCCAAGATTATGAGAGTCGTGACCTTTTCTCTCTTCTCGTGCAGTGGGGTTTCCGGCTTGCATACCGGAATCGTTCGCCGGGCAGGGAGCATGCTCCCTGAATCCCCGCCCTACCCTCGGCAGTGCTCACTCAATGCCGCGATACGCGCGGCGACGCCAGCTGCAGGGTCCGCGCGGCGCGTACGGCCAGCGCTTCAGCATCGCTTCTGGTCGCCAGCTTCATGATCCTTACAGCATAGCGATAGCCGCCGCCTGTAGCGGCCTGCGGCATGATCCGCGCTGCGTAGCCGGCAGCGTGCGCGTGGTCGTACAGGTCCAGGGCCGCCGACTCGCTGTCTACGATGGCCAGTTCCAGAACCCAGCGGCCATTGCGCGTCGTCTCGCCGTTGCCGCTCTGGATGTCCGTGTGCGTCGCCCACAGGGAGAGTTCGCCGGCAGGGCTTGCGCTCAGCGTTGGTGCTGCCCCCTTGCGGGCCAGGTAACAGCTTGACTGTTCACTCAGTTGCTGTGCCTGATCGTCGGGGTGAACTATGGTGATCACCCCTTCGAGCAGGCAGACGCGGTCGCCATCGGCATCGGCGCGGCCCCACAGGTCGGTGCCCCGTATCCCGGCGGTGATGCTCCCAAAGCGCAGATTGATCGCCCGCTGTCGATGCTGGCTGGAAGAGTTCCCGGTGCGCAAGCGCAGACTGCCGAGCGGGACGTCGATGGCCGCTGTGAACACCTGCTTTTCGCGTACGCCAAGTGCGTTCAGGCGCATTTCGCTGTCTTCACCGACGCCGAGCACACTGCCATCGGCCAATTGGACGCGCACGCGCGCATCCGGTCCGGTGATCAGCCTGTCCTGATTGCCGAGGACTGTCCCGGGTGCCAGCGCGTGCAGGCCGCCCTGGCGCTCGATCCAGGCGGGCATCTGCACCGCATCGACGATGGCTGCGGCCCGTTCTGCTCCTGTGGACGGCTGCGGCAACAGGGTGCCGGCCAGGAAACAGCCAGCCATGAGTATCTGCCAGCGATGTCTGTTCATGGACCGTCCCGGTGACAACGATAGGGGGGCGATTCTAACATCGCGGCAAGCGCTCCCGGCAGTAGCCGGCAAGACCCGCGGCAATTTTCGCCTCGCTTCGTTACCGGCTCGCGCCGCCGCACGGGCGGCCGCGCGAGCAGCGGTGCGAGCCGCCCCGAGACGCGGGCGCGTCAGCGGAGCAGGGCCAAGCGCCTATGCGTATAATTCGCGCTTCAGCCCATTTCCGGACCCCTACTGGCCATGCAGGAAAAGTATCAGCCCGCGGACGTTGAACTCGCCGCTCAGCAATTCTGGAACGATAGCGGCGCGGCGCGCGCCATCGAGGACCCCCGCCGGCCAAAGTACTATTGCCTGTCGATGTTCCCCTATCCGTCCGGGAAGTTGCATATGGGGCACGTGCGCAATTACACCATCGGCGACGTCCTGGCGCGCTTCCACGGCATGCTTGGCTACAACGTCTTGCAGCCGATGGGCTGGGATGCTTTCGGCATGCCCGCCGAGAATGCCGCGATCCAGAACAATGTTCCGCCGGCGCAATGGACGTACGCCAACATCGATTACATGCGGACCCAGCTTAAGCGGCTGGGTTTCGCCATCGACTGGCAGCGCGAGATCGCCACTTGCACGCCCAAGTACTACCGCTGGGAGCAGTGGCTGTTTACCCGCCTCTACGAGAAAGGCCTGATCTACCAGCGTCTGGGTACGGTTAACTGGGACCCGGTCGACCAGACCGTGCTCGCGAACGAGCAGGTCATCGACGGTCGTGGTTGGCGCTCGGGAGCGCTGATCGAAAAGCGCGAAATCCCGATGTACTACATGAAGATCACCGCCTACGCCGAGGAACTTCTCGCCGATCTGGAACAGCTTGAAGGCTGGCCCGAACAGGTGCGGCTGATGCAGAAGAATTGGATCGGCAAGAGTACTGGCGTGCGCTTCGCCTTCCCGTACGAGCTGGACGGCGAGCCCGGGCAGCTGTGGGTGTTCACCACCCGCGCCGACACGATCATGGGCGTCACTTTCTGTGCCGTCGCTGCCGAACACCCGCTGGCCAGCTACGCGGCGGCGCGCGATCCGCAGATCGCTGCCTTCGTCGAGGAATGCAAGCGCGGCGGCGTCGCCGAAGCCGACCTGGCGACAATGGACAAGAAGGGCATGCCGACCGGCATTTTCGTCACCCATCCGCTGAGCGGCGAGCAGGTGGAAGTGTGGATCGGCAACTACGTGCTGATGAGCTATGGCGACGGTGCGGTGATGGCCGTTCCGGCGCACGATGAGCGCGATTTCGCCTTCGCCCAGAAGTACGGTCTGGCGATCAAGCAGGTGATTGCCAGGCCCGGCGTGAGCTTCGCGCTCGATGGCTGGCAGGAGTGGTACGCCGACAAGCTAGGCGGCAGTTGTGTCAACTCCGGCAAGTACGACGGCCTGGACTACGCGGCTGCGACCGAGGCCATCGCCGCCGATCTGGAGGCCAAGGGCCTGGGCGAGAAGAAGGTGCAGTTCCGCCTGCGCGACTGGGGTATTTCGCGGCAGCGCTACTGGGGCTGCCCGATTCCGATCATCCATTGCACGCGCTGCGGCGACGTGCCGGTGCCCGACGCCGACCTGCCGGTGGTCCTGCCGGAAGACGTGACCATCACCGGCGCCGGCTCTCCCTTAAGTTCGATGCCCGAGTTTTACGCCTGCAGCTGCCCGAAATGCGGTCAGCCGGCGCGGCGCGAAACCGACACCATGGATACCTTCGTCGAGTCCTCGTGGTACTTCCTGCGCTATTGCTGCCCGGACAACGAGCAGGCGATGGTCGACGAGCGCGTCGCCTATTGGTGCCAGGGCGGCATCGATCAGTACATCGGCGGCATCGAACACGCCATTCTGCATCTGCTCTACGCGCGCTTCTGGACCAAGCTGATGCGCGACGTCGGGCTGTTCGGCGAGGAATCAGCCGGCAGGGTCTTGCTCGGCGAGCCTTTTGCCCATCTGCTGACCCAGGGCATGGTCGTCGCGCCGACCTTCTACCGCGAGGATGCCAGCGGCAAGAAGCAGTGGATCAACCCTGTGGACGTCGACGCCGTGCATGACGAACGTGGTCGTGCCAGCGGCGCGACGTTGCGTGCCGACGGCCTGGCGGTGACTGTCGGGGGCATCGAGAAGATGTCCAAGTCGAAGAACAACGGCGTCGATCCGCAGGCGCTGATCGATCAGTTCGGCGCCGATACGGCACGCCTGTTCATCATGTTCGCCAGTCCGCCCGACCAGTCGCTGGAGTGGTCGGACGCCGGCGTCGAGGGTGCCTTCCGTTTTCTCAAGCGCCTCTGGCGGATCGTCTTCGAGCACGTCTCGGCGGGCCCGCTGCCGCCGGCCGGCGATGGCGAACGCGGCGAGATACCGGCGCAATTGAAGGCCTTGCGTCGCCAGTTGCATCAGACAATCGGCAAGGTCGCCGACGATTATGGTCGCCGCAAGCAGTTCAACACCGCAATCGCGGCGGTGATGGAGTTGCTCAACGCCTATAACCGGGTGGCCGGCGACTCGGCCGCCGTTCGTGCGCTCAGGCAGGAGACGCTCGAGGCGGCGGTGCTGATGCTCAACCCGATCGTGCCGCACGTCTGCGAAGCGCTGTTTACGGCGCTGCGCCCGGGCTGCACGGCCAGCTCGCAGGCCTTTCCGGAGCCTGATGCGGCGGCCCTGGCCCAGGACGAAATCGAGCTCGTGCTGCAGATCAACGGCAAGCTGCGCGGTAGCCTGCGCGTGCCGGCAGGCGCCGACCGCGCGAGCATCGAAGCCGCCGCGCTGGCCTGCGAAGCGGCGAGCAAGCATCTGGCCGGTGCCGCGCCGAAGAAACTGATCGTCGTTCCCGGCCGCCTGGTCAATATCGTCGCCTGAGACCTTGAGGGAGATTCCCATGCGCCTGGCGCTACCGCCCACCTTGCCGGCCTTCGCGGCTCCCGTCCTGCTCGTGCTGCTTGCCGTGCTTGCCGGTTGCGGCTTCCAGTTGCGCGGCTCCTACTCCTTGCCCTACGAAAGCATCTACCTGGCGATGCCCGAGTATTCGGTGGTCGGTGCCGATCTCCGGCGGGCCATCCGCTCATCGGCTACGACCCGTCTGGCGCTGGAGCGCAACGACGCGCAGGCGACCTTTGTGCCCGGCGCCGAATATCGCGACCGTATCATCCTCTCCGTCTCCGGCACCGGCCGGGTCAGCGAACTGCGCTTGCGCTATTTGTACTCCTACCGCGTGGTCGACGACAAGGGTCGCGATCTGGTCACGCCGGGGACCATCGAACTGGTCCGCGACCTGACCTACGACGATTCCAACGTGCTCGCCAAACAGCAGGAGGAGGTGCTGCTCTGGCGCAACATGGAGGATGACCTGGTGCACCAGTTGATGCGCCGCCTGGCGGCCGGCAAGCCGGTCAAAGCGAGCGAATCGGCCACGCCAGGTGATGCGGCCAAGCCGGCCACCCCGGTCAAGCCCGCAGTATCGCCGGCCACGCCAGCCAAGCCGGACGCCGTCCGGTAGCGGGCGAGGCCGCATGCAACTCAAGGGTGAACACCTCGCGGCGCATCTCCAGCGCGAGCTCAAGCCGGTCTACCTGGTGCATGGAGACGAGCCGCTGCTGGTCATCGAAGCCGCCGACGCGATCCGCGCCGCGGCGCGCCGCTCTGGCTTCGACGAACGCGAAGTGCTGGTTGCCAGTACCGGCTTCAACTGGAACGACCTCTACCATGCTGCCGGCAGCATGTCGCTGTTTGCCGGTCGCAAGCTGATCGACCTGCGCCTGCCGACCGGCAAACCGGGGCGCGACGGCGGTGCCGCGCTACAGGCCTACTGCGCGCGTCCTTCGCCGGATGCGCTGCTGCTGGTGACCATGACCGGCGCCGACTGGCGCGAGGAGAAAGCCGCCTGGGTCGGCGCCGTGGCCGCTGCCGGGGCGGTCGTGAAACTGATCGCGCCTGGGCTTGCCGAGCTGCCGGCGTGGATCGCGGGTCGTCTCGCCGGTCAGCAGCAAAGCGCCGACGCGGCCGGCCTGCGCTTCATCGCCGAACGCGTCGAAGGCAACCTGTTGGCCGCGCATCAGGAAATTCTCAAGCTCGAAGTGCTTTACCCGTCGGGCGCGCTGAGCGGCGAGCAGATTCGCGACGCGGTGCTCAACGTCGCCCGCTACGACCTCGACGGCCTGCGCGAAGCGATGCTGGCGGGTGACGTGGTGCGCCTGACGCGCACCATCGATGGCCTGCAGCAGGAGGGGGAAGCGCCGCCGCTGGTTCTTTGGGCGATGACCGAGGAGGTGCGCGCGCTGGCCCAGATCAACGCCGGTCTCGAGGCGCGTCAGCCGCTGACCGAGCTCTTGAAGGAGGCCCGCGTCTGGGGTTCGCGCCAAGTGCAGATCAGGCAGGCATTGCAGCGGGTGAACGGAGGCCGGGCGCGGGCGGCGCTGGCGCACGCCGCGCGCATCGACCGGATGATCAAGGGGCTGGCCAGTGGCGACGTGTGGAACGAGTTTCTGCGCCTGGGTCTGAACATCGCCGTTGCCTGAGCGGCTCGCCGCGGGCGGTGGGCCTGCGGGTCACTTCAGGCTGGTTTGCCGCCCGCCATCCCGTCCGGCTCGTCTTCCTCCGGCGCCAGGTGTTCCCAGGCACAATGTTCGCTCTCGCCGCGGACATCGTTGAGGCTGGGCGACGCCTTGCTTTGCACCAGGCATTCGCCGACGCAACTGTCGCTGACGACGACCACCCTCAATTCGGTATCGACCTTGCGCTCTCCATCCCAGTAGCTGCAGGTGGCGCAAACTTTTACTTCGGTGGGCAGAATCAGTCTTGGTTTCATGGTCGGCGCAGGAACTCGAAAGTGAGGAATAGCCCTCTGATTGCGATTCTTTGCGGTGGTTCCGTTGACCCTCGCGCGCTGTCGATGCCTATAATCGCAACTCGACGACAAGACGGCCGTTGACGGACCCGGTAGTGGCCCTCATTGTCCTCGCTGCACTGCAACAAAGCCAGCCTTTTCGCGCCTCGTGTTGCGCTTGACGGGGTGCCGATGGCCGGCGCCCCGGGCCGGTGCAGCTTCTGGAACGGTGGTTGAATCCCTCTCGGCCGGTCGGCAATTCAGGAAAGCCTCATGAGCATAGAGCAATACGTCCATAGCGTCGGCAAGCAGGCGCGCGAAGCGTCGCGGGCCATGGCGCGTGCCGACAGCAACGCCAAGAACGCCGCGCTGCGCGCGATCGCCACGGCGATCCGGCGCGAGGCCGGCGTCCTGGTCGCCGCCAATCGCGAGGACCTGGCCGCCGCCGTTGCCGCCGGCCTCGAGCCGGCGTTGCTCGACCGCCTGACGCTCTCGGAGAAGGGCGTTGCGGCGATGGCCGAAGGCGTCGAGCAGGTCGCTGCGCTGGACGATCCGGTCGGGGAAATCAGCAACCTCAAGTTCCGCCCGAGCGGCATCCAGGTCGGCCGCATGCGCGTCCCGCTCGGCGTCGTCGGCATCATCTACGAGGCGCGCCCGAACGTCACCGCCGATGCCGCCGCCTTGTGCCTGAAGTCGGGAAACGCAGCGATCCTGCGTGGCGGCTCGGAAGCCATTCGCAGCAACCGGGCGATTGCCGCACTGGTCCACGAAGGTCTGGCCAGCGCCGGCCTGCCGGCAACCGCCGTACAGGTCATCGATACCACCGACCGCGCTGCCGTCGGCCATCTGATCACCATGCGCGAGTACGTGGATGTCATCGTCCCGCGGGGTGGCAAGGGATTGATCGCGCGCTTGCTGGCCGAGTCGCGGGTGCCGATGATTCAACACCTGGACGGCAATTGCCACGTGTATATCGACGACCACGCCGATCCCGAGAAAGCGCTGCAGATCATCGAGAACGCCAAGACGCAGCGCTACGGCACGTGCAACACGGCCGAGTCGCTGCTGCTGGCGCGTTCCGTCGCTGCCGATCTGCTGCCACTGATCGCCGGCATGTTGACCGACCGCGGCGTCGAGATTCGCGGTTGTCCGGAAACGCTGGCCATCGTGAATACCGCATGGCCGGCGAGCGAGGAAGATTACGCCAGCGAATACCTGGCGCCGATCATCTCGGTGAAGGTGCTCGCTGGACTCGACGAAGCCATCGAGCATATCAATGGCTATGGTTCGCATCACACCGACGCCATCGTCAGCGAAAACTACACGTCAGCGATGCGTTTCCTGCGCGAAGTCGACTCGGCGTCGGTGATGGTCAACGCCTCGACGCGTTTCGCGGATGGTTTCGAGTATGGTCTGGGTGCCGAGATCGGAATCTCGACCGACAAGATTCACGCGCGTGGGCCAGTCGGTCTCGAAGGGCTGACCTGCCAGAAGTGGATCGTCCTCGGCAACGGCGAGGTGCGTGCCTGAGCGAGGTCCCGGAGAGTCGATAACTTTGTGCGCAAGGAGGGGTGAGGCGATGAAAAGACTGTTGCTGGCGGCGATTGCCGCTGCGTTCTGCCAATTGGCGACCGCCGTCGAAGTGGCCGGGGTCAGGTTCGACGACAAGACCCGGGTGGGTAACGGCGAACTGCTGGTCAACGGCGCCGGCCTGCGCAAGAAGGTCTTCTTCCAGGTCTATGCCATGGCGCTCTACCTGCCGCAGAAAAGCGGCGACGCCGAGGCGGTGCTGGCCGCCGGCGGCGGCAAGCGGATTGCAATCACGCTGTTGCGCGACCTCACCGCGCAGCAGTTCGTCGAAGCGCTGCAGGAAGGCATGGCCAACAACCATTCCGAAGCCGAAATGGCTGGCCTGAAGGAGCGACTGAAACAGCTCTCCGATCTCATGCTGGCGATCGGCGAAGCGAAGACCGGGACGAGCATCGTCATCGATTGGCTGCCTGACAGCGGTACCCGTCTGATGGTCAACGGGCAGGCGAAGGGAAAGGACATCGCCGGCGAGGATTTCTACCGGGCCCTGCTCAGGATCTGGCTCGGCAACAAGCCGGTTCAGGACGATCTGAAGCAGGCCTTGCTCGGCAAGGCGTCCTGAGTGATGGCAGTGGCGGCGGGCAGGAAAGGCGATGGTGTTGCCTACCAGGCGGTGATCGCCGCACCCGGCTTCTGTCTTGGCGTGCGCTGCGACGAAGAAGAGGTGCAGCGGATCAGCTTTCTTCCGCCAAGTCCCGAACTTGCTCCGAAGAACGCGCTCGCTGCCGAGACGGCACGCCAGCTCACTGCCTACCTGGCCGACGCGGAGTTCGTTTTTGGTCTGCCCTTGCGCGCCTCGGGGACCGTTTTCCAGCGCCGCGTCTGGGAGCAGATCGCCGCCATCCCGACGCATCAGACGCGCGCCTACGGCGAGATCGCCAGTGCGCTGCACAACGCGCCGCGCGCCGTTGGTCAGGCCTGCGGGGCAAATCCCTTTCCGGTGGTCGTTCCCTGCCATCGCGTTCTCGCGGCCGGCGGCGGGCTGGGCGGTTTCGCGCGCCAGAATGGCGGCTTTCTGCTCGACGTCAAGCGCTGGCTGCTGGCGCATGAAGGCTGCTGACGCCGACCCCACCGATCTCGCCGAGATCGAAGCCTTCTGCGATACCCTGTGGCTTGAAGACGGCCTGGCCAAGGCGTCTCTGGCCAGCTATCGCAGCGATCTCCTGCAACTCGCCGCCTGGCTTGCCGAGCAGCGCCTGGGCAGGCTGTGTGCGATCGACGAGGCGACCCTGCTGCATTTCGTCGCCACGCTCTCGCAAACGCTGCGCGCCTCCTCGCAGGCGCGCTACCTATCCACCCTGCGCCGCTTCTATCGTCACCTCCTCGCGCGCGGCGTGCGCAGCAGCGATCCAACGCTGAAGATCGCCATGCCGGCGAAGCCGTCGCGCCTGCCGAAAGTGCTGTCCGAGCTGCAGGTCGATCGCCTGCTCGCGGCGCCCCAGACCGAAACGACGCTCGGCGAGCGCGATCGGACGATGCTCGAAACACTCTATGCGACCGGCCTGCGCGTCTCCGAGCTGGTCGGATTGAAGGTGTTCGAAGTCAATCTCGACATGGGCGTGCTGCGCGTCTTCGGCAAGGGCAGCAAGGAGCGCATCGTACCGCTCGGTGAAGTGGCGTGCGACTGGCTGCGCCGCCATCTCGCCAATGGACGGCGCAGCTTGCTCAATGGACGGCAGAGCGACGACCTGTTCGTCACCACCCGTGGCGCAGCGATGAGCCGACAGGCCTTCTGGCAGCTGATCAAGCGCTACGCGCTGCACGCCGGCATGGACCCGGCGCGGCTGTCACCGCATGTGCTCAGGCATGCCTTCGCCACGCACCTGCTCAACCACGGCGCCGACCTGCGTGTCGTGCAGCTGCTGCTCGGCCATTCGGACATCTCGACGACGCAGATCTATACCCATGTCGCCCGCGAAAGGCTGAAGAGCCTGCACGCCGAGCACCACCCGCGCGGTTGAGCGGCGACGCGAGCCGGCTGCGCCGGGCGTGCTGGTCCGCCGGCTGATCGGTGCCTCGTAGCCGTTCGCTCCGGCCCGGCGGTCGATACGGAATCCGCTGACAACGACGCGTCGATTGCACGCCTCAGCGATTGAGATAAAGCAGTCGGGCAGCGGTCGCCGGCGCGCATTGCGCAGTTCCCTGCCCACATCCGATCCGTCGAAGGTTGGCCTGACCATCGATCTCGAGCAGGGAGATGCTGCCGAAAGCGAGTGGCAGCTGGCTCCACTCGTCGATCGCCAGTCGCAGGCAGTGGCCGAGCGCAGCGCGGATCGCGCCAGCGTGGGTGACCAGAGCCAGGCGTCTTGCGTGTCCTGCGCGGAGGCTGTCCAGGCAGTCGATGACGCGCGCCTGCAGCATCGCCGCCGATTCGCCGCCTGGCGGGACGAAGTGCAGCATGTCGGCTGCCCAGGCGTCGAGCAGGTGGCGGTCGATCTCGTTCCAGCGCCGGCCTTCCCATTCGCCGAAGTCGATCTCCATCAGCCGGTCATCGTAGCTCGCTCGCGGGTGCAAGACCTCGGCAAGGCGGCGCGCGCGTTGCAGGGGGCTGGCAACGATCGGCGTACCGGCGGGCAGAAGCGAACGCAAGCGCCTGGCCAGTGGCTGCGGATCCTCGGCGTCGACATCGAGCTGGCCGTAGCAGATGCCGCTCTCAAGCAGGGGACGCGGATGGCGGATCAGGAAAATCTGCACAGCAGCCCGGCGTAGAAGGCGACTTCGGCCAGTTGCTGCGTGGCGCCGAGGCAATCGCCGGTATAGCCGCCGATCTGACGGCGGAACATCCGCCCCAGCCAGAGCGTTGCCAGGGCCGCGAAGAGGCAGCCAACAAGAGCCTCGAACGGGGGCAGAAAGAGCAGCGGCAGTAGCGTCGTGAGCGCGGCAAAGCCCAGCTCGCGCCAGCCGATGCGCGTGGCCAGCGGCTTCGCCTTGCCCTCGTCGCGAACGTAGTCGAGGGCGCGCAACAGCGTCGTCGACGCGAAACGCGAGAGTGCATGACCGGCCAGCAGCACGGCCGGAACCATTTGCGGGGCAAACTCGACCAGCGCCAGAAAGCGGGCCAACAGCAGGACGACGAGCGCGACGGCACCAAAGCTGCCGATCCGCGAATCCTTCATGATGCTCAGGATCTGCGCCTTCTCCCAGCCGCCGCCAAAGCCGTCGACCATGTCGCTCCAGCCGTCTTCGTGAAACGCGCCGGTCAGGTAAATGCTGCTGGCGATTGCCGCCAGAACGGCCAGCGTCATGGGCCAGATCTGATTGGCGGCAAGGAAGACCAGCGCGGCGATGGCACCGATCAGCAGACCAACCGCCGGAAAATAGCGCGCGGCGCGATCGAGCGCCTCGCTGCTGTGACCGACCCACTTCGGCACCGGCAGGCGGGTGAAGAAGCGCAGCGCGCCGAAGAAGTATTCCAGCTCGCGCCTAAGCATCCGGCAGTGGCCGGCGGGTGCCGGATTCCTCAAGAACGATGCTGGCGACGTCCAGGCGAGAGCGGCACGAGCGATGCATCTGCCGTCTGCCGTGCGTCTTGTCGTGTGCCGCCAGGCGCGTCGTCGGCGGGCGCAGTGCGGCAAGGCAGGCGGCGCTGGGTGGGCAGGTTTCCGGGCTGGTTGGCATCATTCGATCGCCTGGCTGAAGGGGTTCCCGATGGTATACCGAGATGCGCATTTTCCGCCATCGCCACACGGACATCCGCCGGCATGCGCGGGTTGGACGCGGCGCGTCACTTGGCCCGCTCGACTACCGCGGCAGGTCTACAAGTGTCGAAAAATTTTACACTTGTTTTCGGTCAGCGCGACGAAGTGCCTATCAGCGAGGCATGAGAGGCGTCAGGGGCGGCCGAAAAATAGCCGTCTCAGTACCGTCGACCACCGGCAGGAAAGTCCCAACTGCTTGATTTGTCGGGAGACGATTGGTATTCGCTAGGCTGTGTGTTGTGCGGACAGCAGCATTCCGAATTCTTTCATTACATCATGGGAATGGATATTGCTTCCGATTCTGGTGACGACGCTTGGGCCGGAATTGCGAGGATTTTTCTTCAACAGCAAGCTTCCAGTGCGCCAACGGGAGTTTCGTCGTTTAGGTCTGCAGTTCGTGCTGTTTACGCTCTTTTTTCGCAAGGGAGGGTTTCCTCATGATTCGGCATTCGGCTCTTTTTGCAACAGCAGCTCTGGCAGCGCTGGTTTCGTCCGGAACTGCACAGGCGGTGGTGACCGTCTTTCCGCAAGCGTCGCTGACCCCGTCGACCGATTACTACACCGATCGCATCGGTGGTGGCCTCGGTACCTCGATCGTCACCACTGGCGGCGGCAACGCCGCCAACGTTGGCGCTCTGGACGGTCGCAACGACGACGGATTTCAGGGTCCGATCGATCTGACCACCTTCGGGTTTTCGCCCGGTTTCACCTTTTTCGGGGGCCCGGGTACCTCGCTTTTCCTCAACAACAACGGCAACGTCAGCTTCGGCGCCGGGATTTCGGCATTCACTCCGACTGGACCGCAGGGGGCCTCGGCACCGATCATCTCGCCTTTTTTCGCCGATGTGGATACACGCAACGTGGCGAGTGGCGTCGTCTACTACCGTAATTCCGCCCCGGGTGAATTCATTGCCACCTGGGACCAGGTTGGGTATTTCGGTTCCCACGCCGACCTGCTCAACTCTTTCCAGCTGGTCCTGCGCGATCCTTCCGTCTACACGATCCCCGTGGGTGAAGGCGCGATCGGCTTCTTCTGGAAAACCATGGGCTGGGAAACCGGTGACGCCAGTGGCGGCAGTGGTGGTTTCGGCGGCACGCCGGGGGCGGTGGGTTTCGGCAACGGTTCGTCTGACGGGGTGATTCTCGAGGGCTCCACCCTGGCCGGGATTGCCGCCGTCGTACAGAATCACAATACCTGGTTCGACCAGGACCTGCGGCCGATTTGCGGCGTCCCCGGAGCGCCGCCTTGCCCGACCCCGGAACCCGAGAGTCTTCCTCTCCTTGCCATCGCCCTGCTCGGTTTGGTCGGCGTCTACTCGCGTGGCAGGTTCGCGCGAAGCAAGCGCTGAGCCAATTGCAGCGCTCTTCCTGAGCGATCCTTCCTGCCCAAAAAGGCGGCCATAGGCCGCCTTTTTTTGTCGCTTCGCCAGCCGTTCTTTCGATCGTGCCAAGCACGTGCCACCTGCCGGGCGGTTTCGGTTAGCATGGGCGCGCGACCGTGAGCATGGCTGGCTCCGAATGAAGGTGGAAACACACCCGGGAGGTGTCGTCGATGGAATGGCTGTTGATTGTTGTTCTCTCTGTGCTCGCTTACGTGGGTGTTTCGATGCTTGGCGGGGCACGCTGGTTGCTGCTGACGCGTGGCCTGCAAAAGCGCCTGGCTGCAGGGCGGCAAGCCGTCGCCCCGGCACGCTTCGACGTGCGCGAACTGACCGGCCTGCCTGATCCCGTGCAGCGCTACTTTCGCGTCGCCTTGACGGCGGGTCAGCCGATGCTTGCGACGGTCCGAATCGAGCACGCGGGCAGCTTCAATATTGCCGAAAGCGGTGCCGACCGCTGGAAGCCGTTCACCTCGGGGCAGTTGGTGACGACGCGCCGACCGGGATTCGTCTGGGATGGGCGGGTGACGATCGTCCCGGGACTGACGGTGCATGTGCACGACGCCTACGTGGCCGGCGAAGGGACGCTCCACCCGGCGGTGTTCGGACTGACCTCGCTGGCCAGGCGGCAGGGCAAGGGAGACATAGCGCAGGACGAGTTGTTGCGCTTTCTGGGCGAGGCTGCCTGCTATCCGACGGCCCTGCTGCCGAGCCAGGGCGTACAGTGGCAGGCCGTTGACCAATCCTCGGCGAGGGCGACGCTGACAGATGGCGAGGTCACCGTCAGCCTCCTGTTTCGCTTCAGCGCAGACGGACTGATCGAGTCGGCCTGCGCTGACGCGCGTGGTCGCATGGTGAGCGGCAAGGTCGTTGCGCTGCCTTGGGAGGGGCTGTGGTCCGACTATCAGCAACACAATGGAATGTGGATACCGATGTGCTGCGAGGCGCGCTGGCTGCTGCCAGCGCCGCGGCCTTACTGGCGGGCGCGCATTGGGCTCATCGAGTACGAATTCGCATGATCCGTACGTGCTTTCCCCGGCTGAGGATTCGCACGGCGACCTTCAGGCGCCGCTTCATACACTGCCGGCGGCACGCAGGGCAGTGATCGCACTGGCCGAGTAGCCGAGTCGTTGCAGCGTCTCGTCGGTATGTTCGCCGAGTGCGGGTCCCAGCCATTCGGTGCCTCCCGGCGTCTCCGACAGTTTCGGAACGATGCCCGGAATCTTGAATGGCCTGCCGTCGGGCAGGGTGGCGGTTTCGATCATCTGCCTGGCCAGGTACTGCGGGTCGCTGACCATGTCGGCGGCCGAGTATATCCGCGACGCGGGAACTTCGGCGCCGGCCAGGACGCGCAGCACCTCGCTTTCGTCGTGCGCGGCAACCCAGTCATCGATGGCCTTGTAGATCTCGTCGCGACGGGTGTCGCGGCCGGCGTTGTCGGCCAGTTGCGGGTCATTGGCCAGATCGTCGCGGCCGATGGTGTGCATCAGGCGCTTGAAGATTGCATCGCCGTTCGCCCCTATGGTCACGTGTTTGCCGTCCTGCGTCGAGTGCGTGTTCGAGGGCGTAATGCCGGGCATGATGTTGCCGCTGCGTTCGCGAACGAAACCGAAAACGTCGAACTCGGGCAGCAATGACTCCATGATCGCGAAAACCGCCTCGTAGAGAGCGACATCGACCACCTGCCCCTGGCCCCCGTTCTGCTCCTTGTGGCGCAGGGCCATCAGCGTGCCGATCACTCCCCACAGCGCGGCGATCGAGTCGCCGATCGAAATTCCCGTCTTGACCGGCGGCCGGTCGGGAAAGCCGGTGACGTAGCGCAGCCCCCCCATCGATTCGCCGATGGCCCCGAAACCGGGTTGCTGTGCCAGCGGTCCACTCTGGCCAAAGCCCGACAGACGCAGCATGACCAGGCCTGGGTTGATGGCCGACAGCGTTTCCCAGCCCAGACCGAGTTTTTCGAGGACACCAGGGCGGAAGTTCTCGACGACGATGTCGGCTTCAGCGACCAGTTGGTGAGCGATCTCGCGGCCGGCGGGGTGCTTGAGATTGACGGTCACCGATTTCTTGTTGCGCGACTGGACGTACCACCACAGCGAGGTGCCTTGGTAGAGCTTGCGCCACTTGCGCAGGGGGTCGCCGCCATCGGGCGATTCGATCTTGATCACCTCGGCACCGAACTCGGCCATGATCCGCGCCGCGAAGGGTCCGGCGATCAGGCTGCCGAGTTCGATGACTTTCAGGCCGGCGAGGGGTTTGCTCGATGTCGTCATGGCAATAAAGATCCTTTGTGCGCCTTGCGGCCGACCAAAGACAAAGCCCCCTTGCGGGGGCCTCGTCTGTGCAGCCTTGCCAGCGCCTTGCTTGTTACGCCTACATGCGCTCGATCATGGCGTCGCCGAATGCGGAGCATGAGACTTCGGTTGCGCCATCCATCAGACGCGCAAAGTCGTAGGTCACGACCTTGTCGCCGATCGCGGCTTCCATCGACTTGATGATCAGGTCGGCGGCTTCGATCCAGCCCAGATGACGGAGCATCATTTCCGCCGAGAGGATCAGCGAGCCGGGGTTCACCTTGTCGAGCCCGGCGTACTTCGGTGCCGTGCCGTGCGTTGCTTCGAAGCAGGCATAGAGGTCGGAGATGTTGGCTCCCGGGGCGATGCCGATGCCGCCGACCTGCGCCGCCAGCGCGTCGGAGATGTAGTCGCCGTTCAGGTTGGTGGTGCAGATCACGTCGTATTCGGCCGGACGCAGCAGAATCTGCTGCAGGAAGGCGTCGGCGATCGAGTCCTTGATGATGATGCCGTCCGGGAGCTTGAGCCAGGGGCCACCGTCGAGTTCGACGCCACCGAATTCGTTCTTGGCCAGGTCATATGCCCAGTCACGGAACGAGCCTTCGGTGTATTTCATGATGTTGCCCTTGTGTACGATGGTCACCGACTTGCGCTTGTTGGCGATCGCGTACTTGATGG
>ERZ761602.4744-NODE-4744-length-16917-cov-4.503025_pt1 | contig 16917 bp, 13 predicted proteins | sample MGYA00512165_ERZ761602 | MGnify/ENA primary metagenome ERZ761602 (study PRJEB28899, sample SAMN02445085) | bioreactor sludge metagenome | biome: EBPR sludge; isolation source: Thorneside wastewater treatment plant | place: Australia: Brisbane, Thorneside...
GCGCGCGTGCGCAGCTTCTGATGCTGCTCGAAGATCTCGTCCGCGTTCGGGTCCGCGGAGAGGATCAGCAGCGGCACGCTCGCGAGCTCGGGATCCTTCTTGATCTTCTTGCAGACCAAGAAGCCGTTCATCCCCTGCAGCTCGATGCTGAGGAGGATGAGATCCGGCTTCGCGGCCGCCGCGCGATCGAGCCCCTTGTTGCCGTCCGCCGCGACGTCGAGCTCGACCGCACGCGTCGCGAAGCCACGCCGAAGCTCGGCCGTGAAGTGGGGGTCGCTCTCGAAGACGAGGATCCGATGCGCCATGATGCTCCCTGCGCCCGTCGCACGATCGCGACGACCGCGCGAGGGTATCCGCCCCGCGCGAACGAGGTCAACGTCGCTGTAATGGAAAACCCCGTATTTCCCGCACGTTCGAGGGCGGGCGAGTCCCACGTGACCGCGGACCTCAGCGCACGCGCGCGACCACCGGCGACCGAAGCTCGCCCAGGCCTTCGATGCGCACCGTCACCGTCTGCCCCGCCGCGAGCGGACCGACCCCTTCGGGCGTCCCCGTGAGCAACAGGTCGCCCGGCTCGAGCGTCATCACGCGCGAGACGTAGGCCACGAGCTCGTAGGGCGGGAACACCATCGCGCTCGTCCGCGAGCGCTGGCGGAGCTCCCCGTCGACGTCGACCTCGATCGCGAGGTCGTTCGGATCCACGCCCGTGACGATGGCGGGGCCCAGCGGGCAGAACGTGTCGAAGCCCTTCGCGCGCGTGAACTGCACGTCCGACCGCTGGAGGTCGCGCGCGGTCACGTCGTTCGCGATGGTCAGACCGAAGATACCCGCGCGCGCCTCGTCGAGGCTCGCATCGCGCAGCCGTCGACCGATCACCAACGTCAGCTCGCCCTCGTGCTCGACCCGCGCGCTCTCGGGCGGGAGCGCGATCAGCTCTCCGGGCGCCGCGAGCGCGCTCGGCGGTTTGAGAAACAGCAGCGGCTCCTTCGGCACGTCGTTGCCGAGCTCCGCCGCGTGCGCGCGGTAGTTCCGCCCGATGCACACCAGCTTGCTCGGCTCGGCGGGGGCGAGAAGCGAAGCGTCCTCGAGCCGAACGCGCGCGCCATCGGTGGGCGAAAGCCACGGGGCCCGGTCGAGCAGCACGAGGTCGTGGTCGGACTCGCGAGCCCAGCGAGGTCCGTCGTCGGTGGCGATGCGAAAGAAGCGCATGGCGCCGATCTACGCGAGGCCACGCGCGGAAGCGAGCGCGACGACGCACGCCACCGACCCGCGCGAGCAACGCTCCTCGCGACATCGACCGTGAGCGCACGCGACATCGACTCCGCGCGCTTCGCGTAGAGTTCGGGCATGAGCGACGACAACGATCCGAAGTCCCCCAAAGACGAGCTCTTCGAGGCCCTCGATCACTTCAAGAGCGCCGCGTCCCTCTTCTTCGAACGTGCGGCCTCGAGCAAGCCCGTGAAGAAGGTCGCCGAGGGCGTGAAGAAGGTCGAACCCACGCTCACCGACGTCGGCCACAAGGTCGCCGAGGGCGTCTCCGACGTGGGCCACAAGGTCGCCGAGGGCGCCAAGAAGATCGAGCCCGCGCTCGCCGACGTCGGCCACAAGGTCGCCGAGGGCGCCAAGAAGGTGGAGCCTGCGCTCGCCGATGCGGGACAGAAGGTCGCCGACGCGGGCAAGAAGGTGGAGCCCGCGCTCGACGAAGCCGTGAAGGCCGTCGAGTCGACCACGAAGAAGGTCGAGCACGCCGCGAAGGAAGCCTTCGATCGGCTCGACCCCGCGTTCGAGAAGGCGACGAAAGAGGCCGAGCGCGTGTTGCACAAGCTCGGCACACAAGCCGAGCCGGTCGCGCGTCAGCTCGCGGAAGAGCTCGGACGGCTGACCTCGCGGCTCGGCGAGGCGATGGCCGAGCGCGGGAAGCGGGGGAAGGAGCCGCGCGAGGACGAGCGCGACGAGCGCGACGACGAGCGGAGCGAGAAGGACGAGTGAAGCTGGCTGGGCGACGTGTCGGGGTGCGAGTCGACCCTCGAGCTCGCCGCGCGAGCGAGCCGATGACCGCTCGCCACGGACGCTGAGGCATGGCGTGGCTCGGCGCCTTCGTGCTCACCCAGCTCGTCGAGGCCCCCCTCTACGCGTGGTGCCTCCGACGTTGGAGCACGTCGCCGACGAGCGAACGCGTCGTCCTCGCGCTCCTGCCGTCGGCCCTCACGCACCCGCTGCTCTGGCTCGGGTTCCCGACCCTGCGTGAGCACCTCTCGTACGGAGCGGCGGTCGGGCTAGCCGAAACGCTCGTCGTGGTGGTCGAAGCGCTCGCGATCGTGCCCTTCCTCGATGCTGCGCCCGGCAGTCGTCGGGTGGGTCGCGTCGCGCTCGCGTCCGGCGCGGCCGTGGTCGCGTTCGGCGCGGCCGTGGTCGCGAACGCGCTCTCCGTCGCGGTGGGCTTCGCGAGTCGAGCCCTGTTCGACTGGCCTTGAGTCGACGCTCGATCCCTCGTCGGACGCATTCGGCGAGCGGCAACTGCGTCCCCGAGTCGTCGCGATCCCGAGGCCGACCTCACGATCGCCCAGTGCCACTCGGAAATGGTGGGACACCGCCAGCCCTCGAGCTGGATGCGGCGGCGAATCGTCGAAGCCGACCGTCTACCCCAGCACCAGCGCCCCCAGCCGCGCCCCGCCCACAGGCGCGGCGCGGCGCGGCTCAGAGCACGTAGTCCTTGAGGCGCTCGATGTCGCGCAGCGCCTCGAGCTTCGCGAGGCCCGCCGTCTCGACCTGCCGCACGCGCTCACGCGTGAGGTTCATGATCTCACCGACCTCTTCGAGCGTGATGCCGCCGCGATCCGCCACGTCGAGCGCGCAGGTCTCGGTCATCTCCCAGACCTCCACGTCCGGGAAGTTCAGCTTGATGCTTCCGCGCACCGGGTGGACGTCCACGTAGAGGTGATACTTGCAGCTCACGAACGGGCAGGGACGCTCCATGTCGGCGCACGCGGCACGGCTCACGGGCTTCCAGTAGTCCGTCTCCGGATAGAGCAGGCGACCGCGGTTGAGCTCGCTCTTGCTCAAACGACGAATCGAGATCGTCCGCGCACGCGCGCGCGACCGACGCTTGCGACGTCCACGCTTTCGTTCCGGTCGAACGGCAGCATCGGAGAGCGTCTTGTCACCGAGCTCCACCACGTCTTCCTGGACCAACCGGATCGCCACATTCTCCGCCATGACACCCTCCCTGAATCGCCTCGTCCGCACTGATCGATCGCCCGATGGACCGCCTCGTCGACTACCGAGCTGCCTACTCACGACTACCGACAAACACCCTGAGATCACCGCGTCAGCGCTTCAGAGAGCGGCCCGTGACATGCGCGCGTTCATCGTCAGACGACGCTCCATGTCCTCGAGCTTCTGCAGGAGGTCTTCGCCCACCGCCTGCGCCTCTTCGAGCTGACGAACGAGCAACGTCTCGCCCACGTTGCTCGTCGACTTCTTCACCGAGTCGGCGGGGTCATCCGCCGACTTTTTTTTCGAGTCGGCGGGGTCATCCGCCGACTTTTTCATCGAGTCGGCGGGGTCAGCCGCCGACTTCCTCACTTTGAACGCCGACTCGAAAGCGGCATAGACTCGCGCCATCTGGCGCCCCAGCGCCTCGATGTCTCCGCGCACGAAGAGGAACTCCCGCTGGATCTCCTCGATCGTGAAGCCGAGCCCCATCAACTGGCGCAGATGGACGAGCTGCCGGATGGCGGTCGCGGGATAGAGCCCCTGCGAGCCTCGGTGCTTGCCCTTGCGCCCGACCCGGCGGCTGCGCGGCAGCAGCCCGAGCTGGACGTACTTGCGGAAGGTCGCCTCGGTGAGGCGTTCGCCCTTCTCCACGAAGGTGTCGACGATCTGCTGCACCCCGAGCCCCTCGGGGTGCGCGGCCTCGAGCGCGTCGAGCTCGGCCTCCGAGAACGGCTCCGCGCCCGCACCGGAGCGGCGCGTCGAGAGCATCGGCTGGTCTCGTTTGGAGGTCGCCATGACGTCGAACACGCGCGAATGTATTCCATTGAAAAGAAACGCGGCAACAAAAATGCGCAACGCTCGCACACGCGTGTGACTAACTTGCTTTCTCACGAGATTTCGGGAGGTTCGGAGCGCCAACCGCCCGTCGAGGCAGGCCGCGAGAACGAGCCGCGAACGATTTTTTCGGGACCTCCTGTGCCCCGAAGCCAGCCCTGGACGATCGCCGTGTCTCACTTGCGATCGCGGTTGCTACCGACCGGCGCCCCCGACACGCTTCGTCGATGCGCGCACTTGCCCTCGCTTGCCTCTTCCTCTCGCTGCTCGGCGCTGGGTGCCGCGGCGAGCCCAAGAACGTCGGCGAGCCCTGCTCGGACAACGACGAGTGCGCGCGCGGCCTCTGCGTGCAGGGCGCGGGCGGCGGCGACGAGGCGCTGTGCACCCGCTCCTGCGCGTCGAGCGACGAGTGCCCGAACGGCTGGACCTGCAGCGGCGCGACGCAGGACAACGTGCTGATCTGCCGCCGCGGCGACGCGACCCCGTTCGGCCAATAGAGCCCACTCGAGCGGTCGGATCACGTTGACGCGCGCCGCCGCCCTGGACTACGCCCCTCGCACGTCTTCGTCCTCGCGCGGAGACACGCGTTCGCCGAGGCATCTCCCGCCCACGCGCGAGACGCGCACGACACGACGATGGATCCCCGCGCCTGGCGACGATTTCGGAAGAACAAAGGTGCCCTCTTCGGAGGCGTGCTCGTCCTCTTCGTCACCCTCACCGCGATGCTCGGACCGCTGCTCGCGTCCCACGATCCGAACGAGCAGTTTCGCGACACCCTGATCGCCGACGACGGAACCCTCGCGGGCATCGGTCAAATCGCCGGGCACCTCCTCGGTGCGGACGGCATCGGGCGCGACCACCTCTCGCGCCTCCTCCACGGCGGCAGCATCTCGATGCTCGTCGCCTATTTCGCGACCGCGCTCGCCATCGCCATTGGCACCTTCGCCGGCATCACCGCCGGCTACTTCGGAGGCTTCGTCGACACCCTCTGGATGCGCGGCGTCGACCTGCTGCTCTCGTTGCCCTTCCTGCTCGTCGCCATCGCGCTCGTGCGCGTCATCGACGACCCCGCGCTCTGGGTCCTCGTGCTCATGATGGCGCTCCTCTCGTGGACCACCCTCGCCCGCGTCACGCGGGCCAAGACGATGCAGGTCCGCGAGCTCGAGTTCATCCAGGCCGCGCGCGCGCTCGGCATGAGCCACACCCGGATCCTCTTCCGCCACGTGCTCCCGAACGTGCTCGGTCCGATCATCGTGCTCGGCACCACCCTCGTCGCGCGCATGATCCTCTTCGAGTCCGCCCTCTCCTTCCTCGGCCTCGGCGTGCAGCCACCGCAAGCGAGCTGGGGCTCGATGCTCCAAGAAGGCCAGGCGCTGCTCGACGCGACGCCGCGTCTGATGCTGCTCCCGGCCGCGCTGATCACGATGACCGTCTTCGGCTTCAACCTGCTCGGCGAAGGTCTCCGCGACGCCTTCGATCCCAAGGACTGAGGCCATGCATCGTCGCTACGAACGCCTCGGCTGTGCCGCGCTCGCGCTCCTCGGAGCGGCGGGCTCGATCGCGTTCGCGTTCTTCCTGCCCGATCCGCCCGAAGCGCCGCGTTGGGTCGGCGCGGGCGCGCAGACGCCGCAGGTCGGCGGCACCTTCGTCTTCCACCACGAAGCCAACGTCCGCAGCCTCGATCCCCACGTCGCCTACGACGAGCTCTCGGGCATGGCCATCCGCCTGATGTTCGACGGCCTGCTCGACTACGACCACGAGTCGAACCTCGTGCCGAGCCTCGCGGAGGCGATGCCCGCCGTCAGCGAGGACGGCCGCACCTTCCGCTTCCGGCTCCGACGCGGGGTGCGCTTCCACCCGATGGCCGGACACCCGGAAGGCCGCGAGCTCGTCGCGGAGGACGTGCGCTGGTCGATGCTCCGGCTGATGAGCCAAGACGTCGGCTCGCCGGGCTATCCGTTCTACGCGTCCATCGAAGGCGCCGACGCCTACCACGAGGGCAACGCGGACGACGTCGCCGGCATCCGCGTGATCGATCGGTACACGATCGAGCTCCAGTTGAAGGAAGCGGATCAGACCTTCCTCAACGCGATGGCGATGCCCTTCGCGTACCCGGTGCCGCGCGAGAACTACGAGCATTGGGGCGACGAGGTGAAGTTCCACCCCGTCGGCACCGGGCCCTTCGTCTTCGAGGCGTGGGAGCGCGGCGTTCAGCTCACGTTCGTCCGCAACGAACGTTATTGGCGCGAGAAGCCGGGTCCCGAGCGGATGCTCTACCTCGAGAACATCGGGCGTGAGCTCGCGGCGCAGCGCTTCCGCAACGGCGACATCGACTCGATCCACCGCCAGTCGCCGAGCGACTACCGCTTCTTCAAGACCTCCGAGGCGTGGCGCCCGTACATGGTCGAAGAGCCACGCGGCTCCACCTACGGGCTCGGCTTCAACTGCGAGATGGCGCCCTTCGACGACGTGCACGTGCGTCGCGCCATCGCGTTCGCCCTCGATCGCGAGGGTTGGTCGCGCGCACGCGCGGGTCGCTTGCTCCCCGCCTCGCAGCTCCTGCCCCCCTCGATCCCCGGCTACGATCCGGAGCTGCCGACGCGACAAGTCTTCGACCTCGAACGCGCGCGCGAAGAGATGCGCCTCGCGGGTCATCCGGACGGACTGCCCGAGCCGATCACCGTCTGGATCACCGGCCAAGACGACACCTCGCGCCAATACGGCGAGCTGCTCCAGTCCGACCTCGCGCGCATCGGCATCGACGTGCGCCTGCGCTTCGTGAGCTTCGCGGTCTACCTCACGGAGTCCGGCAAGCCGAACACCGTGCCCGCCTTCTTCACCGGCTGGAATCTCGACTTCCCGGATCCTTCGAACTTCCTCTTCCTCTTCGATCAGAAGTCGATCCACCCCGAGCACTCCGAGAACCGCTCGTTCTATCGGAACCCCGAGGTCGATCGGCTCCTCGCGGAGGGCAAGTCGGAGCGCGACCGCGAGCGCCGCCTCGGCCTCTACCGCCAGGCCAACGAGATCGTCGCCCGCGACGCGCCGTGGGCCTTCCTCTACTACACGCTCACGATGGAGCTCTGGCAGCCCTACGTGCGGAACTACGACCCGCACCCGGTGTGGTCGGAGGACTACCGCGAGGTCTGGCTCGACCTGCCGCGTGAGCGCGTCGCGCGCAGCCTCGCGGGCGTGGGTGGCCCCGTGCCCGCGCGCTTCTACCCGATGGGAGCGCTCCGATGATCGCGTGGCTCATCCGTCGCCTGCTCGTCGCGACCGGCGTGACCGTGGTCGTCGTCGCGCTCGTGTTCTTCCTCGTGAACGCGGTCGGCGATCCCGCGGTCGCGACGCTCGGTCCGAACGCGGGCCCCGAACAAATCGCGGACTTCGAGCGAAAGAACGGCCTCGACGAGCCCGTCCTCCAGCAGTTCGCGAGCTACCTCGGCGTGGTCCCCTGCGTGCGAGACGCCTCGCCCGTCGCGGCGGAGGGCGGACACTGCGGCCTGCTCCAAGGCGACTTCGGCGAGTCGTTCTCGCACAACGAGCCGGTGTCGACGGTGATCGCGCACCGCCTGCCACGCACGCTCCTGCTCGGCGTGGTCGCGATGATCTTCGAGCTGATCTTCGGGCTCGGGGTCGGCATCCTCGCCGCGGTCCGCCGCAACACCTGGATCGACACCGGCCTGATGGCACTCGCGTTCCTCGGCATCAGCTTGCCGAGCTTCGTCACCGGGCCGCTCTTCCTGAGCTGGTTCGGTTTCCGCTTCGGCTGGTTCCCGCTCGGCGGCTATGGCGTGGACTTCTGGGATCACGTCTACCACTCGATCCTCCCCGCCTTCACGCTCGCGATCATCGGCGCCGCCACCTACGCGCGCGTGATGCGCGGTGAGCTCGTCGAGACCTTGCGGAGCGACTTCGTGCGCACCGCGGCCGCCAAGGGCCTGCCGCCGAGCCGCGTGGTCGGTCACGCGATCCGCAACGCGCTCTTGCCGGTCGTCACCCTCTTCGGCCTCTCGCTGCCGCTCCTCGTCGCAGGCGCGATCATCACCGAGAAGATCTTCGGCTGGCCCGGCATGGGGAGCCTCGCGATCGAGAGCATCGTGAACCTCGACGCGCCCACCGTGATGGGCGTGGTCGTGGTGTTCGCGATCGCGGTGCAGGTCGGCAACCTGCTCGCGGACGTCGCGGTCGCGCTCCTCGATCCCCGCGTGCGGGTCGAGAAGAGCGGCTGAGGCGCGTCCACCGCTCGCGCCCGCCGCGCACCGCTCGCGCCGCACGCGTTCACCGCTCGCGCTCACCGCACGCGCTCACCCGCACGCGCTCACCCGCACGCGCTCACCCGCACGCGCTCACCCGCACGCGCTCGCCCGCACGCGCTCACCCGCACGCGCTCACCCGCACGCGCTCGCCCGCACGCGCTCACCGCACGCGCTCACCGCACGCGCTCACGGCTCGCGCGCACGCGTTCGTCACTGCTCGCGATCCGAGCGCAAAAACGCAGAAACCACGCGTCGCCGCGTGGTTTCTCCCGAGCTCAGGATCGTGCGGGGTTCAATCCGCCCACGGATCGAGCACCTCGGAGCTGCGCATGGTGGTCGTCGCCATGGTGGCCTCCATCGTCGACTCCATCGTCGCCACGGTCGTCGTCTCCATCGTGCTCCGCGGCGTCGCCTCCATGCCGCTCATGCGCGACGACGAGGACACACGCGCGCGCTCGAGCCTGAACTCGATCTGCGGCGAGGTCAGCGACGAAATCAGGAACTCGCGCGTCTCGAAGCCGTCGGCGCGAAGCTCGAGGTCGAGCCGGTCGCTGCCGGTGGGGCGCGCGATCTCGACCGGCGTGCGCCCGACGTACTCTTCGCCGCGCCACACGTCCGACGCCGGCTCGCTGACGATGCGGACCATCACCGCCGGCGGGGCCATCACGGTCTCCTCGACCATCGTGGTCGCGCCCACCTCGCCCACCGGCTCCATCGTCGGCGGCGGATCGGGATCGACCACCGGCGGCGGGTCGGGCGTCACGGGCGGGTTCTGCACGACCTGTGGCTCGGGCTCCTGTGCGAGCGCGAAGTAGGCCGCGGTGCCACCACCGGCGAGCAAGAGCACCCCGATCGCCGCGATGAGCGCGCCGTTGCTCTTCTTCGCCGGCACCACCGGCGCCTCGATCGAGCCGCCCTGCGTCAGCACGCTGCGCGTCGTCTCGCGCGCCATCGTGCCGACGCCCGCCTCGAGCCGCTGCAGGTCCTCGAGCAGCTCGTACATCGACTGGTACCGCTGCTCCTTGTCCTTCGCCATCGCGCGGAGGATCACGAGCTCGAGCTCCTCCGGGATCGCCGGGTTGTGCTGCCGCGGGGGCACCGGCGCCTCGTAGAGGTGCTTGGTGAGGATGCCCATCAGGTTGTCGGCGTCGAAGGGCGTCTGCCCCGTCGTCATCTCGTAGAGGATGATGCCGATCGCGTAGACGTCGGTGCGGTGGTCGACGCCGCTGCCCGCGCACTGCTCGGGCGACATGTAGTGCGGCGTACCGAAGACCTGCCCCGCGCGCGTGAGCTTCGACGAGCTGCCGCCGACCTTCGCGATGCCGAAGTCGAGCACCTTCACGAAGTTCGAGTCGCCGCCGCGGCGAATCAGGTAGATGTTGTCGGGCTTGAGATCGCGGTGGACGATGCCCGCGTCGTGCGCGGCGCCGAGCGCGTTACAGAGCTGCTTGGCGATGTGGACCGTGCGCACCGCGTCCATGCCCGGCAGGCTCGACTCGATCGCGCCCGTGAGGTCCACGCCGTCGAGGAACTCCATCACGAAGTAGGTCGAGCCGTCGGGCAGCGTGCCGAAGTCGCTGATGTCGATGATGTGTTGGTTACCGATGGCCGACGCGGACTGCGCCTCTTGGCGGAAGCGCGTGATGATCTCCTCGTCACGCGAGACGTCGGGACGCAACACCTTCAGCGCGAGGGGCTTGTTCAGGACGACGTGCTTGGCCTTGTAGACGAGGCCCATGCCACCTTCGCCGAGCACCTTCTCGACGAGGTAGCGCCCGTCGATGGTCTGCCCGACCAGCTTGTCCTGTTGTTCGCCGTTCACGACCCTGAGCTCAGCTTGGCTCATCGATACCCCGCTCGCCGTGAGGCTGAGAAAGCAAGTCTCTCGACCGCGCGCGGCTCCCCTCCCGGAAGCCGACGCACGGCCGAAGGATCGACCGAGCGAACCCGAGCGTCAAGGTTCGCTCTTTTTGTGTTCGCTGCGGCCTTCCGGCCTTCGCTCACGAGCGGGGGAAGTGTCCCCCGAGCCCCCTCGGGCGCGTGACGTCCTCCGCTCCGCTCCGGCCGCCCCAGCGCGCTGCTCTTCGGGGCTGCGCCCCTGGCCGCAGAGGGCCAGCCCGGACGTTCGGCGCCTACTGCGCTGCGCGCAACCCATTTCGGTACCGATCGGAACCTGCGAATCACATCCACGATGCCCGGTAAACCCCGGAAGCCCCGCCAGCCTTGGGGGCAAAGTCACCCCTCCCGGAGCTTCGTCCCGGCTTGGGCGGCCGCGAGGCGCGCCACCGGCAGCCGCGGCGGGGAACAGCTCACGTACGAGAGCCCCGCACGCGCGGCGAAGAGGATCGACTGCGGGTCCCCGCCGTGCTCGCCGCAGAGCCCGAGTGAGAGGTCCGCCCGCTCCGCGACGCCGCGCTCGCAGGCCATGCGGATCATCGCGCCCACTCCGTCCTCGTCGATCGTCACGAAGGGATCGACCGGCAGGAGCTGCAGCTCGTCCACGTACACCGGCAAGAAGCGCCCCGCGTCGTCGCGGCTGATGCCGAACACCGTCTGCGTGAGATCGTTGGTGCCGAAGCTGAAGAACTCGGCGCTCTTCGCGAGCTCCCCCGCGACCAGGCACGCGCGCGGCAGCTCGATCATCGTGCCGTACTTGAAGTCGACCCGGCGCCCGCGCGCCTCGAAGACCCGCTCGGCCACCTCGAAGGTGAGCTGCTTCATGCGCGAGAGCTCGCCCGCGATCCCGACCACCGGGATCATGATCTCTGGCCGCGGATCCCCACCCGTCTCGAGCCGATCGATCGCGGCGTCCAGGATCGCGCGCACCATCATCCGGTAGATCGACGGCGCCGTGAGCCCGACGCGCACCGCGCGGTGCCCGAGCATCGGGTTGATCTCGTGCATCTGCCGCGCGCGCTGCTCCACCGCCGACACCGGCACCCCGAGCGCACGCGCGACCTTCGCGTGCTCGTTCGGCTCGCGCGGCAAGAACTCGTGCAGCGGCCAGTCGAGCAGACGGATCGTCACCGGCAGCCCGTCCATCGCTTCGAGCATCGCCGCGAAGTCCTCGCGCAGCATCGGCTCGATCTTGGCGAGCCACTCCGCGCGCACCTCCTCGTCGCCCGCGAGCGCCACGCAGCGCATCGCCTCGAGGCGCTCCTCCGCGAAGAACATGTGCTCGGTGCGGCAGAGGCCGATGCCCTCCGCGCCGAAGCTCCGCGCGCGCCGCGCGTCCGCCGGCGTGTCCGCGTTCGCGCGCACCCGCAGCTCGCGCGTCTCGTCCGCCCAGCGCATCAGCTCTTCGAGCTCCGGCACCTTCGCGGCCGCGACCACGTCGAGCGGCCCCGCGTAGACCTTGCCGTACGAGCCGTCGAGGCTGAGCACGTCGCCCTTCTGGAACGTCCGCACCTCGCCGATCTCGGTGCGCACGGTCAGCGTCTGCTTCGCGTAGTCGACGTTGAGCGCCGCGCAGCCCGCCACGCAGCACTTGCCGAGCCCTCGCGCGACCACCGCCGCGTGCGACGTCATGCCGCCCGTCGCGGTCACGATGCCGCGCGCGGCCTTCATGCCGTGGATGTCCTCCGGGCTCGTCTCGCGCCGCACGAGCAACACGTCACGCCCTTCGCTCGCGAGCCGCTCTGCTTCGTCGGCGTCGAACACGATCGCGCCCACCGCGGCGCCCGGGCTCGCCGGAAGCCCCGTCGCCACCGCGCGAACGCCGCGCACGAGCAGCTCGTCCGGCGTCGGCAGCCGCGCGTGCAGGAGCTGCTCGAGGCTCGTCGCGTCGACCCGCCCGAGGGCTTCTTCTTTCGAGAGCACGCCTTCGTGCACCAGCTCGACCGCGATGCGCACCGCTGCGTGCGCGGTCCGCTTTCCGCTACGCGTCTGCAGGATGTACGTGCGCCCCTGCTCGACCGTGAACTCGATGTCCTGCATGTCGCCGAAGTGGCGCTCGAGCTTGTCCGCGAGCGACGCGATCTCCGCGAACACTTCGGGCATCGTGCGCTCGAGCGTCTGATCCTCGCGGCCCGGCGGCGCGGCCTCCGCGGTGAGCGAGAGCGGCGTGCGAATGCCCGCGACCACGTCCTCACCCTGCGCGTTCGCGAGGTACTCGCCGTAGAGCGCGCGCTGCCCCGTCGAAGGATTGCGCGTGAACGCCACGCCGGATCCGCTGGTCTCGCCGAGGTTTCCGAAGACCATCGCCTGCACCGTGCACGCGGTGCCCCACTCGTGCGGGATGCCCTGCATCTTCCGATAGCGGACCGCGCGTGTGTTGTCCCAGCTCGCGAAGACCGCGCCGATCGCGCCGTGGAGCTGCGCGTGCACGTCGCTCGGGAAGGGCTTGCCTTCACTCTCGAGGATCGCGAGGTAGCGCCGAACGAGCTCCTCGAGCGCCTCCGCCGGCAGCTTGCTGTCGAGCACGCGCGGATCGCCGAGCTCCTTCTTCAACGCCCCGAGCGTCTCTTCGAAGCGGTGGTGATCGACCCCCAGCACCACGTCGCCGTACATCTGCACGAGCCGTCGGTACGCGTCGAACGCGAAGCGTCGATCCCCGCTCGTCGCCGCGAGCCCTTCCACCGTCTCCGCGTTCAGCCCGAGGTTCAGGATGGTGTCCATCATCCCGGGCATCGACACGCGCGCGCCCGAGCGCACCGAGACGAGCAGGGGATTCGAGGCATCGCCGAAACGCCGCCCCGCGCGAAGCTCCACGCCCTCGAGCGCGAGCTTCAGCTCCGTCGCGAAGCCTTCGGGGAAGTCGGCGGCTGACCCCGCCGACACGGTCGAAAAGTCTCCACGCGCGCGCCACGCGAGGCAGACGTCCGTCGTGATCGTGAACCCGGGCGGCACCGGGATGCCGAGCGCGGTCATCGCGTTCAGCCCCGCGCCTTTCCCTCCCAGCAGCTCCTTCGGATCCCGAGCGGGAAGCGCAGCGTCGAACGCGTAGACGTGACGGGACATGCTCTCTCCTCCGAAGGTGATCCGGAACGATGTCGTCCCAGATCGTGATCGTTGACGTGAACGTGGTCGTGATCGTGATTCGATGCGCAGACGCAGTCGTGATCGATACGTGATTCGCCGACGCGGTCGTGATCGTTGACGTGGTCCTGGTCGTGGGCGTGGTCGTGAACGGCGACGTGGTCGGCGACGTAGTCGTGAACGCCGACGAGTCGGCGATGAATGCTCGTGAACGCCTCGCGATGCGAGGCCTGACCGCCTCAGCTCTTCTCTGCCGGCTGCAGCTTGTGGAAGTGCACGATCCGGCTGACCGTGCCCGCGATTTGCCCGAGCAACGCGAGCCGATTCCCCCGCACCCTCTCGTCGTCGACCATCACGAAGACGTCGTCGAAGAACCGATCGATCGGCGCCTTCAGATCCGTCGCCACCCGCGCGAGCGCCGCCGCGTACTCGCCCTTCGCGGTGTGCGCGTCGATGTCTCCGCGCGCCTTCGCGAACGCGTCCGCGAGATCCTTCTCCGCGCCCGCTTCGAGCAGCGACGCGTCGACGTCGCCCGTCGCCTGCGACGCGATGTTGAAGGCGCGCTTGAACGCCACCGCGAGCGGCTCGTACTCGGCCGCGCTGCGGAAGCCCGCCAGCGCCTCGAGCCGCGCGCGGAAGTCGCGCAGCGAGCCGTGGTTCCAGGCGCCGAGCACCGCGTCGACGAGGTCCGCGCCGTACTCGCCACGGAACTGCGCGTCGAGGCGCGCGGACACGAACGCGAGCACCTCGCGCCGCACCGCCGCCGCGTCGAAGTCCAGATGCGCGAGCGCCGCGATGGCGGTGTCGACCGCCTCCGCGATCGGCACGTCGATCGGACCTTCGAGCGCGATGCGGATCACGCCGAGCGCCGCGCGCCGAAGCCCGAAGGGATCCGCGTTGCCCTTCGGCTGCTGCCCGATCGCGAAGCATCCCACCAACGTGTCGAGCCGATCGGCCACCGCGAGCAGCGCGCCGAGCGCCTGCGTCGGCACCGCGCTCGCGCCCGCCGGACGCCAATGCTCTTCGATCGCGAGGCAGACGGCCGAGTCTTCGCCGTCCTTCTCCGCGTAGAAGCGCCCCATCTGCCCTTGCAGCTCGGGGAACTCGAACACGATCAGCGACTCGAGATCGCACTTGGCGAGCTGCGCCGCGCGACCGACGAGCGATGCGTCGAGCTGCTGCACGGTCGCCAGATGCCGCGCGATGCGCTCGATGCGCTCGACCTTCGCGCCGATGCTCCCGAGCTTGTGCTGGAAGGTCACCGCGTCGAGCTTCGGACGCCGATCCGCGAGCTTCTGTTTGCGGTCCTCGTTCACGAAGAAGCGCGCGTCCGCGAGGCGCGCGCGCAACACGCGGTCGTTGCCCTTCGCGATGCGCTCCGGATCGTTCGCCGTGCCGACCACGTTGAGGTAGCGCGGCAGCAGCTTCCCGTCCGGGCCTTTCACCGCGAAATAGCGCTGATGATCGCGCATCACCGAGACGATGACGGCCTCGGGCAGCTCGAGGAAACGCGGCTCGAACGAGCCCGGCACCACGAAGGGTTTCTCGACGAGCATCGAGCACTCGGAGAGCAGGAACTCGTCCGGCACCAGCGTGCCCCCGAGCGCGCCCGCCGCGAGCGCGATCGCCTGCTCCATCAACGCGCGCCGCCGCTCGATGCGCACGATCACGTGCCGCCCTTCGAGCGCGTCCTCGTAAGCCGCCGCGCTGGGCACCTCGAACGCAGCCGGCGCGAGGAAACGATGCCCACGCGTGGTGCGCCCGCTCGCGATGCCGGCGAACTCGAAGGGCAAGACCACGTCGTCGAGCAGCGCGACGAGCCACTGCACCGGGCGACCGAACGCGAAGTCCCCCGCGCCCCAGCGCATCGACTTCGGGAAGCTCGCGCGACGACACAGCTCCGGCAGCAGCTCCGCGAGCACGTCCGCGGTCGCGCGGCCCTTCTCGAAGACCTTCGCCGCCACCGTGCTCGGCTTCTTGGGGTCCTCGTTCGTGCGCTCGAAGAGCGCGTCCATCGACACGCCGTTCTTCTTCGCGAAGCCCTCCGCCGCCTTCGTCCACGCGCCGTCCTTGAACGCGACGTTCCACGGCGGCCCCGCCACGACCTCCTCGCGATCCGGCTGCGCGTCGGGCAGCGCGTGCGCGAAGACGGTCAGGCGCCGCGGCGTCCCGAGCGTCTCGATCGACACGCAGTCGAGGCGGTGCGCGGCGAGCAGCTCCTTCGCGGCGGTCCCGAGCGACTCGAGCCCCGAGCGAACGAACGACGCGGGCAGCTCTTCGAGGCCAAGCTCCAACAAAAGGTCCGGCATGCGCGGCGCGTCGTATCACTCGCGCGGTCCGCTCTCAACCGCGCCGCGATCACTCCGCCGCTTCAGCGACCTTCTTCAGCAGCGGGAACCCGAGCGCCTCGCGCTGCTCGTACCACGCCACCGCCGCGCCACGCGCGATGTGCCGCACGCGCTGGATGTAGCGCTGCCGCTCGGTGACGCTGATCGCGCCGCGCGCGTCGAGCACGTTGAAGTAGTGGCTGCACTTCACCACGCAGTCGTACGCGGGCAACACCAGCCGCTTCTTCGGGTCCGCCTCGATCCACTCGAGTACGTTGCCCTTCTGCTTCTCCGTCGAGAGCCCGAGCAGCCGGTAGACCTGCGCCTCGTACTCGTCGAAGAGCCGCTTGTGCAGCTCCACGTCCGCGCGCTCGAAGTTGTAGGTCGACCACTCCCACTCGTTGCGCTGGAAGAGGTCCCCGTAGCGGATGCCCTCCGCGTACGAGAGGTCGTACACGTCGTCGACGTCCTGCAGGTACATCGCGATGCGCTCGAGCCCGTACGTGAGCTCGCCGCTGATCGGCTTGCAGTCGATGCCGCCGCACTGCTGGAAGTACGTGAACTGGCTGATCTCGAGCCCGTCGAGCCACACCTGCCAGCCGAGCCCCCACGCGCCGAGCGTCGGCGACTCCCAGTCGTCCTCGATGAAGCGCACGTCGTGCTTCGTCGGGTCGGTCCCGAGCGCGCGCAGCGAGTCCAGGTAGAGCTCCTGGATGTTCAGCGGCGAGGGCTTGAGGATCACCTGATACTGGTGGAACTGCTGGAGACGATTCGGGTTTTCGCCGTAGCGCCCGTCCGTCGGCCGCCGCGAAGGCTCCACGTACGCGACGTTCCAGGGCTCGGGCCCGATCGCGCGAAGAAAGGTGTGCGGGTTGAACGTGCCCGCGCCGACCTCGGAGTTGTAGGGCTGCCCGATCACGCAGCCGTGCTCCGCCCAGAAACGCTCGAGGGTGAGGATGAGGTCTTGGAAGTGCATCGCGCCCGTCCCGTGAGGCCGACTCAATCGTCGTCCTCGTCGTCGTCTTCGTCGTCCCAATCGTCGTCGTCGTCGTCGTCGTCGTCTTCGTCTTCCGACGCTTCGTCGGAGCCCGACGCCGCACCGTAGATCAGCTTCGGGAACCTCGCATGAAGGGTGTCCCAGCCGCATCCGAGCTTCTCCATCGTTCCGGGACGGTGGTTCTCGACGAGGACGTCGGAGATCTCCGCGAGTCCTTCGAGGCGCTCGCGGTCCTTCGCCTCCTTCAGATCGAGGGGGATGCTCGGCTGGCCGTGATCGATCGCCTGGAAGTAGAGCGACCTTCTGC
>ERZ761602.4745-NODE-4745-length-16916-cov-6.316173_pt1 | contig 16916 bp, 13 predicted proteins | sample MGYA00512165_ERZ761602 | MGnify/ENA primary metagenome ERZ761602 (study PRJEB28899, sample SAMN02445085) | bioreactor sludge metagenome | biome: EBPR sludge; isolation source: Thorneside wastewater treatment plant | place: Australia: Brisbane, Thorneside...
CTTATCGCGCTAGCAGTCTTATTAACGGCAAAAGTACTATCAGTAAGGGTCAAAAAACCTGCTAACTGCTCCGTTGGCATTACCACGATTTTCTGCTGAGCAAAATTTGTTGCGGAACTATTTTGCTTGTCAGATTTTTCTTGAAGAAAATAGAATAAGGAGGCTAATGCTACCATGCCGATAACAATTGCCGCCGCCACCCTGCCACCAAAATGTTGCGTGATACGTACCAGCACCGGTCTTTTTGCTAACCGTTCGGACAATCGGCCGTAAAACCCCTCGAAATAGCCACTATCTACCTGATAAACAGGGTCTTTTGACAGATTTGAAATTATTTCTCCCGCTTCTCTCTCATCCGAAAAATATCCTTCTGGAACCGCGTAGGGCATTGATTTAGAAATATTTGACAGAACGGAAGGCAGGTTATTGTCATCGGCAACACGGCTAAGAAGCTTTTCGGTAAATGAAGCAAAATAATTGGCGGGAATAGAATAAGGCCAGCCTTGTTGATTTTGTTGACCAGACAAGCTTTTTAATTGTGTAAATATGTTGCTTTCTTCATTCATTTACTTTCAGTTAAGACAGATTTTGATGGCTTCGGTTTAATGGTTCAGCAGATAGTGTTCAATTTTTTTAGCCGCGTGATGATAACTTGCTTTTAAAGAGCCTTCGGTAACATTTAAAATTTCGCTCATTTCCCTGTAAGGCATTTCATCAAAATAGCGAAGATTGAATACAATTCGTTGTTGCTCAGGCAGCAACTGAATAGCCAGTTGAAGTTTCCACTCCAGTTTTGCGGTATCAAAATAGACATCAGAGCGTATTTTATTGCCCAAAAATTCCTCCTCACCCGTTAAACTTTCTGCCCGCCTACGCTTTATTTTTTCAAGATGGGTCAGGCTTTCGTTGGTTGCCACCCTGTAAAGCCAGGTGTACAATTTACTTTCTTCTCTGAAGTTCGCAAGACCTTTCCAGGCTTTTATAAAAGTGTTTTGCAACACATCATCCGCATCCTCGTGAATGATTACCAGCCTGCGAATGTGCCAATACAACTTCTCTTTATAAGAGTCTACAATTAGGGCAAAAGCCTTCTCCTTCGTTTCCGGGGAACGATAAAGTGCCATTAATTCGTCATCGCCAACCGGCTGATTGCCCATAATTAATTGTTATGACTAAAAAAAATGAGATCAGTTTAAATACTTATCTTAAACGTATTTGAGCTTGCGCATACCGAACCACGCGACAGCCTGCAAAACAATAATAATCAGGAGTACCGGCATGAGGGTTTTAAACACATCCTTCAGTTTCCCACCTTCTAAAAACAACCCGTAAAAAGCTTCTAAACACCAATGTAGCGGCGATAAGAGCATCACAGTCTGAAAGGATTCGGGCATGGCGAAAGCCGGAACCAGAAGGCCGCCAATAGCTGCAAATAATACAATTGAGATGGCCCCAATACCGTTGCTTTGCTCCTGCGTTTTTGAAAACACACCCACCGCTATGGCAAAACTTGCAGCGCACCAGCCACAAATAAAAATAACCAATGACAGCCCTAACATATCCGACGGAAAATTCAATGCGGGCAAACCCATTTTTGGGAACAGCCACCTGCCCAGCGCAAAAATCACTATTGCCTGCAAAATCGTAATGGCAATATACGTGATTTGCTTTGACACCAGCGACACCCATAAAGGCGTTGGCATTGTTTTTAGCCGCATGAAACTACCATTGGTCTTTTCACGTACGATGCTGCTACCCAACGAAATAACTATGAAGAACATGGCAAAAACTGTCCACGCAGGAATGTTGTGCTGCGTGGCATTTGGAACCAATGCGCCGCCGTCCTTAGACACCGCGAGCTGGTTGATGGGTGTTTCGTTCGTTAGAATTTGATTTTCCAGCGTATCAGGAATTGTTGCGTTATCGTTAATGCCGCTGTATAGTTGGCGAACGATGTATTTGCTTTGAACAATCTGAAGCACACTACCCAAAGCGCCATCTATACCCTGCCTGAACGAGGGCTGTAAAACCGGGTGATAATACAAAGTAATGGGTGAAGGCAGAATCCTTTCCCCGCCAGAAGCGCCAGAAGTGGTTGAATCTACGTTGGTTACAGACATTACCGCTAATGCCTGTGCCGAAATATTCTCTGATTTTAACAACACATCCCTCGTATAATTTTCGGGAACTACTATTGCGAGCAATGCTTCTTTGCTCTGTAGGCGAAGCCTGAGGGCCGAATCTGATTCTTGAGATGATACTTTTTTTAAGATGAACATACCGCCCTTTTCAAGCGCCTGCTCCAGAACTTTGGCGGCTTCTGCGGTGTCTTTATTTAAAAACAGCAGGGGAATCTTTTTGTCGGTCACTAACTCGTAGGTGCTGTTTTGAACCGATGCAATAACGATAGCGAGGATGATGGGCATTACAAACATCAGCGTAAGCCCCACCTTATCCCTCAAAAGAATCAACGCATCTTTTTTTATTGTTGACCAGAGTTTAAACATGCCTTGTTTGATGTTTGACACTTGAAGTTTGTTATTAACCAAAACATTAAACTTCAAACATAAAACTAATTACTAATCGCCCAACTGATGCTGCCGTCTTTCTCATCCTTTAAATGAATTCCAATCTCAGCCAATTGATTACGAATTTTGTCTGAAGTGACAAAATCCTTCCGGCTGCGGGCTTCTTTGCGTATCTCTATCAGCAAATCCATTACATCTTTCAACTTCTCGTTGTCAGCCTCCGTTACTGATTTCAGACCAAAAATATCTTCCAGAAATAGTTTCATTTTTGTTAGTAGCAAATCAAATGTTGAAGTAGAAAGAGATGTGACCGGCACGAGTTTATCTTTGATACTGTTAATGACAGGAGCCAGCTCAAACATGTTTGCAATAACTTTGGCAGTATTGAAATCATCACTAATAAACTCTTCAAATTCGCTCACCAGCTTCAGTATTTTTTCATCCAGTTCTTTATCGCCGGCTTCTGATAGTAAACGGTCGCTGCTGTCTTTTAACTTCTGAAGATTTTCGTACGCCTCCCAAAGCCTTTTCAAACCTTTTTCAGATGCGGCCAGCGCTTCACTACTAAAATCCAGGGTACTACGGTAATGGCTTTGCAGGATAAAGAACCTGATGACCATCGGGTGAAAAGCCTGGGTAAGCAACGGATGATCGCCGCTGAACAATTCGGTTAATTTAATAATATTATTATAGCTTTTACCCATCTTACGCCCACTAATCGTAATCATGTTGTTGTGCATCCAGTATTTAACCGGCGCTGCGTGATTGCAAATAGTGCTTTGTGCAATTTCACTTTCGTGGTGCGGGAACTGCAAATCCATCCCTCCGCCGTGAATGTCAAATTGTTTCCCCAAATATTTTGTAGCCATTGCAGAGCATTCAATATGCCAACCCGGGAAACCCTCTGACCAGGGGCTTTGCCAGCGCATGATGTGTTGCGGCGGGGCGGCTTTCCAAAGTGCAAAATCGGCGGGGTTTCTTTTTTCTTCCTGCCCTTCCAACTCGCGGGTGGTTTCTAACAGATCCTCTATTTTACGGCCACTAAGCTTACCGTAATCGTACTCCGATGCATATTTTTTTACGTCGAAATAAACAGAGCCGTTTTGCTCGTAAGCGTACCCCTGCCCGATCAGTTTTTTGATCATTTCAATTTGCTCTACAATATGTCCGGTTGCCGTTGGCTCAATTGAAGGTGGTATATTGTTAAACTGTAACATGGCCCAATGAAACAGATTAGTATATTTCTGCACTAGTTCCATTGGTTCCAATTTCTCCAAAACGGCTTTATTGGAAATCTTGTCTTCTGCCTCCCGGCCTTCTTCTTCAAAATGGCCTGCATCTGTAATGTTGCGAACATAACGAACCTTATAACCCAAATGATTAAGGTAACGAAACACAACATCAAAAGTTACATAAGGCCTCGCGTGCCCCAGATGGCTTTCGCCGCTTACAGTAGGCCCGCAAACGTACATTCCTACATAGCCCGGTGTAATGGGTTCAAAAACTTCTTTTCGGCGGGTGAGTGAGTTGTATATTTTCAGTTCGCTCATTTTTAATAATTGTGGTGCTTGCAAAGATAAGGGAGAGAGTCAGTTGCATTACCTGTCGGAATTTATGGGTGCAAATCAGCGGTAAATACATGGCGCCAACTCAAGCATCTATTACGCCCATTTTCTTCATTAGGTAGGACGCACTAAGTGTGGTACACACTCCGTCTTTCAATTTATAATCGAACAATAATTCATCGGCAATAATTTGTGACTCAAATGCTTTGTTTGCAATATAACCCGGATACTCCCTGATGAGTTCTGCTACAACTACGTCATGAGTGGCAGTGATTCCAAAAGCGTCCTCATTTGCCATTTTCTTAATGAGCCCGATCGTGCCATTGCGCTTATCGTTGCTGTTGGTACCTCGCAGTATTTCATCAAGAATTACAAACGTGATATTGCCCGACTGTAAATGTTGAATGATGGATTGTAGCCTTTTTAGTTCGGCGTAAAAGAACGATTCACTATCCTGCAAAGAATCTGTGATGCGCATACTCACAAATACATCAAAAGGATAAAAAGAAAACTCGCTGGCGCAAACTACTGAACCAGCCCGGGCAAGTACAAGATTAATCCCAAGCGTTCGCAAAAACGTGCTTTTGCCACTCATGTTTGATCCAGTTAAAATCACAAATCGTTGATCATTGAAAGAAACATCATTACAAATTCTTTTCTCTGCTTTTAACAGTATATGGCCTAATTCGGTGCCCTTCAGCGAAGGCTCTTTTGTAACCTGAGGAATGCAAAACCCCGGATTGTTGTAATACAAATTTGCAAAACTGCATAATGCCTCTACCTCACCAATTATTTGCAGCCAGTTCTTGATTTTTGTGGCATGATGTTTTTTCCAGTTCCCTAAATTGTATAAAATATGTATATGAAAAAGAAACAGCCCATTCAACAAAACGCTGACTAAAAGGTTAACAATGGTTTCAAGATACTCAAACAACGATGCTAATTTACCCAACAACTGAGATGCATTCTGTCCTTCACTTTTTAGCCTCTGCTGATATTCTCGCATCAGTTCGGATGTGAAATGTTCAACTTCTATTGCGCGTAGTTGCTCTTTATAACTTTGTAAAATTTTGTTCACAGACGTGGAAACAGAAAGTTGTGAAGTAATTTTTTTTGCAAACGAAAAAGCGATTAAAAGATTTAGGATAAAAGAGAGATAAAATATTCTGAACGCAAAATCCGCATCAGTAGCAAAATAATATACAAGACTTCCGATAGTAACCGCAGGGAAAATCATCAACGCACAATAAACCGCTTTATTGACAGATGCACCTTCGGCTTTCGTCCATTGTAATAGATTTTGCAAATCCTTTTCATTGCTTTCGTGAAGACTTCCCTGCGCAAATAACTGCTGGCGGAAATCAATTTTATCCTTTAGCTCGGTTATTGCCTTTTGCCGTTTCGTGATGTTGTTGGTATTGGGACGCAACAGCCCCTGTGCCAGGCATTCTTTTCCAAAAGAAGTAGAGCAGCGATTTAGGTAAGAAAATAAACCTCCTTCCCCAAAAATATCGAGATCGTGAGAATAAGGATGATGCGGATCTTCATATTCTTTTTCATTGGAATAAGAAGACCTATTTGTTGCCAAAAATTCAATTTCATCAGAATTATACTTTGAAAGTGCCTTATAGTAAGTCACTTTTTGCTCGATTCGGTCGTACCGCTTCACAATAACAAAAAAAACTGCCAGCGCTAAAATAGTTGCTGCAATAAAAAGCACATTGCCGGTTTGGGTGGATTGATACGACAGAAATACAAACAAACCAAAGAAAGCCAATCTGGAAAAACTTAGCCAGTTAAGTTGCTTTTTTAACGATAACGTATTGGAATTAAACTGATTGAGTAAATTATTGTAAACAGATTGAGGCATTGTAGATTTTAGTTCCCGATTAGACAATGGAATTTATAAAAATGACATCAGTTCACCGGGCATTTTTGGTGATAGTCAATTAACTCAATTGGTGCGTGAGCTATTTCATATCCCGAGTACCTTGCAATCACTTCATCAAGCACCGAGTTAATTTCTTCTTCGCTGGTGATGGTCACTAACCTGCTTCGAAATTCTTTGATGTTGGGCAGGCCTTTAAGGTAGTTAGCATAATGCCTGCGCATCTCATTAATGCCCACCACCGGCCCTTTCCATTCCACACTTTTATGTAAATGTTTACGAACAACGGCCACTCTTTCATCAACCGTAGGTGGCGGTAATAATTCGCCGGTTTTAAGAAAATGTTTTATCTCCCGGAAAATCCACGGGTAGCCAATTGCCGCACGCCCAATCATAATACCATCTATGCCATAACGACTTTTATACTCCGAGGCTTTTTGAGGGCTATCAATGTCGCCGTTTCCAAAAATTGGAATTTGTATGCGTGAACTATTTTTTATTTTCCCGATCAGCGTCCAGTCGGCTTCCCCTTTATACATTTGCATGCGAGTGCGGCCATGAATGGCGAGAGCTTTGATACCCACATCTTGTAAGCGTTCAGCAACCTCCTCTATGTTTAGAGAGTTATTGTCCCAACCCAAACGGGTTTTAACTGTAACCGGCAATGTAGTGGACTTTACAACAGCTGCAGTCAATTTCACCATCAAATCAATATCTTTCAGCACGCCTGCACCGGCACCTTTCAGCGCAACTTTTTTTACGGGGCAACCAAAATTTATATCGAGCAGATCGGGTTGTGTTACATCCACAATTTTTGCAGCCAATGCAAGGCTGTCTTCATCACCACCAAAAATCTGAATGCCGATGGGGCGCTCGTAATCAAAAATATCAAGCTTTCTTCGACTTTTTATGGCATCGCGGATCAGTCCTTCACTGCTGATGAATTCGGTGTACATCAGGTCTGCGCCACTATCCTTGCAAACTGCCCTAAACGGCGGATCGCTTACATCCTCCATGGGAGCGAGTAAAAGAGGGAAATCAGGTAATTGTATGTTGCCAATTCTGCACATAAAGAACCCGCAAAGGTAAGCCTATTTGCCCGAAACTAAGTTTCTATTAAACCCTTACACCGGCTGAATTGAGCATAAAATTATGGAGCTCGTAATTCTTTACAAATGGCTTTAGCTTTTCACTTCCCGGGCCATACATGGCCAGTTCCACATGATCGCCCGAGTGATCGGTACCAGCCCAACCAATGGAAGTGTATTTTCGCTGAATCTCCGCCAGTATTTTAAACGGTAGTTTGTATGAATTGTACAATCCCGATTCATCCAGATTCTCATAACGGGACAGGATGGTTTTCGCTTCATCATCAGTAATGGCATACCCCTGCGCCTCCTCTAATCGCTCAATCACCTGTTTAACACTAAAGTTCCTGTTGATACCCATCAGCACCCATTCATTAGTGTGTTTAAAATTACACACCCTTTCAAAATTCTTAGAGGGGCCCGAGAACAGACCCGGGTTTGCGTTACCGTGATCGGTTGTGACGATGACCAGGGTCTCTTTATTTGTTTTTGCAAAATCCATTGCCACCTTCAAAGCATCATCAAACGCAATTTGGTCATAAAGTAATGCGCCTGCGTCATTTGCATGAGCGGCCCAATCCACTTTCCCACCTTCTATCTGCAAGGCAAAACCTTTTTTGTTTTTACTTAAATGCTCAATAGCCGCTTTGCTCATTTCGGCGAGTGTAGGTGTCTTTTCCTTTAAATCAGTATCATTTACCCTGTCTAAAGCGTAAGGAATTGACGTGGGATTAAATACGCCGAGAATTGGCTTATTGCTTGATTTATTAACATTGAACAACTGGGACCTACTCTGCAATACATTGAAACCCCCATCAACAAATTCCTTAAAAAGATCGCGTTTATCCTTTCTCTTATCGGCAGCAAAAAGTTCAGTACCGCCGCCCATCATCACATCAAACCGTAGTGTTAAATACTCCAGGGCAATATCCTCCATGCCGCTACGTTTACTACGGCTAACGCAAAAACCGGCCGGTGTGGCATGCGCAACAGGTACAGACGTAACACAGCCCACCGACTTACCTGCCGCTTTAAATTTTTGAAGAATTGGTTTATTAAAACTTCCATCAGCGTTTGTGTTCAACGATCCGTTATTTACACGAACTCCTCCGCCCCAGGACGAACTGGCGGCAGCAGAATCAGTTACAAGCGCATTCGCCGAAGCGGTATCCATTAGCGCCCTGCGTACCAAATTTTTACTGTACATCTGCATCCACTGGCTGGTGCGGCCTTCTTTTTTTTGTAATAACAAATTAGCCATTGTAAGCGTACCTGTACTCATACCATCGCTTACAAGGAAAATGATATTTTTTGCGATGCCGTTGGCAACAGAATGATTGGCAACCACCGTTTCGCCGGCAGCCGATTTAAAAAATCCTGCCCCTACAAGAGCCAGCGATGAGTGCTTCAGAAAATTTCTTCTTTCCATGATAATATTTTAACGGTCAAAAAAGATGGTGCAAGGTATCACTTTTCCGGGACTACACTGCCCATGAATACAATATGTTTGCTATTTTATCTTCGAAGATCATTCGTGCATATCGGCACAAAACTCAGCCTGTTGGTAACGTGTCCCTTTGCTGAGCGCGAAACCAGCGGGATGGAATTTCATTGCGGCCAGCCATTGCGTAATCGCTGTAACTGCAAGGGATGTACCGCTTGTCGGGCATTTGCATCCACCAACGGCCGGTTTTTTTGCTCTGAATAAAAGTTGTTTCTACTTCAGAGAAAATCACCTGAAATTCGTTGAAAGAGTCTTTATCACTAAGTTTCGCCTCATTTCTTTTTCTGTGATGCCCATCTATTGCATACCAAAGCATGTGACTGATTTGTTTGGCTGTCAACTCTTCTGCATCCTGCTGGGGATTGTAGCCGTAAATACCGATGGTATTGACGCCTGCACTCATTCCCGCGTATTGCATCAGAACGCAGGCTTCCTCGCCTGTGAAACCGTTGGGCGATAACTTAACTGCCGGCGCATACGCATTTGCAATTGCGTTGATGTCAAACGAAAACAGGTTGCTGGAACGTATTACCGGTTCTACCTCATCAATATTTTCTTTAACCTGACCTACGCGATAAAAATCAAATTTCAATTTGTCCAGCGTTTGTAACATTCCAGGATGCACGTAATAACTCTGAAAACCCACATGGCTGTAATGCTTTAAAAAATTAGGGTCGCCGGTAAACATCTGCATTAAAAAATGATCTGCAATAAATGGCGATTCCATGTCGAGATCAATCTTTGCATCAACAATTGTTGCTTCAATTAGCTGTTCTTGGCTGCGGTAGGCTTCGTACTGCGCAAGGGTTACATCATGTGAGTTGCCAAGAATAATGACTGTTTTACCGATATTGATTAATTCGTCAATCACCGTTTTTAAAGCCGCGATGGTATCATTGAGCGATGCACCCTGCCTAATGTTGCCGAGGTCAGCCAAATTGATGTCTGAATGCCAGAAATACAACTGATAAAAATGTTTTCGAATCACGTCGGGCGCATCACTTTCAGGCCCCAAAATGCCGCTGCCACGTTGTTCTCCGCATCCTATGAAAATAATATCAGCAGCATCCAAATCGGGTAAGTTCTCGCCGTACATATCTATTTTAGAACCTATCTGGTCGGCGTTATAGGTATCATCGCCTGCAATCTCCCTGATGTTAACAGGATTCAAGAATGATTCAATATTCAGATAATCAGTCATAGTTGCAAAGTAAAGGAAAGTTTAAAAGTTTGATGTCTAAAGTTTAATTTTTGAAATGCTATGCTTTGATGAAAAGATTTTTAATTAAAAATGCTCATCGTCAAGGTTAATTTAAACAATGCTTTTCGCATCAAAAATCACAAATAGTAAGTCGCGATTCCGTGTTATATTCGCCGAATGATACGGTTTGACAGGTTTACCTTGAATAATGGATTGAAAGTGATTGTGCATAAAGATACTTCCACACCAATGGCGGTTATGAATATCTTGTATGATGTTGGTGCTCGCAATGAAGATCCGCAACAAACAGGTTTTGCACATCTTTTTGAGCATTTGATGTTCGGCGGTTCCGCAAATATTCCCGATTACGACGAGCCACTGCAAATGGCTGGAGGAGAGAACAACGCCTATACTACTAACGATCTTACAAATTATTACATACAAATTCCAAAAGAGAATCTTGAAACGGCGTTTTGGCTGGAAAGCGATAGAATGTTGTCACTCGCATTCGATGAAAAAAGTCTTGAAGTACAACGAAAAGTTGTGTGTGAAGAGTTCAAAGAACATTATATTGATAAGCCATACGGCGATGTTTGGTTTAAGCTGCGCGAACTGGCGTATAAACAACATCCCTATCGCTGGATGACAATCGGCAAAGAGCTGTCGCATATTGAAAATGCAAAACTACAAGACGTAAAAAAGTTCTTTTTTAAATACTATAGACCCAACAATGCGATAATGGTGGTAGCGGGCAATGTGGAAACCGAAGACGTAAAAAAACTCGCGGAGAAATGGTTTGGAGATATTTCTGCCGGAGACCACGCAGCAACTAATTTTCCACAGGAAGCCGAACAGACCGAGGCGCGCAAATTAACGATCACTGCCGATGTTCCGCTCGATGCTTTTTATAAGTGCTGGCATATTGGAGGCAGGACGTCAAGCGACTATCATGCCTGTGACCTGCTCACTGATATTTTGGGCGGTGGCGAATCATCTCGCTTGTACCAGAAACTTGTAAAAGAGTTGAAGCTTTTTGTGAGCATCAGTTGTTATCACTTGGGCACTATTGATCCCGGCCTTGTTTGCATAGAAGGAAAGTTGGTAAAAGGTGTGAACATGGAAAATGCAGAAAGAGAAGTAGAAAAAATTCTCAGCTATCTAAAAGAAGAACCCATTTTAAATACTGAACTTGAAAAAGTAAAGAACAAAACCGAGAGCATGCTGGCTTTTGAGGATATGAGCCTCCTGAATCGCGCTAACAGTCTTGCTTTTTACGAGCTTTTGGGCGACGCCAATTTAATGAACACTGAGTTTGGCAAATACGAAGCTGTCACGGTGGCGGACATACAGAAAGTTGCAGAAGAAGTTTTTCGGGAAGATAATAGTAATACTTTGTGCTATTATGCGAGCAATCATCACCTTCATCCGAATTCATAATTCATCCCTATGGGCAATTCCACCGTTGCTAAAAAAACCGAGTGTTTATTAAATTTCACCACTTTACTCCGCGCTACAATATAGCTGCGATGGATGCGGGTAAATTCAACTTTGGGAAGTAATTCAAGCATTTCATTTAAAGTTAGCCGGGTAACCACTTTACCCGTTGAAAGAAAAACATTAAGATAATTACCTGCGGCTTCAACGTAAAGAATGTCTTCTAGCGTCACTTTCACCTGACCATATCCGTCTTTTAGAAAAATAAAACGTCTTTCCTTTTTACTTTCACTTTTTAACAAGAGTAGTTCATGCGCTTTAGTGCATGCTTTTAAAAACCGCTGTAGCGAAAAAGGCTTTAATAAATAATCAACGGCACTTAATTCAAAACCTTCAACAGCATGTTCGCCGTAAGCAGTTGTAAAAATGATCATTGGTGGGTTTTGCAGAGATCTGGAAACTTCAACACCGCTAATGTCGGGCATTTTAATATCCAAAAACAACAAATCAATTTTTTGTTTTTGTAAATACTCAATTCCTTCAAAAGCATTTGAAAAGCATGTTTTCAATTCGAGAAAAGGAACCTTCGCTGCGAGGCTTTTAATTACTTCCAGCGCAATGGGTTCATCGTCTATAGCTATTGCAGTCATTTAACCTATTATATTCACAAAGTAAGCGTTAAATGCACAAAATACTCTTTTTGATTTTCGCGAATAACCAGTTCATGTTCTTCCGGGTACAATAGTGCTAATCGTTGCTTTACATTTTCAAGCCCGATGCCACCATTTTGACTTTCAGGATCATTCTGATTTTTAACATGAACGCTATTGTTCACGCTAAACAATAAACGGTTGTTCAGTGTTTGAAGATTGGCTTTAATGAATGACGGTTCATTAAAACTAATGCCGTGTTTGAAGGCATTTTCTACGAAGGGGATTAGTAGCATGGGTGCAATTTGCAGGTTTTCAAGCGGCTCATCAATGTGTATTTCAACCGCTATTTGCGAAGAACTTACGATTCGTAGCTTTTGCAGGTCAATATAATTTTTAAGGTAATTAATTTCGCGCGCGATAGAAATTTTGCTTTGCGTGTTTTCATACAACATAAATCGCATCATATCACCAAGCTTTTGAATGCCTTCGCTCGTTCTTTCGGCATTTTCCTGCAAAGCTGTGCCATAGAGGCTATTCAGCGTATTAAACAAAAAATGAGGATTGATCTGGGAACGCAGCAAATTCAGGTTTGCCTGAGATGAACCCAATTGTGATAAAAGAAAAATTTTATCGTGATGATTCTTATAAATATACCATGATACAGGCACGGCCACAAACAGCGAGTACAAAAAGGTGAGCACAAAAGCGGTAAAGACATCAGACCCTTCGTTCCAAAACAGCTTGATCAATAAAGCTACGATCAGGCTCAAAGTCAACAATATCGGGAACAAATTATAAAGGTATTTCTTCGACCAGAATCTTTGCTTTGGCGAGAACGGTATAAGGTAGAAAAAATGAATGAATACAATCAAAACGGTTAAGGGTACTATAATAGTCCATACAACCAGGCCAAAAGGATCAACTTCGTTTACCAACAAGAGTATCAAAATAATTGCCCAAAGCGCCATTACAAATGTTAAGGGCTTATTGCGTGTGAAAGCGGTTATCTCTTTATTCATCTTATATATTTTGTGCAAAAATATTTCAACAACCTGGGCGATTAATAAATATGTGACGAACCCGGCATTTTTTGTGACGAACGTTAAACGCTTTCTATGCCGGCATTTAAATATATTTGTCCATTAATTTTTTAAACTAATGCTCAATAGAAAAATAGCGCCCAAAATCATTGATGCGGTTGATTTCAATTTGAAGTTACAACCTTACCAAAAGTATATTTTAAAGAATGGTGTAGAAGTTTACGCAATCAACGCGGGAACAGAAGATGTAATGCTTGCGGAGTGGGTATTTGACGCTGGCAACTGGTACGAAGCAAAAAATCTGCAGGCGGCGATGGCTAATTCCCTCTTGAAAAACGGCACATCAAAAAAATCAGCGTACGATATAAATGAGCATTTTGAATACTATGGATCTTATTTAAACCGCAACTGTCATTCTGAAACCGCAGCAGTGACGCTGCATTGCCTCACAAAACATATAAATGAGCTATTGCCCGTGGTGCGCGAAATTCTCACGGACTCAGTTTTTCCGCAACAGGAAATAAGTACCGAGGTGCAGAACATGAAGCAAAAACTGGATGTGAACCTAAAGAAAAGCAGTTTTGTTGCTGGCAGGTTAATTGACACCTATCTGTTTGGGGAAGAGCATCCGTACGGGCGTTTCAGCAGGCATGAAGATTTTGATGCGCTTACGCGCGAAGACCTTGTTGACTTTTATACGAGGTACTACAAACGGGGTAGTTTTAAAATATTTGTTGCGGGAAAGCTACCTTCAAATATTTCAGAACTTTTGCAACAATATTTTGGCGATATTGAAAACAGTACGAATACAACCCGCAATTATGTTATTCACCCGTCAGAGCAAAAACAATATCGTGTAATCAATGATGAAAAAGGCTCACAGGGAAGCATCAGAATGGCACGGCCTTTTGGCAACAGGCATGACCCTGACTTTATGAAAGTGCAGGTACTGAATGTTTTATTCGGCGGATTTTTTGGTAGCAGACTAATGGCTAACATCCGCGAAGACAAAGGCTACACTTACGGCATTCACAGCTACCTGATGAACAATGTTTACAACAACGGTTGGATGATTGCCACCGAAGCGGGGCGGGATGTTAGCGAAGCAACAATTGAAGAAGTGTACAACGAAATGAAAATATTACGTGATGAACCCGTAACTGAAGAAGAATTGCTACTCGTGAAAAACTTTATGATGGGATCCATCCTCGCCGATCTTGACGGGCCCTTTCATATCTTAAGCAGATGGAAAAGTATTATTCTGAATAGATTACCGGAAGATCATTTTAACAAAGCCATTCAAAACATTAAAAGCATTACTGCTGATGACCTACAGGAAACAGCAAATAAATATTTACTGCCTGAAGATTTTTATGAACTGGTTGTTGTGTAAGTTATAAACCGTATTCGCCAAAACATTGTTTCTAATAAGTACATTTCTGCATGTACCTTGTAAATAACACATGATACTAAGGCGTTACTCTTTCTCGTAAAATGCTTCGATGTTTCTTTGTAATGCTATCAATTCTGCATCGCTTATTGTAACATCATTATGCACACGTTTTATATCCTTTACTATTAATGCCACTAACTGCTCTGATGTGCCGCTTTTATAACTTAGTTCTTTAACGAAGTTTTCATCCATTTCCCGGGCAAATATTTTGTACCTACTCCTCACATGCTCCATAAAATAGGCACTTATCTTTTGCGCAAGGTTTTGATGATCCTTGCGTTGATAGTACAATAGCCCAATCGTTTCTACAAATTCGAGTGAATCGTTCACTGGGGTTTTTACAACCGGTATCAGTCGTTGGCGGCGCCTCATCTCAACGAGTGTATAAACGAGCATTATTAGTAAGGCAAGTAAAATTCCTGCCCGAAAAGATGGTTCTTTCATAATTGACCGAAACCAATTCGGCGGTTGGCTTTTACTCTTTTTGTCATTTTGAGAAATAAAGTACTCATCCCATACAATGGATTTCGTTTGCCCCGGCACCAAAGAAAATATCTGCTCAAAATACTGTTGGTTACCTTTATACAATAAAAAATAATTGCTGAACGCTAATGGCGATAGATGTATAAAAAGATTCCCGTTGCCTTTTTGTAGCTGAACGAAATTGATTCCTCCATCGGTTCCCCGCCCCAATGTCCTCGCGATAGTGGAATCGGTTTTAAAAAAATACCCTTCCATGATTTGACCCGGATAGGTAAAAATTTGCGAGGATTGAAAAACAGATCGTTCAAGTGTTTGAATCATGTTGTATGGCCCCGAGTTTGCCAGGGGATACAGACCCAAATACGAACCTCCTGTCTTAACATCAATATACTTTTCAAACTCGTGCCCAATTTCAAAACTGCTTACAAAAACATTATTACCCTGTTCAACAAACCGCATAATGTGGCGTAATTCGTAGTCCGATATCTCCAAAAAAGGCAACATGATTACATACAGCTTACCATTGTCCTGCCCGCTTAACTGCTCGTTGCCATAAATGAATTTAGTGTTTGAAGTAATTGTTGCCCGCGGAAAAAAGTTTTTAAGGCTGTTGTAAAACACATAAGCGCCGTAAGGGTTTTTGTCGTTTTTTGAAAGTGTAATCCACGTACTCACTTTTTTGGGTGAACGGTTTTTTTGGCCAAGCACCACAAATAGCGCTGCTACCAACAGCAACCCAATTGCGAGATATAGTAATATCTTTTTCAAATTCTAACTCAACCGTTTATTAAAATCATCAAACCCTTGCTGCATCTTTCGATATTGTTGTTCGCTGATATCAAAAAGCCCATACCAACTGTATTCGTAATTGCGCGTTGCCACAAAAAACTCGTTGTAATAATCTGTTGGCCGCAATTGATGGAGATAATCAAAGTTTGTTCTTTCGGGTCTGTAATTAATAATTTTCTTATCAGCAAGCGTTTTAAGCAATTGCAGGTAATGCAGCCGGATCGCCAGCCTGTAATTTCTTTGCTGAAGGGCTCTCTCAATAGCCAGTTTGTATTGAATAGAATATATATCGTCAGGATCATCGGCTGTTGCATCTTCCTTTACCGCAACGGGCTTACGCCTTACGAAAATAATATTGTTGGCAAACAGATACCAAATTAAAAAAGCAATAAATACTGCTATTGCCGTGTACAAAACGGCGTTACTAAGTTTGAATGGGTAAAAATTAACCCCGCGGGACTTAGGTGCAGCAGGACGTGGAATCCCATTTTCAACATAACTAAACGCCTCCTCACTGCGCAGTTTACCGAAGTAATCCGGGGGCAATTCTCGCCAGTAAGTTGTGTCCGAAGCCGGACTAATAGGATTGAACGCCTGTTCATCCACTTTTTGTTCGTGCGAATCTTCATCGGAGAAATCAGCAGAATCAATAGCCGGTTCGCCAGGGACAATCGCGTTTGCAGTTTCGGCATCGTTTGATTGCCCAAAACTGTTACCAAAAAGCAGAAGCGCTGCAATCAGCAGAACACAGGATAAGAGATTTGTATCAGTTTTCTTATTTAACATTGGGATTAGCAACCGGTTCCTTAGCTTTATTAAAGTGCGTTAGCTTTATCGGATATAATACAAAATACCAAACTACAAATATTACCGAAGCGGTTGTGATAGAAGTTGTGAGCCAAGACAAATCGTTGTAAAGCCTGGTAAACAATCCCTCAAAAAAAGCGGCCACCGTAAAAACAGGAAAAACACCTATCATAATTTTCACACCGTCTTTTGCAGCATCGCGAAAGGCCTCAATTCTTTTTTTTGTACCCGGGAACAAAAAACTTTTGCCTAAAATAAATCCTGCGGCTCCTGCTAAAATGATTGAAGTAACCTCGAGTGTGCCGTGTACAAATACTACCAACCAAAAAGACAACCCCAGGCCTTTTGAGGCAAATAACTGATCGAAGATGCCGATCATAACACCTGTTTCGGCGAGTTTGTACATGGTGGGAAGACCGCAAAAAATACCTGAAACAAAAAATATAAATGATACCCTGATATTATTAATCATGATTCCAATCC
>ERZ761602.4747-NODE-4747-length-16913-cov-57.088919_pt1 | contig 16913 bp, 16 predicted proteins | sample MGYA00512165_ERZ761602 | MGnify/ENA primary metagenome ERZ761602 (study PRJEB28899, sample SAMN02445085) | bioreactor sludge metagenome | biome: EBPR sludge; isolation source: Thorneside wastewater treatment plant | place: Australia: Brisbane, Thorneside...
GGCAGGCCGGAGGCGCCGGTGAAGGCGACGGTGATCGTGCGGGGAGGCGTCATCGAGGAGCGGAAAGGTCGCGAATGGCGTGAAGCGTACCCCATCCGGCGAGCAAGGTGCGCGGCGCGGAGGCGCGGCTTCGATACGGCCGCGGCAGGCGGGCTGGGGCGCCGCCTGCCGCGGCCTCGCCGTGTCGATGCCGTATCGATGCCCTATCGCTGCAGAACGCGTGCCCGGGCGATCGACGAGCCGCGGCGCCCTGCGCACGTGCCGCGCGCGCATCACTCCACGTAGTCGGTGATCAGCTCCCAGCGCCCGTTGCGGATCTGGGCGAGTCGGCCCTTGCGGTTGCCGAGGTGGTCATTGGCGCTAAAGCGGTAGGCGGGGCTGCCGAAGTAGTCGCGGGTGAACTCCATGCCTTCGAGGGTGCGTGCAAAACTCTCCGGGGTGAGCTCGCGGCCGGTGGCCTCGGCGGTGCGCACGAAGAGGTCGGCGAGGGTGTAGCCCATCACGCTCCACACATTGGGCTCGGCCTTGAAACGCGCGCGGTAGCGCTCGATCCAGGCGGCGAGCTGGCTGTTGGCGCCCTCGGCGTACGGGTGCGGCAGCACCGACACGCCGTACAGGCCCTCGACCGCGGCGCCGCCGAGCTCGTGGGTCTGCGCCGAGTAGCCGGAGGCGGTGACGAGCATGTCGACGTCCCAGCCGATCTTGCGCGCCTCGGACATCGCCGCCACGGTCTCGCGCACCACGGTGGCGAGCACCACGAGGTCGCAGCGCGCGGCGCGCAGGCGCGCAATCTGGCTGGAGAAATCGGTGGCGCCGCGCTTGTAGCTGGTGCGCTCGACGAGCTCGGTGCCGAGGCCGGCGAGCGCCTTCTCGACGCCCTTCATGACCTCCAGGCCGTAGTCGTCGTCCTGGTAGAGCAGGCAGCTGCGCTGGTAGCCGCGCTCGCGCACCATGTGGCGGGTGGCGGCCTCCATGTAGTCCTGGTAGGGCGCGAAGTTCTGGAACTTGAGCGGGTGCAGCGGTTCGTAGGTGGCGCGGTGAGGCGAGAACGGGAACAGGTGCAGGCGGCCGGCATCGACGATGATCGGCATGCTCGCCATCACCACCGGCGTGCCCATGTTGGCGATGAAGGCGAAGGCCTGGTCGTGCTGCACGAGCTTGCGCGCGGCGAGCACCGCGCGCTTGGGGTCGTAGCCGGCGTCCTCGACCGCGAGGCGGATCCTGCGCCCATGCACGCCGCCGGCGGCGTTGGCCTCGTCGAAGCGCATCAGCATGCCGTCGCGCACCGGCACGCCGAGCATGGCGATCGGGCCGGAGAGGTCGGACACGGTGCCGACGACGATTTCATCGGCGCTCACCCCCGCCGCCACGGCGGGCAGGGCGCAGGCGAGGGACAGCGAGGAGGCGAGCGCAAACGCAAGCCGACGCAAGGGGCTCATCGGGAGAACTCCTGGAGGGTGGTTGGATGACCGCACGCGGCTATGTCATGGAGGACAAGGGTCGCGCGCGGGTGGCCCGCAAGCCGGGCCGGGCGGGTAATGCGGGGCGTGGATCAGAACGGAAGGCGGCGGCGCGGGGCGGGCGCGCTCGGCTTGGGCTCGGGCTTCGCCTCGGTCGGGCGCGCCTTCACCGGCTTGCGCGGCTCGTTGAGCTCATCGAGCGCGAAGCGCACCTTGCCCTCGAGCTCGCAGCCGCGCATGCCCGGCGAGCAGATCGCGCCACGCACGCGCTGGCAGATTCCGTTGAGGTCGTGTGGGCAACTCCAGGCGCTCATGGCGGGCTCCGGCACAAACTGCATTCATAATTACGAGAGCGTTACTATCGTCTGCCGCCGCGCAAGAATCAAGCGCCTTCAGCGCATCGCCGGTTCACCTCTCCCTCCCCTGCCCCCCTCCCGCGAGCCCGGCCGGGCGCAGCAGCACGACCGCGACGATCACCGCGCCGAACAGCAGCAGCTCGAGCCCCGATGCGCGCGCCCAGTCGCCAGGCAGGCGATCGCGCAGCACGGAAATCAGCGGCGGGATGGCGACGATCACCAGCGCTCCCCAGGCCGCGCCGGCGATTCGGCGCGCGCCGCCGATGAAGGCGAGCATCAGCAGCTCGAAGGAGAACACCAGGCCGAACTGCTCCGGGCTGATGAAGCCGATCCAGTGCGCGTAGAGCCCGCCCGCCAGCCCGGACAGCGCGCCGCCGACCACGAAGGCCTGCATCTTCGCCGCATCCGTGTCGATGCCGCAGGCGGCGGCGGCGAGTTCGTCGTCGCGCACCGCGCGCCAGGCGCGGCCATGGCGCGAGGCCAGCAGACGCGCACAGGCCAGCAGCGCCAGCGCCAGCGCCGCGACGCTGACCGCGGCCTGCGCCAGGGTGGAGTCCGCGCGCCAGCCAGCGAAGGCGAACGCGCCCACGGCGAGGCCGGCGGCGCCATGGGTGAGCGACTCCCAGCGCGCGAGCGCCTCCTCGACGATGAGGGCGAAGGCGAGCGTGCTCATGCCGAAATACAGCCCGCCGAGCCGGCGCGCCGGCAGGCTGGCGAGCGCGCCGCCCATCGCACCGGCAGCGACCGCGGCGGGCAAGGCCAGCGGCGCCGGTACGCCGCGCGCGACCAGCAGCGCCTGGGCATAGGCGCCGAGCGCGACCAGCGCGGCCTGGCCGAGCGCGATCTGCCCCGCCTGCCCCACCACCACGACCACGCCGAGGCCGGCGACGGCGTAGGTCGCCACCAGGGTCGCCTTGCCGAGCGCGTAGTCGGTGCCCAGCCAGGCGAGCGCGAGCAGCAGCACCGCGAGCCAGGGCAGCGCGGCGCGCACGGCCGGCATACCGCCGCGCAACGGGGCCGCGCTCACGCCCTGCCCCGCCCGCCGCCGAGCCCCTGCGGGAACAGCAGCAGCGCCGCCATCAGCAGCACGTAGGGCACGAAATCCTTCGCACCTTCGGGCAGCGCCAGCCCGGCGAGCGCCTCGGCGACCCCGAGGAAGACGCCGGCCACGAGCGCGCCCGGCAAGCTGGTCAGCCCGCCCAGCACCGCGGCGGGGAAGGCCTTCAGCGCGATGAAGCCCATGTTCAGATGCACGAAGGTGACCGGCGCGAGCAGCAGCCCGGCGATCGCGGCGAGCGCGGCGCCGAGCGCCCACGCCAGGGTGTGCATGCGTGCCACCGGGATGCCCATCAGCGCGGCGCTGCGCGCATCCTCCGAGCACGCGCGCAGCGCGAGCCCGGTGCGGGTGTGGCGGAAGAAGGCGGCGAGCAGGCCGGCGAGCAGCACGGTGGCGGCGATCACCCACAGGTGGCTGGTGGCGAGCACCAGCGGGCCGATCGCCAGCGTGTCGGCGGCGAAGGGCAGGCGGTGCATGTCCTGCGCCGCCGCCGGCACCGAGGCGACGCCACCGCGCATCATCATCCCCAGGCCGAAGGTGAGCAGCACCGCCACCAGATGGGGCTGGCCGAGCGCGCGCCGCAGCACGGTGCGCTCGAGCACGGCGCCGAGCACGCCCACCCCCAGCACCGCCGCCACCGCCGCGACAACGAGCGGCCAGCCCGCGAAGGCGTGCAGGCCGAGGGCGGCGAAGGCGCCGAGCATCAACAGATCGCCCTGCATGAAGCTGACCGTCTCGGTGGCCTTGTAGATGAGCACGAAGGAAAGCGCGACCAGGCCGTAGACACAGCCGATCGCGACTCCGCTGGCGAGAACCTGGACAAAAGCGAGCATGGGGGCGAAGCATAGCCCAAGCACCGCGCACGTTCGCGCCCCGCGGGCCGCAGCGCCACCTCCGCACCCACCGCGACGGTTCATGCAGGAGCGCCGCAAGGCGCGAACGCGACGGTGGAGATCGCATCCGCATCCCTTTCCGGACCGCCGTCTTCGCGGCTTGCGGCGCTCCTACAGGGGGGCGGTGGGGTGATGGTCGGTGTCGTGCGGAAACGGACACGCGGCGATTCGTGTTGCACGGCGACCGGCGCGCGACGGTTCGTGTAGGAGCGCCGCGCGCGCCACGAAAAAAGGGCCGGCCGGCGGAGCGGGGGAAATGACCCCGCATCCGGTGGCCGGCCCCGGATGGAACTACGTGCCTGCTGGAGCGCCCCCGATCAACCGAGGAAGCGGTCGAGGTAGCCCTGCTGCCAGGCCCCGACCACCGCCGCGATCAACAGCACGAGGAAGAGCCAGCTCTTCCACGGCGTCTTCTTCTCGGCATACGGGTCGGTGAGCGCGCGCGATGCACCCGGAGGCAGCGCCGCGACGCCGGTGAGCGCACCGCCGAAGGGGATGTTGATGCGCGCCCGCGTGTTGACCGCCCAGCCGTTGGCGTCGAGCAGCGGGCCGAGGTTGCGCTGGCGCAGCTTGAGCCAGGCGAGCAGCATCGACGGACCGGAGATCACCAGCAGCGCGCCCAGAACCACCAGCGGCATCTGCCACACCGGCAGGCCGAGGAAGGCCGACACCACCGCGGCGAGCGCGGTGCCGATCGCGCCGAGGGCGAGGCCCATGGCGGCGAAGATACCGGCGAACTTGGCGATGTCGAACGGGACCGGCGCAGCGGCGGGCGCCGCGGCGGCGGCCGGGGCGGCCTCGATCTTGGCGCTCGCGCCGGCGACGCCGGTCGCGGCCTGGTCATTCACCGCCTTGTCGCGCGCGGCGGCGAACTTCTGCAGCTGCTCGCCGATCATGCGGCCGATGCGCTTGTACGGCGACCAGAAGGCCTGGCGCACGCTGATCGGCGCCTCCACCACCTTGACCACGCTGGCGCGCCAGTCACGGCCCTGGCGATCGTAGAAGATGCCGTTGCGGCCGGGCACCATCATCTCGTCGGCGTCGCCGCCGGTCATCGCGGCGACGATGTTCATCGGCGCCTCGCCCTGGCGCTGGCACTCGCAATACACCAGGTAGGTGCCCGACAGCGGCGCGAGCGTGGCGTGGCGAGCCATGTCGCCGACGCGCAGGCAAAGTTCGCAGCTGCGCTGGTCGAGGTAGAGCGTGCCGGCCTGGAAGATCGCCTTGTCGTGGCGCGAGTAGAAGTCGCTCAGGGTGACGAAGTTGCGCAGCAGGCGGACGAGGTCGCGGTTGTAGCGCACCAGGCGCTCGAGCGCGTCGACCTGGCCGGCCGCGGTCTCGGCGGCGAGGTCCTCGTCGATCAGGCGGGTGAGCGCGGCGCAGGTGCCGTCGGCGAGCAGCGCGCGCACGTCGGCGACCGGCAGCACCGCCACCGGGTTGGCCGGCATCGCCGCCACCCAGGCGCGGTGGGCGGCGAAGCGTCCGGCCAGGTCCTCCCATTCGGCCTGCGTCAGCGCCTCGCGCGCGCCGAGGATGGGGATGACGACCTGGTCGCGCAGCGCGGCGATGCGCGCCTCCCAGGCCGGGTTGAGCCCGACCGCCAGCGGCAGCGCGCGACCCGGGCCGACGAGCGCGAGCGGCAGCGCGGCGACCGCGGCGGAGGCGGCGTCGAGCGACTGCAGCGCGAGCTCGGCATAGGCGGTGTCGGCCGGGTTGAGCGCGGCGGCGGCGCGCTCGTCGAAGGCGGCGAGGCGGCAGCGGGTGAAGTAGTCCTCGACCTTCTCGCGCACGGACTCGAACACCGCGGCGGCGGCGCCGGTGGCATTGCCGAGCGGCAGCACGGTCGCGGCATCGGCCTCGGCCTGGGCCTGCCAGTCGGACACCTCCTGGGCCGCGGCGAAGAACGCGTCGACGCGCGCCTGGTCGACGCCCGGCTTGCCGCTGCGGTCCTCGGCGGCGCCGTAGGTTTCGACGATACGGGTGATCGCTCCGGCCAGGCGCGGATCGCCGGCGAGCTCGGCGGGCACCACGCCGTCACCGTTCTGGTGCTCGGGCGCGAACAGCTTCTCGGTCTCGGCGAGATCGCCCATGGAGATCGCGCCCGCGTCGGCCTTGCCGACGTAGGCCAGGACCTTGGAGGCGGTGGCGAGCAGGCGCGCGCCCTCGGCGTTGGTCTCGTCGATCGCGGCCAGCGGCAGGCCATCGGCCCCCTGGAACAGCACATCCGGGTCCTTCAGCACCGCGCACACCCAGCGCGTCGCGTCGATGATCTCGGGCGCGCGGATGCTGCCGTCGCCGTCGACGTCGAGCAGTTGCAGCGTGCGCGTGTCGAACTCCAGGCCGGAGGTCGGACAGGCCAGCACCGACCACAGCTTCTGGTCGAGCTCGCCGAGGTGGCGCAGGTCGTCGGCGGTCTCGATGCGGACCTGGTCGAAGCCACCGGAGCGGAAGAACCGCCACTGGTAGCCTTTCTTCTTGCTTTCGTCGCTCATGTTCTCGAACACTCCCTGTCGTTATGCGGGCAGCACCCGCAAGCCATGCTCAAGGAAAGATGTTGCGCCCGAAAATCGGGCGGAACAAGCGATGTATTTCCCGATTCCGGCACCTGCCGGAGGGATCCCGGGAAATCGAATGGCAAGACGCCAAAAACGCCTGAAACATGGAGGCGCATGCCCCCGCAGCTCAGCCGTAGGCACCCACGAAGGGGTTGCTGTCGCGCTCCTCGCCGAAGGTCGAGGTGGGACCGTGGCCGGGGATGAAGGTGATGTCGTCGCCGAGCGGGAAGAGCTTCTCGCGGATCGAGCGGATCAGGGTCTGGTGGTCGCCGCGCGGGAAGTCGGTGCGGCCGATCGAGCCGGCGAAGAGCACGTCGCCGACGATCGCCAGGCGCGCGCCTTCATGCACGAAGACGACGTGGCCGGGGGTGTGGCCGGGGGTGTGGATGACCTTCAGCGTCTGCTCGCCGACGGTGACGGTGTCGCCGTCGTGCAGCCAGCGGTCGGGCTCGAAGGACTCGACGTCGGGAAAGCCGAACATCTTGCTCTGCTGCGGCATGCCCTCGATCCAGAAGCGATCCTCCTCCTGCGGCCCCTCGATCGGCACGCCGAGCTCGCGCGCCAGCTTCGCGGTGCCGCCGGCGTGGTCGATGTGGCCATGGGTGATGAGGATCTTCTCGACGGTGACGCCGAGCTCGGCGACGGTGGCGAGGATGCGGTCGAGGTCGCCGCCGGGGTCGACCACCGCCGCCCTCTTCGTGCGTTCGCACCACAGGATGCTGCAGTTCTGCTGGAAAGGGGTGACCGGGACGATGGTGGCCTGGATCATGGGCGACGGACTCCTGTTGACGGGTTTGCGCGGCAGTTTAGCGGATGCACGCCGTCGACCCGCACGAGATGCCGGCAGCGGGCGGGGCAGGCGCATGGGGATTGCCGTGCAGGAGCGTCGAGGGGCTGCGGTTGCGTGGACCGCCTGCCGTCGATTCGGAAACGTCGTATTCGCGCCTTGCGGCGCTCCTACAGGGGGCGGCGCCGCGGTGGTTCTTGTAGGAGCGCCGCAAGGCGCGAATGCGGCGGTCGCGATCCGCAAGCGCGTCGCCGGCCGGGGCGGCGTGTTCGCGGCTTGCGCCGCTCCTGCAGGGGGCTGCGGCGGTTTCTGTAGGAGCGCCGCAAGGCGCGAACCCCACGTGCCATGCCGGCGCGCCGGCACGGCACGCAGGGATCAGACCACGCCCTGCGCCAGCATGGCCTCGGCGACCTTGACGAAGCCGGCGACGTTGGCGCCGTCGACGTAGCTCACCGTGCCGTCCTCGCGCTCGCCGTACTTCAGGCAGGCGGCGTGGATGCCGAGCATGATCTCCTTGAGGCGGGCGTCGACCTCCTCGCGGGTCCACGACAGGCGCATCGCGTTCTGGCTCATCTCCAGGCCCGAGGTGGCCACGCCGCCGGCGTTGGAGGCCTTGCCCGGCGCGTACAGCACGCCGTTGTGCTCGAAGATCTTCACCGCTTCCATGGTGCTGGGCATGTTGGCGCCCTCGGCGACCGCGACCACGCCGTTCTTGACCAGGGTGGCGGCGTCGTTGCCGTCGAGCTCGTTCTGGGTCGCGCACGGCAGCGCGACCTGCACCGGCACGTGCCACGGACGCACACCCGGCTCGAAGCGGGCGCCGACGCGCTCGGCGTACTCGGCCACGCGGCCGTAGTAGTGGTTCTTGATCTCCATGAGGATCGCCAGCTTCTCGGGGGTGAAGCCGGCCTCGTCGATCACGGTGCCGCTCGAGTCGGAGCAGGTGATCGGCTTGGCGCCGAGCTCCATCAGCTTCTCGATCGCGTACTGGGCGACGTTACCCGAGCCCGACACCGAGACGCGCATGCCCTTGATGTCGCGGCCGGCGCGCTCGAGCATGGCGTTGGCGAAGTAAACGGTGCCGTAGCCGGTCGACTCGGGACGAATCAGCGAGCCGCCGAAGGACAGGCCCTTGCCGGTGAACACGCAGGCCGAGTTGTTCGACAGCTTCTTCATCATGCCGGCCATGAAGCCGACCTCGCGGCCACCCACGCCGATGTCGCCGGCGGGCACGTCGGTGTCGGGACCGACGTGGCGGTACAGCTCGCTGATGAAGGCCTGGCAGAAGCGCATGACCTCACCCGGGCTGCGGCCCTTGGGATCGAAGTCGGAACCGCCCTTGCCGCCGCCCATGGGCAGCGTGGTGAGCGCGTTCTTGAAGGTCTGCTCGAAGGCGAGGAACTTCAGGATCGACAGGTTCACCGAGGGGTGGAAGCGCAGGCCGCCCTTGTAGGGGCCGATCGCGGAGCTGTGCTGGATGCGGTAGCCGCGGTTGACCTGGACCTCGCCACGGTCGTCCACCCACGAGACGCGGAACATGATCACGCGCTCGGGTTCGATCAGCCGGTCGAGGAGGGAGTGCTCCGCATAGCGCTTGTTGGCCGAGATGAAGGGCCACAGGCTCTCCATGACCTCGGTCACGGCCTGCAGAAACTCGGGCTGGCCGGGGTTGCGCTGTTCGACGTAGGCCAGGAACTCCTCGAGGGACTGATATTTCATGATGTTGGACCCATGGATTGATTGAAGACAGGTTTTTCTTGCGCACGCGCACACGCGATGGCCTCGGTTTTACCCGAGGCCATCGCGCAATGCAGGCGAACATTGTGCATCAACTCCCCTCTTTGGTGCATGATCTTCGTCAAACCTGCACGCGATATGCCGTTTGAAGAATCCACGCACCATCCGCGTGCATGCATGGGGATTCCCCATCCTCCCACGTGGCAACCGTGCATGGACCCGGGATGACCGAGGAGTTATGCTCGATGAACACAAGCAGTCAAATCAACGAGAGGGAGGTGTTCATGGGTCTGTTCGCATTCATCAAGGAAGCCGGCGAGAAACTCTTCGGCAGCGGCGAGGCCAACGCTGCAGCCACAGCCGATCCGGCCGCGGCCAATGCCAAGGCCGCGCAGGCGATCCATAACTACATCGTCGCGCTCAAACTCGCGCCGCCGGACCTCGGCATCAGCTTCGACGCCACCAGGAGCCTGGTCACCGTCAGCGGCACCGCGCCCGACCAGGCCACACGCGAGAAGATCCTGCTCGCGGCCGGCAACGTCGCCGGCGTGGCCGAGGTCGAGAACCGGATGTCGGTGGCGCGCGCCGAACCCGAGGCGCAGTTCCACACCGTGGCGCGCGGCGACACGCTGTCGGCGATCGCCAAGAAGTACTACGGCAACGCCAACCAGTACCCCACGATCTTCGAGGCCAACAAGCCGATGCTGAGCCACCCGGACAAGATCTACCCGGGCCAGGTGCTGCGCATCCCGCCGCAGGCCTGATCACGCAGCACCGGCAGGCGGCTTTCCGCTTGCCCCGCCGAGGCCCGGGCCGTTACGCTCGGGCCTCTTCCTTTTCCGCCTCCGCAATTTCCCGCCATGGCCCGCATCCGGATCGAGCTGCCCGACCGCTTCGCCTTCTCCACCGACATCCCGCTGCTGATGTCGCACATCAACTACGGCAACCACCTCGACAACGCCCAGCTGCTCGGCATCGTCTCCGAGGCGCGCGTGCGCTTCCTCAAGTCCATGGGCTATTCCGAGCTCGACATCGAGGGCCTCGGCATCATCGTCGCCGACGCCGCGCTGCAGTACCGCTCCGAGGCCTTCCATGGCGAGACCATGCGGGTCGACATGGGTGCGGCCGACTTCCACGAGCACGGCTGCGACCTGGTGTGGCGCATGGCCGAAGCCGGCAGCGGGCGGGAGGTCGCGCGCGGCAAGACGGGCATCGTCTTCTTCGACTACGGCGAACGCCGCAAGGTCGCGGTGCCCGAGGGTTTCCGCCGTCGCTTCGCGGCGGCCTAGGCACACGTGCAGCACGCACGCGTCGCGGTGGTTGGTGGCGGCCCCGCCGGCCTGATGGCGGCGGGCGCGCTCGCCGAGCGCGGCTGCACGGTGACGGTGTACGACGCCATGCCCTCGGTCGGGCGCAAGTTCCTGCTCGCCGGGCGCGGCGGGCTCAACCTCACCCACTCCGAACCCCTGGCCGACTTCCTCGGCCGCTACGGCGACCGCCGCGACCCGCTCGCGCCGTGGATCGAGGCCTTTCCGCCGCAGGCGCTGCGCGAGTGGGCGCACGGCCTCGGCGTCGAGACCTTCGTCGGCAGCTCGGGCCGCGTCTTCCCGCAGGAGATGAAGGCCGCGCCGCTGCTGCGCGCCTGGCTCGCCCGCCTGCGCGCGGCCGGGGTGCGCTTCGCGGTGCGCCATCGCTGGCTGGGCTGGGCGGACGAAGCGGCACAGGGCGGCCCGGCGGAGGACGGCCCGGCGCCTGAAGCCGCGAACGCGGACGAAGGCCAGCCCCGCCCCCAGCGCCTGCGCTTCGCCACCCCGGACGGCGAACAGCTCGTCGAGGCCGACGCGCTCGTGCTCGCGCTCGGCGGCGGCAGCTGGGCAAAGCTCGGCTCCGACGGCGCCTGGGTGGCCCCGCTGCGCGCCGCCGGGGTGGACGTCGCCGACCTGCTCCCCGCCAACTGCGGCTTCGACGTCGCCGGCCCGGCCGGCGCGGGCTGGAGCGCGCATTTTCTCGAGCGCTTCCGCGGCCAGCCGCTCAAGTCCGTCGCCGCGCGCTGCACCGACCCCGCCGGCCGCGTCCATGCGCGCGCCGGCGAATGCCTGATCTCCGCCACCGGCATCGAGGGCGGCCTGGTCTATGCGCTCTCCGCCCCGCTGCGCGACACCCTGCTCGCCCGCGGCGAGGCGATCCTCGAGCTCGACCTCGCCCCCGGCCGCAGCCTCGAGCGCCTCGCCGCCGAGCTCGCCCGCCCGCGCGGCAGCCGCTCCTTCGCCAGCCACCTGCACAGCCAGGCCGGCATCAAGGGCGTCAAGGCCGGCCTGCTGCGCGAATGCCTGGCCAAGGCCGAACTCGACGACCCCGCCCGCCTCGCCGCGGCCATCAAGGCCCTGCCGCTGCGCCTCGTCGCCACGCGGCCGCTCGACGAGGCCATCAGCAGCGCCGGCGGCGTACGCTTCGAAGCGCTCGACGCCCACCTGATGCTGCGCGCCCGCCCCGGCGTCTTCGTCGCCGGCGAGATGCTCGACTGGGAAGCCCCCACCGGCGGCTACCTGCTCACCGCCTGCTTCGCCACCGGCCTCGCCGCCGGAACCGCCGCCGCCGACTGGCTGTCCCATCGCCCCTGACGCCTCACTCCTCACTCCTCCCCCCTGACGCCTCACCCCTCACACCCCCATGAACCTCCATCCCTTCCTGGTCGCGATCGAAGTCGGCGGCACCCTGGCCTTCGCGATGTCCGGCCTCATCGAGGCCACCCGCAAGCGCATGGACATCGTCGGCGTGTTCTCGGTCGCCTTCGTCAGCGCCTTCGGCGGCGGCACCCTGCGCGACATCCTGCTCGACCGCCGCCCGCTGTTCTGGATCGAGAACCAGGAATACCTCTGGCTCGTGCTGGCCATGGTGGCGACTACGCCGCTATGGCTGCAGACCCTGCGCCACAAGGTCGGCGGCCGCCTGATGGAGCTCGCCGACGCGCTCGGCCTCGGCCTCTTCGCCATCTCCGGCGCCACGCTGGCCGACGCCGCGGGCATGCCGGCGCTGGTGTCGATGATGATGGGCGTGGTCACCGCGGTGTTCGGCGGCGTGTCGCGCGACGTGCTGTGCAACGAGGTGCCCAAGGTCTACAGCGACCACCGCCCCTACGCGGTGTGCGCGCTGTTCGGCTGCGGCGTCTTCCTCGCGCTCAACGCGATCGGCCTGCCGCTGCCGATCTCCACCCTGGCCGGCATCGCCGCAGCCACCGGCTCCCGCCTTCTCGCCCTCGTCTTCGACGTGCGCCTGCCGGCGTGGCCGGCGCACCGCGACTGAACGGGGCGCGCTGGCCGACGCCACCTACCAGTTCGACTCGCGCTCGGCCGTCGCCGTGATGCGGTGGATCGACAGGTCGGCACCGTTGAACTCCTCCTCCTGATCCAGGCGCAGCCCCACCGCGAGCTTGAGCGCGCCATACACCAGCACACCGCCGGCGAGCGCCACGCCGATGCCGAGCGCCGTCATCACCGCCTGCGAGGCGAAGGCCACCCCACCCAGCCCGCCCAGCGCCTCGCTGCCGAAGATGCCCGCCGCCAGCCCGCCCCAGGCGCCGCACAGCCCGTGCAGCGGCCACACCCCGAGCACGTCGTCGATCTTCCAGCGGTTCTGCGTCAGCGTGAACATCACCACGAACAGCACCCCCGCCACCCCGCCGACCACCAGCGCACCGAGCGGGTGCATCACGTCCGAGCCCGCGCACACCGCCACCAGCCCGGCGAGCGGCCCGTTATGCACGAAGCCCGGGTCGTTGCGCCCGGCCGCGAGCGCCGCCACCGTGCCGCCCACCATCGCCATCAGCGAGTTGATCGCCACCAGCCCCGAGATGTTCTCCAGCCGCTGCGCCGACATCACGTTGAAGCCGAACCAGCCCACGATCAGGATCCACGCCCCGAGCGCGAGGAAGGGAATCGACGACGGCGGATGCGCCGAGATCTGCCCGTTGCGCGCATAGCGCCCGCGCCGCGCCCCCAGCAGCAGCACCGCCGGCAGCGCGATCCAGCCACCCATCGCATGCACCACCACCGAGCCGGCGAAGTCGTGGAACTCCGCCCCGAAGCTCGCCTTTAGCCAGGCCTGGACGCCGAAGGCCTGGTTCCACGCGATACCCTCGAAGAAGGGATAGACGAAGCCCACCAGCAGGAAGGTCGCCGCCAGCTGCGGCTGGAAGCGCGCGCGCTCGGCGATGCCGCCCGAGATGATGGCGGGGATCGCTGCGGCGAAGGTCAAGAGGAAGAAGAAGCGCGTGAGCTCGAAGCCGTGGTGTTCCACCAGCGCGCCGGCGCCGGAGAAGAAATGCACCCCGTAGGCGATGCCGTAGCCGATGAAGAAGTAGGCCAGCGTCGACACCGCGAAGTCGGACAGGATCTTGACCAGCGCGTTGACCTGATTCTTCCGCCGCACCGTCCCCAGCTCCAGGAAGGCGAAGCCGGCATGCATGGCCAGCACCATGATGGCGCCCAGCAGGATGAACAGCACGTCGTTGCTCGTTTGAACGGGTTGCATGATGCCTCCGAAAGTGACGGGCATCCTTAGCAAGCACCGTTCCAGTGCGATGAATCGGGCGGAAACCAATGGATCACGCCATGATGGTGCGGAGGGAGCGCACCAGCGGGGTGCGTGGGTGGAGCGGTGCGCACCGTGGCGGGGCGCGTCTAGCGTTCCTGCAGGGTCATGGGAGCGGGCTGTCCTTCCGTGGATTCCGGCAAGCGGACCGCGGTACCCGGCCCGTGAACGGCCGGGTGGTTTCGTCAGGCCAGGGTGTCCGGGTCCTGCATCCAGGCGGGAATGTCGCGCTGGCCGTGCAGTACGCGCCAGACATCGATGTGGTCCGGGCGCTCGATGTAGAACACGAGGTAGGGGTAAGGCGACAGCGCCCAGGCGCGTAGCCCCGGAAGGTCCAACTCGTGCCCATGGCGAGGCGAACCGGTACCGGGGTGGCGCCCGATGTGGGTGTAGCCCCGTTCCAGTGCGTCGATGAAGCCGAGCGCGACCGACGAGGAGGCCTCTTCGAGGTAGTAGGCGATCGCGTCGTCGACGTCCTGGTTGGCCTGCTCACGCGGAATGACGGGTTTGATCTTCACTCGCGGGAATCGGGCTCGGCAGCCCGGCGCACCCGGTCACGCAGACCTTCGAAGTAAGCGGCATCCGCCGGCGACGCAGGCGCCGTGGCCGCGCCGGCAAGCAGCACACCCCGCAAGCGCTGTCGATCCTGATCCTTGCGGATCAATTCGCGCACGTACTCGCTGCTGGTGCCGTAGCCGCGTTCGCTCACCTGCTGGTCCACGAAGGATTTCAGGCTGTCGGGCAGGGAAATGTTCATCGTGCTCATGGGCTCAGGCTAGTCGGCTTGGCAAATTTTGGCAAGGCAGCGGAGCTCCCTCCATCGTGCCAGTCATGCCGGGCGACCGCATCCCTGCAGCGCCGATGGCCGCAGCGGGCAGGCTCGAGGTTGTCGTCGCCGACCGGGCGCAGAGCCGCTGGGAGTGGCGCGGGTGGCGGGCGTCTCGGTCCGGCCAGGAGCTGTCGGTAACCGTTACATTTCACTTGCGGGTCGATGGTGCTCGTCTATATTAAATCTATTACATGACGTTCGCCTCGTTCGGGCCGGAGGAGGGCAGTGAAAATTCGGCGCAGCAAGGAGACATCCTCCGTTTGTATTCCCTACGGTCGGTGAGTTCGAGGGTTGCCGGATTTGCCGCACTGTTAGTAGGAGCAAACGAGACTCCGAACCCTAGTGATTGCTGATTTGGTTGATCTATTCTGGCAGATTGGTATCCGATGTTACGGAGCAGAGGCGATGTTACGCACCAGTGACGTCGCCCGAAAACAAAGTTGGGTGTTCAGGACCGTGTATGACTATTCCCGATAAAGCACAACTCGAGCATGAGCTGCTTGCCGCGCAGAAAGATAAGGTGCTTGCAGAGATTGCAGTTCTGAGAAGATCTACGCCACTTACGGAGTCCATTAAGGTAATCGGGTCGATGGTGTTAGGCGTCGGAGGAGCAATAGCCGGGCTCGCTGGCTTTCAATTAGCTGAAGTTAAAGCGGAGAAGTACAAGCTGGAAGCAGAAAAAGCCCAGACGGCAAGAGATAATGCAAAAGCCGAGATTGATACACTCACAAGATCTCGTGATACGCTGGAAAAGGAGTCTGCCGAGTTAAACAAGCTTTTGGAGGTTGCCAAGAAAGACTACGCGGCAATATCAGACAAGATTGCAGTCGCCCAAGAGCAGGCTCAAAGCCCAGCGGAATCAGCCATCCTTCAAGAGTTACAGCAAAAAGTAAATGCAGCTGATATCGAGCTGCGTGCATCGCTTCCTACTTCCATTACAACAGCGTCCGGCGCCCCGCTAGATTCAGTTATTGAAAATCTATTCGCCCCAACTGCCTCAGTTCGCGGCGCTGCCTACGAAGAATTGATGGCGCGTTTTTCAAGTAACTCTGACCTTGTGCCGCAATTGTTGAACTACGCGGCAGGGCACATGGACAATCCGAATGGTGTTTACAACACTCTTGTCGTGTTGAGCCATCTTGATCATCGGGCGCTACGGAGCGATGTAGCTGCTATTCGAAAGTTTGCAAATCAAGCCAAAGCCATCGGACCCAGGACATCCGAACGTTCAGACAAGGTTCTTGAACGGCTGCCGCAGTAGATGCGCCTTGCCCAACAAGGCGCTCCAGCGGACTCCGCGACGCTTCGCCGCTGAGCTTTCACGTTATACGTCCAAATGAAGAACTCAATGGCAACCTTGAGAACAGCCATCGCAACGCTGCTAGTTGTCATGGCAGCCAATGCCGAAGCGCAAGACGTGAGCCAGTGCGACGCCGCGCTCGCACCGAGCATCGAGAAGGCGGCATCGGACTACGCACTTGCGCAGTCGTATATGTACGTGAACGCTGCACACGAATACGACAAGCTCAAGCGGTCGTCGGCTGAAGAGCGGGGTGCATCGGCCTCATTCAAATTCTTTGGCGCAGAGTACAACGAATCGAAGAGTTCTTCGGAGTTTCAGGAGAAGGTCCGAGACCGCCTCAGGCGTGAGAATTTTTCCATGTCAGAGTCAGAGTCGCGCTCCAGCTATCGGCGGTATCTCTCCGGTGCGCAGCTTTCTGCTTGGTCGAGTTGTGTTCAGTCGGTTACAAAAGGCGGTGCGGTAATTCTGTTAGCGGAGTCCGTGTCAAGCTCCGCGTTTCCCATCAGGGTGCGTTGGTATCCACCGGCCGGTGTAGGTACTGGAACTCTCGTTGTTCGTATCCGCAACGGTGCCATTGAGGGGAGCAATCAGGTTGAAGTACAGCTTCAAGGCGCAAGCGAGAAGGCCTTTATCGTAGAACCCGACGCTTCTATACGGCAGATAGTGCTCACCGCAGAGATACTGGGCTCGGCCGAAGTACTTGCGCTACCAAGAGCGTTTCCTCGCGCTGAAGCGCCTAGATCCCTGGCTCCTGTGGAAAAGCCCAAAGCAAAGACACTGATAACTGTTGCTGCAGCGGAATTTGTGCGGCCATTAAATGTCGCCCTCGGAGGTCTGAACAATACATACGGCGCTGATGTATTGCTCAATGGGCCTCCGTACAACGATCGACCAAATAGGGCGGATTACGAGTTCAACGCTAGTGCTGGGGGAGCTTATCTACTAAAAGTGGAGTATGCAGCTGCCGCTGAAAGGCCCGTACGGATATCGCTCAATGGCGAAGTGGCCATAGCGGATGCCCTCGGATCACCTACGGGCTGTTGGACGACGAACTGTCAGCGTTTACTCAACCAAGGCCGGGTCATCCTACGTGAAGGCCTCAATATACTTAGAGTCGAAAGCGCGAGTGTCTTTCCTCATTTGCGGAAGTTTGTTTTTGAGCCCGTGGATTGATTGTGCAAGCGATGTATCAACATCCCTCTCCAGCCGATCGTTAAAGAGCGACGCTTTTTGACGTCGGCTGAGCTTGCACGTTGAACGACAGCTTTCCCAAAAGCTCTACGGCTGCTCTGGGTCGCTTGCCGCCATTCATACCCGAGCACACAATTTCCGAAGCCACACACAGC
>ERZ761602.4748-NODE-4748-length-16911-cov-4.155138_pt1 | contig 16911 bp, 13 predicted proteins | sample MGYA00512165_ERZ761602 | MGnify/ENA primary metagenome ERZ761602 (study PRJEB28899, sample SAMN02445085) | bioreactor sludge metagenome | biome: EBPR sludge; isolation source: Thorneside wastewater treatment plant | place: Australia: Brisbane, Thorneside...
AACCTCGCCCATATCTCGCGCAAGCTGAACGAGGTCGGCGTCCAGGTCCGCGAGGCCCGCGTGGTGCCGGACATCGAGGCCGAGATCGTCGCGGCGCTCGACGCGCTCAGGGCCCGCTATGCCTATGTCTTCACCACCGGCGGGATCGGCCCGACCCATGACGACATCACCGCCGACAGCGTCGCGGCGGCCTTCGGCGTCGCCTGCGACTACCACCCCGAAGCCTACGCCATGATGGAGGCGACCTATCCGCCGGGCGAGTTCACCGAGGCGCGCAAGCGCATGGCGCGGACCCCGGTGGGGGCCAGCCTCATCCCCAATCCGGTCTCCAAGGCGCCCGGCTTCCGCATGGAGAACGTCTTCGTGATGGCGGGTATCCCGCGGGTCATGCACGTCATGCTCGAAGGGGCGCTGCCGCTGCTGGAGGGGGGCGCGCGGATGCTGTCGCGCTCGATCGGCGTGTATTTGCCCGAGGGACGCTTCGGAACCGCCCTGGCGGCGCTTCAAAGCCGCTTTGCCGACGTCGCCATCGGGTCGTATCCCTTTGCCCGCGACGGCAAGTACGGCGCCAGCCTGGTCCTCCGCTCCCCCCACCCCCCCCGCCTTGACGAAGCGGCAGAGGCGGTGCGGGTGATGCTTATCGGCATCGGCGGCGAGCCGTTCGACGAGGAAAGCCCCTGAATCGGGCGCCGCGGCGCGGCGGCTCTCTTGTTTCGCCCGCCGAAATCTGGTGAATTTGCGCCGCTTTCGAGAGACTCATGCGCGGGGTAGCCGCGGGACGCCCCGAACGGGCGCGAAACCGGGCATACGGAAGCGCACCACAACAGCGGCCGGCCAACGGCGCACCCAACCAAACGAACGGGAGACTTAGGATGACGCTCATGAAGAAGACGCTCGCCGGTGCGGCCCTGGTCGCCGCGATGGCCGCCGGAACGGCCGGCGCGCTGGCGCTCGACTCCTCGCGCGAAGTGTACCTGACCGCCGGCACGCACCAGTTCTACGTCTGGTGCACGGGCGGCGAAGCCGGCACCACCGCGACGCAGGACGGCTCGACCGCCGAGGACGCGCAGCTCAAGCTGTACGAATCGCTGAAGGCCGGCGGCAAGGCCAATTGCTGGCCGGTGTGGCAGGGCAAGGTCTGATCGTCCGCATCCCTGCGGCGAACGGCGCGGCGGCCTTCGGGCCGCCGCTTTCGTTTGGGGGAAGCGAGCGGCCAAAGCGGCGAACGGGCGGGCGGGCGGCAGCGGCCGCTTGACGCCGCCCCCGCCATGGCCGGACATGGGCGCCGCGACCCCTTGGCGGAACCGGTAGACGCCGCAGACTTAAAATCTGCTGTCCGAAAGGGCGTGCCGGTTCGAGTCCGGCAGGGGTCACCACCTCGCCGTGCGGCGACGCCGCGCCATCCGGCGGCGCGGGGCGGGCGTATCTCCCTTAGCACTAGCGAGGAGACGCCATGTTCCGCCTGATCGCCGCCACCGGGCTGCTCTCCCTTGCCGGGTGCGCCAGCGTGGCCGAACCGGCCTATCGGGTCGTGCTCGCAGAGGCGCCGTTCGAGGTGAGGGCCTACCAGCCGATGATCGTCGCCGAGACGCGGATCGAAGGCGAACGCGGCGCCGCCGCGAATGCGGGCTTCCGCATCCTTGCCGACTACATATTCGGCAACAACACCGCCAAGGCCGAGATCGCCATGACGGCGCCGGTCACCCAGGCGCAGGACGGTCAGGAGATCGCGATGACGGCGCCGGTCATGCAGGCGCCTGCCGGGTCGGCGTGGGTCGTCGGCTTTGTGATGCCCGCCGAGTGGACGCTGGACACCCTGCCGACCCCGAACGATCCCAGGGTCGTCCTGCGCCGCCAGGACGGCCGCCATGTGGCCGTCGTCCGCTTCGCCGGCACGACGGGCGAGGGTGCGGTCCGGCGGGAGACCGAGGCGCTGGAACGCTGGCTGGCGGCGAAGGGCATGACGCCTGCCGGCGCGCCTGTCGTCGCCCGCTACGATCCGCCCTGGACGCTGCCGATGTTCCGCCGCAACGAAATCCAGATCGAAATCCTGCAAGGCTCGCCGGCGGGCCGCGATCAGGGCAGCAGCGCTTCGGGTACCAGCAGGTAGCACGCGCCGCCGGGCCGGCAGGCCTCCAGCAGCCAGGCCTTCTTCAGCATCTCGCCCGCGACCTCGACCCAGCCGCAGCCTTCGATGGCCGTCTCGTTCGACCGCTCGAAGCGCAGGTCGCAGGGCGTCGGCGTCAGGCGGGCGATATCCTCGCCGCTCGCCGGATCGCGGCTGACATAGCCTGCCTCCGCGGGGAAGAGAGAGAGGGTCGCATCCAGCGTGCTGCCTTCGCCGACGATTTCGAGGCGCACCTCGCCCTCGCCGCCCTCGACCGTGCGCCAGCCCCACATGCCGAGCGCCAGCTCGCCGCCGTCTTCCGCCGCGCTGCGCTCGACGACCGCGATGCGGCCGCGCGCGGCGCCGGGCGGCACCTCGGCGAAGGCGATGGCCCGGGCGGGCGCTTCCTGGTCAACGCGGGTATAGAGCCAGCCGCCCTGGACGAGGTCCGGCGGGACCGAGAGGCTCTCGGCGGCGGCAGCGAGCATCAAGGCCGTCAGCAGAAGTTTCATCGTGCGCGCGCTCCCTGATGCGCCCGTCTCAGAGTCTCATCGCCCGCCGATCGGGGCAACCGCCCGTCAGGCCGCGTCCTCGACCTTCAGCGTGTCGCGCAGTTCGCGCTTGAGGAACTTACCGCTGGCGTTGCGCGGCAGCGGCTCGGCGAGGATCCAGATGTAGCGCGGGATCTTGTGGCGGGCGATGCGGGCGGCGCAGTGGGCGCGCAGCTCGTCCGGCGTCAGTTCCTCGCCGGGGCGCAGCACGACGGCCGCGCCGACCTCCTCGCCCAGCCGGTCGTCCGGCACGCCGAAGACGCAGCATTCGGCGACGGCGTGGTTCTGGTGGATCGCCGCCTCGACCTCGACGCAATAGACGTTCTCGCCGCCGCGCAGGACCATGTCCTTCTTGCGATCGACCAGGAAGATGAAGCCGTCCTCGTCGATGCGGGCGACGTCGCCGGTCCGCAGCCAGCCGTCGCGGATGGAGTCGGCCGTCGCCTCGGGGCGGTTGATGTAGCCCTTGATGACCGAGGCGCCACGCACCACCAGTTCGCCCGGCTGGCCGGGGGCAACCTCGTCGCCGAGATCGTCCACCACCTTGGCCTCGAAGCTCGGCATGGCGCGGCCGCAGCTCGCCGGCTTGTCGACGAAGAAATCGCCCGAGATCGAGGTGATGATGCCGCAGGTCTCGGTCATGCCGTAGCCGGTGTTGGGCCGGGCGGTGGCGACGGTCTGGTCGATCTTGGCGACCAGGTCGGGCTGAAGCTGGGCGCCGCCGCCGCCGACGCTGAGCAGGCTGGAGGTGTCGTGCTTGCCGAAGTCGGGATGGGTGACGAGCTCGCGCGCCATCACCGGCACGCCGCTCGCCGAGGTCACCCTCTCGCGCTCGATCAGCTTGAGCGCCTCGGCGGGATCCCAGCGATACATCAGCACCATCTTGCCGCCCGCCGCCGTGGTGGCATAGGCGCCGCAATTGTTGGCGGTGACGTGGAAGAGCGGCGTGGTGACGAGCGTCGCCGGCACCGGCGGCGGCGCGTCGGGATCGACGGCGAGGCCGGTGGCGCGCTGGGTGGCGAGGGCCGTCACCTGGCCGGCGAACATCATGTTCATCAGGTTGTTGACGCAGCCGCGATGGGTGAGCTGCGCGCCCTTGGGAAAGCCCGTGGTGCCCGAGGTGTAGAAGATGCAGGCGTCGTCGTCGGGATCGATCGCAACCTCGGGCAGCGTGCCGGGACGGGCGACGACCTCGGACCAGGCGATCGCGCCGGCCGGCAGGGTCCCGGCGCGGACGCCGACCACCAGCGCGTCGCCGGCCATGCCCGGCTGCTCGGCCATGCGGGCGAGGCGCTCGGCGTCGGCGAAGACGATCCTGGGGCCAGCGTCCTTGAAGCCGTAGGCCATTTCGGCGGCGGTCCACCAGGCGTTCATGCCGACGACGGCGATCCCGGAACTGACGGCGGCCCAGTAGATCAACATCCATTCGGGGTAGTTGCGCATGGCGATGGCGATCCGGTCGCCGTGGCGGACGCCGCGGCTCGCCATCCAGGCGGCGATCGCGCCGACCAGGGCGTGGGCCTGGCCGTAGGTCAGCCGCTCGCCCTCGTAGACGAGGTAGTCGCGCTCGGCGAAGGGCAGGGTGGAAAGCCAGACCTCGCGGACCGTCGGCGGGGCGTTCCTGAAGCCGCGCAGCGCGACGCCGCGCACTTCGGTCGCGGCGATTTCGAAAGGGGCGCCCGGCGCCGTCAGCTCGGCCCAGGCCGCATTCAGTTCCGCGTAGTGCACCGTCGTTTCGTCCCTGTTCCCGGCGCAGGCGTCTTGGCGGCCCGCGTCCCGCCGACCGTCATAGCGGGTCACGACACGGCAGCGAAAGGTCGCGGTGCGGAAAGCCCGGCCGGCGCCGCCGATTCGGCCGGATTTCAGGCCCGTCGACCGTAGGGGCGGGCGGCGGGCCGGCCCGGGCCCCCGTCTGCCGCGGCTGCGAATCGGATCATGTTGCGGCGCGAAAGACACACATGTTCCCGAATCCGGTTATCCACAGACTCAGCGGTTCTGTTTCACGCAACTGTCACATATCCGTTAGAGACCGTTGGCAATGGGGTGGCACGCGGTGAGCGCCAGCAATGGCGCCGATCGCCGCGATGCGCGTCCGGCTCGAAACCGGTGGGGGTCTCTCGATGAAGTATTCAAGCCTTTTTGGCGGCGTGGCGCTGCCCGTACTCGCGTTCGCGATGGCCGTGCCGGCCATGGCGCAGGCGGTGTCGTCCAGCATCCGCGGCACGATCGTCGATGCCGACGGCTTCGCCGTTCCCGGCGCGGCGATCCAGATCAGGAACGAAGCGACCGGCCAGACCAATTCCACCACCTCGTCCGAGGGCGGCTTCTTCAACGCCTCCGGCCTGCCGGTCGGCGGCCCCTACACGGTGACGGTGACGGCCGAGGGCTACAAGCCGACGGCGGTCCAGGACGTCTACCTGACGCTCGGCGAGCCGCTGCGCCTTGAAGTGACGGTGACCTCGACCGACGCGACCGTCGCCTCCGAGGAAGTGACCGTCATCGGCGTGCGCGACACCAATCCGGCGATCGACGCCCGCGGCGTCGGCGCCCAGTTCGATGCGACCAGCATCAAGAACATCCCGACCGTCACGCGCGACATCAAGGAAGTCGTCCAGCAGAGCCCGCTCGCCTATATCGATTTCGGCGACACCGACTCGCCCCTGTCGATCGCCGGCGCCAACCCGCGCTGCAACGCCTTCCTCGTCGACGGCGTGCCCCAGAACGACAGCTTCGGCCTCAACCGCGGCGGCTATCCGACGGCGCGCTCGCCGCTGCCGTTCGACTGGTCGAAGCAGATCCAGGTCGCGGTGTCGCCCTACGACACCGAATACAACGATTTCTGCGGCGGCGTGATCAACGTCGTCACCAAGTCGGGCGAGAACGATTTCCACGGCTCGGCCTACTATTACTTCAAGGACGACGGCCTGCGCGGCACCAAGAGCAAGGAGCTGACGACCGCTCCGGTGTTCGAGGAAAAGACCTACGGCGCGACCTTCGGCGGGGCGATCGTCGAGGACACGCTGTTCTTCTTCCTGGGCTACGACAAGATCGAGCGCGTGACCCCGATTTCCATCGGACCGGGCGAGGGCGCCGCCGCCAACACCTTCACCTTCCAGGTGCCGGGCGTCAGCCAGGCCGACATCGATGCGGTCACGGCGACCGCCAATACGGTGTGGGGCTTCGACCCGCTGGGCCTCGCCAGCGGCTACACCGAAGAGAACGAGCGCTGGTTCGCCAAGCTGAACTGGAACATCACCGACCAGCACCGCGCCCAGCTGTCGTATCAGCGGGTGCGCGGCGGCACGCTGTCGGTGACGACGCAGCGCGCCCCGGCGGTCTCCAGCGCTTCGGGCGCCGGCGTCCTCTATCTCGCGTCGAACTGGTACAAGGATGCCGAAGACCTCGACACCTACACTTTCCAGCTCTTCTCCGACTGGACCGACAGGCTGTCGACGGAATTCCGCTACGGCCATGTCGAGGTGAAGGGCAACCAGACCCCGCTGGGCGGCAACGAGTTCCCCGAGATGTGGGTGCGCACCAACGGCGCCGACAACGTCGCGGGCAACGCCGACGACAGCTACATCGTCTTCGGCCCCGACTTCTCGCGCCACTACAACTTCATGGACTATACGCTCGACCAGTATAAGTTCACGGCGACCTACGATCTGGACGCGCACGTCATCAAGGCGGGCGCCGAGCTGAAGCAGCTCGACATCTACAACGCCTTCGTCCAGGGCGCGCGCGGCACCTACCGCTTCAACTCGCTCACCGACTTCGCCAACGGCATCGTCGCCTCGGCGGCGGACAGCCGCACGAACGTCACGCCCGGCACCTGGTCGATCCAGTACCAGAACGCGGTCAGCAACAATTCGGACGACGCCGCGGCGATCTGGGGCTACGACCTCTATTCGGTCTATATCCAGGACGACTGGGACGTGAACGACCAGTTCTCGGTCATGGCCGGCGTCCGCTACGACTGGTTCTCGTCGAACGGCTTCATTCCGCTTAACACGGGCTTCGAGTCGACCTACGGCTTCGCCAACACCTCGGACCTCGACGGCAAGTCGATCTTCCTGCCGCGCTTCTCGTTCTCCTACGATTTCGAGATCCCCGAGGAAGAGGATCTGTCGCTGGTCGCCCGCGGCGGCGTCGGTCGATATTCCGGCGGCGCGCCGAATGTGTGGATTTCGAACAACTACTCGAACTCCGGCACGGTCATCTCGGTCATCCAGGGCCTGCCCGGCGGACCGATCGCTTCGGGCAGCCCGATCAACTTCCCGGCGGCGAACTTCCTCGGCGTCGCGCCGGTCAATTTCGATCCGTTCCCCGTTCCCCAGGCCCTGCAGGACGCGCTCACCACGCGGGCCGGCGGCGGCACGGTCAACGCGCTCGACCCCAACTTCAAGATGCCCTCGACGTGGCGCTTCAATCTGGGCCTCGACGGCGACTGGGCCGGCTACCAGTTCACGGTCGAGTACCTCTACATGAAGGGCCTCGACCAGCTGTTCTGGCGCGACCTGCGCCAGACCGACCCGGCGAACACGGCGGCGGTCAACGCCTTCGACACGCCGGCTCCCGATGCCGATCTCGGCCGCAAGCGCTATGACCTCAGGACCGGCCGTCCGTCCGGCACGGGCAGCGGCTTCCGCGACATCGTCCTCACCAACGTCGACGCGGGCGAGGCGCAGTACATCGTGCTGGCGGCCAAGAAGTACTGGGAAGTCTTCGAGGGCGACGGCGGCATCGACCTGTCGATGGGCTATACGTGGTCGGACGTGAAGGACATCGGCGGCGGCACCTCGTCGGTCGCCAACTCGAACCTCACCAACCGCGCCTACACGAACCTGAACGATCCCGAGCTGGCCCGTTCGGACTTCGAGCGCCGTCACCGCTACACGATGAATCTCGGCCTGAACTACTCGTTCTTCGACGGCTACGAGACGCGGCTGAACTTCTTCGCGGTGCGCATGTCGGGTCAGCCCTTCAGCTACACCTTCGCCAGCGGCGCGAACGGCAATTTCGGCACCAACCAGCAGAACGGCGCCAACCTGTTCTACGTGCCGCAGGTCGATGCCAGCGGCAACATCGCGCTGACGTCCGACCCGCGCGTCGTCTATGCCGCCGGAACGACGCCGGCCCAGCTGGCGAACTTCACCTCGTATCTCCAGCGCACCGGCCTTATCGAGCATGCCGGATCGATCGCCCCCCGCAACGAGTTCTTCGGGCCGTGGTCCAGCCGCATCGACATGAGCCTCGAGCAGGACGTCACCATCTGGGAAGACCACAAGGTCACGCTGGAGCTCGACATCTTCAACCTGACCAACCTGCTCAACAAGAACTGGGGCCGGTTCACCAGCATCACCTTCCCGCCGACGGCGAACGTGCTGAACACCAGCATCGTGGCCAGCGGCGTCGGCGGCTGCACGCAGGCGACGAGCTGCTACAGCTACAACGTCAACACCCTGCCGGCGGTCGGGGCGCGCGAGTCCGTCGCCGACAGCTCCTACTGGCAGATCCAGATCGGCGTCCGCTACGAGTTCTGACGGACCCGGACGGCGCACAACGCGAAGGGGCGGCCGCGAGGCCGCCCTTTTCCTTTGCCGGATGCCCTGTCGGGCGGCGCGTCGTCCCGGCGGCGCCTCAGGCGGCGCGTTCGGCGGCGGCGCTGCGGCGCTCCGGAAACGCGACCCGGGCCGTCGTCCCGGCGCCCTTGCGGCTCGCCAGCGCCAGCGTGCCGCCATGCGCCTCGGCGTAGGCCTTCACCAGCGGCAGGCCGAGCCCGGTGCCTTCGTGAAGGCGGGTGAGGCCGTTATCGATCTGGCGGAAGGGCTGGAGGGCGATCTCGATCTCGGCTTCGTCCATGCCGCAGCCCTCGTCGGCGACGGCGAAGAACGCCGCGCCGTTCGCATCCATCCCGCAGGAAAGGCGCACATGGCCGCCGGCGGGCGTGAACTTCACGGCGTTGCCGGCAAGGTTCAGCAGCATCTGGCGGGTCAGGCGCGGATCGGCGAGCAGCGTCGCCGGGCCGCCCGGCACTACGTCCAGCGCGACCTGCCGCCGGGCGGACTGGGGCCCCAGGATGCGGGCGGCGCGTTCGATCTCCTCGCGCAGATCGAAGACTTCCTCGTGGAGTTCCACTTCGCCGCTCTCGACCTTGGCGAAGTCCAGCACGTCGGTGACGATGGACAGGAGATGATCGCCGCCTTCCCTGATCGCCCTGGCATAACCGACATAGCCTTCGTCGATGGGGCCGATGGCCTGCTCGGCGATGAGGTCCGAAAACCCGATCACCGCGTTGAGCGGGGTGCGCAGCTCGTGGCTCATGGTCGCCAGGAAGGCCGACTTCGCGGCGCCCGCCCGGCGCGCCGCATCGAGGGCGGCGGCGAGTTCGGCCGCGTGCTGCTCGGCCTGCGCCAGCGAGTGGCGGATCAGCGACAGCGCCGTCCCCAGCGCGGCGTAGCGGCCGCCATCGGTGATGATGAAGCCCTTGATCAGCGCGCAGGGCCGGCTGCCGGCGATCGTCGCCTTGACGCTCTCCAGCGCCACCGTGCGCTCGAGGGTCAGCGGATCGGGGTCCATCAGCACCGTGACCGGCTTCTTGGCGTAGAGCGCGCGGCCGAAGTGATGGGCGAGACGCATCATGAAGTCGCCGCGATGGACGAGGCCGAGCGGCATGCCGCCATCGACCACCGGCACCGACAGGAGGTCGGGGTCGGCCGAGAAGCGGCGATAGAGATCCTGGCAGAGCAGGCGCGGCCCGACGGGCGTCACCCGATCCGCGAAATCGTCCAGACCGGGCGCCCGTCCGCCCGGCACCGCCACCGAATACATGCGCGCCCCGCCCGCTCGCTTGATTGCGGGGCCACGATCCGCGAGCCCGGTGAACGCCCGCTTAGCGGATTTCGGATTTCACGAAAGCTTCACGCAGACCCGCCCTTCGGCGGGCCGCGTCACGCCTGGCGGGCGAGACGGGCGGTGAGCGTCGCCGAGCCGACCAGGGCGAGGCCGAAGACGGTCAGTGCGAAGAAGGGCGAGTACCAGGCCTCGTCCCAGATCGCGACCGCGATCGCGCCGACCGCGAGGAAGAGCTCGCCGAGGCCGCTATGGCCCTTGGTGGGACGCGCCTTGTCGAGTTCGGCGTCCCGGCCCTTGGGGGTGCGCACGAAGGCCGAGGGCGTGCCGCGCACGGCTTCCCAGATCGAACGGGTGTTGGAGAGCGTCAGGCCGCCGTTCAGCGCCAGCATGGTGAAGAACGAGACCAGCGTGCGCAGCCCGACCTTGCGCTTCAGCTGAAGCTGGCCGGCCAGGGTCATCGCGAAGACCGCGAAGCCGCCGAAGGCGGTCGAGAAGACGCCGAGGAAGAAGATGCCCCAGGGCTGGGTCGAGGTCAGCACCATGGCGGCGAGGGCCGAGAACAGCGCCAGCGCGCCGGCCGGATAGGCCCAGCCCTGGAAGAGCTGGAAGGTCATGGCGAATTTCTGCCAGAAGGTCAGGCGGTCCGAGCGATAGACCTGCGGCAGCAGCTTGAGCGCGACCTGGGTGAAGCCCTTGGTCCAGCGGAACTGCTGCTGGCGCCAGGCGGGCACGTTCTCGGGCAGTTCGCCGGGAATGGCGACCGACGGCAGGAAGGCGGTCGACCAGCCCTTCATCGCGGCGCGGATCGCCAGATCGATGTCCTCGGTCAGCGTGTCGCCTTCCCAGCCGCCGGCGTCGTCGATCGCCTTGCGGCGCCAGACGCCGCCGGTGCCGTTGAACGGCATGAAGAGGCCCGACCAGTTGCGCGCCGCCTGCTCGACCGCGAAATGGGCGTCGAGCATCAGCGACTGGGCGCGGGTGAGAAGATTGGCGCCTTCGTTGATGTGGTCCCAGCGGGTCTGCACGTAGGCGAGGCTCGAATCGTTCGCGAGCGTCGGGATGGTGCGCTTCAGGATGTCGGGGGGGGGGGTGAAGTCGGCGTCGAAGATGGCGACGAATTCGCAATCGTCGTAGAGCAGCCCGTTCTTCAGCGCGCCGGCCTTGAAGCCCTCGCGGTTGGTCCGGTGGATCACCTCGGCATCGACGCCGCGCGCCTTCAGCGCCTCCACCTTGGCGCGGGCGATATCGACCGTGCCGTCGGTGGAATCGTCGAGCAGCTGGATGCGCAGCCGGTCGCGCGGCCAGTCGATCGCCGCCGCCGCCTCCAGCGCCCGCTCCACGACGCCTGACTCGTTGAAGGTCGGCAGCTGGATCAGCACGCGCGGCAGCTCGGCCGGCAGCGGCAGGGCGGCGTATTTCGCCTGGAGCGCCGCGCCCTTGCCGCGGTTCGCCGCGAACATCGCCGTCAGGGTCAGCAGGTGCAGCCCCAGCCCGCAGACGATGCCCAGCGCCAGCACGAAGAAGCACCAGGCTCCCAGAACGAGCAGGTCGTTGACCTGCGACCAGAGCGCCGAACCGGTGCTCAGCTGTGTCATGATCAGCTGCGACATTCAGAAATATCCCCCGAGCCCGCCCCGATCCGGGTGGGCCGTAACGCCTGCGGCGATTTGCGGCGCAAGATGTCTTTACGCGAACGCGAAGACAAGGGGCGAGTTGTGTCTTTTTGGGGGCAGGGCGGCCCCCCCTTTTGCCCGGTCCGGCAAGGACTTGCGCCGCCGGGCGGGGACTAGCGGCAGCCGCAGCCCCCGATCGCCTCCATCGGGGCGGCGGAATTGAAGGCTTTCGCGAGCGCCGCACGGCTCTCCCCGGCGCTCGCCTCGAAGGCGGCTCGGGTGTCGGCCCGCAACCGGGCGTCGCAGAAAAGGTCGATCGAGGTCATGGCCAGCGCCTTGGCGCCGTCGATCGCCGCCCGGTCGCCCTTGGGGCTGACGGCGTGGGCGGCGAAATCGGGGTGGTGGATGACCACATTGGCCGGGCCGACGGCGATCATCGGGTGGATCGAGGGGACGCGGTGGCTGACATTGCCCATGTCGGTCGAGCCCGCCATGCCGGCCGGGAGGGTGTCGAGGTCGACGAAGGTCCGGCCCAGCGCCTCGGCGTTGCGGCGATAGGACTTCGCCAGCGGCCAGCTCGTCTTGAGGTCGAGATAGTCGACCGCCGCCCATTGGATATCGACCTTGGCGCCGGTCGCGAAGGCCCCGGCCTGGAAACAGCCTTCGACGCGCGTCTTGAGGCGGGCGAGCGAGGCGGCGTCGGGGGCGCGGACGAACCACTGGCCCGCCGCCCGGGCCGGCACGATGTTGGCCGCCTGGCCACCATCGGTGATGATGCCGTGCAGCCGCTCGCTCTGGCGGATGTGCTGGCGCAGCGCGGCGATGCCCTGATAGGCGAGGACCAGGGCGTCCAGGGCGTTGACGCCCTTGTGCGGCATCGCCGAGGCGTGCGCCGGCACGCCTTCATAGACGACATCGACGGTCGCCACGCAGATGCAGGGCATGGTCTCGATGTCGAAGCCGGCCGAATGGACCATCATGGCGGCGTCGAGCCCGTCGAACGCGCCCTTCTGCGCCATGAACTCCTTGCCGCCGCCGGCTTCCTCGGCCGGGGTGCCCAGATAGCGCACGCGCCCCGGCAGACGCGCCCCCAGCTTCGCCAGGCCGAGGGCGGCGCCAAGGCCGATCGTCGCGATGACGTTATGACCGCAGGCATGGCCGATGCCGGGCAGGGCGTCATATTCCGACAGGATGCCGACCTCGGGCGCGCCCGGCTTGCCGAAGGCGCTGGCGAAGGCGGTGCCGACGCCGTAGGCGCCGCGTTCGACGGTGAGGCCGGCGCGTTCGACCTCGGCGGTGAGGCGGGCGGCGGCCTTTTCCTCCTTGAAGGCGAGTTCGGGATTGGCGTGGATGTAGTGCGAGACCGCGACCAGATCGCCGGCCATCGCGTCGATGGCGGCGCAGGCGTCGCGCTTGAGGGCTTCCACGTCCATGCCGTCATCCTCCGATCGATGGGCCATCATCGGCCCGGACGACTGCGCTGAAAAGGGGTGCGGCGGCCCCAGGCGATGTATTCTCGCACAAGGCCGGAGGGGACATGACGAGATCGCTGGAAGTGGCGCGGGCGCATGGCGGAACGCTGGCGCTCGCCTATGACGACATTCCCGCCGCCGGACCGGAACGGGGGCCACCGGTCCTTCTGGTCCATGGCTTCGCCTCCAGCCGCCAGACCAACTGGAAGGCGACGGGCTGGTACCGCGCCTTCGCCGAGGCGGGGCGGCGGGTCGTCGCCTTCGACCATCGCGGCCACGGCGAGAGCGAGCGCAGCCACGCCGCCGCCGACTACGACGAGGGCCTGCTGGCCCGCGACTGCGTCCAGGTGCTGGAGGCCTGCGGCGTCGCCCGCGCCGACGTGGTCGGCTACTCGATGGGGGCGATGGTGGCGATCCGGCTGCTGCTGGATGCGCCGTCCCGCGTGGACCGCGCCGTCCTGGCCGGGCTCGGCCGCAACTACCTGGAACCGCCCGACTTCGCGCCGGCCGTCCCCGACGCGCTGCTCGCCGACGACCCGGAGACCATCGCCGACCGCGGGGCCAAGGCATTCCGTCTCTTCGCCGACCAGCAGAAGCAGGACCGGGTGGCGCTCGCCGCCTGCTGGCGGCGGCCGCGCACGGCGTTCGATGCGGGCGGGCTGGCGCGGATCGCCCGCCCGGTGCTCGTCGTCTGCGGCGAGAACGATACCGTCACCGGGCCGCCGGACGCGCTGGCGGCGGCGATCCCCGGCGCGGCGATGCGCATCATTCCCGGCCGCGACCACATGAGCGCGGTCGGCGACAAGGGCACGAAGGCGGCGGTGCTGGCGTTCCTGGCGCGCTGAGGCGCCGCGCCGTCAGATGTCGAAATCCGAGACGATCTGGTCGAGGAAGTTCTGGTTCATGGCGTGGCTCGGATTGCCGCAGCCGGCGCAGCCGACGACCTTGGCGGGCACGCCCGCGACGGTGCAGTTCGCGGGCACCGCCTGAAGCACCACGCTGCCCGCGCCGACCCGGCTATGGGCGCCGATCTCGATATTGCCGATGATCGAGGCGTTGGCGCCGATCATCACGCCCTGGCGCACCTTGGGGTGGCGGTCGCCGCGCTCCTTGCCGGTGCCGCCCAGCGTCACGCCATGCAGCATCGAGACGTCGTCCTCGACCACGGCGGTCTCGCCGATCACGATGCCGGTCGCATGGTCGATGAAGACGCCGCGGCCGATGCGGGCGGCGGGGTGGATGTCGGCGCCGAAGGTCTCGGAGATCCGGCTCTGGAAATAGAGAGACATCCACACCCGGTTGGCATGCCAGAGCCAGTGGGCGATGCGGTAGGCCTGAAGGGCCTGGAAGCCCTTGAAGAAGAGGAAGGGCTGCACGAAGCCGCGCGAGGCGGGGTCGCGTTCGCGGATCGCGGCGAGGTCGGCGCGCACCGCCTGGCCGATCTCGGGGGCGGCGGCGAAGGCGGCCTGGAAGGTGTCGCGGATCTTCATCGCGCCCATGTCGGCGTCGGCCAGCTTGTTGGCGAGATGGAAGGAGAGGGCGTCCTCCAGCCTTGCGTGGGCGAGGATCGAGGCGTGGACGAAGCTCGCCAGCATCGGCTCGCCGGCGGCGATGGCTTCGGCCTCGGCGCGCAGGCCCGACCAGACGGGGTCGAGACTGGCGATGCGTTCGGCGGCGACGGTCATGGTCTCTCTCCCCATCCGCGTTTTCGCGTGATGCCCACAGGGGATGTAGGCAGCCCGGCCCCCCGCGAAAAGGGGCGAATTGCCGCCCATCCTAGCGCGGCGCGGCCAGAAGATCGTTAAGACCGTCCGGCAGCTCGCGGTTGACGGCCATGTGATGGACCCGGAGGAGGGCGGCCACCGAGATGGAATCGGTGATCCGCCCGTCGGCGGCCATCGCCAGCGCCTCGGCGAAGGGGAGGCGGCGAACCGCCAGCTCCTCGGTGTCGTCGGGCTCGCCCGAGGCCGGGGTGAGGCCGAGCGCCAGATAGACGAAGGCCTCCTCGTCGGTCACCGAATTGGAGAGGTGCAGGCGCAGGATCTGCCGCCAGTCGGCGGCGGCGAGGCTCGCCTCCTCGGCGAGTTCGCGCTGCATCGCCTGTAGCGGCGTCTCGTCCGGCTCGACGCCGCCTTCGGGCAGTTCCCAGGAATAGGCGTCGAGCGGGAAGCGGTGCTGGCCGACCAGCGTGACGGTCCCGTCCTCATGCAGCGGCACGACGCCCGCGGCGCGCCTGCGGAAGCCGACGACGGTGTAGGAAAAGCGCCGGCCCGAGGCGACGGAGACGTCGTGGTCGGTCAGCGTGATCCAGGGATTGTCATAGACCGTCCGGGCGCCATGGACGACGAAGGGTCCGCGCCGCGAGGTCATCGGGAACGCCGGAACAGCGTCAGAAGCGCTCGCCCCGGATTCAGAAGCGCTCGCCCCGGATGCCGTTCGAGGTCATGCGCTGGCCGCGCGCCCGGAAGAAGGCCGTTTCCAGCCGGCTCTGCCGCCGCGACCAGGACGAACGCTGGCTCGAGGTGGAGACCACCGCGAACACAGCTACCAGAAACAACGCAACTGCAATCCAGCCCATCGAGCGCCCCCGCCCCGTTGCTTCGCTGCATGACAAGATTACGCCAGAGTCCTGATAAATCCACAAAGAACCTGATGACAGTTTCGACAAATTTGGCTTTTCGCGCCGCCGGTGCCACATCGGGCCCAGCACAAGACGGACCGTCCCCATGACCGCCCCCCTCAACGTCGCCGATGCCGGCCCGCTCGACCTCCTGCTGACCCGCCGCTCGGGCTCGGCCAAGGCGATGACCGGACCGGGGCCGTCGGCGGCCCAGCTGGACATCATCCTGACCGCCGCGACCCGGGTGCCCGACCACGGCAAGCTCGCGCCCTGGCGCTTCGTCGTCTTCGAGGGCGAGGGTCGGGCCGATTTCGGCGAGCGTCTGGCGGTGCTGTTCCAGGCGGCCAATCCGGCGGCCATCGCGGAACTGGTGGAGGCCGAGCGCCGCCGCTTCCTGCGCGCCCCCGTCGTGGTGGCGGTGATCAGCCGGGCCGAGGGAAATGCCAAGGTGCCCGAATGGGAGCAGGTGCTCTCGGCCGGCGCCTCCTGCCTGGCGTTGCTGCTGGCCGCCCATGCGCAGGGCTTCGCCGGCTCGTGGCTGTCCGAATGGCCGGCCTATGACGAACGAGTCCGGCCGCTGCTCGGCCTTGAGGCCCACGAACGGATCGCCGGCTTCGTCTATCTCGGCACGCCCGCCGCGCCGCTGGAGGACCGGCCGCGTCCCGATCTTGCCGGCTTGGTGACGCGCTGGCGGGGCTAGAAGCTCAGCCAGGGGCGAAGCGCCGGACCAGCTCCAGCGCCAGTTTCTGGACCGCCGGGCCGCCCTTGTCATGGTCGTTGCTGGCCGCGACGATGGCGATCCGGCGCAGCGGCGCGACCAGCGCGATGGCGTGCCACATCGTGTTGGAGCCCTCGTGGGCGAGCGCCGGTCCCGTCGCCCAGGGCCGCTGGCCATAGACCATCCAGCCCCAGCGATAGGCGCCGTCGCCCTCGACCGGCGCGGTCGCGATGCGGGCCATCGCCTCGGCCGAGACGTAGCCGCCGCCATCGGTCATGAAGAGGCGCAGGAACTTCGCGTAGTCCTCAAGACCTGAATGAACCGTGCCGGCGGGACCGAGCGCGGGCGGGTTGTCGGCCCCCATCATGCGCGGCTCGACGGCGACGCCGAAGGCATGGCCCCAGGGCTGGTCGCCCTGCGGCGCGCCGAAGCCGGCCGAAGCCATGCCGAGCGGGCCGAACAGCTCGTCGCGCATAAGGTCTTCCCAAGGACGTCCGGTCGCCCGTTCGAGGATCGCGCCCATGACGACGAAATTGATGTTGGCGTAGTGGAAGCCGCGCTCGGGAAAGGCCGGCGGCGCGCCGAGCGCCGCGGCCGCGAGCGCCATGCGCTGCTCGGGCAGGGAGCGCGTGTCGGCGCGGGCGGTCAGCAGCCAGGCGCGGCCCAGCACCGGCTCGTCGCCGAGCCCGGCGGCATGAGCCATCAGGTCCTCGGGCTTGAGCGCCGCAAAGGCGGCATCGAGCGCGATGTCGGGCAACAGCTCGGCGAGCGTTGCGCCTTGCGCCATGCGCCCCTGCTCGACCAGCCGGGCGTGGAGGAGGGCGGTCATCGCCTTGGTGTTGGAGCCCAGGTGCCAGAAATCGCCGGTCGTGACGGCGGCCTCGGCCCCGGCCGCGCGAACCCCGGCGGCCTCCAGGAACAGCGTCGTCTCCGCGTCGAACACGGCGGCGGCGATGGCCGGCGCGCCGCTTTCGG
>ERZ761602.4749-NODE-4749-length-16907-cov-4.846131_pt1 | contig 16907 bp, 15 predicted proteins | sample MGYA00512165_ERZ761602 | MGnify/ENA primary metagenome ERZ761602 (study PRJEB28899, sample SAMN02445085) | bioreactor sludge metagenome | biome: EBPR sludge; isolation source: Thorneside wastewater treatment plant | place: Australia: Brisbane, Thorneside...
CGCCCACGTCGGTGGCCGCGAGTGAGTTGGTGAGTATGCGAAGGCCGACACCCTGGGCCGGGAGGGCGGCGAGACCCGCCGTGCCTTCCTTGCCGGGCACGAAATAGGGCGAGACGATGTCCAGCTGGCGCTCCGGCGTGCCGATGGCGGCGCGCAGCCGGGTGAACAGGAGGTCGGAGGCCTCGGCCGCGCCCATGGTCTTCACCGGTTCGTCGGCCACCAGCTGCGCCGGCACCCATTCCAGCGTCAGCTTCCGCTCCAGGAGCGCCTGCACCATGCGCGCAGCGCCCACCGCACTCAGGTACTGGACGGCAGAAGCTGAAGCGCGCACCGCGCCGAACCGGGCGATCAGGTCCGGCACGGACCGGGTCCCGGCTTCGCCCACGATGGACCCCACCGGGTACGCGGACCCGCTCGCCCAGTAGTCGTCGAAGGACCTCGCCACGTCGGCGATGACGGCGCCGGTCGCCAGCAGGTCCAGGTCGGCGAACACCATGCCCTCGCCGGCCCCGAAGTACTCGTCACCGATGTTCCGCCCCCCGACGATCGTCGCCTGGGAGTCCGCCGTGAACGACTTGTTGTGCATGCGCCGATTGAGCCGGCTGAAATCCGTGAGGTAGCCGAGTGGCCTGAAGCGACGGTTGACGAAGGGGTTGAAGAGACGCACCTCGATCGCGGGGTGGCTGTCCAGGGCGACCAGGGCCTCGTCGAGGCCCGCCGTGCCGTTGTCGTCCAGGAGCAGGCGCACGCGCACCCCCTCGCTCCGCCGCGTTCCAGAGTTCCTCCAGCAACAGGTAGCCGGTCGTGTCGCCGTGCCAGATGTAGTACTGCACGTCGAGGGACCGGTCGGCGGCCCGGGCCAGCAGCGCCCGGGCGGCAAAGGCGGACCGGGGATCGTCCAGCGGGTAGATCCCGGTCTTGCCGGGGTGCCCGGCAGCCGAGGCTTGCACGCCACGGCCGATGCGGGTGTCTCCCGTGGCGGTCAGTGCGGTCGACACGGTGCGCTCCTCCTGCGCTGGCAGGCTGGCACAGCCGCCGGCCAGGAGCCCGAGCACCGCCAATATCGTGACGAGCGCCAGGAGCAGCTGACCGCCCTTCACTGTGCTTCCTTCAGCCTCCGGGCGGTGTCTTCCTGAAGCTGGAGCAACTTGGGTTGCAGCGAGGACATTCGACCCTGGGCGAATTGCATCGAGGCCTGCAGGACTGCAGGCATCTTGGCTGTTACCGCCCTGCCGGCAGGCGACCGGTAGAAGGCCAGCATGCCCTGCAGCTCCTCCTCGGTGAATGTGGACCGGAAGATGTCGATCATCATCGGTTCATAGACCGGCCAGGACAGTTCCTCCCTCAGCAGGGCAAGCATCTCCATGTGCATGTCGTCGAGGATGACCTGCTGGGCCTCCGTGACCGGCCGGCCCGCCAGGGCCTGCTTCGAGGCTGACTCCATCATGGCCTCAACCTGTGCCCAGAGGTTGTCGATCATCGACTCGCTGTCTGTCAGGACCAGCAACTCCCGGATCGAGGCCTCGCTGGCACCGGCATCCCCGGCATGGGCATGAGGCTGGCCCGCGAGCAGCAGGCAGGTCACGGCAAGGGTGCGGATGTTCATGGCTTCTCGCTGCGGAAGCCTGGAGTGCGGCGACGTCGCAAGGTCGAAGTCAACGCAAGCAGTCCCGTCGCTGACAGCCAGGCGCCAGCCGGCAACGGTACGACGGCAACCTGGGCAAGGAAGGCTTCGTATTGGCCATTCCCGTTGATGCCCTGCCCCACAATCCACTGGCCGTCCGGCGAGATTCCCTTCGCGTGAAGCAAGGTCCAGCCGTCGAGCCCGGCGGCTCCCCCGGCGACGAGTACGTCGAGGAGTCGCTGCATGCCGGTAGCTTCCGTCCAGATGAACGCCTCCGAGTCGGCGCCACTGAAACTGTCGCCCACAATGACGTTACCGGCGGCTGACACGGCCTGGGCCCAGCCCTGGGCAGTACCCAGCCGCCCGAGACCGACCATGCCTGTGTCCTCCGTCCAGCGCATGGCCTCATAGCCGCCGGTGCTCGAGCCGAAGCCGACGATGATGTTGCCATCGGGTGAGACGGCGAGGGCGGCGCTCGCAAAGTTGCCGCCGGCAAGATCACCGATACCGCTCATGCCGCCGGCGCCCGTCCAGCGAAACCCTTCCTCACCCGAACTGCTGACGCCTTGTCCCACGATGACGGACCCGTCTGGCGTGACGGCGAGGGCGTTGCTGGAAAAGAAGCCGCCCGGCAGATCGCCCAGGCCGACCATTCCGGCGTCGGGCGTCCAGACAAAAGCTTGCGTGCCCGCGGTGCTGCCAGAAGCGCCCACGACAACGTTACCGTCTGCCGACACCCCGTAGGCATGGGCGAACAACTGCCCACCCGGCAGGTCGCCGATATCGACCATGCCAGCCGTGGCTGTCCAGCGAAAAGCCCCCGCATTTCCACCATAATTGCCGGAGCCCACCACCACCGCGCCATCCGCGGACACTGCGTTGGCAATGCTCTGGTTGTTGCCTCCCGGAAGCTGCCCAAGGCCGACCATGGTGCCGCCGGTCCACCGGAATGCCTCGACATCGTCATCGCCGATGCCGAAGCCCACGACCACTGTACCGTCGGCGGAGACCGCGCGGGCCTCGCTGGCAAAGCCGAGTCCGCCGGGAATGTCTCCCAACGGGATGAAAGTCGCTGACTGAGCGGTCGTTGCAGCGAGCGCCAGAACGGAGGCAACGACAGAACGAGCTGACATGAGATGTCTTCCTGGTACTGAAGCCATTGTGATGGTGGGTTCGACCATACGTTGATCCAACAGCGGCAGGCCAGGCGACTTAACCTGACGTCAGCAGCCGCCGGGCGTCGGCCTCGATGGCCTCCGGCTTGTCGTTCGGCGCGTAGCGCGCGACGACCTGCCCGTCCTTGCCCACCAGGAACTTGGTGAAGTTCCACTTGATGCGCTCGGTGCCGAGGATGCCCGGTCTTTCGTGCTTGAGCCACTTCCACAGCGGGGCAGCCCCGTCACCGTTCACCTCGACCTTGGCGAACATCGGGAACGTGACGCCGTAATTCAGCTGGCAGAAGGACTGGATCTCCGCCTCGGTGCCCGGCTCCTGCCCGCCGAACTGGTTGCAGGGAAAGCCCAGCACCGCGAAGCCGAGCGGGCCGAGCGTCTGGTACAGCGCCTCTAGACCCTGGTACTGGGGCGTGAACCCGCACTGGCTCGCGGTGTTGACGATGAGAAGGACCTTCCCGCTGTAACGGCCCAGGCTGACCTCCTGGCCGTGGATGTCGCGGGCGGTGAAATCGTGGGCGCTGGGCATCGGTGGAGGATAGGCCATTCCTGCGCCCAGGTCATCGCCCCGGCGGAGACCAGGACACGCGCTTGGCTTCTGTCGTGACGGGATTCGGCCAGATGACAAATCGGCCCGCCGTCAGCCGCGAATCATGGGTAGCATCTGCCAGAGGAGGACACGATGGTCAGAAGCGCGCTGGTAGTGCTGTTGCTCGGCCTGGCAGGCCCGGCAGCCTTGGCCTCGACTCTGGTCGGCGAAGCCAGCTTCCAGGGGACACGGGACCTGAATGTCATCCGGACCGATGACAACCGCACCCTCGAGTTCCTGGATTTCTTCCCGACCCGCCGCTTGTCGTTGAGCACGGCACTCAGCACCTACTCGCCGTTCGGTTTCCGGCTGGCGACCGCGGACGAGGTGAGCCAGCTCTTCTCGGCATTCGGGTTCACCTATGCCTTCACGCCCAACACCTACACCGCGATCAGTGACATGAGCAGTGCGGAACGAGATCAGTTCCTGAACGTGATGAGTCTCAGCATCCTGTCGCCCCAGTCAGGGGTCAAGGCCATGTACGGCAACGCCGCCGGGAATGCCACGACGTCGTACTTCTGCATCGGCATTCCCTGCTCCCCCGAGGCCTTCACCAACGACGTGCATATCGACGGAATACTGAATACCAGCACGACCCTCGTCCGCGAATCGGTCGTTCCCCTGCCTTCGGCGGCCTGGCTGGCCGGGAGCGCGCTGGGTGCTCTCCTGGCGCTGGGTCGAAGGAGGCGCTCGTCGGCCTGACAGGCCCGGGCACCGGCAACGTCTGATAACCGTCACGCCTCGGTACAAAATACACGGCCGAGAATAGGTCATTCAAAGCCCCTGCCGGAAGCGGGTTGGCGGCCGGCCCGGGCACCGGCAACGTCTGATTACCGTCACGCCGCGCCCGCGGCCTTGTCGGCCGCCGCCTGAATCTCCCCCGTCCCACCGGTTTCTCGCGCCGCACGACGGCCTGGACGCAGCCGCGCCCCGCCGGACCGACGCCGGCACCGCCACTCTCCCGCTGAGCTAACCGAACTCCGGCCCTGCCGATGGCGGGCCCCGCACCCCGGGCCGGGACCGCTCACCCGGCAGCCCCGCCCGCAAGTCCAAGTGGTTCAGGATCCGCGCAATCACCAGCGGGTCCTCGATGCAGGCGATCACCCGCACCTGGCCGCCACAGCCTTCGCAGGTTTCCAGCTCGAGTTTGAACACCCGCTTCAGCCGCTGCGCCCAGCTCATCGCCCGGTGCCGCTCGGCCGGCGTCCGGGTGTCGGTCGCTGCGCGGCGGCTGCCCCGCCCCGCCGGCGTGATCTGCGCTCGCCACCGGCTGTGGGGCGCGAACACCCCGTGGTAGCGCGTCAGGTGCACCCGGGGGCTTGGCACCAGGGCCGCCAGCCGGGCCATGAAATCCAGCGGCTCGAAGACCACGTGGGTCGTGCCGTCCCGGTAGGGGGTCTTCAGGGCGTAACGCACCCGGCCACTGGGGGTGAGCGAGAGCCGGCCTTCGGCGAGTGCCGGGCGCGTGAGGTAACGGCAGAGGCGCTCAAGGGTCTTCCGGTCGTCACCCCGGACGGCAACGCCCGCGTGCAGGGAGAAGCCCGCGTGGCTCGCCAGGAAGGGCTTGGTGGTGGGCTCCCGGGCCGGCACCGTCTGCAGCCTGAAGGCCTTGCGGCCTTCCTGGGGGCCCAGCGCGATCCGGTAGGTGATCGAGTGGCCCTGCAGGTGCTCGAGGGCGGCGTCTTCCCCCGGGGCCCGGTCCAGGTGGCTCGACTCCAGGTCCCGCACCAGCAGGCCCCGGCGCTCCAGGTGGCGGCCGATGCGGGCGGTGATCTGGGCCAGGAGCGCCTCGAGCTCGGCGGCCGTCGGCGGCGGCACGCGCCGGAAACGCGGCTGGCCCTGCTCCAGCGCGTAGGCGCCGTCCGGGCATAACATGTGGAAGTGGATGTTCAGGTTCAGGGCGCTGCCGAAGCGCTGGATCAGCGTGACCCCGCCGGGCTGCCCGGTGGCGCGGGTGAGGCCGGCCTTCCTCAGCAGGTGACCGGAGAGCGGCCGGCTCCGACGCGAACAGGAAGCGCAGCGGGAACGGCACGGACAGCACCCACTGGCGGACAGGCTCCCGGGGCAGCACCTCGTCCACCAGCAGCGCCGCGCCCTCGACCATCCGCCGGGCCCCGCAGCTCGGGCAGAAGCCCCGGCGCTTGCAGCTGAAGGCCACCAGCCGGTAGAACAGTGTGGTCTCCGGGCGATGGCGCGCGTAGCGCAGCGGCGGGATGACAGTGTGCAGTGGGGTCGTTGCCGGCAGTGGAACCTTGCCGCCAGCGTGCAAACCGGGCGCGGGTTCCTACAGCCGAGAAAACCCAGCGCTCGGCCAGCTCACCAGCGCCAGCGCGATTCGGCTCACAAACGGGGGAAACGGGCGCTGCCAAATACACGGCCTCCGTGTTATTTTCCGGCCATGAAGAACGTCACCATCACCCTGGACGAGAAGACCGCCGGCTGGGCCCGCACCCATGCCGCGCGCCGCAACCTGAGCCTGTCCCGGTTCATCAGCGACGTGCTCAACGAGAAGATGGGCGAGGCCCGGGAGTACGACCGGGCGATGAAGCGCTTCTTCTCCTTGAAGGCGAGGCCACTCAGCAACCCCGGCGAACCCTACCCCACCCGGGATGAGGTCAATGACCGCCGCCGTGGTCGCTGACCCGATGGTAAGTGTCGGCCCCGTTGTCTTCGTCGACACCAATATCCTGGCCTACTGCCACGACTCGGCGCAGGGACGGAAGAAGGTGATGGCAGAAGACCTTCTCGCCCGGCTTTGGCAGCAACAAGGCGGCCGGACGAGCATGCAGGTACTGAACGAGCTCTATGTCACGCTCACCCGCAAGCTCCCACACCCGCTGCCGAGGGATATTGCCTGGAGAATCACCGAAGACTTGCTCGTCTGGAGTCCGCTGCCGACCGACCGTCGATTGCTCACCCGGGCACGGGAGGTGGAGACACGCTATCGCCTCAACTGGTGGGACGCCCTGATCGTGGCCGCGGCCCAGCTGCAGGACTGCACGACCCTGCTCACCGAGGACCTGCAGGACGGCATGGACTTCGACGGCGTCCGGGTGGGCAATCCCTTCCGGGCAGGCGTGGCGGAGGAGGCTCCGCCCTACAGCACCGGACCGCGGCGGGTGGCCCCGGCCAATCCCCGGCATCGGGGCCGGGGGCGACCCCGGCGGCAGGCGGTCGTCTAGCAAACGCGGTGCCGCCAGAAACCATGCCAACCCCCCGCTTTCTCGACTGGACCCCCCGAAGCCGGGTGTCATCATTGCCCGTGGCCTCTCCCGGCTTGTGACCGGGCAATTCCGGAGCGATAGTCATGCACATGCCGGCACCGTCACAGATCAACAAGTCCTTGCTGCAGAAGGCCAGCGAACTGACGGGCCTCCGGGAGCGGACTGCCCTGCTCAACGCCGGCCTGGAAGCCCTGATTGCCCGGGAGAGTGCCCGGCGCCTGGTAGCCCTAGGCGGCACACAGAGGAAACTGCGGCCTGCACCCCGGCGACGTGCTGCTCCCGCGCGCTAGTGCTGGTCGATACAGCGATCTGGGTGGATCACCTGCGTGGCGGTGACGCCACGCTCGTGGACCTCCTCGAGCGGGACCTCGTGTCGATGCACCCGTTCGTCGTGGGTGAAGTCGCCTGCGGCCACCTGACTGACCGCGACGAGGTACTCCAGGCGATGCAATCATTGCCGGCGTTGCCGCTCGTCCCGGACCCGGATGTGCTCAGCTTTTCCGGCCTTCACCGGTTGTACGGGCGCGGCCTGGGGTGGATTGATATCCACCTCCTGGCCGCCGCGAGTGCCTCGGGCGAACTACTTTTCACGCGTGACAGGCGGCTCCATGCCGCTGCCGAAGAATTGGGACTCGCCGCGCGCCCCTGACCATCGCCAGGGCGACGCCACTCAGCAACCCCGGCGAACCCTAACGCACCAGCGTCGCGTCCACCTCGTCCTTCTGGATCTCGAACATCCGCGCGTACCAGCCGCCCTTGGCGAGCAGCTCCGCGTGGGTGCCGCGCTCGGCGATGCGGCCCTCGAGCATCACCAGGATCTCGTCGCTGTCCATGATGGTGGACAGGCGGTGGGCAATGGTGAGCGAGGTGCGGCCCTTCGCCAGGTGGCGGATGGCACGCATCACGCCCTGCTCCGTCTCCACGTCGAGGCTCGAGGTGGCCTCGTCGAGCAGCACGATGGGCGCGTTCTTCAGGATGGCCCGGGCGATGGCCACGCGCTGGCGCTGGCCGCCGGAGAGCTTGCTGCCCCGCTCGCCGCAGGGCGAGTCGTAGCCCTGGGGCAGGCCCATGATCCAGTCGTGCAGTCCGGCGCCCCGGGCCGCCGCCTCGACGTCCGCCTGGGTGGCGTCATGGCGACCAATGAGGATGTTGTCCCGGATCGACTCGTTGAAGATGAAGCTGCGCTGGGACACCACGGCGAAGAAGGTCTGCAGGTCGGCGAGCGAGAAGTCCTTCAGCGCCCGGTTGCCGATGCGGATGTCGCCCTGCTGGGGGTCCCACTGGCGGAGCAGCAGGTTCACGACGGTCGACTTGCCCGTGCCGCTCGGCCCGACCAGCGCCACGTGGCGACCGGCAGGAACGTCGAGGGTGAAGCCGTCGAACACCTTCTTCTGGCGGCTCCAGTCCAGGTCGTCGGCGTCGTACTCGAAGTGCACGTTGCTGAAGTGGATAGAGGGCTCGACGCCGGCGGTGGCGACGCCCTGCTGGCGGTCCACCACGGCCGGCGGCTGGTCCATCATGCCGAAGAGCCGGCGGGCCGCGATGATCGAGACCCGGAAGTCCGTGTAGTTGTTGGCCATGCCGACGGACACGTAGAAGCCCACCACGGACACCGCGATGACGGCCGGCAGGTCCACCAGCGTGGAAATCTGGCCCGCCAGGGCGAGTTCCACGCCCACCCAGGCCGAGGCCAGGATGCCCACGGTGATGAAGATCTCCGCGAGGGCCCGCTGGGTGGCGTCGGCGCCGTAGAGCTTCTCCTGGCCGGCCTGCATGGTGGCGCCCCGCTCCCACAGTTCCCGGGCCCGGCGCTTCTCGTAGCCGAAGGCGACCGTGTCGCGCACGCCCTGGATGCTGTCCGCCACGAAGGCGTTCACCTGGCCGAGCTGCTCCCGGTAGCGGATGCCGTCGCCGCCGAGCCGGGCCACCAGCCAGGGCAGCACGAAGGTGGTCGCGATGTAGAAGGGCGTGAGGGCGTAGACCAGCGTCGGGTGCACCGACCAGCACCAGGCCAGAAGGATGACCGGCACGGAGATGGCTGCCACGGCCGGCGCGATCGTGTGGGCGTAGAAGGGCTCCACCCGCTCGCAGTCGGTCATCACCCGGCTCACGGCGTCGCCGGACTGGAGCTTGGCGGTGCGGGCGGGTGCCAGCGGCAGCATGGCGTAGTAGAACCTGTCCCGGAAGGCCGCGAGGATGCGGAACGCCACGTAGTGGCCGGTGTAGTTCTCGATGTAGGACGCGATGCCCACGATCGTGCCCACCAGGGCGATCCAGCGCACCTGCTGCCAGATGACATCCCAGTTCACCTCGCCGGGGGTCGCCGACCCGATGTAGATGCCGACGCTCGCCGCCGCGATGCCGAGCACCGCCGCCTGGGCGACGATCTTCACCACCCGCGCCGTCAGCGACGTGAACATGATCGCGTTGAACGGCGTCATGTAGGTGAGCAGGCGGCGGATGATCTGGCCGTTGGTGGCGCCGCCCGGCAGCTCGCCGGAGATTGCCTCGACACTCATGTACCTGCTCCTGTCTCAGCCACCGGCCACTGCCGGCTGCAGTGACCGTGATTCGATGTCGCGCTTCGTCCGGATCATGCCGGCGTAGATGCCGCCCTGGGCCAGGAGTTGCTGGCGGGTGCCGCTCTCGGCCAGCCGGCCGCCCTCCAGGACGATGATCCGGTCGGCCTGCTCGATGGTGCTCAGCCGGTGGGCGATCAGCAGCACCGTCTTGCTGGCCGTGAGGCGGGCCAGCGCGCGGTTCAGCAGGGTCTCGGTCTCGACGTCGATCTGGGAGGTGGGCTCGTCGAGGACGACGATGGGCGCGTTCTTCAGGAAGGCGCGGGCGATCGCGAGGCGCTGGGCCTGGCCGCCGCTCAGCGCGAGGCCCTGGTCGCCCACCTTGGTGTCGAAGCCGTCCGGATTCGAGCGGATGAAGTCGTAGAGCTCCGCCGCCCGGGTGGCCTCGATGAGCTCCGCCTCGGTGGCGTCGGCCTTCGCCACCCGCAGGTTGTCGGCGATGGTCCCGTAGAAGAGGAAGGGGTCCTGGGGCACCAGGGCGATCTGCTCGCGGATCCAGTCCAGGGACAGCTCCTTCTCGGGGATGCCGTCGAAGAGGATCTCGCCGGACTGGGGCTCCAGGGTCCGGAGCAGCAGGTTCGTGACCGTCGTCTTGCCGGAGCCGCTGCGGCCGATCAGGGCCACGGTCTCGTTGGGCTCCAGCGTCATGCTGAGGTCCTCGAGGGCCGGCCGGTCGGCGCCCGGGTAGGTGAAGGTCACGTTGCGGAACTCGATGCGCACGGCCCGGCCCGGGACCGAGCCCGGGTGGCGCCCCTCGCCCTCGCTCACCGGCGGCTTCTCGTCCAGGAACTCGATCACCTTGGCCGCGACCTCCCGGCCGAGCGCGCCGGCGAAGAAGAACTCGCCGATCAGCAGGAGGGTGCGGCTGAACTCCAGGCTGAGCAGCACGACGGCCACCACCTCGCCCGGGGTCATGAACCCGCCGGACCACCGGTACAGGGCGACGCCCATGGCGACGGCGGTGGAGAACAGCGCGAAGCCGAGCTCCAGGAACACGAACTGGGACTGGGCGACCAGCAGGAGGCGCATGGTGAGCTTGCGCTGGGTCTCGTTCCCCTCCTCCATCTGCCGGCCGCGGCGGTCGCCCTCGTTGAACATCTTGAGGGTGCTCATGCCCTGGATGGAGTCCAGGTACTGGGAGCTGTTGCGGTTCTTGACCTCCTCGTTCTGCTTGCTGATGCGGCGGAAGCCCCGGGCCGAGGAACCGACGAAGAGCGGCGTCAGCGGCACCCCGGCCAGCATCCACAGGCCGACGACCCAGTCGATGGCGAAGATCGCCGTGCAGAGGAAGACGGGGATCGCGATCGCCACCCAGATCTGCACGAAGTAGACGCTGAAGTAGTAGTCCAGGTACTCGACGCCCTCGGTGGCAGTGTTGGCGATCTCGCCCGTGCGGCGCTTGCCGAGGATGCCGGGGCCGAGCTTCACCACCTGCCGGTAGATCTGGTCGCGGACGTTCAGCTTGGCCTCGCTCGAGGCGCGGAACTGGCCGGTGCGGAACAGCCAGGCGAGGCCCGCCTTCAGCAGCACGAGGAACGTGAGCACGAAGAGCCAGTCCCGCACCTGGTTGGTGCCCGCGAGGGCGGCGTCGACGGTGAGCCCCAGGACGTAGTAGAGGACGATGGTGGTGGGGATGGTGGCGAGCCCGGCGATGAGGCCCACCTTGACCCACTTGAGGGTGGCCGGGGTCACCAGCCTGTCATCGACGCCCAGCATGGGGTGCTCCGTCCGCAGTTGCGAGCTGGCAAGGGTAGACCTTCAACCGTGGTTCAAGGTCAAGCCGGACGATCCCGCCAGGCCAGCCGGTACAGGCCGGGCAGCACCAGGAGCGTCAGGATGGTGGAGGAGACGATGCCGCCGATCACCACCGTGGCCAGCGGCCGCTGCACCTCCGCGCCCGTGCTGGTATTGAGGGCCATGGGCAGGAAGCCGAGGGCCGCCACGAGCGCCACCATCAGGATTGGCCGCAGGCGCAGCATGGCCCCGTCCCGGATCGCGGCCTCGATGGCGGCGCCCGCCGCCAGCCGGTCCCGGAACGCCGAGACCATCACGACCCCCGTGAGCACGGCAACACCACACAGGGTGATGAAGCCGACGCCGGCTGTGATGGACAACGGGATGTCCCGCAGCCACAGGGCGATGACGCCCCCCGTGAGGGCGAGGGGCACGCCGCTGAACACCAGGGCCGCGTCCCGGGCGGAGCCGAAGGTCAGCATCAGCAACGCGAAGATCATCACCAGCGTGACGGGCACGAGCAGCGTCAGGCGCTCCGTCGCGGACTCGAGTTGCTCGAAGGTGCCACCCCAGGCCAGCCAGTAGCCGGTGGGCAGCCGGACTTCCGCGGCGATGCGCGCGCGGGCCTCCGCGACGAAGCCGCCGAGGTCCCGCCCCCGGGCATTGGCCGACACCACGATCCGGCGCTTGCCGTTCTCCCGGCTGACCTGGTTCGGCCCTGGCGCGAGGTCGAGGCGGGCGACCTCCGCCAGGGGTACGTAGCCGCCGTCGGGCAACGGGATCGCCAGCCGGCCGAGGGCGGCGAGGTCGCCGCGGACTGCTTCCGGCAACCGGACGACGATGGGGGACCGCTGGTCTCCCGCGAACACCTGCCCCGCCTCCTCGCCGCCGGTCGCGGCGGCGAGCACGTCCTGGATTGCCGCCACGTCGAGTCCGTAGCGGTACAGGGCGCCCCGGTCGGGCACCACCGAGAGCACGGGAAGCCCCGCCACCTGCTCCACCTTGACGCCCTGGGCGCCGGGCACCGTGGCGAGCACGGCGGCGACCTCCTCGCCCGCCTCGAGCAGCCGGTCCAGGTCGTCGCCGTAGATCTTCACCCCGAGATCCGAGCGCACCCCGGAGATGAGCTCGTTGAAGCGCAGCTCGATGGGCTGGCTGATCTCGAAGGCGTTGCCCGGCAGGTCCGCGAGGCGCGCCTCCACCTCCGCCGCGAGCTGGGTCCTGCTCTTGCCGGGATCGGGCCAGTCGGCCCGGTCCTTCAGCATCACGTAGCCGTCGGCGATGTTCGGCGGCATGGGGTCCGTCGCCACCTCGGCGGTGCCGACGCGGGCGAAGGTCGTCTTCACCTCCGGCAGTTCCGCCAGGGCCCTTTCCACCTGGAACTGCATGGCGAGGGACTGGGTGAGGCTGGTCCCGGGGATCCGGAGGGCCTGCACGGCCAGGTCGCCCTCGTCCAGGTTCGGGATGAACTCGGAGCCGAGCCGGGTGCCGAGCAGGCCGCAGGCCACAACGAACGCGACCGCGCCGGCCAGCACCGGCAGCCGGAACCGCAGGGCCGCATCCAGCACGGGCGCATAGGCGCGCCGGGCGAGGCCGACCAGCCGGTTCTCCCGCTCGGCGATGCTGCCCGTCATGAAGACGGCGACGGCCGCCGGCACGAAGGTGAGCGAGAGCACCAGCGCGCCGAGCAGGGCGAGGATCACCGCCCAGGCCATCGGGTGGAACATCTTCCCCTCCACCCCCGTGAGGGCAAGGATGGGGATGTTGACGAGGACCACGACGAGCACGCTCACCAGGCTCGGCGTAAACACCTCGCGGGTGGCGGTGTACACCGTGTCCAGCCGCTCATCGAGGGCCAGCAGCCGCCCGACGCGGTGCTGGCGCTCGCCGAGGCGCAGGACGCAGTTCTCGACGATGATGAGCGCGCCGTCGACGATGAGGCCGAAGTCCAGCGCCCCGAGGCTCATGAGGTTGGCCGAGATCCGGCTGGTCACCATGCCGGTCATCAGCATGAGCATGGACAGGGGAATCACCAGCGCGGTCAGGATCGCGGCCCGCACGTTGCCCAGCATGAGCAGCAGCACGGCGACGACCAGCAGCGCACCCTCCACCAGGTTGTTGCGCACGGTGGCGATCGTGCGGTCGACCAGCACGGTGCGGTCGTAGACCGTGCGCGCCTCGACGCCTTCGGGCAGCGACGCTGCCACCTCGGCCAGCCGGGCCGCGACGGCCGCCGACACGGTGCGGCTGTTCTCGCCCACCAGCATCACGGCCGTGCCGAGCACGGTCTCGCGACCGTCGTGGGTGGCGGCGCCGGTGCGCAGCTCGCGGCCGAGGCCGACGTCGGCCACGTCGCCGATGGTCACGGGGACGCCGTCGCGGCGCGCGACGACGACCTGGCTGATGTCCGCCGCACCGGACAACTGGCCCGGCGACCGGATGAGGTACTGCTCGCCATTGCGCTCGATGTAGCCGGCGCCGACGTTCGCGTTGTTGCGGCCGAGCGCCTCGACGAGGTCGTGCAGGCTGATGCCGAAGGCCAGCAGGCGGGCGGGATCCGGCGTCACGTGGAACTGGCGCTCGTAGCCACCGATGGAGTTGACCTCGGTGACGCCCGGCACCTGCAGCAGCTGGGGACGGATGACCCGGTCCTGCAGGGTGCGCAGCGCGATGGCGTCCCAGGGCTGGCCATCGGCCTGGCGCGCCCCGGGCTCCGCGTCCACCGTGTACATGAAGATCTCGCCGAGGCCCGTGGCGACCGGCCCCATCTCGGGCTCGAGCCCCTCCGGCATCGCGCCCCGGGCCTGCTGGAGGCGCTCGCTGATGAGATTGCGGGCAAAGTAGATGTCGGTCCCGTCCCGGAACACCACGGTGACCTGGGACAGCCCGTAACGGGACAGGGAGCGCGTGTACTCGACCGCCGGCAGGCCGGCGAGCGCCGTCTCGACCGGCCAGGTGATCCGCTGCTCCACCTCGAGCGGGGAGTAGCCGGGAGCCGCCGTGTTGATCTGCACCTGCACGTTGGTGATGTCCGGCACCGCGTCGATGGGCAGCCGCTGGTAGTTCCAGGCGCCGGCCGCCGCCACGAGCAGCACGAGGAAGAGGACCACCCAGCGGCGGGTGATGGCGAAGCGGAGGAGCGCGTCGATCATTGGCCCGGTCCCTCAGTGCTCGTGGGTGGCTTCGCCCTTGCCGAGCTCGGCCTTGAGGATGAAGCTGCCGTCCGCGACATAGCGGCTGCCCGGGGCGAGGCCGGCAAGGATCTCGGTCTGCCCGTCGTCCTGGCGGCCCGTCCGGACCGTCGCCGGGGTGAAACCCTCCTGCCCGGCCACGAATACCGCCGGCTGGCCGTCGAGCGTCTGCAGGGCCTCGTTGCGCACCGCGACCGGCACGTCCGCGTCGCCGAGGAGCACCTCCACCGTCACGTGCCGGCCGGGGACCCACCCGCCCGACCGGTTGTCGAGCAGCACCCGGGCGGTGAGCGTCTGGCTCGCGGCACTGCCGACGGGCGCCACCCAGGCGACCTCGCCCTCGCCCACGGGTCCCGGGCCGGTGGCCCGCACCCGCACCTGCTGGCCGGCGCGCACCCGGGCGCTGTCCCGGGGAAACAGGGCGACCTCCACCCAGACGGTGGCGAGGTCCGCCACCGTGAACAGAACCCGGCCCCCGGTCTGCTCGCCGGGATTGGCGTCCCGCGCCGTGACGACACCGGCAATGGGCGCCGTCACGGCGTAGGTCTGCAGGCTCTCGTTGCTCTCCACGGTGGCAAGGGTTTCGCCTTCGCGGACGCGGTCACCGGGCCGGCGCGCGACACTGCGGAGCACGCCATCGAAGCGTGCCGTAACGTCCCTTACCCGCTCGGCATTCGGCACGATCACGCCGGGCAGTGGCAGCTGCTCACGAAGGGTGGCGGGGCCGGCGGTCTCGACCCGGATGCCCGCCGCCTCGATCTGGCTCGCCGTCAGCCGGACCGTGCCGTCTGCAGGCTCGTCGTGATCGTGCTCGTCGTGCTCCTCATGCTCCTCGTGCTCCTCGTGCTCCTCGTGCTCCTCGTGCGTATCGGCCGGGTCCGCGGGTCCGCCGCAGCCCGCGGCGACGGCCAGCAGCGCAGTGGCCAACAGGAGCCGCCAGTTGGCGGGGTGGCGTGTGTTCATGGTTCCTCCGGCAGGGTGGCAGGGGTCGTCAGGGGTTCGCCCGTCAGCCGCTCGATCTCGACCAGCAGCTCCCGGGCGAGGGCCGCGGCAGCGATGCGGTCGCGGCGCCCGGCCAGGAATTCGCGCTGGGCCTCCAGCAGCTCCGCATAGCCGTAGCGCCCGCGCTCGTAGGCGTAGCGGGTGGACCCGAGGGCAGCCTCGAGCCGGGGGAGGATGTCCTCCGCCAGCACCGCCGACTCCCGGCGGGCCTGCTCCAGCTGCTGGTACCAGGCCCGCAGTTGCGTCCGGGTCGCCAGCCGCGCCGCCTCCCGGTCCGCATCGATGCGGGCCCGGGCGGCCTCGGCTTCCGCCACCGCGGGCGCGGCGCTGCGCCCCGCGAACAGCGGCACCGCCACGCCGAACACCAGCGCCTGGTCGCCGGACTCCTCGAAGCGGCGCACGCCGCCGGACAACTCGAGCTCGCCGCGGCGCCGGGCGCGGGCCACCCGCAACTCCGCGTCCCGCAGTCGCGCCTCGGTGGTGAAGCGCAGGAAATCCGGGTTGGCCTCGAGACGGGTGGCGAGGGCCTCGAAGCCGAGGAGATCTGGCTGGCGGTAGAGGTCGGCGGCGACGCCCTCGAAGTCGGCACGGGTCGCGCCCCAGGTGGCGGCCAGCGCATCCCGGGCCGCGGCGTGCTCACCGATGGCTCGCTCCTCATCGAGACCGGCCCGGCCCAGGGCCGCCTCCGCCCGCTTCAGCTCCCCCTCGGGGGAACGCGCGGCCCGCACCCGGCGCTCCACGTCCGCCACCGTCTCGCGGGCGAGCCCGACGGCCTCGCCGGCCAGCTGCACCTGCTCGGCGGCGACGGCCACCGCGAGGAAGCGGCGGGACACCTCGGCGACCACGTCCAGCTGGGCGGCGGCCTGCTCGATGGCGACCACCTCCCGCGCCGACCGGGCCGCCGCGGTCCGCAGTGCCCGCTGGTCACCGAGCTCGATGACCTGGGACAGGGCGAGCGTGATCTCCGCGGCGTCCAGGCCGCCAAAGTCCCCGGAGCCCAGGGCGTTCTCGACCTCGAGCGAGAGCCCGGGCGCGGCCCACTGCCCCGCCCCCGCGATGCGCGCCTCCTCGGCGCGTAGCGCGTAGGCGAAGCCGGCAAGCGCCGGGTTGGCCGCGAGGGCCCGGTCGATGGCCTCGCCCAGCGTGAGCGGCGTGGCGACGGCGGGCACGGCGACCGCGAGCCCGGCGGCGAGCGCGGCTCCGGCCAGGGACAGGCGCGCACCGCGGGTGCGCGCGCAGGGCAAGGACATGGTGGTCTCCCGTTACTTTGGCCGCGTGGGTGCGGCCGGACAACGTCGGCGACGGTCGGGAGACTAGGCGGGGGGACCCCGGAGGGGCGGACGGAGGAAGGGCGTGCCCCGTGGTACGGGCACGTCGCGCGGGACGGCGGGATTTCGCGCGAGCTGCGACGTGACCAGCAACAGGACGATGCCGAGCAGCAGGGCCACATCGAGGCCCGGCGGCCAGGCCTTGCCGATGGCGGGGCCGGTCGCGTCGAAGGTCTGGTCCTGGTGGCCGTCGTCGTGGGCCTTGCCCGCCGCGTCAACGCCGTCGGCGTCAGCCAGGTGGATGGCCACGAGCGGCCCGGTGCCATCCAGGCACAGGTGCAGGTGCGGGCCACCCACGCGGGGCAGCAGCACCAGCAGGCACAGGAGTGCCAGGAAGACGTCCCGGGCGCGGAGTGTGGTCATGCCGGGCCAGCCTATGCCACCGCCGGACGGGGTGTCCAGCGGGTGCGGCAACCCGTCACCCGCCTAAGGAAAGACCGTGCGCCAGTCGTCCTTCATGCTGG
>ERZ761602.4751-NODE-4751-length-16902-cov-43.373182_pt1 | contig 16902 bp, 12 predicted proteins | sample MGYA00512165_ERZ761602 | MGnify/ENA primary metagenome ERZ761602 (study PRJEB28899, sample SAMN02445085) | bioreactor sludge metagenome | biome: EBPR sludge; isolation source: Thorneside wastewater treatment plant | place: Australia: Brisbane, Thorneside...
CCGCGACGTGCTGCTGTTCCCGCATTTGCGCCCGGAATGATTGCATTCCCGAGGCGTCGGTTCCGCGCGCATCGCTAAACCCATGATGGTGCGATGCAGCATAAAATGCGACTGGGACGAAATCAATCCGATTTGGACAGAACAGAATTGAGGCGATCAGTAGATAGCCGGGCCGCTCAAGCACCCAGCGCAAGCGGTTTTAACATCGGCTGCAACGGCGGGTTGGCGACAGCGCTGCGCATCGGCACGATCTGGCCGTGTTCCGGGCAGTGGGCGTGTTGTTGCTCGGGCTGGACCGCCACCGGCCGCTTGCAGTGCGGGCAGACGGTGTGAACAGGGGATGCAGGGCTCATCATTCAAAACTCCTCTCGCAAAACCTTTATCCTTAAAATGAGAGTTATTGATAGCGCGTTTGTTCCCGCAGTGCAACAAAAAAATGTTGCTTCGCAACAGCGAGGCCAAAAAGATACGCTTCCGCGACCGTCTCATCCCTTCCGCGCTGATTCTAGGCATGACGTGATTGACGCCGTGGCGTGAGCGGATTGGAGCGCGCGGCGGCGCGGGTGGCGCTGGCGGCATCGACGCGCAGAAATGCGGGATGGCCTTTCGCGTGGCTGGCGCGATAATCGGCCGTCAGCGTCTCGCGAGCGGTCGGTTCATCCACGTTCAACGCTTCGATCAAACCCTGATACACCAGATCAAACAAGCGTTCCAAGGCAAACTGATGGGTTTGATCGGTGGCGGCGAACAGCCAATCGCTCAGCGCCATGAACCGACCGAAGGGGTCGTCGCCCAGTAGTTGAGGTATGGCGTGGCGAAACCGGCCCGAGTTGCCGATCAAGTCCCAATACCGGGCGAAGCGCTCCAGCCGCCGCATGGTCGCGAAATCCAACAGGGTCGAACACAGCAGGTTGTAGGGCGGATAGGGGTTATAGCGGCAATCGAATGCGGCGGTATGACGGCTGATCGGAGCGCCGCGGAGCCGTTTGAGAATGCCGACCTGAATTTCGTGCGGCTCGAGCGCCACCAGCCGGTTAAAGCCGGCGGCGAAGCTGGCCAAGTCTTCACCCGGCAATCCCACGATCAAATCGGCGTGCAGATGCGCTTGGGTGTGCCGGCGCAGCCAGCGCAAATTGTCCTCGGTGCGAGCGTTGTCTTGTTTGCGGTCGATCAGGGCTTGCACGGTTGCATTGAAGCTTTGGATGCCGATTTCGAACTGCAACGCGCCGGCCGGGAAACGGACGATACGTTCCTTCAGCGCCGCCGGTAAATGATCTGGAATCAGTTCGAAGTGTAAGAATAAACGCTCGTCCAAGCGCTCCAGAAAAAAATCCAGAATCCGCGCGCTTATTTTGGCATTAAGATTGAATGTGCGATCCACAAATTTAAATTGGCGCACGCCCCGCTCATGCAATGAGCCGAGTTCCATCAACAGCGGCTCCAATGAAAACGGCCACGCGGTTTTATCCAAGGCCGAGAGACAGAACTCGCATTTAAACGGACAGCCGCGCGAGGCTTCGACATAAATCAAACGGTGGGCGATATCTTCATCGTTATAGAGGCGGTACGGCAACACAAGCTGGTCGAGCGGCGGCGGTGCGCTGGCGATGACTTTTTCAGCGGGCGGATCGTTTGCCAGCAGCCGCCGGCACAAGCCGGCGAAGGTCAAATCGGCTGGGCCGGCGATCACATAATCGGCGAGAGCGACGATGGCTTGTTCTTCCCACTCGTAACTCACCTCCGGGCCGCCCAATACGATAACGATCTCCGGTCGGACTTGCTTGAGCGCGGCGATGACTTGCGCGGTTTCCGCGACGTTCCAGATATAAACGCCGAAGCCGATGATTCGGGGCCGCGCGCTCAACAGCGCCTCGGCGATATCCACGGGGCGTTGGGTGATGATGAATTCTCGCAACGCGGTGTCGGCTTGTAACTCGCCCATGTTGGCCAGCAAATAGCGCAAGCCGAGCGACGAATGGAAGTAGCGGGCGTTGAGGGTCGACAACAGGATGGACGGCATGCGGTTTGACGGTTACTACGGTCTAAAAGAGTCGTGGAGCGGCGCGAGGTGGTTACAACCTGCGTCACTAATGAACGCCGTTGGGCAAACAAACTTTAGCATGGGTTTAGAACGCGCTGTAACGGAATGGATCATTCGCCACCCGCAAGATCATGGCCACGATAAATAAGCAGCTTGAAGTCAAACCAACACAAGAGCGAACAGGGCTCGCGCATGACAGCGCCCTGTACCGTCGGCTTTTGGAAACGGCCAATCAAGGAATCTGGCAAACCGACGCCGAATGTCGGACGACTTTCGTCAACGAGCGGATGGCGGAGATGTTGGGTTATCCAGCGGAAATGCTGCTGCACCGCCCGCTTCACGATTTTATGCCGCCCGAGGAGCTCGCCGATCACGAACGGCGCATGCGGGTGCACCGTCGCGGCGGTCACGCCCGCTTCGAACGTCGGTTTCGTCATCGCGATGGCCATGCGATCACCTTCCTGGTGTCGGTAACCTCAATGTTGGACGAGTATGGCGTTTTTCAAGGCGCGTTCGCCATGCTGACGGATATCTCCGAGCGCCAGCGGGTGGGGAACGCGCTGCTGGAAAGCGAACAACGCCTGCGCACTCTGATCAATGCGATGCCGGATGTGGTGTGTTTCAAGGATGGCGATGGCCGGTGGTTGGAGGCCAACGCCAGCAGTCTCAAGGTATTTCAACTGGAGGCCCGTTCCTATCGCGGTAAAAAGGATGTGGAGCTGGCGGAAGCCAATCCGCGCTATCGGGACGCCTTTCTCGCCTGCGAGCGCAGCGACGAGCAGGCATGGGTTTCAGGTCGGCTGAGCCGCTCCGATGAAAGCGTTCCACAACCGGACGGTTCGGCGCGGATCTTCGATGTCATCAAGGTGCCCACCTTTTACCCCGACGGACGCCGCAAGGGTTTGATCGTGGTGGGTCGGGACATTACCGAGCGGCGTCAGATCGAGGAGGCTCTGCGCGAAAGCGAAAGCCGCTACCGCCAGTTGTTCGAACTGGAATCGGACGCCATCGTATTGATCGATAACGAAACCGGCCGCATTCTCGAAGCAAATTCGGCGGCGGTCGATCTATATGGCTACAGCCGAAACGAATTGCTTCAGAAAAGGAATACCGACTTATCCGCCGAACCCGAGCAAACCCAGGAACTGACCCATAAGACGCCGCTCGGGTCCAAGGCGCTCATTCCGATGCGCTGGCTGCGCAAGCGGGACGGAACGGTGTTTCCCGCCGAGATCACCGGGCGCTTTTTTTCATGGTGCGGTCGGTCGGTGCATATCGCCGCCATCCGCGATATCGCCGAGCGCCAGCGCATCCTGGTGGAGCTGCGCGCCAGCGAAGCGCGGTTTCGCAGTATTTTCGAGTTGAGCCCGCTCGGCATCGCCCTGATTTCGAAACACGATTACCGTTTCGTGCAGGCCAATCCGCGCTACTGTGAATTGCTCGGCTACCCGCTGGAACAATTGCGGCGGATGACGGCCGCCGAGATTACCCATCCGGAGGATTGGCCGCAGTCGGAGCAGTTGCTTAAGGCGCTGTCGGCTGAAAAAAGAACCGGATTTGCGCTCCAAAAACGTTATTTACACCAGAGCGGAGCCTGCCGTTGGGTCAGTGTCACCGCTGATTTGCTCACCGAAGATCACCACGGAGAGCCGCTGATCATCGGCATCGTGGAGGATATTACCGAGCGGCGGCAGGCCGAGGAGCGGATCCGTCATCTGGCCTTGCACGATGTGTTGACCGATCTGCCCAATCGGGCGCTGTTGGAGGACCGGCTGCGGCAAGCGCTCAATGAGGCCCAGCGCGAGCAAAGCTCGGTGGCGTTGCTGTTTCTGGATCTGGATCGGTTCAAACTGGTGAACGATTCGCTGGGCCATGCGGTGGGGGATGCCCTGTTGCAAGCGGTCGCGGAGCGGCTCGGCCAGCACGTGCGCGGGAGCGACACCGTTTGCCGGCTCGGCGGCGATGAATTTGTGATTCTGCTCACCGCGATCCGGGACGCCAGCGATGTCGCGCGCATCGCCAACAAACTGTTAGACAGCATGGCGGAACCCTGGTGGGTGAACGGCTATGCGCTGAACGTTTCCACCAGTATCGGCATCAGCTTGTATCCCATGGACGGCGACGATCCGGATGCGTTGTTGCAGCACGCCGACACGGCGCTTTATCAAGCCAAAGCCAACGGGCGCAACAACTATCAATTCTTTACCGTGGCGATGAACGCGCAGGTGCGCGAGCGGATGCAATTGGAACAGGGTCTGCGCCAAGCGCTAGAGCGCGATGAGTTGACCTTGCATTATCAGCCTCAGGTGGATTGCGCGACCGGCGAAGTCGTCGCGGTCGAAGCGCTGCTGCGCTGGCGGCATCCCGAGCTCGGCTGGGTGGAGCCGGATCGTTTCGTGTCGGTGGCCGAGGAAATCGGCTTGATCGTCCCCATCGGCGAATGGGCGCTGCGGCGGGCGTGCCATGACAGCCAGTCGTGGCGGCGCGCCGGTTTCGAGCATGGCGCGGTCGCGCTCAATGTCTCGTCCGTGCAGTTACAGCGCCCGGATTTCAGCGCGCGGCTGGCTGAAATCCTGGGAGAGGCCGGCTTGCAACCCCATCAGTTGGAATTGGAATTGACGGAAAGCTTGCTGGTCAACGAGGCCAATGCCGCGACGTTGCGGCAACTGAAGCAGGCCGGGATTATCTTGTCGATCGACGATTTTGGAGCCGGTTGTTCCAGCATGAGTTACCTGCGCCGCTTCGCCATCGACAAGCTGAAGCTGGACGGGTCTTTTCTGTGTGATGTCGGCGAGAATACCGATACCGCCGCGATCGCCAACGCCATCATCACCATCGCGCATTGCCTGCAATTGACGGTAGTGGCGGAAGGGGTGGAAACCCACCAGCAGGTGGAATTTTTGAGCGAACGGAACTGCCGGTTGATGCAAGGGTATTATTTCAGCCGCCCGCAGACCGCCGGAGGCTTGACGGTCTGGTTGCGCGAGCGCGCCGCAAAACCTCCGCTGCGCTCAGCGGTGGACGGGTAGGCGGTAATTGCAACTCGAATCCAGCATCAGGAATCCATCCGAATGGACCAACCCCTCGCCGAGATGCGTCATGACTATGCTTTGGGGGCTTTGCGCAAGGCCGAGGTCGATCCCGACCCGATCAAACAATTCCAACGCTGGCTGCAAGAGGCCGTTGCCGCGCGACTGCCCGAACCCAACGCCATGACCTTGGCGACCGCCGACCGGAACGGCCGGCCTTTCGCCCGCGTCATGTTGTTGAAGGAGTGCGATGCCGAGGGTTTTGCATTCTTCAGCAATTACCAGAGCGCCAAAGGCCGGCAACTGGCTGAAAACCCCCAGGCCGCGTTGGTGTTCCTGTGGTTGGAGCTGGAGCGGCAAGTCCGCGTTGAGGGTAAGGTCAGCCCGATCGCGCCGGCGGAATCCGAAGCCTATTTTCGCAGCCGGCCCCGTGAAAGCCGGTTGGGAGCGCTGGCGTCGCGTCAGAGTCAGGTGGTGGCCAGCCGGCGGATACTGGACGAACGATTTCAGCAGCTGGCCGACTGTTATCCCGGCGATGACATTCCGATGCCCGCGCATTGGGGCGGTTATCGCTTGCGGCCCGAACTGCTAGAATTCTGGCAGGGCCGTCAGGGCCGGCTGCATGATCGGTTGCGCTATCGGCGGCGGGAAAACGATTGGCTGTTGGAACGCTTGGAGCCCTGAGGCCTGTCAGCCAGCGGCGGGCAAGCAGGAAAAGGTCGGAAAAATGTCGCGCCGAGCATGTGGGCGTGCCGCCGGTCTGACGAATTCTGGTGTGAATAGACGGTTTTTTAGTATCTATAAAGTTACGATTAATGGTAAATCAGAGGTTGGCTGACGAAAAGGTTGCGGGATCGAATGTAATCGGTATAATGCGTCCTGCTTGTGGGACGTTATCCGAGATCAAGAGTAATAAATGGTTCGGCCCGCGGCGCAGCTCCTCATCGGAGCCTACGGTTTCGGAATCCACAAGATTCATCAAACCGACGATAGGGCTTAGTAGCTCGGCTGAAAATCACCAAAGGATGTTGGGCGACCGAAAATTCAAAAATAATGTTCGGCGCACAGCAAAAGCTTGGAATTCGCGATCGAGCCTTCCGCTTGATGGCAAGGTAGTTCAAAGGCCGTCCCATCTGGGCCGGTCTTTTTGTTTTTCAAGCGGGAAAGCGGGCTGGTTCAACGAAAAACCGACATTCACACCGGCGGCCGCGCCGCCGACGCCGAGCGCCAGCAGCGTCAGGTCACAGCCGCCGTCCGCTCGCTCAGATAGCGTTCACAACCGGTCAACGTCGACAGTTTCGGATAGTCGAAATCGAAAATGGTGACGTTCAGCTCTTTCTCCAGACTCATCATCAGCCGTAAAAAATCGATCGAATCCAGTTCGAGTTGATCGTGAAAGGTGATGTCGGGGTTGATCGCCTGGGTGTCAGCGTTCGGAACAACATCGCCGAGAACGCGAAGGATCGTTTCGCGGATGGGTTTTTGGCTCGTGGCGCTCATGATTCATTTCCTTCATTGCTAAAGCATGTCATTAGAAAGCTCAAATCCTGTTGGTTTTATAGTCTAGTCGGCATGTTGCGCCGCAACATGATTCTCGCATCCTCACCTCGGAAAATCAAGCCGGATCGGCTTAATTCCATAATGCCCTTAGGTGAAAATATGCAAAAATCTCGCCATCTCCTGAATTCGACCTTGGATTATCGGTGGGATTCCTCAGTCGTTTTCTTCCAGCGTCGATAGATCGCCCAAAGGCAAACCTAATTCCTGGGCGCGCAGCAACCGGCGCACGATCTTGCCGCTGCGGGTTTTAGGCAGATCGGGCACGAAAGCCAACTCGCGCGGGGCGACCGCCGGCCCCAATCGAGTGCGGGCGAAGCCGATCAACTCCTTGCGCAAGCTCTCGCCGGGAGCATGACCGGGTTTGAGCGTCACGAACGCTTTGATGATGGCGCCGGCGAACGCATCGGGTATGCCGATGACCCCGGCTTCAGCCACCGCCGGATGCGCCAATAAGGCGCTTTCCACCTCAAACGGCCCGATCAGATGGCCGGAGGTTTTAATCACATCGTCGGAGCGGCCCACAAACCAGAAATAGCCGTCGGCGTCTTGGGCGGCTAAGTCGCCGCTCAGATACCAACCGTCGGCAAAACAGTGTCGGTAGCGCTCCTCCTCGTTCAGATAGGCGCGAAACAGCGAGGGCCAAGCCGTCCGCAGCGCCAGTTCTCCCTCCTCATTCGGTCCCAGCCGGTCCACGCCGCCGTCGGAACGCCGCCGCACGATGGCGGCCTCGATACCCGGAAACGGCCGGCCCATCGAGCCGGGCCGCACCTGTTGGCTGCGATAGTTAGCGATCATGATGGCGCCGGTTTCGGTCTGCCACCAGGTATCGTGAAACGGTCGGCCCAGCGTCGCTTGAGCCCACAGCACGCCTTCGGGGTTTAACGGTTCGCCGACGCTGGCCATGAAGCGCAGCGCGCTGAAATCATGGCCCCGCGCCGCTTCGGCGCCGGCTTTCATGAGCATGCGCACAGCGGTCGGCGCGGTGTACCAGATGTTGACGCGCTCCCGCTCCAGAATCCCGTACCAGCGGCGGGCGTCGAATTCGGCTTCGTCCACCACCAGCGTCGCGCCGTTGGCGAGGGGGGCGATGATGCCGTAAGACACACCGGTGACCCAACCTGGATCAGCGGTGCACCAATAAATATCACCGGGCCGAAGATCGAGCGCCAGCCGGCCGGTCAAACGGTGGGCGACCACAGCGTCGTGGACGTGGACCGCTCCCTTGGGCGTTCCGGTGGTGCCGCTGGTGAAATGCAGCAGCGCGCTGTCCTCCGGCTGAGTGCGCGGCGGCGGGCGGTGATCCGCTTCCGCCGCCAGCAAGGCGTGAAAGGAGCCTACCCCGGATTCGTCGCCGGAGCCGTCGGTCAATAGCACGCGCTCCAGATCGGGTAACGCGCCGCGCAACGCGCGCACCTTGCGTTCGTAGAGCAGTGCGGTGGTGACCAGCAGCCGCGCCTGACTTTTGGCAAGACGCACCCGGATCGGGTCCGGGCCGAAGGCGGAAAACAGCGGACAGAATACCGCGCCGGCCTTCCAGGCGCCCAGCGCGGTCACGAACAGCTCGGGAATGCGCCCGGCCAGCACGCAAACCCGGTCGCCCTTGCCGATGCCCGAGCGCTCCAGCAGATGGGCGAAACGATTGCTCGAGCGCGCCAGCTCCGCATAAGAGATTGCTTGACGCTCGCCGGCTTTGCCGAGCCAGATCAGCGCGATTGCGTCGCCCCGACCGGCGCGAACCTGCCGGTCCACCGCCTCCCAGGCGATATTCAGACCGCCATCGGGCAATCCCTCCAGTTCGGCGCGGGCCGCCGCCCAGGAAAAACCGGCGCGGGCGGCCTCGTAATCGATCAACTGCGGTTTGGGCTCGCGGGGCGCAAGGGTTTTATCAAGCGGTTTGTAGAGCGTCGTCCCCAGCATGGCGAATCTCCAAGCTTCAAGCGCAAAAAATGAAATGGGCCAAGCCCCACGGAGAAATCACAAAAGTAGCACGGGAATAAGGCTTGAGAACCCGCTGCCGTGGGAATCGCGTTACCATAAATAGCCCGGCTCTTCTGTCCTGTCCTCACTGTGGCGATCACCAGCGCTGAGATGTTCTCATGACCATTCGCAATCTCGAATATTTATTCAAGCCTCGCTCCATCGCGGTGATCGGCCGCAGCAAGCAAGCCGGTAGCGCCGACGCCGCCGTGCAATTCAATCTGATCGACGCCGGCTTCAAGGGGCCGGTCATGCCGGTGAACCCCGACCGCCAGTCGGTTTCCGGCGTCCTGGCCTATAAGGATATCGCCAGCCTGCCGCTCGCGCCGGAGCTGGCCATTTTGACCACGCCGCTGGAGGAAGCGCCCGATCTGATCGGTGAATTGGGCGCGCGCGGAACCAGGGCCGTGTTATTGCTCACCCGGGAACCCCTGCAAGGCTATCGCGACTCCCAAACGGAAAACCCCAAGCAAGGCTTGTTGCGCAAATTTCCCGATGGCGGCGAATCCCTGAAACAACAGATCCTGGAAACCGCCAAGCCCTATTTGCTGCGGGTCATGGGGCCGGACCATCTCGGTTACGCGGTGCCCTCGGTCGGAGTCAACGCCAGCCTCAATCCCACCCGCCCGCTGGTGGGCGGATTGGCGCTGTTGTGTCAGTCGGCGGCGATCATGCGCAGCGTGATCGATTGGGCCACCAGCCGCAATATCGGGTTTTCGCACGTCATCTCGGTGGGGATGCGCTGGGACGTGGATTTGGGCGATCTGCTGGACTATCTGCTGCGCGATAACACCACCCGCGCCATTCTGATTTACATGGAGTTTACCCGCAACCGCCGCAAGTTCGTCTCCGCCGCCCGCGCCGCCGCCCGGGTCAAACCGGTGATCGTGCTCAAGCCCCGCGACTTTCGGGCCGGCGCGCTCGAGGATGCGGTCTATGACGCCGTGTTCCAGCGCGCCGGCATCCTGCGGGTCAACAACATCGAGCAACTGTTCGGCGCGGCGGAAACCCTGGCCACCGCCAAGCCGGTTTATAACAACCGTCTGGCGATCCTCAGCAACAGCTACAGCTTGGCGTTGTTGACCAGCGATACCCTGCTGCGTCACGGCGGCCGGCTGGGCGACATCAGCGAAGCCACCCGCGCCCGGTTGTCGGAAGATTGCCGGCCCGGCTACGCCATGGAAAATCCGGTCGATCTCGGCGACATGGCGGGTCCCGAGCAATACGGCAAGGCGCTGGATTTAGTGCTGCGGGAGCCGGGAATTGACGGGATTTTGGTGATCCACGCGCCCGCCTCGGACGACCGGTCGCTGGAAAACGCCAAGGTGGTCGTCGAGCGCGTCAAGAGCCGGCGCTTGGTGCTGACCTGTTGGGTGGGCGAATCGCTGGCCGAACCCGCGCGCAATCTGTTCAAGGACGCTCAACTACCCAGTTATGAAGCGCCCGGCGAAGCGGTGGAAGCCTTCTTGCGGCTCGCCCAGCACCGGCACAATCAAGAATTGTTGATGGAGACCCCGCCCTCGATTCCGGAGGGCTTCACCCCCGACATCGAAACCGCCCGCCGGATCATTCAAATCGCGCTGACCGCCGGCCGCCGCCGTTTGAACGCCTACGAAACCAGCCAGATCTTGAGCGCCTACGAGATTCCGGTCGCGCCGCTGCGCTTCGCCTCCACGCCGGAGGCGGCCACCGACGCGGTGCTGGAAATCGGCGGGCCGGTGGCCTTGAAAATTCTCTCGCCGGACATCGTCAACAAGTCCGATGTCGGCGGCGTGGCGTTCAACTTGAAAAACCCGCTCGAAGTGTTGGTGGCCGCCACCGAAATGTTGAAGCGGGTGCGGGATCTGGCCCCCGAAGCGGTGATCGACGGCTTTGCGGTCCAACCGATGCAGACCCGACACGGCGCTTACGAACTGATGATCGGCGTCCGCACCGGCCGCCGGTTCGGGCCGGTGATTTTCTTCGGCCACGGCGGCACCGAAGCTGCGGTGATCGACGATGTCGCCTACGCGCTGCCGCCGTTGAACATGCATCTGGCGCGCGATCTGATGTCCCGGACCCGGCTTTACCACCGCCTCGCCACCAATCGAGGCCGGCCGGTCAACATGGACGCCGTGGCGTTGACGCTGATTAAAGTCTCGCAGATGGTGATCGATTTGGCCGAGCTGGTCGAGATGGATATCAACCCGATCTGGACCGATGCGCGGGGGGTGCTGACCTTGGACGCCAATATTCTTATCGAAGCCACCGATTTATTGGCGACGCAACGGTTGGCGATTTCGCCTTATCCAAAGCACCTGGAGCGCGAATACGCGCTGCCCGACGGTCGGGCGTTTTTGATCCGGCCGATCCTGCCCGAGGACGAACCGGAACTGAAGGATTTGGTCAAGCGGATGCCCGCCGAGGATGTGCGGATGCGGTTTTTTCAACCGATCCGCGAATTGCCGCACGAGATGGCGGCGCGGTTGACTCAACTCGATTACGAGCGGGAAATGGCCTTCATCGTCACCGAGCCCCAAAGCTTGCCGGGCAAGGGCAAAATCTGGGGCGCGGTGCGCTGCAACGCCGATCCGAATTTGGAGAAAGCCGAGTACGCCATCATCGTGGATCGGGCCATGATCGGAATGGGGCTGGGACCGATGCTGATGCGCTATATTATCGACTATGCTAGGAAAATAGGGATTAAGGAGCTTTATGGCGAGGTGTTGCGCGAGAATGAGGCCATGCTGCGGCTCAACCGCGCGCTCAATTTTAAGTTTCAGACCTCGCCGGACGATCCGGGCGTGATTCACGTCATTTTGCCGTTGGGTTGAATGCGCCGAGTGATGGAGGGAACTCTGAGCATCTTATTGTTCTAAGGAAGCAATTTATTGGAGATCAACGGTTTTGGCATTGGAGGTTTGCAGCGGCGATGATGGGGCAGCCCGTTACCTTCAGACCCCGCGCGTTGGGGGCGACGTCAGCGGTCGTCCGATCCCGCGTTCGCGGCGCCAGAGTCTGTTATGGGCGGTGAGGCGCTGTTGCCGCTGACCGGCGTCATCCTGGCCGGCGGGCGAGCCGAGCGCATGGACGGCCGCGATAAAGGGTTGTTGCCGTTGGCGGGCGAGCCTCTGGTCGCGCACGTGATCCGCCGGTTGCGAGGGCAGGTGCAAGAGGTGGTCATCAGCGCCAACCGCCATCTGGAAAGCTACCGGCGGTTCGGTTGCCGCGTCGTTCAGGATAGCGACGGCGAGCGCTATCAGGGTCCGCTGGCCGGGATGCTGGCGGCGATGCGCGCGGCGGAAACGCCCCATGTGCTGACCGCCCCTTGCGATTCGCCGAGCCTGCCGGCGGATTACGCGCGGCGGATGGGTGAGGCGCTGGCGCGCGAGCGCGCTTCGGTAGCGGTTGCGTTCTTTGAGGGCGTCTGGCAGCCGGTGTTCGCGCTGTTGCCGGTTGGCTTGCAAGACGAGCTTGCCGGCGCCTTGGCGGCGGGCGAGCGCAACGTCGGTCGCTGGTTGCGGCGGCAAGGCGCGGTCGCCGCGTCGTTTTCCGATCGAGCGGCGCTATTCCAGAATGTGAATACGCCCGAAGAATTGTCTCGGCTGGACGCGATCTGGCCGAGGATGGGTCCAACCGTGCTGGAGAGGGGGTGAACAATGGCGGATTCCCATGACGCCCGCGCCATCGCCCGGCAACATACCGCGCAGCTTTTGAAAATGCTGCGGGGTTACGGTCCGATCGAGCCAGCTGCTTCGGCTCCGCAAACGGCTTCGGCTCCACAGGCGGCTTCGACTGCCGGGTCCGAGCGTGAATTGCACCCGCCGGTCGCCGGCGTAAACGAGGCCCGCCCGCTGTATCCCGCCCGGTCGGACGCGGCGCGCGAAACGCGCTTGGCGGAGGGCGCGCGCGCCGGTTCAGACGCGCGTCCGGCCATTTCGCAGCCGCGCGATGCCGGTCGGACCCCGCCGCCGGATGATCTTCCCGCGCCGCCCGAGGCGGCAACAGCGCCCGCCCCCCGCGAACCCTTCGTCGCCTCCATCGCAACAGTCGGCGAGAGCTTGTCCCGCCAGCGCGGGGCGCTCGGCGAGTTGATCGCCAAGGCGAAGCAACTCTCTCGTCAAAGGCAGATGTTTCAAGCTTATTTGCCGCCTCATCTGCAGGATCATGCGGAGTTGATCCGACTGGATGAAGAAAGCTGGGAGGTGCATGCCGACTCGGCCAGTTGGGCGACCCGGTTGCGTTACGCGCTGCATAACATTCGGGAACCGCTCGGCCAGCAACTCGGTATTCCGCTGCCCAAACCGCGCATCCGGGTGGTGCCCGCCGCCCCGCCGCCGCCGCCTCGCCCCCGGCTCAAGCTGACCAAGCGTAACGCCAAACTGCTGGAAGTGACGGCCCGCAATTTGGCGGACGAGCGGCTGAGCGCGGCGCTGCGACGGTTGGCGGCTCACGCCCACGCCCGCCCGTCGCCGGACGCGCTCGAAGCCGACCGCCGCTAACTCAAACCGCCCGCGCCCGCCGCCAAAGCTCGCCTCGCCGCGCGCCGCCGGATTCGAGGGCCGCGACTGACGGAGAGCGCCCGGATCGCGCGGTTCGCGCCGCTTTGGAGCCATGTTTTACAGCTACCGCAGCAACCACCTCGAAGTTCTGGCCGCTCGCTTGACCGAGATGATGCGCCAGCCGCTGCGTTCCTCGCTCGCCCAAGAAGTGGTGGTGGTGCAAAGCAACGGCATGGCCCGTTGGCTGGCCTTGCGCCTGGCCGACGCGCTGGGCGTCTGCGCGAACGTGTCCTGGCGCTTTCCGGCCACGTTTTTATGGGACATGAGCCGGGCGATCCTGACGCATTTGCCGCGCGCATCGAGTTTCGACAAAGCGGCGTTGGTCTGGCGGACCATGACGCTGTTGCGGGATCTGGAACCCGATCCGCGCTTTGAGCCGCTGCGCGCTTGGCTCGGCGAGGAACAGAGCGATTTTCGCCGCCACGAACTCGCCCAGCACATTGCCGATAGTTTCGATCAGTATCTGGTCTACCGGCCCGACTGGATCCGAAAATGGGAGGCCGGAGAAGGGGAACACTGGCAAGCCGAACTGTGGCGGCGGCTGGCATCAAGCCAGGACGATCATCGGGCGCGGGTCCAAGACCGGGTTCGCGCGGCCTTGGACAGCGGCGCTTTCGACCGCCGCGCCTTGCCGGAACGGGTCGCCATCGTCGGCGTGACCGCCCTGCCGCCCGCCTATCTCGACCTGCTGGCGGGCCTGGCGCGCTATCTGGACATTCATCTGTTCCTGCTCGATCCCTGCCAAGAGTATTGGGGCGATATTCAGGCCGAACGCGATCTGGCCCGCCTGGGCGAGGACATCGATCCGGACGAGGCGTATTTGACGGTCGGCAACCCGTTGTTGGCGTCGTTGGGCAAGCAAGGCCGGGATTTTCTCGATCTGTTGCAAGCGTATCCGCGCGCGGAGTGGGAGGGTTTCGTCGAGCCGGCCGGCGATGAGCTGTTGCAATGCCTGCAAGCCGATATCTTGCACCTGCGCGAGCGGGGCGGGGAGGACTACCCGCCGTTGCCGCTGCGCCCGGAGGATCGCTCGGTTCAAATCCATGTCTGTCATGGTCCGATGCGGGAAGTCGAGGTGCTGCACGATCAATTGCTGGCGCTGTTCGAGCGTTGGCCGACCCTTCGGCCTTCGGACGTGATCGTGATGGCCCCGGACATCGCCGTGTACGGCCCGCTGATCGAGGCGGTGTTCGACGGCGCGCCGCGCGAGCGGCGGATTCCGTTTAGCGTGACCGATCAAAGCGTTCAGATTGAGAATCCGCTGGTTGAAGTGTTTTTCAATTTGCTGGATATGGGCGGCGGCCGGTTCGACGCCGCTCAGGTCTTGAGCGTGCTGGAAACTGCGGCGGTCCGGCGGCGCTTCGGTTTGTCCGAGGGCGATCTGGAACGGGTCCGGGCTTGGGTGAAGGGCGCGGGCATCCGCTGGGGCATCGACGCTGAAATCAAGCGAACCTGGGATCTGCCGACCACCGCCGAACATACGTGGCGCGCGGGCCTGGACCGGCTGCTGCTCGGTTACGCCATGCCGGGCGGCGGGCAAGATTTATATGCCGATATCTTGCCCTACGATGAGGTGGAAGGGAGCGACGCGCTGGCGCTCGGTTCCTTGCAGCGCTTTACCGAAAGCTTGTTCGAGCTGGATGAACGGTTGCGGCAAGCCCGTTCCCTGGCGGACTGGGCGAGCGCGCTCGGGCGGGTGCTCGACGATTTTTTCGATCCCCGCGACCGTGAGGAAAACGAACTGCAGGTGGTTCGCGCCGCGTTGGACGCGCTAGAGAGCGATGCCGGATTGGCGGATTTCGGCGAGCCAGTCACGTTGGGGGTAGTGAAATCGGCGTTGCGGCTTCAGCTCAACGTCCTTGAAGGGCAGCCGGGCCGGTTTCTAGGTGGCGGCGTCACCTGCTGCGCGATGGTGCCGATGCGCAGCATTCCGTTCGCGGTGGTGTGTTTGATCGGCATGAACGACGATGCGTATCCGCGCCCGCGCCGGCCGACAGGTTTTGATTTAATGGCGACCCGCTTCCGGCGCGGCGACCGCTCGCGCCGCCAGGACGACCGCTATTTGTTTCTGGAAACCGTGCTTTCGGCCCGCCGCTGTCTGTATCTGAGCTACGTCGGACAAAACATCCGCGACAATTCCGTGCTGCCGCCGTCGGTGCTGCTCAGCGAGTTGCTGGATGCGGTGAATCGAGGCTTTTATCGATCCGAGGGCGGCCAAGCGAGCGAGCGTCTGATCACCCGCCATCCCCTGCAAGCCTTCAGCCGGCGTTATTTTGACGGGCGCTCGGGCTTGTTCAGTTTCGCGCGGGAATGGGTGGAGGCCAGCCGCCAGGCGGGGCGGGGCGAGCGGGAAGCCGCGCTGCTGATGGCGGGCGAACTGCCGGAACCGGAACCGGGTTTGCGGACCGTGACGCTGGAAACGCTGGCGAACTTTTTCAAAAATCCCGCGCGCTGGTTGTTGCGCGAGCGCTTGGGCATCCGGCCGGAGGAGCGCGAAGAAAGCTTGGCGACCCGAGAACCGTTCGTGCTCGACGGGCTGGAAAACTATCAGCTGGTCGGTCGGATGTTGGCGCTGCATCAAAACGGCAAACCGGCCTCCGAAATTCGGAAGGTGATGCGAGCGAGCGGAGCGTTGCCGCACGGCCAGGTCGGCGATTGCGTGTTTTCCTCGGCGCAAGAGCGGGTGGCGCGCTTCGCCGGACGGCTGGGCAGAACGGTGCCGCGCCGTGGGACGGAATGGCTGAATGTGGACTTGACGCTCGGCGAATTTCGGCTGGTGGACCGGTTGACCGGGCTGACGCCGGCGGGATGGGTGGGGTATCGATTGGCCTTTATGAAAGCCCACGATTATTTGCGGCTGTGGCTGCATCATCTGGCGTTGAATGCGGCGGCTCCAACCGGCATTCCCCTGCAAAGCCATTGGGTGGCCGAGGATCGGGAGGTGATGTTGTCGCCGCTGAAGGATGCGGAGGCGCAGCTTCGGTCGCTGCTGGAGCTTTATTGGCAGGGTTCGCGGCGGTTATTGGCTTTTTTTCCGAAAAGCGCCTTGGCCTATGTGGAGCGACTGCGCAAGGAGCAGGATGCGGACAAGGCGTTATGGGCGGCGCGCAAGGTTTGGGAAGGCGATGAGTTCGGAAAATCGCGGCCGGAGCGGGACGATGCCTTTTATCGCTTGGCGTTTCAGACTATCGATCCGTTGGATGCGGAGTTTGCGGGGTTGGCGATTGCGGTTTTCGAACCGCTGTTCGAGCAGTTTTCGCAAGAAAATTAAAGATAATGAAGCAGGAGCTAAGGCTTACCTGCTTCATTAATTAGAACTGGATCTCAAAAATTAAGGCATGACACTGTCGCAAGGAAATGTTCGAGATCTGTATATATCAATATCAACGGCCGAACCTCTAGGCACTAAAGAACCCGCACTGGGATACTGGCTAGCGACAGTATCAACAGGGGCCGGACCAGGGCTTATGTTGTTATCTCTGCAACCTATTTGTCCAATGGTCAGGTTCGTATTTTGCAATACGGAAATGGCGGTACTTTGCGTCATGCCGGTTAATTCAGGCACGGCGACTGTTTGAGTGCCAGATGATACGACTAAATCTACAGTGGTAGCGCGCGGGACTAATGTGCCGGGTGCTGGACTTTGTCTGATGACAGAGCCGGCGGTGATTGTGGAACTAGCCTCTTGGGTGACGTTGCCTGCGGCGAGGCCGGCGCTTTGCAAGGCGCTGGTCGCCGCGCTCTGGGGTTGCCC
>ERZ761602.4753-NODE-4753-length-16892-cov-4.270773_pt1 | contig 16892 bp, 15 predicted proteins | sample MGYA00512165_ERZ761602 | MGnify/ENA primary metagenome ERZ761602 (study PRJEB28899, sample SAMN02445085) | bioreactor sludge metagenome | biome: EBPR sludge; isolation source: Thorneside wastewater treatment plant | place: Australia: Brisbane, Thorneside...
CCAGGAAATGGTAAAGTTGTTTTTGAACAACAGGATGTGGAGTTTCCTGATTTTTGGTCTCAGAACGCCATCAACATCGTGGCGCAAAAGTATTTTTATGGCACCCCTGGCACCCCACAGCGCGAAAAAGGTCTGAAGGACCTGATCGACCGCGTTGTCGACACGATCACCCGTCACGGTTACGACAACGGCTACTTTGCCGACGAGGCCGAGGCAGACACGTTCAACGCTGAGCTCAAATACATTCTCGCGACACAGCGAGCAGCGTTCAACAGTCCAGTCTGGTTCAACATCGGTACACCTGACCGCTCGCAGCAGGCGAGTGCCTGCTTCATCCTAAAGGTGGAAGACAGCCTGCCAAGCATCCTCAACTGGTACCGCGAGGAAGGCATGATCTTTAAGGGTGGTAGTGGTGCTGGACTGAACGTTTCCGCGATTCGCAGCAGCCAAGAAAAACTCGGTGGTTCCGGCGGTGCAGCCAGCGGTCCAGTCAGCTTTATGCGTGGTGCTGACGCCAGCGCAGGAACGATCAGCTCTGGTGGTAAGACCCGTCGTGCAGCAAAGATGGTCATCCTGAACATTGACCACCCAGACGTCGAAGAGTTCATCTGGTGTAAGGCACGCGAAGAGCGCAAAGCCTTTGTCCTGGCCGAAAACGGCTTTGACATGGGTCTTAACGGCCGCGATATGGTCTCCATCCAGTACCAGAACGCTAACAACTCGGTTCGTGTTACTGACGATTTCATGCGAGCCGTTGAAGACGACAAAGACTGGGACCTCGTCGGTGTAAAAGACAAGAAAGTTTATAAGACGGTCAAGGCGCGTGATCTCTTCCGCCAAGTTGCCGAAGCAGCTCACGAGTCAGCCGACCCAGGTATGCAGTTTGACACGACCATCAACGACTGGCACACGACGCCAAAAGCTGGTCGTATCAACGGCTCAAACCCTTGTAGCGAATACATGCACCTCGACAACTCGGCGTGTAACCTCGCGAGCCTCAACCTGCTGAAGTTCCTGAACAGTGACGGTAGCTACGACATCGAAGCCTACCGACACACCGTTGAGACTGTCTTCTTGGCGCAGGAAATCTTGGTTGGCTACTCTGAGTACCCAACGGAAGGTATCGACAAGAACGCCCGCGCCTACCGTGAGCTGGGTATCGGCTACGCGAACCTCGGCGCAACCCTGATGGCAAAAGGTCTTCCATATGACAGCGAAGAAGGCCGTGCCTTCGCCGCATCACTGACCGCTATCATGACCGGTCACAGCTATGCGACGAGTGGTCGCATCGCCAAGCGCGTCGGTCCATTTGCTGGCTACAAAAAAGACGCTGAAGGTATGAACCGCGTGCTACGCAAGCACCGTGATGCCGTCAACGACATCAACCCTAGCCTCGTTTCAGAAGAACTACTCTCAGCTGCCGCAGAAGCCTGGGATGAAGCCGTCGAGCTCGGTGAAAAGTTCGGTATGCGCAACTCACAGGCGAGCGTGCTGGCACCAACTGGCACCATCGGCTTCATGATGGACTGTGACACGACTGGTGTCGAGCCTGACTTTAGCCTGACCAAGTTCAAGACGTTGGTTGGTGGCGGTAGCATGGTTATCGTTAACCAGACGATCCCACGTGCACTCAAGACACTCGGTTACAGCAAGGCTGACGCCGAAGTTATCGTCGACTACATTCACGAGCACGGCACCGTCGTCGGCGCACCAGTGCTCAAGGAAAGCGATTACGATGTCTTTGCCTGTGCGGTCGGTGATAATGCTATTCACTACATGGGTCACGTCACGATGATGGGTGCAGTACAGCCATTCATCTCCGGTGCTATTTCAAAGACCGTCAACATGCCGAAGGAAGTCAGTATCGAGGATGTCGAGCAGCTCCACATGGACAGCTGGAAACTCGGCCTCAAAGCGGTTGCCATCTACCGTGACGGTTCAAAGGTCGGTCAGCCGCTGAGCGACAAAAAGGATCAGAAAAAAGAAGAACCAAAGGTCATCGAAAAGGTTATTCACAGCAACGTCCGTCGTGAGATGCCACGTGTTCGCACCTCAAAGACAATCGAGTTCAAGATTTCTGATCTCAAGGGCTACGTGACAGTCGGTGAGTTCGAGGATGGACAGCCTGGTGAGATCTTTATCACCGTGGCAAAGATGGGCTCGACGCTTGCCGGCCTGATGGACGCCTTTGGTCGCTCGGTCAGCTACGGTCTGCAGTATGGCGTGCCGCTCAAGGCCTACGTCAAGGGTATGAGCAGTACGAACTTCGCACCGTTCGGTTCGACTGATGACCCAGAGATAAAGACTGCGACAAGCATCGTCGACTACATGTTCCGCCGTCTGGCGCTCGAGTATCTCAACATCGACGACCGTCTGGAGCTTGGTCTTGCAACTCTCGAGGATCTCGAAGCCGAACTCGCATCTCAGCAGGCGAGTTTGCTCGACGGAGTCACCGAAGCACCAGCGGATGTCTCAGTCCCGGCTGCAGTTGTCGCTGACGTCGTGCCAAGCGACCTGCCTAGTGATGAGCCAAAGGAAGCAACGCTTCGCACGGCTCGTGCAGAGCTGAAGGTAGCAGATGGCTCCAGCCCACTCTGCAGCAACTGTGGCAACGTGACGCAACGTGCAGGTAGTTGCTACGTATGTACGAGCTGTGGTTCAACCACGGGATGTTCATAAGTACTGGTGGACCCAGACACAAAACCGCCCCAATCTTCGGGGCGGTTTTGATGCTACAATAAATCCATATGCGGACCTTTGTTATCTACCAGCAGCAGAGTGACCATGCGCGCGATGTCGATACGTTCATGCATGATTTTAATCGTCAGACCGGCAAGGTGTTGGAAACGGTTGATCCGAACACGCCCGAAGGGGCACATTTGCGCGAGACATACGACCTCGTCGAGCTACCGAGCGTCGTGACGCTGGACGATAGCGGTATCGTCCAGAATGTCTGGCGAGGTTTGCCGTTACCAACCATATCCGAGGTCTCTTACTATGCTGACTAAGCTGCGAAACTACTTTACACACGAGGATAAAAAGCTTCGTGATAATCGATGGATATTCACAAGTATGCTCGTGGGAGCACTACTGAGCTTGCTTGCGGCGTTTGTGCTGTCGGTCGAGGCGTTCGAACTCGCCAAGAACCCAGACGCGGTGCTCAGCTGTAGCGTCAATCTCATCCTGAACTGTGCGACAGTTGCTGCGCATCCAACCTCGTCACTATTTGGATTCCCGAACCCATTCCTCGGTCTCATGACCGAACCGATCGTTATCACGGTTGCGATCGCTGGACTGGCGGGCGTGAAGTTTCCGCGGCTCTTTATGTTCACGGCACAAATTTTCTATACGCTTGGCCTCATCTTTGCATTGACGCTCCTCTACATCAGCATGTTCATTATCGGTGCGCTCTGTCCATGGTGCTTGCTCGTGACACTCACGACTATTCTGGTATGGTTTGCGATAACGCGCTATAACATCCGTGAAGACAACCTATATTTGCCGAAGAAACTTAGCAAGCAGGCGCATGGCTGGCTCGACAAAGACTACGACAAGTTTGTGATGGCTATCGTTATCTTTCTCATTGTCGCCGGAATTTTCCTGAAGTACGGCAATGGTCTGTTCGCATAACTAGTATAGGAGGTGACGCATGGATTTTCTGCTCTCGCTATTGGTCGCTGGAGTCGTCATGGGCGTGATCGACGCTCTGTGGCTCGGTGTTATCGCAAACAAGCTGTATAAAGATGAGCTGGGCGAGTTGCTACGTAAAAAGCCCGACATGGTCGCGGCAGCATTGTTCTATATCGTGTATGTCGTTGGTATCGTGCTATTCGCCGTTCAACCAGCGAACAGTTGGCAGGACTCACTCTGGCTCGGAGCGCTTCTTGGGTTCGTCGCATACGCCACCTATGACCTGACGAACAGGGCGACGGTAAAGGGATTTCCGTGGAAAATCGTCGTGATTGACCTCGTGTGGGGTACTTTGCTGACGGCCACCGTCGCCACCGTAACCTATACGGCTGTTAGCGCATGGCTATAGCAGCTATCGTCGTCTTTTTCATCCTCTGGGCGTTTAGTGCGGTCGCAACGCTGGTTCGCGGGGGTATATTCTCGTGGGTGTTCACGGACTTTATCCTATGCGGCGTGGTCGCGGCCGCGTTCTACGGCCGGCGACACAAGCGCCTGCGCGTCGTCTCGGTCGACATGGGCGGCACCTCGTTCGACATCGGCCTGGTCGAGGGCGGCGTGTCGCGCGTCACGACCGAGGGCGATTTCCAGGGATTGCCGGTCAAGATCCCGATCATCGACCTGCACATCATCGGCGCCGGCGGCGGCTCGATCGCGTGGATCGACCGCGGCGGCGCGCTCAATGTCGGGCCGCACTCGGCCGGCGCCGAGCCGGGCCCGGCCTCCTACGGCCGCGGCGGCGTCGAGGCCACGGTCACCGACGCCAACGTCGTGCTGGGCCGGCTCAATCCCGACAATTTCAACGCCGGCCAGATGACGCTCGATCGCGCCGCGGCACGCGCCGCCGTCGCCGCGATCGCGGACAAGCTCGGCACGTCCGTGGAGGAAGCGGCGCTCGGCATCGTCCGCGTGGTCAACGCCAACATGGTCAAGGGCATCGCGACGGTCACGATCCAGCGCGGGATCGACGTGCGCGATTTCTCGCTGCTCTCGTTCGGCGGCGCGGCCGGCACCCACGCGGTGGACATGGCGCGCGATCTCGGCATGGCCGAAGTCGTCATCCCGCCGCTGCCGGGAACGTTCTCGGCCATCGGTCTGCTGATCACCGAGATGCGGCACGACTACGTCTCCGCGGTCGGCGGCGTCGTCGCCGAGAAGGCCGATCTCGCGGCGCTCGAGCGGCGCTTCCAGGAGATGGAGCGCGCGGGCCGCGAAGAGCTCGCGGCTCAGGGCTACCGGCCGGAGCGCATGCGCCTGACGCGGATGGCCGACCTCAAGGTGTTCGGCCAGACCTACGAGCTTCTGCTGGCGCTGCCCGTCCAGGGTCGGGCGCTGGATCGCGCCGGGCTGAAGGCCCTGCTCGCCGAATTCAGCCGGCAATACCGCTCGCGCTACGCGTTCTTCTACGACGGAGAGCCGATCGAGATCGTGAATCTGCGGGTGAGCGCGGAAGGCCTCAACGCACCGGTGGCGCTGCCGCGCACGGCCAAGGCCAGCCCGGACCCCGCCGCGGCCCGGGTCGGCCGCCGGCCGGTCTATTTCGAGGAGCGCGGGTGGGTGCCGTCGGCCGTCTATCGGCGCGAGGCGCTGCGCCACGGCATGCGCGTCAAGGGCCCGGCAGTGATCGAAGAGGCGACCTCGGCCACGCTGGTTCCGCCGGGCTTCGCGGCGGAGGTCAGCGGCGACCTCGGACTTTTCATCCCGCTGCGGAAGGCAGGGAGGGCACGCCGGTGACCGATATCGTCACGATGCAGGTGATCCGCTACGCGCTCGAGCAGGTGGCGGACGAAATGGGCTACACGCTGGTGCGCACCGGGCGCTCCACGATCATCACCGAGATCAAGGACATCTCCTGCGTCGTCACCGACGCGAAAGGCCAGACCGTCGCGCAGGCGCATCACACGCCGAGCCTCCTCGCCGGCTTCGAGATCACGATGCGCGAGCTGGTGAAGGAATACCGGCCGAAAGACCTCGCGCCCGGCGACGTGATCCTGATGAACGACCCCTATCGGGGCGGCCAGCACATCATGGATCTCTATGCGATCGCGCCCGCCTTCTACAAAGGCGAGCTGATCGGATTCGTTGGCAACATCACGCACCATTCGGACCTCGGCGGCGTCGCCGCCGGCGGGGTCGCGGGCGGCATCCGCGAGATTTACCTCGAAGGCCTGCGCCTGCCGTTCGTCAAGGTGATGAAGCGCGGCGTCGAGGACAAGGAGATCATCGGCATCATCGCCAACCAGATCCGCCTGCCCGAGCGGACCTTGGGCGACATCCGCGCGCAGATCAGCTCGCTGATGGTCGGAACCAAGCGGCTGGCGGCCCTCTTCGCCCGCTATGGCAAGAGCACGATGCAGCGCGCCTGCCGCGACCTGCTCGACTATTCGGAGCGCCGCATGCGCCAGGGATTGCTGGCGCTGCCCGACGCCACGGTCGAGGGCGAGGATTTCATCGACGACGATGGCATCGGCGACCAGCCCATCCGGATCAAGGTGAAGATCGCGATCAAGGGCGATCGCGCCGTCGTCGATCTCACCGGATGCGATCCTCAGGCCGAGGGCAACACCAACTCGACGATCGCGAACACCCATGCCGCCGTCTACTACGTGATGATGGCGGTGGTCGATCCGCACGCGCCGGCCAATTCCGGCTGCTACCGCCCGATCGAGATTCTCACCAAGCCGGGCACGATCGCGCATCCGTTGCCGCCCGGCGCCGTGGCCGCGCGCACCAACGCCTCGCAGAAGATCGCCGAGGCGATGTTCGCGTCGCTCTCCAAGATCGTGCCGGACCGCGTCACCGCCGGCTCGCACGGCCAGATCACGACCTGCGGCTTCGGGGGCAAGGATCCGGCCAGCGGCCGGCCGTTCATCTTCACCGACATCCAGGGCGGCGGCAACGGCGCGCGGCCGAAGCAGGACGGCGCTGACGGGCAGGACAGCCATCTGCCGCGCTTCATGAATACGCCGGCCGAGGCGGCCGAGCTGCGCTTCCCCGTGCGCATCGAGCGCTACGAGTTCATCCCGGATTCCGGCGGGGCCGGCACCACGCGCGGCAGCCTCGCGATTCGCCGCGACGTCCGCATCCTCGCCGACCGCGTCAGCTTCGCGCGCTATTCCGACCGCCACAAATTCGCGCCGCAGGGCCTGTTCGGCGGGCTCGCCGGCCGGAAGGGCGCGCTGATCCTCAATCCCGCGGGCCCCGGCGAGCGCCGGCTCAAGTCGAAAGGGCTCGACACGCTCGCCGCGGGCGATCTGCTGCGGATGGAATTGCCGGGCGCCGGCGGATACGGCGATCCGCGCCGGCGCGAGCTCGACGCGATCGACCGCGACCTCAAGGACGGCAAGGTTTCGCCCGACGGCGCCGAGCGCGACTACGGCGTCGTGGTCGATCGCGGCCGGCTGGCCGTGGACCGGGCCGCCACCGACCGGATGCGCGCGAGCGCGCCGCGCGACCCGCGCTGACGGCGCGGCCGATGCCGCGGCCGGGCGACGTTAGCCCGGGCGCTTGGGCGGCGGCAGGATCAGGCAGGTGGCCGAGCCGCGCGCGTAGAGCGTGCGGTCGGCGCCCCTGAGCTCCGCGTCGGCCACGGCGATGCGGTTGCCGGCGCGCACGACGCGGCCCTCGCAGCGCAGCGTGCCGGCCGCCTCGGTGATCGGCTTGATCATGTCGACCGCGAGATTGACCGTCGTGTAGCCGGTGCCGGCGGGCAGTTTCGTGTGCACCGCGCAGCTCGCGGCGCTGTCGATCAGCGTGGCGGGAAGCCCGCCATGCACCGAGCCGGTCGCGTTGTACGCGAATTCCTTGGGCTCGCATTCGAACGCCGCGAAGCCGTCGCCGACCGCGGCCAGGCGGAACGCGAGCGTGTCCATGATCGGGCCGGCGGCGATCTCGCCCTTCATCATGGCGGTCATGTAGTCGAGGCCGCTCATGCGCTGCGCGGCGGCGGCGCCGGGCCGGGGATCGCGCCAGCCATAGCGGCGCGTGCGGGTGTCGTCGGCGGAGTGGGGCATGGCCCCGTGTGTAGGGCGGAACGCCGCCGCGCGGAAGCGTCAATCGCGAGGACGAGCCCTGCGCGCCCTACGCGCCGCGGAAATGGTTGCGGACGGCAAGCGCGAGCAGCAGCGCCAGCACGAGGTTCAGCGCGGCCTGCCCGGCCTGCACGAAATAGACGGCCGGAGGCAGGCCCTCGGCGCCGTAGAGCGCCAGCACCGCCTTTTCGTAGGTGGCGCGCGTGACCGACCCCGGCACGGTGCCCGACCACCAGAATTCGAACAGCGCGCGCTGCTGCTCGGCGGAGAAGGTGGCCGACGAGGTCGTGGCGGAGCCGGGCGGCGGCGAGACGAATTGCGACTTTATCCAGCCCCAGGTGCCGCGGGCGGCGCGGCCCACGGCGGTCGACGAGGGCTTGGCGAGCCCGCGATAGGCGTACCAGGCGGCGGCGTTGACGAGGACGAGCCACAGCGCCGGCCGCAGCACGCTGCGGCCGCAATCCGAGAACGCGCCGTAGAGGAACAGCAGCGCCGTGCCGGAGAACGCGCGCGCGTAGAGGCCGAGCTTGCGCAGCGGCTCGGCCCACGTCGCCGCGTGGGCGTTCTGCCACGCGATGCCGCGCTCGGCGCGCCGCTCCAGCACGCGCAGGTCGCGCGCGGCCGCGTCGTTGCCGGCTTCGCGCGCGATGCCGCGCAGCCCGCGGATCGCGGCGAGCGTGGCCGTGCGCGCGGTCCATCCCGGAACCAGGCCCTCGCGCAGGCGGAAGCGCGTGCCCTGGAAGTCGATGCGGCCGCGCCCTTCGACGCCGGAGAAGTCGGGCGGCCGCGCGAACACGGCATAGGCGAAGTCCGCGCGCTCGCCGAACCGGCGCCGCGCGAAACTCGCCGCGCCGCCGAAGCGCGCGTGGCGGAACACGGCGTGCGGGAGGCCGGGCCCGCCGGCATCCGTTTCGAACGCGGCGTCGCCGGCGAAGTGCGCGCGCTCGCATTGCAGCAGGGCCGCGAACTGCGCGCCGGCGAAATTCGCGCCGGGCCCGAACTGCGCCCCGATGAAATTCGCCTCGTCGCGGAAGGCCGCGCCGGCGAAGTTCGCGCCGCGGCCGAAGACGGCGCGCTGGAACACGGCGGCGCCCTCGAATGCCGCGCCGGCGAAATTGGCGGCCGGCCCGAAGCGCGCGCCGTAGAACCACGCGCCGCCGTCGAGAAAGCGCGCGATCTCCGCCGAATAGGGGTTCACGTCCTGCGCGGCCACGGCTTGGTGATCGGCCCCGCCGAACGTGCAGCCAGAGAAATCCGCATTGGGGCCGAGGTCGAACCCGGCGAACGAAATCTTGTTCAGCCCCGTCGCGCGGAAATCGCCGCGCGAAAAATCGGCGGGCAGGTCGGGATTGCGCCGGCGCCAGGCGTTCCAGGCATCGCGTCCCTGCCGCGCCAGCTCGATGTGCTCGGGGTTGGCCATGCGCGAACATTAGCATGGACGGCTACCCGCCGACACGACCGGGCGCGAAGGGTCTTCGCCGCCGCGGCCCGCGCGGGCGCGGCCACAGGCGCGCTCAGGCGAACTGCACGACGACGCGGCGGTTCTGCTTGCCCTTGTTCTCGATCTTGGCGACCGCCACCGGGCCGATCTCGCCGGTGCGCCTCACATGCGTGCCGCCGCAGGGCTGCAGATCGACGCCGGGGATCTCGAGCAGCCGCACCTTGCCGTGCCCGCTCGGCGGCTTCACCGACATCGTGCGCACGAGGTCGGGCTTGGCGGCGAGTTCCTCGTCGGTGATCCAGGCCGGCGTCACAGGATGATCTTCGCGCACGAGGCGGTTGAGTTCGGCCTCGATGTGCGCCTTGTCGAGCGCGGCGGCGTCGACGGCGAAGTCGAGGCGGCCCTTGTCGGCCGCGATCTGCCCGCCGGTCACCTGGCCGGGCACCACGGCACAGAGCAGATGCAAGCAGGTGTGCATGCGCATGTGGCGGTGGCGGCGGTCCCAGTCGATCTCGGCCAGCACCGTGTCGCCCGGCGCGAGCGCCGGCGCGCCGGCCTGAGGCACGTGCAGGATCGCGCCCGTCGCTTTGTCGCGCTTGGTGTCGGCGATGCCGACGCTGACCGACGCGGCGGCGGCGCCGGCGCGGACGAGACGCCCGCTGTCGCCGGGCTGGCCGCCGCTCTCGTAGTAGAAAACGGTGCGGTCGAGGACGACGCCGTCGGGGCGCACCTCGCGCACGGTGGCTTCGCAGGAGCGGAGATAGCCGTCGTGGCGGAACAGTTCTTCGGTCATGGGGTTCGCGAATTCCATCGGGAGTGAGCGGCAGGCGGCGACATGCGGAATCAATAGACCAAGCAGGACGGCGAGGGCACGGGGAAAATGCGGCCTGCGCCGTCAGCCGCGATGCGCGACGATCGTGCCGACGAGCACCACGGCGGCGCAGGCCGCGAGCGGCAGAGTCATCGCCTCGCCGAGGATGACGACGGCGAGCACGAGGCTCGCCACCGGCTGCAGGAACTGCAGCGTGCCGATGCGTGCGATGCCGCCGCGCGCGAGCGCCCAGTACCAGAGCAGATAGCCGAGCGACGAGACCGCGAAGGCGAGATAGACGACGCCGGTCCACGCGGCGAGCGTGCCTGCGCTCCAGTCGACGCTACCGGCGCGCCAGGCGAACAGCGGGATCAGCGCGACGCCGCCGATCACGAGGCCCCACAGCGTGACGCCCAACGCCGGAAACCGCCGCGCCGCGCGGCCGCCGCCGACATAGCCGATCGAGGCGAGAAAGCCGGCCACGAGGATCAGCAGGTCGCCGATCCAGCTCTCTTCGGTGCTATCGGCGATGCCGATGCGGAAATGAATCAGCGCGAACGTGCCCGCGGCGGCGAGCGCGGCGCCCGCGGCCCAGCGCCGGCTGGGCAGGCTCTTCTCGACGAGATGCGCGGCGAGCGCGGTGAACACCGGCTGCATCGCGAGGATGAGGCCGGCATGCGACGCCGTCGTGTAGCCGATGCCGACGCTGAACAGTACCGGGAACAGCGCGAACGCGCAGAGGCCGGCGAAGGCGAGCAGCGGCCGCGTCCGGTCGCGCGCGGGCACCGGCAGGCGCAGCGCGAGCAGAAGCAGCGGCGCCGCCAGCGCCGCCAGCAGCGTGCGCAGCATGCCCACCGTCGCGGGATCGATCGTGTCGACGGCGATGCGCGTGGCGATCGGGGTGCCGCCCCAGATCAGCACCGCCGCGCCGGCCGCGAGCACGGCGCCGGAGCCCGCGCGGCTCGCGGCGTGGCTCACAACTCGATCCATCCGTCGAGATACGGCGCGCAGCTGCCGGCAATCGTCACGCGGTCGCCGCGGTGCCGGCACCACAGCTCGCCGCCGCGCTTCGAAATCTGCCGCGCGAACAGGTCGGCCTTGCCGAGCGCCTTCGCCCAATAGGGGATCAGCGTGGTGTGCGCCGAACCGGTGACCGGGTCCTCGGGAATGTTGTGCTTCGGAACGAAGAAGCGCGAGACGAAATCGCAATCCTTGCCCGGCGCGGTCGCGATGAGCCCGAAGCAGTCGAGCGCCGCCACCTTCGCCATGTCGGGCCTGAGCGCGCGCACTTCGTCCGCGCTCGAATAGACGGCAAGGCCGTCGCGCGCGGCCAGCACCTCCACCGGCCTGGCGCCGAGCGCCGCGGCCACGTCGCCGATGGCCTTCGGCAGGGGCGGACGGGCGGGGAAATCCATCGCCAGCCGCTCGCCGTCGCGCGAAACGACCAGCGTGTCGCCGATCTTCGTGTGGAACACGAACGTGTCGCGTGCGATGCCGAGCGTGTTGATCATCACCCACGCGGTCGCGAGGGTGGGGTGGCCGGCGAGATCGATCTCGGCCACCGGCGTGAACCAGCGCAGCTCGTACTCCCCGCCCTTCGGCACGAAGTAGGCGGTCTCGGAGAGATTGTTCTCGGCCGCAATCGCCTGCAGCAGATCGTCGGGCAGCCAGCGCTCGAGCGGGCACACCGCGGCCGGGTTGCCGCCGAAGGTCTTGTCGGTGAAGGCGTCGACCTGGACGAGCCGGATGCGCATGGCGGGCCTCAGGTTTCGCGCGGATACATGAAGCAGGCGTCGTGCCGCGTCATGCCGATGCGCGGGTAGTAGTCGGCGGCGGCCGGCGCGGCGAGCAGGATCAGCGCGGTGTCGCGGCCCGCCGCGTCCCAGGTGCGCTCGATGAGGCGTTTGCCGATGCCGCGGCGCTGATAGGCGCGGTCGACGGCGAGATCGGAGAGGTAGCAGCAATAGGCGAAATCCGCGATCGCACGCGAGACGCCGACGAGGCGGTCGCCATCGCGGGCGGTGACGACGATGTCGGCCTTGCGCAGCATGGTTTCGATGCGCGCGCGTTCGGCGACGGGGCGGCGCGCGGCCAGGCCCGAGGACTCGAGCACGGCGATGAACGCTTCGGCCGAAAGCGCCGGCTCGAGCGCGTAGCGGATATTGTCGATAATCGCGGGGGCGATTGTCATGGTATATTATGGCAGCCAGAACGGCTTCCGGGCTTCGTTGTAGGCATCGGCGCCCGTGACGCCGATATCCTTCAGCATGCGCTCGTTGAGCTCGCCGAGAACCTGGCGCTGCTCGCTGCGCTCTTGCCAAATAACAATGATATTCAGCAGTTTGGTGCAAACTCGGCGAATCCTCGCGACGGCCCGGAACGGCTTGGCAGCGGCGCTGCCGGCGGCGTGGAGCATTGTGCTGATTGTATGGGCCATGGGGTGATCTCCTTGTGTCTTGCATCGCCCCCGCGATCATTGTTCTAATAGTGTTGACATGTGAATGGTGTCAATATAAACATTGTGCTATGACACATTGGCTTCCCACGCTCGAACGGCGCAAGCGCGAAATCTATCTCGAGCTGGCCGAGAAAATGGCCGCCGCGATCCGCGGCGGCGAGCTGAAGCCGGGCGAACAGCTGCCGACCCAGCGGGACATGGCGGAGAGGCTCGGCATCACGGTCGGCACGGTGGGCCGCGCCTACATGCTCGTCGAGCAGCAGGGGCTCATCTCCGGCGAAGTCGGACGCGGCAGTTTCGTGCGCGGCCCGGCCGCCGCGATCCGCAGCCCGAAGCTCGACGCGGCGGCCGAAAGCGTCATCGACCTCAGCGTCAACGCCTCGCTCACGGCATTCCACGGCGAAGCGCTGTCGAAGACGCTTGCCGAGCTTTCGCGCGCCGACGGACTCGAGCAGTTGCTGCGCTACATGACTCCGCCCTGGCAGGCGGCGTATCGCGCCGCGGCGGCGGAGTGGCTCGCGCAGCTCGGCCTGCCGATCGATCCCGAGCGCGTCGTTCTCACCAACGGCGCTCAGCAGGGGATCGCGGCGGCGTTCGCGGCGCTGCTCGGCCCGGGCGAGGCGGCGCTCAGCGAGACGCTCACCTACACCGGCATCATCGACGACGCGAACCGCTCGGGCCATGCGCTCAAGGGCGTCGCCACCGACCGCGAGGGGATGCGGCCGGACGCGCTCGACCGCGCCGCGGTCGAGACCGGCGCGCGCGTCGTGTTCGTGCAGCCGACGATCCACAATCCGGTCTGCACGACGATGAGCGAGCAGCGCCGGCGCGACATCGCCGCGGTCGCGCGGCGTCGCAATCTTCTCGTCGTCGAGGACGACGTCTACGGCCTGCTGCCCGACCGGCGGCCGCCGCCGATCGCGTCGCTGGCGCCGGAGCGCACCGTCTACATCACGAGCGCGTCGAAGGCGATGGCGCCCGGCCTGCGCGTCGGCTGGCTGTTCGCGCCCGAAGCGCTGGTCCGCAAGCTCGACGAGGCGCGCTATTCGATGACCGGCTCGCTGCCGTCGCTGCCGCACGAGATCGCGCGGCGCTGGATCGCCGACGGCACCGCGGCCGAGATCATGCGGCGCCTGCGCCGCGAGGTGGGCGCGCGCCAGGCGATGGCGAAGCGGCGCCTCGCCGGGTTCCCGCTCGATTCCGATCCGGCCGCGTTCCACGTCTTCCTGCATCTGGCCGATCCGTGGCGGCGCGAGGATTTCGTCCAGGCCGCGCTGGCGCAGGGCGTGCGCATCTCCTCGGCGAGCGCGTTCGTGATCGGCCGCGAGGTGGCGCCGCACGCGGTGCGCATCTCGCTCGCCGCCGCGCGCGACCAGGAGACGCTCGACCGCGCGCTCGCGGTCGTCGCCGATCTCGCGCAGAGCCGCCCCGGCGTACGCCGCGCAGTCTAGGCCTCGCGCAATCCGTCTTCGATCAGCGTCGGGTCCACCGTCACCGCGTGGTCGAGCGGCCCGTGGCCCTTGCCGTAGCCGGGCGCGCGGCGGATCGCGGCCTGCACGTAGGCGCGTGCGCGAGCCACGGCGTCGGCCAGCGGCAGGCCTTGCGCGATCCCGGCGGCGATCGCCGAGGCCAGCGTGCAGCCGGTGCCGTGCGTGTGTCGGGTTTCGACGCGCGCGCTTTCGAACACGCGCGCCTCGCCGGGCAGGATCAGGACGTCCTGCACGCGCGGGCCGGGCAGGTGGCCGCCCTTCATCAGCACCGCTTTCGGGCCGAGCGCCAGCAGCGCCTCGCCGGCCGCGCGCATGTCGGCGGCGGAGGCGATGCGGCGTCCGCTCAAGGCCTCGGCCTCGGGCAGGTTCGGCGTGATCAGCGTCGCGCGCGGCAGCAGCAGGCGCCGCACGGCGTCGATCGCCGAAGGCTCGAGCAGCGGCGCGCCGCCCTTCGCGATCATCACCGGATCGGCGACGAGCGGAACGCCCACCGCGAACTCGCCCAGCGCCGCGACGACGGTCTCGATGACGGCCGTGGTCGCCAGCATCCCGGTCTTGATGCAGTCGGCGCCGATGTCCGCGAGGCAGAGCTCGATCTGCTGGCGGATGAACGCGGTCGGCACCGCGTGGATGCCGAACACGCCCTCGGTGTTCTGCGCGGTGAGGGCGGTAACCGCCGTCATCGCGAAGGCGCCCATCGCCGTCACGCTCTTGATGTCGGCCTGGATGCCGGCGCCGCCGCCCGAATCCGATCCGGCGATGACGAGGACGCGGCCGCGCACTACTGCGCCGCGCGCTGGATGACGGCGCAGAGCTCGTCGACGACGGATTTCACCATCGCCGCGTCGTCGCCCTCGGCCATGACGCGGATGACCGGCTCGGTGCCGGACTTGCGGATCAGCAGGCGGCCGGAGGCGGCGTCGAGCTTCCGCTCGGCCGCGGCGATGGCGCCCTTGACGCCGTCGTGCTCGAGCGGCTTAGCGGCGTTCGACTTGTCGTAGCGCACGCTCTTCAAGAGCTGCGGCACCGGCTGGAACAGGCGGGTCGCCTCGCTGGCGCGTGCCTTGCCCTGCACGAGCACGGCGAGCACCTGCAGCGCGGCGATGAGGCCGTCGCCGGTGCGCGCATAGTCGCTGATGATGATGTGGCCCGACTGCTCGCCGCCGACGTTGAAGCCCTTGGCGCGCATGTGCTCGAGCACGTAGCGGTCGCCCACCGCGGTGCGCGCCATGCGCAGGCCGCGCGACGTCAGGAACCGCTCGAGGCCGAGATTCGACATCACGGTGGTGACGATGCCGTTGCCGCGCAGGCGCTTCTGGTTCTGCCAGGACGAGGCGATCAGCGCCATGATCTGGTCGCCGTCGATGACCTCGCCCTTCTCGTCGACCATGACGATGCGGTCGGCGTCGCCGTCGAGCGCGATGCCGAGGTCGCAGCCATGCGCCACCGTCTGCTCGCGCAGCATGTCGGTGGCGGTGGCGCCGCAGTTCTTGTTGATGTTGAGCCCGTTCGGCGTCACGCCGAGCGGCACCACGTCGGCGCCCAGCTCGAACAGCACGGTCGGCGCCACCTTGTAGGCCGCGCCGTTCGCGCAATCGACGGCGATCTTGAGCCCGTCGAGGCGCAGCTCCTTCGGGAACGAGCGCTTGACGAACTCGATGTAGCGCCCGGGCGCGTCGTCGAGGCGCTGCGCGCGGCCGAGTTCGCGCGAGGGCGCGCGCTCGGGCAGCCCGTTCTCCATGCGCCGCTCGATCTCGAGCTCGATCTCGTCGGACAGCTTGTAGCCGTCGGGGCCGAACAGCTTGATGCCGTTGTCTTCGAACGGATTGTGCGAGGCCGAAATGACGACACCCAAATCGCAGCGCATCGCGCGCGTGAGCATCGCGACCGCCGGCGTCGGCATCGGGCCCACCAGGAACACGTCCATGCCCATCGAGATGAAGCCCGCGGTCAGCGCCGGCTCGATCAGATAGCCCGACAGGCGCGTGTCCTTGCCGATCACGACGCGGTGGCGGTGATCGCCGCGGCGGAAATAGGCGCCGGCCGCCTCCGCGAGGCGCAGCGCCGTCTCGGCGGTCATCGGCTCCTGATTGGCGATGCCGCGGACGCCGTCGGTGCCGAAAAGCTTGCGCGACATGGGCTCCCACAAAGCTCGAATGCGATGCGCTTATTCTCCTCCCGCCATGCGCGCAAGTCCATTCCGGCGTCGCGGACGACCGGCGCGCCCGGAATGTGCCGGTCGCAGACGATCCGCATCCGCCCGCGAGGCCGCGCGGGGCCGGCGTCGAACCGGGGCGCGCTCATTGCATCGGTGCGCCGGTCGGCTAGCCTCCAGCGTTCGGCGCCTCGCTCGGCGCCGGAAGATCGGGCAGCAGGTTGAGCGCGGCCTTGTGCTCGGCGACGTCGTGGACGCGCAAGATCCGCGCGCCGTTGCGCACGGCGATGACGGCCGCCACCAGCGAGCCCGCGAGCTTCATCTCGTCGGGGGCGCCCTTCGGCGAGAATTTTCGCGAGGCGCCGACGCAGATCGCGCAGCCGAGGCCGGCCAGCGCGCCGAGCTCGTGCAGCAGCGCCATGTTGTGCCGCCGCCGCTTGCCGAAGCCGAAGCCGGGATCGATCGCGATGCGCCCGCGCGGAATGCCGGCCGCAAGGCAGGCGTTCACGCGCTCCTCCAGGAAGGCGCGCACCTCGGCGACGACGTCGTCGTAGCGCGGCGCGGCGTTCATCGTGGCCGGTTCGCCTTGCATGTGGCCGAGGATCGCCGAGGCGCCGCGCGCTGCGACGATGTCGGCGCCGCCGAGCCGCAGCGCGCGCACGTCGTTGACGATGGCGGCGCCCGCGTCGATCGCCGCCGCCATGATCGCGGGCTTCGACGTGTCGCAGGAGAGGGGCGCGCCGGCCCCGCGCAGGCCCTCGATCACCGGCAGGACGCGGCGCTTCTCCTCCTCGGCTTCGACCGGGCCGGCGCCGGGCC
>ERZ761602.4754-NODE-4754-length-16885-cov-4.401723_pt1 | contig 16885 bp, 10 predicted proteins | sample MGYA00512165_ERZ761602 | MGnify/ENA primary metagenome ERZ761602 (study PRJEB28899, sample SAMN02445085) | bioreactor sludge metagenome | biome: EBPR sludge; isolation source: Thorneside wastewater treatment plant | place: Australia: Brisbane, Thorneside...
TCCTCGTTGACCGGATCGAGGAGTGCGGCGAAGCGGTACCAGCGGGCGGCGGCCGCATAGTCCCGGGCAACGCCCTGCCCCGTCGCATGCAGGTAGGCGAGGCCGGCCTGCCCCGCCGAGTAGCCCGCCTCGGCGGACTTCAGGTACCAGTCGGCGGCCTCGTCCGCATCCGCCGCCACGCCCTGGCCGTTCAGGTAGGCATGGCCCAGCGCGGCGGCGGCCAGGGCATTGCCCTGGTCGGCGGCCGCGCGAAACAGGCGCAGGGCCTCGGCCGGATCCCGGGGCACGCCTTCCCCGCGGGCGCGCAGCACGCCCAGGTTGTACTGGGCACCGGCGTCGCCGGCGGCGGCCAGGGGCGCGAGCAGGGCCGCGGCGGTCGCCGGGTCCCCGCGCTTCAGGGCCGCGATGGCGGCGTTGAAGTCCGCGGCCGGCTGGGCGAGCGGGGCCGTCGCCGCAAGCAGCAGCGCCAGCGTGGCGGCCTTCAGGAAGCGGGTGATCATCGGGAGGGAAGGATAACGGACTTCGCCGCCACCACGATCGCCCCGGCCACGATGCCGGTCACCGCGTCCGCCACCAGGGAGAGCAGCAGCGGCACCGCGGAGGCAGCGGCCAGCGCCTGGACCGCGTGATGCAGCGGCGCGATGCCGTGGCCGATGATCCCGCCGCCCACCAGGAACATGGCGGCAGTGCCGGCCACCGACAGCCCCTTCATGAGCCAGGGCGCGAGGCGCAGGATGCCGGCGCCGAGGGCCCGCTGGGCCCGGGCGGCGGCACCGTCCCCGGCCTGGCGGAGCAGGTGCAGTCCCCCGTCGTCCAGCTTCACGATGCCGGCCACGAGGCCATAGACCCCCACGGTCATGAGCAGCGCGATGCCCACCAGCACGCCCACCCGCTGGGGCAGCGGCGCCGTCGCGACCGTGCCGAGGGAGATGACGATGATCTCGGCGGACAGGATGAAGTCCGTGCGGATCGCGCCCTTGATCTTGTCCTTCTCGAGGGCCACCAGGTCGACGGCGGGATCGGCCACGGCCCGGGCGAGTTCGCTCGCGTGGGCCTCGTCGGCGGCGGTGCGACGGCGGAACACGTGCACCAGCTTCTCGACGCCCTCGTAGCAGAGGAAGGCGCCGCCCAGCATGAGCAGGGGCGTGATGAGCCAGGGCACGAGGGCGCTGATGGCCAGCGCCGCCGGCACCAGGATGGCCTTGTTGACGAGGGAGCCCTTCGCCACGGCCCAGACCACGGGCAGTTCCCGGTCGGCCGCCACCCCGCTCACCTGCTGGGCATTCAGCGCCAGGTCGTCCCCCAGCACCCCGGAGGTCTTCTTGGCCGCGACCTTGGTGAGGACCGAAACGTCGTCGAGGATCGTCGTGATGTCGTCGAGAAGCGCGAGCAGGCTGCTAGCCACGAAAAGGTACCGGACACTTAGTTATTTAGTTATTGTCGCTCAATAACTAACGAAACTGGTGTCCGGTACCTTTTCGGGTACCTATTGGCGACGTTTCAGCCGGGTCGGCGCAGCCAGCCGAGCAGCCCGAGGGCCGAGCCGAACAGCCAGGCGGCCGCAGGTACCGGCACGACCGTCATGCCGGGGCCGATCAGGAATTCCTGCACATCGATGGACTGCTGGACCAGCGGGTTCGGCGTAACCACGCGCATGACGGCGGACCAGTTGAAGGCATCGTGGGCGCCGCCGGTGGCGACCGTATACCAGGCGGAAGCGCCAGCCCCCACCAGTGCGTAGGCGGGCGACATGATCTTCCAGATGGCCTCCTGGATGTCCGCCTGCCCCGCGTAGTCGTTGGGCGCCAGCGTGCCGATCTGGCTGTAGAGCCAGCCGGCCTGGCTGTACTTCGCGAGGGTGGCAGCCGTGGAGGGACTGTTGAACTTGCCCACGGCACCGCCCTGGATGTCGGTGTAGGTGAGGACGTCCGCTGTCCAGGTGACGGGCGGGTTGACCGTACTGTAGCGGGCATCGCAGAGGCCAAGGATGCCTAGGCCGTCGATGGTGAGGGAATAGAAGCCGGCGTAGACCCCTCCCCGGTTGACCGAGTTGGCCACCCCGTTGAAGGTGACGGACGCTGCGTCGGCCACGCCGAACGCCGCGAGCAGGACGGCGGCCAGGAGGCCGCGCAGGGCTGGGATTCTGGATTTCACGGTGGGACCCTCGGTCTGGTTGTGGTTGTCGCCGCCCGGGCCCCACCCCGCCTGCGGTTGGGCTGCTGCCAGCCCGGGGCATAGACTAGCGAACCGGAACCGGGCAGACCATCACCCACATGGGTGACACGGGCATGACATAAGCATTACCGATGAACGGCATCAGCACCCTCATCCGCGCCAACCTACGGCTGCCGGTCTTCCTCCCGCTGCTCGGGCTAGCCCTCGCCACCACCTGGTACGGCCTCGGGCCATCACTCACCCGCTTCGCCGAGCTGACCGGCGGCCGCTTCGTCGACATGCAGCCGGCACTCAGTGCGGCGGACCTGCTGGCCCAGGTCACGGCCTACGACCCGGCGACGGTGCGCTATTACCTCGGCTGGCTGGTTTTCGACATGGCCTGGCCCTTCCTGACCTACACCGCGATGCTGTTCATTACTGCCTGGCTGCTGCCCTTTGCCGGCCCGGCCTGGCCACCGCGGCTGCCCTGGTTGGTGGCGATGGCCTGCGCGACCGTACTCATGGACTGGACGGAAAATGCAGGCTTCGCGGCCCTCACCCTCGGCACCCCGGAACCGGCCCTCGTCGCCCTGCTGGCTGTGGCCGCCCACCGGGGGAAGCTCCTCTGCAACCTGCTCTTCAACCTGGGCTTCATCGCGGCGCTGCTGACGGCGGTCACGGCCCGGCTGCGCCTGCTGGTGACCGTCCTGGCCGTCGCGATGGCGGTCTTCGCCCACGCCCCGGCGGTGGCCTCGGCGCCAGACCCGGCCGTCGCCCTGACGGAGCCGCCCCAGCCCATCGCCGACTTCACCCTCACCGACCAGACGGGCAAGCCCTTCGCCCTGGGCCGCCTGAAGGGCCGCCCGGTGCTGGTCTTCTTCGGCTTCACGAATTGCCCGGACGCCTGCCCCTCGGCCATGGCGAAGCTGCTGGCGGTCAGCCGGTCGGAGGATCCCGCCGTCCGGGAAACCCGGGTGGTCTTCATCAGCACCGACGGGGACCGGGACACGCCCCCGGTCCTGCGCCAGTACCTGGCCGGCCTGTCGCCGGACTTCATCGGCCTCACCGGCCCGCCGAAGGAGGTCAGCCGGGTGGCGGGCCAGTTCGCCGCGGTCTTCTTCCGCGGGCGCGCCGCGGACAGCGCCGGCAACTACCTGGTCGAGCACTCGGACCAGATCTACCTGCTGGACCGGGCCGGCAACCTGCGCGCCACCTTCTTCGATCCACCCGTGGCGACCCTGGCCCGGGTGACCGGTCAGGTGGCCCGGGAGGCCATTTCACATAACACCCCCAGGCCGTGACGGCAGTCCCGGTTTGCCCGCCCGGCCTGGACAGCCCCGGGCCGCACGGGGCTATGCTTGGCCAACGGGCCGGCCAACGGCCCGATAACAACAAGAAGAAGTAGAAGAACCATGCCCATGCCGAGGACGCGCACTGCCGTGCGGCCGCTGATGCTTGCCCTGCTCGTGCTGGCGGGCGGCGCGGCCCGCGCCGACAACGTGAACGGGACATGGTCCAGCGTGCACAACTGGCCGCTGATCCCCATCCACGCGGTGCTGCTGCCGGATGAGCGCATCCTCTCCTACGGCAGCACGGCCAGCGGCGTCCAGAGCGGCAGGTTCATCTACGACGTGTGGGACCCGGCGGGCGGCCTCTCGGGCGGCCACCTGACCCTGCCCAACCAGACCGTCACCGACATCTTCTGCAGCTCCCAGATCGTCCTGCCCGGGGGCAGCGGCGTCTTCATTGCGGGCGGCGACGTGTGGAACGGCAGCCAGGTGCTGAACAGTGCCAATCCCAACACCAACTTCTACCAGCTGTCGAACAACACGCTGACCGCCCAGAACAACATGAACCGGCCCCGGTGGTACTCCACGTCCACCGTACTCCCGAACGGAGAGATCTACGTGCAGGGCGGCTCGTCCGGCGGTGACCGCCCGGAGGTACGCCAGGCGAACGGCACTTTCCGCCTGCTCACCGGCGCGAACACCTCGTCGCTGGACACCACCTACCCCCGGAATTTCGTGGCGCCGAACGGGATCATCTTCGGCTACGACAGCGGCGGGAGGATGTACAACATCAACCCGGCCAACACCGGCACGTACACGAGCCGGGGCACCTTCACGGGCCCGACGGGCGCGGACGCCGGCGCCGCCATGTACCGGCCCGGCAAGATCCTGCAGTTCGGCGGCAACTCCAACCAGTCCCGCGTCATCGACATCACCGGCGCGACGCCCGTGGTCACCAACAGCGGCAACCTGCTGGTGAAGCGGGTCATCGTGAACGCCACGGTGCTGGCCGACGGCAAGGTCCTCGCCATCGGGGGCAGCGGCGTCTGGAACTCGCTCACCGGCGTCACCAAGTATGCGGAGATCTGGAATCCCGACACCGGGGTGTGGACCCAGCACGCCAGCGGCGCGAAGTCCCGGCTGTACCACTCGGTCTCGCTGCTGCTGCCGGACGCCAGCGTGCTGGTCGGTGGCGGCGGTGCCAACAGCCCCACCACCAGCCTCCCGGAAAACAATAACAACATCGAGATCTACTACCCGCCCTACCTGTACGCCCCCGGCGGCGGCTTCGCGCCACGGCCCATCATCACCAGCGCCCCCACCGCCGTGGCCATCGGCGAGACCTTCCCCGTGGACTTCGCCGGCAGCGGCCCGCCGACCCGCGTCGCCCTGGTGAAGACGGGCTCGGTGACCCACAACTGGAATATGGACCAGCGCTTCGTCGAGACGACCTTCAACGTGACCGGGAACCGGGTGATGGTGCAGGCCCCGACCAAGGCGGCCGACGCGCCGCCGGGGTTCTACATCCTGTTCCTGCTGAACGCGGCCGGCACGCCGTCGGTGGGCAAGATCGTCGAGATCCCGGTGGCGGGCAACCAGAACCCGGCCGTCACGCCGGTGCTGACCTCGCCGGGGAACCGCAACGGGCCGCAGGGCACGGCCGTGAACCTGCAGCTCGTGGCCACCGACCCGAACGGCGACGAACTCGGCTACGCGGCCAGCGGCCTGCCGCCCGGGCTCGGCATCAATCCGAACACCGGCCTCATCAGCGGCGTGCCAACCACCCCGGGCAATTACAACGTGGTGCTGTCCGCCAGCGACGGTGTGAACACGGCGAGCGCCAACATCTCCTGGCAGATCACGGCCATCGCTCCGCTGGTACTGGACCCGCTCCCCCAGCCGGCGCCTGTCGTGCACGGCAGCACGGTGAACTTCGCGGGCGTGGTGACGAACGGGGTGAACCCGCTGTACCGCTGGTACTTCGACGACGGCACGCCGGTGACCGACTGGTCCAGCTCGCCGTCCATCAGCCACGTGTTCACCGGTCCCGGCGTCTACTACGTGACCCTCACGGTCACCGATGCCCGGGGCGTGCAGCAGCTCAGCACGGTCCCGGTGACCGTGCACTTCCCGCTCACCGCGGACCAGCCGGCCGCCTCGGGAAGCCTGGCCCGCACCCCCAACGGCCGGCTGTGGGTCGTGAACCCGGACAACGACTCGGTGAGCGTGTTCAACACGGCCACCAACGCCCGCCTCGCCGAGGTCGACGTGCAGGCGGCGCCCCGGGCCGTCGCCGTGGCACCGGACGGCAGCGTCTGGGTGACGAACAAGCAGGCGGCGTCCATCAGCGTCATCGATGCGGCGAGCCTCGCCGTGACCGCGACCATCGCCCTGCCCCGGGCCTCCCAGCCCTTCGGCATCGTCTTCGCCAACGCCGGTGGCGCCGGCTACGTGGCCCTGGAGGGCCTGGGCCGCGTGCTCAGGCTGGACGTGGCCACCCGCCAGGTGACCGGCCAGGTGGACGTGGGCCCGAACCCGCGGCACCTCGCCATCAGCGGCGACGGTACCGCGCTGTACGTCTCCCGCTTCATCACCGCGCCCCTGCCCGGCGAGGACACGGCCCTCGTGCTGCCCGGCACGGCGGGCGGCGAGGTGGTGGAGGTCGCACCCGCCTCCCTGCAGGTGGTGCGCACCATCGTGCTGCGCCACTCGTCGGTGCCGGACAGCGACGTCACCGGCAGCGGCGTGCCGAACTACCTGGGCGCGGCGGTGATTTCCCCGGACGGCACCCAGGCGCTGGTGCCTTCCAAGCAGGACAACCTCCAGCGGGGCACGCTGCGCAACGGCCTCAACCTCAACTTCCAGAACACGGTGCGGGCGGTGACGTCCCGGGTGCTCACCGGGACCGGCAGCGAGGACCTCGCCCGCCGGGTGGACCACGACAACTCCAGCGTGGCGAGCGCCGTGGCCTTCGACGCCCTCGGCGTGTACGCCTTCGTCGCCCTGGAGACCAGCCGGGAGGTGGCGGTGATCGGCGCCCACACGGGCTGGCAGGTGCTGCGCCTCGACGCCGGCCGGGCGCCCCAGGGCGTGCTGGTCTCGCCGGACAACAGCCGCCTGTACGTCAGCAACTTCATGGACCGGACGGTGGACGTGTACGACCTCACGCCCCTCACCGGCTCCGGCATCGCGAGCGTGCCCCACCTCGCCACGCTCCAGTCCGTGACCACCGAAGCCCTGGACCCGCAGGTGCTGCTCGGCAAGCAGCACTTCTACGACGCCCGGGACCCGCGCCTCGCCCTGGACCGCTACATGAGTTGCGCGGCCTGCCACAACGATGGCGACAGTGACGGCCGCACCTGGGACCTCACGGGCATGGGCGAGGGCCTGCGCAACACCATCGCGCTGCGGGGCCGCGCCGCCGGCCAGGGCTTCCTGCACTGGAGCAACAACTTCGACGAGCTGCAGGACTTCGAGGGCCAGATCCGGGGCCTCTCGGGTGGCACGGGCCTGATGGGGGACATCGATTTCTTCGCCGGCACCCGCAGCCAGACCCTGGGCGACCCGAAGGCCGGTATCAGCGCGGACCTCGACGCCCTCGCCGCCTACGTGGCCTCGCTGGATGCCTTCGCGCCGAGCCCGCTCCGCAACGGCGACGGCAGCCTGACCGCCCTCGCGGTCCAGGGCCGGGAGATCTTCGCGGAGAAGAACTGCGCGGCCTGCCACGGGGGCAGCGACTACACCGTGAGCGCGGCCAACAACCTGTTCGACGTGGGCACGCTGAAGCCCGCCAGCGGCCAGCGCCTCGCGGGCCCGCTCACCGGCATCGACGTGCCGACCCTGCGGGACGCCTGGGCGACGGCGCCGTACCTGCACGACGGCTCGGCGCCGACCCTCGCGGCGGCGATCGAGGCCCACGCCGGACTCGACATCCCGGCGGTTGACCTGCCGGCCCTGGTGGCCTACGTCGAGCAGATCGGCGGCGACGAGGGCCCGGCACCCGTCAGCGACGAGGACGGCGATGGCATGGTGCTGGCGCTGGACAACTGCATCGCGGTGGCGAACCCGGACCAGTTCGACGGCGACGGTGACGGCTACGGCAACGCCTGCGACGGGGACCTGAACAACAACGGCGTGATCAACGCCCAGGACCTGACCCTGTTCCGGTCCCTGCTCGGCACCTCGAGCTCCATCGCCGACCTGAACCACAGCGGCACGGTGAATGCCCAGGACACGGTGCTGATGCGCCGGATGCTGGGCGGCACGCCGGGACCGTCGGGGATAGCACCCTAGGAGGCCTGCCATGTACGTCGACGGCTTCGTGATCCCCGTGCCCAACGACAAGCGCGACGCCTACCGGGAACTGGCCCGGAAGAGCTGGGAGGTCTTCAAGGAACTCGGCGCGACCCGCCAGGTCGAGTGCTGGGCCGACGACGTGCCGGACGGCAAGGTCACGGACTTCCGGCGCTCGGTGAAGGCCGAGGCGGGCGAGACCCTCGTCTTCGCCTGGATCGAGTATCCCTCGAAGGAAGTGCGGGACGAGGTCAACCGGAAGATCATCGAGGACCCGCGCATGGAGGCGATGATGAAGGACGGCATCCCCTTCGACGGCCAGCGCATGATCTTCGGCGGCTTCCGGCCGATGCTGGACGAGCACCGCTAGCGAGGGTCGGTTTGCCCCTGTGTAGGAGCGCCGACCGGCGCGACCTTGCAGGTCTCCAGGAACCCCACCACCCGCACCATCGCCAGCGTGTCGTAGCCGCAGTACCTGAGCAGCTGGGCGCGCAGCACCTCCCGTTCGGGCGCCGGCGTCGCGGGATCCACGGCCCGGAACCAGGCGCCCTGGGCGGCGATGCCGTCCTGCACGCCCTCGAGCTGCCCGTAGTCCAGGTCCGGCGCGACCGTGGGCAGCACCGCCTTGATGGACCAGCTGCCCTGCATGGCCGGGTGGTACCAGCAGGCCTGCATGACGGGGAGCAGGTCGAAGAGCCGCGCCGCAATGGCGCGGAGTTCGTCCGCCAGGTCCGGGCAGCAGGCGGCGAGCGTGGTGAGGCATTGCCGCTCGTAGCTGGAGTAGGTGAACACGGGCCCGCTCGTGCCGGCCGCCGCCACCAGCGCCGCCGCCACCCCGCGGGCCGGGTGGCTGCCGGAGAGGTCGAGGAATTCCCGGTGCTCGAGCTGTCCGGGCTCGGTCTCCACGTGCAGCGACCACTGGAACGGCACGGTCTGGAACGGCCGCGAGCCGGGCCAGAGCGGGATGCCGGGCGCGACGGTCTCGAAGTCCAGGTAGTAACGGGGGAACCCGGCCGGCAGGCGCTCGGCCGGCCCTGGTGGCCTGAATTCGGGCTGGCCTGACCGGGCGGCCCGCCACACGCGACGGGCATCGGCGCTGAAGAGCGCGGTCTCCGGCAGGTCCCGCACGTCCCGGTAGCCGCCGGCGACCAGCGCGTCGAGGCGCTTGCCGAGCCGGGGCAGGCTGGTGAGCGGGTGCTCGACCTTCGGCCAGCAGTGGCCCATGAATGCGCACTCGTAGGGCAACTTGCAGCGGGAGCCGATGGTCACATCCGGTTCCGGCCCGTCCACCGTGGCCTTCGCGGCCGCGAGCCAGCGGGGCACCTCGGGGAGCAGCGGCGCGACCTTCGCCGTCAGGTCCTCCTCCGCGAGCAGTCCCCTGTAGTTGCCGTCACCGGCGTAGACGAAGGTGTTGTCGATGCGGGCGAGCGCGACGCTGGCCGGCTTCAGCGGCGACGCCCCGAGCACCCAGGCCTGGATGGCGCAGTCGGTCACGTGCTCGGGCTTCACCGACGTGGACGACTTCACCTCCACGAGCCGCACGCCGCGGCACCCCGCCGCCGGCTCGATGATGTCCGCCCGGATGAGCAGCCCGTCCCGCTCGACGGTGGCCTCGAAGACGGGGCCCTTGAGTCCACTGGCGACCAGCGCGGCGGTTTCCGCCAGCGCCGCGGTCATGCCGGCGCCGCCGTCGATCAGCGTGCCGGTGCCGGCCGGGTCGTAGAGCTGCTGGGCGATGGCCCCGACGGCGTGGCCGGTGTCGAAGAGGGCCTGAGTGGCGGGGGCCACGGGCGGGGCCAGGTCCTTCCGGTGCACCTCCAGCCAGAGACGCTTCGGGCACTGCAGGAAGCCGGTGAGGCGGGACTTGGAGAGGCCGGGCATGCCGGACTTTTTATCAGACCCGGCCCGCCGGTGCGCCGCCATTGACCGAAGGGTCCGACCGGGACCAAGCTCCCGGGAAACCGGAGGCCCCGCATGATCCCCGCCCGCACCCTCCCCTTCGCCTGCCTGCTCCTCGTCCTCGCCCTGCCGGCCGCTGCCCGGGACCTCACCAGCCTCACCATCACCCCGTCGGCGCCGTCGTCCACACCGGGCGCGGTCGTGCCGTTCAGCGCCACCGGCCTCTACGACGATCTCACCAGCCAGAAGCTGCGGCCGGCCACGCTGGCGCTGGGCGACGACCACACCTGCCTGCTCACGGCCGCGGGCGCGGTGCGGTGCTGGGGGCAGAACGGCTCCAGCCAGCTGGGCAACGGCCAGGCCTCGGGGATCGCGGTGATCCCCGAGGACGTCTCCGGCATCACGACCGCAGCGGCCCTCGCCGCCGGCAGCGCCCACACCTGCGCCGTGCTCGTGTCCGGCTCGGTCCGCTGCTGGGGCGACAACAGCGCGGGGCAGCTCGGCAACGGCACGACCAACCCCACGACCGTGCCGGTGACCGTCTCGGGCATCACCACGGCCATCGCGGTGACCGCCGGCACCAACCACAGCTGTGCGGTGCTCGCCGACGGCACGGTGCGCTGCTGGGGTTTCAACGCGTCGGGCCAGCTCGGCAACAACAGCAACACCGCCTCGTCCACCCCCGTGACCGTCGTCACCCTCACCAACGCCACGGACGTGGTGGCCGGCGCCTTCCACACCTGCGCGCGCCTCGCCACCGGCAGCATGCGCTGCTGGGGAGCCAACGGCTTCGGCCAGCTGGGCAACGGCAGCAACACCAATTCATCCATCCCCGTGCAGGTCGGCATCCTCAACAACGTCGCGATGATGGGCGCGGGCAACGACCACACGTGCGCCATGCTGGTCGGCGGCGCCGTGCGCTGCTGGGGCTTCAACCTGTTCGGCAACCTGGGCAACGGCACGACCACCGACTCGGCCACGCCGGTGGCCGTGGCGGGCCTGCCCGCCGCCCGGTCGCTCGCCACCGGCAGCCACCATAACTGCGCCCGGCTGACGGACGACACGGTGCGCTGCTGGGGCTTCAACTCCAATGGCCAGCTCGGCAACGGCGGCAACGTCAACTCGCCGACACCGATTGCCGTGGGGCTGTCGAACCTGGTGGCCGTGGAGGCTGGCGGGGCGCACACCTGCGCCGCCAGCACGACCGGTGGCCTGAACTGCTGGGGCAACAATACGTCCGGGCAGCTCGGCACCGGCAACGCCAGCGCCGTGGGGTTCACGGCGGAGACCTGGGGCGTCAGGCCCGCCTCCGCCATCGCCACCGGGAGCCTGCACAGCTGCGCCATCATCAGTGCCGGGCCCGTGCATTGCTGGGGCTACAACGGCTTCGGCCAGCTGGGCCACGGCTCGTTCTTCTCCAACGACATCCTCGTGCCCGTGCGGGTGCTGAACATCACCAATGCCGTGGCGCTCGGGCTTGGGGACACCCACAGCTGCGCCGTGCTCGGCAACGGCGGGTTGCTGTGCTGGGGGAACGGCGGCAACGGCCAGCTGGGCAACGGGGGCACGACGACCACGGCCACGCCTGTCGCAGTGAGCGGCATCTCGACGGCCTTCGCGGTCGCCGCGGGCACCAACCACACCTGCGCGGTGCTGAAGACGGGCGGCCTGTCCCAGGGACCGGTGCAGTGCTGGGGCCTGAACGGCTTCGGCCAGCTGGGGAACGGGACCAACAACAACTCCCTGGTGCCGGTCACGGTGACCGGCATCACGACGGCGACGGCCATCGCCGCCGGCTACAACCACACCTGCGCCCGCCTCGCCGACAACACCGTGCGCTGCTGGGGCGCGAATTTCGCGGGGGGACTCGGCAACGGCAGCTTCAATGACTCCAACGTGCCGGTGACCGTGAGCGGCATCAGCACGGCGCTCGGCGTGAGCGCCGGCGGCGACACCAGCTGTGCGGTGCTGTCGACCGGCGCCGCGCGCTGCTGGGGCGACAACTCGTCCGGGCAGCTGGGCACCAGCAATGCCATCGGGAGTTCCTCGACGCCGGTGGCGGTGTCGGGCATGACCATCGCCACCGCTGTGACCACCGGCCAGACCCACAGCTGCGCACGACTCGCCACGGGCCGGCTGCAGTGCTGGGGCGCCAACAGCGAGGGCCAGCTCGGCACCGGCAACACGACGCCGTCGAACGTGCCGGTGGACGTGAACCGGCTGGTCCTGGCCAACGCGGTCGCGGCCGGTGCCTTCCACACGTGCGCCCTGCGCGCCGACAATGCCACCCTCTGCTGGGGCAGCAACGACTCGAGCCAGCTCGGCCAGGAGACCCCGGCCCCCGCCGCGGTGCTCAACTGGACCAGCGGCAACCCGGCCGTGGCCACCATCGACGCGGCGGGCAACGCCCAGGTGCTGGCGGCGGGCGTCGCCACCATCATCGCGAACTACGGCGGGCGGGCCATCGGCGAGCTGCTGACCTCGACGGTGCCGGATGCCGATGGGGACGGGGTGCCGGATTCCTTCGACAACTGCACCCTCCGCGCCAACGCGAGCCAGTGCGACTCGGACGGCGACGGCTTCGGCAACCGCTGCGACGGGGATTTCAACCAGTCCAACACCACCAACGCGGCCGACACCACCCTGTTCCGCGCCCAGCTCGGCCAGCCGAGCGTGGGCCCGCTGTTCAACGCCGCGGACCTCAACTGCAACGGCTTCGTGAACAGCCAGGACACGACGCTGTTCCGGGGGTTGCTGGGGAGTCCGCCGGGGCCGGGGAATAATTAGGGGTGGTGGCCAGGGTTGGTGGCCAGGGTTGGTGGCCAGGCGCGGCGGTAGCGCCGGGCATCCGCCGCCGGTCACTCGAGCAGCTGCAGGTAGCCTTCGTAGCGATACAGCCGGTCCCGCTTGCGCTCCCCGATCTCCCTGAGGATCCCCGCGCCGATCAACACGTCGATGGCCTTGCCGGCCGTGGGCTTGCTCGTCGCCAGCAGGCGCGTCACCAGCGGCATGGTGATGACCGGGTGCGCGGGCAGCTGTTCGAACAGCTGGATGGCCGTCACCGTGGCGCCCGGCGCGGCGAGCAATTGCTGCCGATCCTTGCCGACCCGGGCGTAGATGGCGCGCGCGGTTCGTGTGGCGTCGTCGGCAACCTCGGCGACACCTGCAAGGAAGAACTTCAACCAGCCGGCCCAGTCGCCCTCGGTACGGATGGCGTCCAGCCAGCGGTAGTACGCGGCCTGGTTCCGCTTGAAGTGCAGGCTGAGGTACAGGAGCGGGCTGTTCAGCAGCCGCCAGTGGTCGAGGAGCAGCGCGATCAGCATCCGTCCCAGCCGGCCGTTGCCGTCCAGGTAGGGATGGATGGTCTCGAACTGCACGTGCACGAGGGCCACCCGGAGCAGGGGGGCCAGGTCGTCCCTGCCGTGGATGTAGCGCTCCAGGTCACCCAGCAGTCCGGCGATGCGCTGCGGTGGCGGCGGCACGAACACCGCGTTGCCAGGCCGGCTGCCGCCGATCCAGTTCTGGGAGCGGCGAATCTCCCCGGGCTGCTTGCTGGCGCCCCGGCTGCCTTGCATCAGGATGCGGTGGCAATCGTTGAGGAGCCGGACCGAGATCGGTGCCCCTTTCGGCGAACGGACCTGCCCGAAGGCGTGTTTGACGGCGGCGACGTAGTTCGTGACCTCCTCGATGTCCTCGATGCTGGAGGCTCCCGTCTGCTCCGCCTGCTCCCAGGCCAGGACGTCCTCGAGCGTGGCCTCCGTGCCCTCGATCTCCGAGGACAACAGCGCCTCCTTGCGGACGAAGGCATAGATGAACCAGTCGAGGGACGGGATCATCTCGCCCGCCAGGTCCAGCCGGGCGAGCGCCGCCTCCGCCGCCTGCAGTGGCCCATTGAGTTCCTGCAAGGACGTGGCCGAGAGCCGGGGCGGGAGAGGGTCAGGCACGAAGGCTCGGACCGACTCGCCGGTGACGGTGGTGGTGACGTAGCGGCCTGGGGGGCGGGCCTTCATGGTAATGCATTCTTTACCATGACGGGGCACAAGTAAAGCATTGCTTACTCGCGGGTGGCAGGGCCCCCAGTGCGTTATGTCGCTCACCCGTTCGGGTGATTTCCCCGGGACCAGGCCCCGCGTATCGTCGGGAACGAATGAGGGAACCGCCTGACGAATGCCCAAGATGTGGTCATCATGCGCCAGCTCATCCAGGATCCAGACGTACCTCCGGCCTACAGCCGGGACGAATTCAACTGCACGGGAATCGCGGCCGCGCAGGCATCACTTATGGTCAGGCGACTGCGGCTGGGTGTAACGTTAACTGACAACAACGAAACGAGTGGGACCGAATCGGTCTGAGCCGTTAGGTCGTCGTGAGGGGATCGCCCATGAAGAACGTCATTGCCGCAGGTATGCTCGCGGTATTGGCACTGCTGTGCTCCCCGCTGGGTATTGCAGCGACAGTCACGATCGTGGGCCCTGCCTTGACACCACAGGTGGGCGATACCTTTACCGTGCGAATTACCGCGGACGTGCCGAACACCTTCGCGGCCACGATGAACCTGGCCTTCGACGCCACCCGCGTGGTTCTGGTGGACACCGACCCTGGCCCAGGCGTGGTTCAGGGGGTCCCACTGTTGCCCTGGAACGTCTTCGTCAAGAATAGTCCCTTGACGACCAATCCGACGGTGTTTGATGTCGAAAGGCCCACCCCAACGTCAGCCAATCCCGGCGTCTACAACGTGGCGGAACTCACCTTCCAGGCGATTGCCGCCGGCGCCGCCAACATCCTGATCAACGACGACGGCGGCTCCCAGACGGGTTGGTTCGATGCCAACACGGCGGAATACATCTCCAACGCCTACGTCCAGGCCAGCATCGTGATCCCGGCCATCACGGTCAGCGACAGCGTGATGCCGACCAATGACCTGCTGGTCCCCTTCGGGTTAGTTACCGTGGGGGCCACTTCCTTGCAAAGGACGGTCACGGTAGCGAACAACGGCAGCGAGGACCTGCTCCTGGGCGGGGTGGCGCTGGCCAACCCCCTCACGCCGTCCTACACCCTGGTCAGCGACACCTGCTCATCGGTGACCCTCGCTCCTTTGGCAACGTGCACGCTGACCATCGAGTTCTCTCCACTGGCCCTCGGTGACGCCCCCGATACCTTCGACATCCCTTCTAGCGATCCGGCCCGGCCGACGGTGACCGTCTCCGTTTCCGGCACCGGCGCCCCGCCACCGGACGCAATCCCGGACAGCTTTACCTTCGTTGACCAATCCGGTGCAGGTCTGTCCGCTCAGGTTATATCCAATGCGGTGACCATCTCCGGCATCAATGTTCCAACGGCCCTGTCAGTGAGTGGCGACGGGTCCAGCGAATACTCGATCGACGGAGGCGCCTTCACCTCAGTGGCCGGGATGGTGGCCAATGGCAGTTCCGTACGGGTCAGGCATACGAGTTCCGCCGCCCCGGACACCTCGGTCGATACGATACTCACGGTGGGCGGGGTGGCCGACACCTTTACCAGCACCACACTCCAGTACGCCATTGCAAACAGCGTGACAACCATCCGGAACCAGCCGGTGGATATCGACGTCCTGGAGAACGATGTCGGGCTGCTGCCCACGGTTTTCGTTGGTATCTGGGTCGCCCCGTTGCACGGCACGGCGACCGTGAGTGGGGCGCCGGGTTCCCCGGCCGGGATTCGCGTCACCTACACCCCAAGTCCCGGCTACGTTGGCCCGGATTCCTTCGAATATTGGCTGGAGACCGGCCCGCTGGTGGACTATGCAGTGGTGAACATCACGGTAACCAATCCCGACCTTGATGACGACGGCGTGCTCAACAACGTGGACAACTGCGTGCTGGTGCCAAACCCGAGCCAGTGCGACTCGGATGGGGACGGCTACGGCAACTACTGCGACGGAGACTTCACCGGGAACAGACTGACGAATGCCCAGGACACGGTCGTCATGCGCCAGCTGCTGCAGGACCCGAGCGTGCCCCCGACGTACAACCAGGGGGACATCAACTGCAACGGGTTCGTGAACGCGCAGGACACCGCCCTGTTCAGGAAACTGCTGGGGAAACCGCCGGGGCCGTCGGGGCTACATCCGTGACCGCTATGGCGTACCCATCCCCCGCCGCCCGGTGGTTCGGCGGGGCGGAAACCAATCGTCAGAACGGTCCGGGGAATGGGAGCGGTTCATTAACCGCGGACTCTAAGGTCGACGCCGGACTAAATCGGGGAGCAGGTCGTAAGGACTCGACAGTGATGATTGGGGGGGAAGCAATGGGTAGTCTGATGGGGCTTTTCGGACGGCAGAGGTGCCTGGTTGGGTCGCTAGCCGGAATTGCCTTGGCAATGCTACCCGGGGTTTCGGCAGCGGCCTATCTTCGGTACGACATCACCGGTGTGGTCACGGAAGTGCGAATGCCAGGCCTCACGTCGGTGGTCGTGGGTGACGCCTGGCACGCCACCGTCTACTTCGACGAGGCGGCATCAGATGCATTTCCCGCGGATCCTTCCACTGGCAGGTATCGGAACACTTGGGGAGTCATGTCCTTGGGCGCATTGCAGCCGCTACCCCTTGAAGATTTTGGGGTCACGGTCGAGGTCCTCAACGATCAGCCCTACAATTACGATTACGTCCTGTTCTACCAGGGCGGCCCTGGTCGCGCTTGCATCGACGGGTTCTGTGTCTCCGCCCTGGCCTTCGAGTACACCGACAGCACAGGCACGGCGCTGGACGATGACTCGCTCGCCGGAACCGTCGGGCTATCGGTTGACGATTTCGATAACCTCGCCAATGGCAGGCCGGTTCGCCGTTCTTCATTCCTGATGCGATTCGGTAATACCGTCGACGGGAAGATCCTTGGTTTGCCTACCGGACTCAACGTGGCCGTCGTGGACACGATCGTTACCCCACTCCCACCAACGGCGTGGCTGGTGTGGACCGGGCTCGGTGTGCTGGCGGCGGCAAGGCTCAGACGTCGCAGGGGAGTCGGGGCGGGGAAGGGGCATGGCGACGCTGAACCACGCCCTGGGCACAGCGGCTGAGGAAAGTCCTTAAGTGCCCTTCCCGACGGAGGAATGGTGGCCAGGGGCGGGGCGGAAATGCGCAAACAACTATCCGCCACGCGGCCGCTTTCCGACTGACGGGGGAACCGAACAGCCCCGCGACTGTGCCCCGGAAAAGTTGGCCGCGGTTTGCGGTTCCCATTTGCGCAGATTCTGATCACCACAAACGTGCTGCG
>ERZ761602.4756-NODE-4756-length-16873-cov-10.470448_pt1 | contig 16873 bp, 14 predicted proteins | sample MGYA00512165_ERZ761602 | MGnify/ENA primary metagenome ERZ761602 (study PRJEB28899, sample SAMN02445085) | bioreactor sludge metagenome | biome: EBPR sludge; isolation source: Thorneside wastewater treatment plant | place: Australia: Brisbane, Thorneside...
CGTCTCGACCCTGCCCCTGTGGGAGGACGTCGCCTCCTCCCACCCCGAGGGCGCCACCAACCCGCCCATGCCGGTGCTGGAGGTCAAGGACGGGGCCTGCTACAAGGCCTGGTACGACCCCCGGGCCATGCCGGTCGAAGCGCGCGGCAAGGGCGCCCGCAAGCTGCCCGAGGGCGAGGAGCCCAAGGGCACCCAGGTCCAGTGTACGCCCGAGCTGCTGGCCAAGGTGATCGACCCGCCGGCTGAGCCCGCCGAGTAGACGGTGCCCAGCGCGCGCGCCCGCCTGGAGTGGGCCAACCGCGTGCAGGCCGAGTACCGTTCGGCGGTCTCTGCGGCGCGCACCGTTCACCTGCTGCTGCTCTGCGGCCTGGACGAGGAGCTCGCCCGCGACGGGATGCGCATCGTCACCGACGAGCTGGACCACGCCCGCCTCAGCCACGAGGTGCGGCTGGCCCTGGGCGGCGGAGATGCGCCCGTCCCGGTCGAGATGGCGGTCCCCGCAGCCTCCCCTCCCCTGCCGGAGCTCGTCGACCTCGCCGTCCGCGACTTCTGCCTGGGCGAGACCTTCGCCGTGCCTCTGTTCGCCGCGATGCGGCTGGAGAGCACCCTGCCCGAGGTGCGGGCGGCGCTGGAGCGCATCCTGCGGGACGAGGCCCGGCACCGCCAGTTCGGCTGGGATCTGCTGGACGCGCTGCTGGAAGTAGACGGCGAGACCGTCCGGGCGAGGGTGCAGCTGCGGCTGCCCGGCTGGCTGGAGGGCTTCCGACTCGCCTACGGCCTCGGTCCCAGCGCCTCGCCGCTGACCCCGGAAGAAGAGGCCGCCGGCCTGATGGCCCCCGCTCGTTACAATGAGGTCCACGATCGCTGCCTGGCCGAGGACATCCTCCCTCGGCTGCACGAGCGCGGGATCAGCTGACCGCCGCCAGCACGGCCTGGGCCTCCTCCACCACCTGGGCGAGGTGCTCGGCCGAGACGAAGCTCTCGGCGTAGAGCTTGGCGATCGCCTCGGTGCCCGAGGGCCTCGCGGCGAACCAGGCGTCGGCGGTCTGCACCTTCAGCCCCCCGATGGCCGCGCCGTTGCCCGGGGCGTGGGTCAGGATGTGATCGATCGGCTGGCCGGCCAGCGTCTTCACGCGGATGTCCGAGGGCGAGAGCGCCGCCAGGGCGGCCTTCTGGGCGGCGTCGACCGGGGTGTCCACCCGCGTGCTGTACGAGGTCCCGTGGGCGGCCTCCAGCAAGGCGTACTGCTCGCCCGGGTCGCGGCCGGCGCGGGCCGTGATCTCCGCCGCCAGCAGACAGAGCAGGATGCCGTCCTTGTCGGTCGTCCAGGCCGAGCCGTCCCGGCGAAGGAAGCTGGCCCCCGCGCTCTCCTCGCCGCCGAAGCCGAGCGTGCCGCCCAGCAGACCCTCGACGAACCACTTGAAGCCCACCGGCACCTCGACCAGGGGCCGACCGAGCGAGGCCGCCACGCGGTCGATCATGGCGCTGCTGACGACCGTCTTGCCCACGCCCGCGCTGGAGGCCCAGCCCGGACGGTGACGGAAGAGGTGGTCGATCGCGACCGCCAGGAAGTGGTTGGGGGGCAGCAGCCCGCGGCTGGGCGTGACGATGCCGTGCCGGTCGAAGTCGGGATCGTTGCCGAAGGCGAGATCGAAGCGGTCCCGCAGGCCGATCAGCCGGGCCATGGCCGGGGGCGAGCTGCAGTCCATGCGGATCTTGCCGTCGTGGTCCAGGCTCATGAAGGCAAAACGTGGATCGACGGTCTCGTCGACGACGGTGATGTCCAGCCCCCAGCGCTCCGCGATCCGTCCCCAGTAAGCCACCCCCGAGCCGCCCAGGGGATCGGCGCCCAGGCGCAGGCCGGCGGCGTGGACGAGCTCCAGGTCCAGGACCGTGCCCAGGTCCTCGACGTAGGGCGTGATGAAGTCGTGGGGCCGACCCTGGGCATCGGGGCTACGGCGCACCCCCGCCAGGCCCGCCGCCAGCAGCTCGTTGGCCCGCTGCTGGATGGGGCCGGTCACCTCGGTCCCGGCCGGCCCGCCATGGGGCGGGTTGTACTTGAAGCCGCCGTCCCGGGGCGGGTTGTGGGAGGGCGTGATGACGATGCCATCGGCCCGGGCGCCGCCTGAACGGTTGGCGCAGAGGATGGCGTGCGAGATCACCGGGGTCGGGGTGAAGCCGCCGTCCTGGTCGACCCGCACGTCGACGCCGTTGGCGACCAGGACCTCCACCGCGCTGCGCCGGGCGGGCTCGGACAGGGCGTGGGTGTCCACCCCCAGGAAGAGCGGCCCGTCGTAGCCCTGGGCCGCCCGCCACTCACAGAGGGCCTGGGTGATCGCCAGGACGTGGGCCTCGTTGAAGCTGGAGTCCAGGGCGCTGCCCCGGTGACCCGAGGTGCCGAAGGCGACCCGCTGCGCGGGCTGCCGGGGGTCGGGGACGAGGTCCTGGTAGGCCGCCAGCAGGGCGGGCAGATCGATCAGGGCAGAGGAGGGCGCGGGCTGACCGGCGAGGGGGTGCATCGGGTCTCCGGGGTGGAGCAAGCCCTATCGCCCCGGAGGGGATACCCGCAGCCATGCTGATCACCGACACGCCCACGCTGGCCCGCTTCTGCGACTCGCTCCGCGACGCGCCGCACCTCTCCATCGACACCGAGTTCTGGCGGCAGCGGACCTATTACCCGCAGCTCTGCCTGGTCCAGGTCGGCCACCTCGACACGGTCGGGGCCATCGATCCCCTGGCGCCCGGGATCGACCTCAGCCCCCTGAAGGAGCTGCTGCTCTCGCCCAGCTCGACCAAGGTGCTTCACGCCGCCGGTCAGGATCTCGAGGTCCTGCTGCTGACCTTCGGGGCGGTGCCGACCCCCCTCTTCGACACCCAGGTCGCCGCCAAGGCGCTGGGCCTCGGCGATCAGCCCGGCTACGCCGCGCTGGTCCTGGACCTGCTGGGCCTGACGCTGGACAAGGGCTCGCAGTTCATGGACTGGACCCGGCGGCCCCTCTCCGATGTGCAGCTCGAGTACGCCCTCGACGATGTCCGCCACCTGGATCGCATGTACCCGATGATGAAGGCGCGCCTGGAGGAGGAGGACAAGGTCGGCGACTTCCGCGCCAAGATGCGGGCGGCCGAGGACCCCGAGCGCTACCGGATGCAGCCCGAGCGGGCCTGGAAGCGGGTCAAGATCCGCCGCCCGACCCCCCGCGCCCTGGCCGTGCTGCGCGAGGTGGCCGCCTGGCGCGAAGAGCAGGCGATGAGCCGGGACATCCCGCGCCCCTGGCTCCTCAACGACGCCGGCCTGATCGACCTGGCCACAAAGCCCCCGACCACCCGGGCCGAGCTGGCCGCCCTGAAGAACATCACCGAGAAGCTGGCCCGCAGCCCCCTGGGAGACGACCTGCTCGCGGCGGTAGCCCGCGGTCTGCAGGCCGCCAATCGGGAACAGGGGGATCGTCCCAGGTCCCCGTGACCCCGGAGGGGGGAGGTCCAGGGAGGAGCGGTTGGCCCGGGAGGGCGAAGCCCGGCGGGCCAACTGCGACGAGCGGACCGTGGGGGGAACCTGGAGGGGTTCCCCCTGCGACGGTCCCGGACGTGGCGCGATCCTGACGGAGGGGCTAGGTCGGCCCGTCCTGCCCTGAGGATGCCCGTGTCCCTCGACGACCTTGCCAAGCGTGACTTTCTGCGGGCCATCGTCGCCCGTGACGTCTCCACCGGCCGCTACGGCGGTCGGGTGGTGACCCGCTTCCCGCCGGAGCCCAACGGCTACCTGCACTTGGGCCACGCCAAGGCCATCGTGGTCGACTTCGGCATCGCTCGCGACTTCGGCGGCATCTGCTACCTGCGGATGGACGACACCAACCCGACGACCGAGTCGATGGAGTTCGCCGAGAACATCGCCGCCGATGTGCGCTGGCTGGGCTTCGACTACGGCGACCGCCTGACCTTCGCCAGCGATGTCTTCGAGGCGATGTACCGGCTGGCAGAGCGGCTGATCGAGAAGGGCCTCGCCTACGTGGACGAGTGCAGCGAGGACGAGATCCGCCAGCTCCGCGGCACTGTGACCGAGCCGGGCAGGCCCGGGCCCTGGCGCGACCGCCCCGCCGCCGAGAGCCTGGAGCGCTTCCGCCAGATGCGGGCCGGCGCCTTCCCCAACGGGGCGATGGTCCTGCGCGGCCGGATCGACCTCTCGGCGACGAACATGCTGCTGCGGGACCCGATCCTCTACCGGATCAAGCACGCGCACCACTTCCGCACGGGCGACGACTGGTGCATCTACCCGATGTACGACTACGCCCACTGCCTGGAGGACGCGCTCGAGGGCGTGACCCACAGCATCTGCACGCTGGAGTTCGACAACAACCGCGCGCTCTACGACTGGGTCATCCAGGCGACCGAGGTGGTCCCCCCCGAGCTGGCCCCCCAGCAGTACGAGATGGCCCGCCTGGAGGTCGAGTACATCGTCACCAGCAAGCGCCGCCTGAAGCAGCTGGTGGACGAGGGCCATGTCCGCGGCTGGGACGATCCGCGGATGCCGACCCTGGCCGGTCTGCGCCGCCGGGGCATCCCGCCGCAGGCCCTGGTGGCCTTCATCGAGCGGGTCGGCATCGCCAAGACCAACAGCCGCGTCGAGTACAGCCTGCTGGAGCACGCCATCCGCGACCACCTGAACCTGCGGGCCCGGCGCCTGATGGGGGTGGCCGATCCGCTGCGGGTGGTGGTCGAGAACTGGGGCGCCGACGAGGTCGACGAGCTCGGCCCGGTGCCCTGGCTGGCCGAGGACCCCTCGCTGGGGGGCCGCAGCCTGCGCTTCGGCAAGGAGCTCTTCATCGCGCGCGAGGACTTCGAGCTCTCCCCTCCCCCCGGCTTCAAGCGCCTCGTGCCCGGCGGCGAGGTCCGCCTGCTGCACGGCTACGCCATCCGCCACCTCGGCCACGAGCTGGACGGGCAGGGTCGGGTCCGGCTGCTGCGGGTCGAGGTCGACCGCAGCACCCGCGGCGGCGACACCGGTCGGCGTATGGGCAGCATCCAGTGGGTCGAGGCCCAGGGGGCCGTGCCGGCGACGCTGCGGCTCTACGACCAGCTCCTGCTCTCGCCCACGCCGATGGCGGACCCCTCGGGCCGGGACTTCCTCGACCTGATCAACCCCGACAGCCTGGTCGAGCAGGCCGGCCTGCTGGAGCCCGCCGCGGCCTCGCTGCCGGTCGGGCAGGCCTTCCAGGTGATGCGCACCGGCTACTTCGCCGCTGACCCCGACAGCCGCCCGGGGGCCCTGGTGCTCAACCGCACCATCCCGCTCAAGGACGGCTTCGTCCGCAAGGAAGAGGCCCCGCCGGTCGATCCGGTCGCGGTCGTCGGCGAGGACGAGCGTCGCAAGCGCAAGAAGCGCCCGGCCGCCGAGCTGCGCGCCGAGGCCCGGTCGGCGGATCCCCGCCTGGCCGCCGCCCAGGACGAGCTGCTGGCGGCCGGCCTGGATCCGGCCGAGGCCGACGTGCTCAGCGGCGACCACGAGCAGCTCGCCCTGCTGCGGGCGATCGCCGCCGCCTGCGGGGATCTGCCGGGCTCGGCCCGCTTCCTGACCAACGAGCTGCGCGGCCGCGATGTCCAGCCCGCCGCCCTGATGGACAAGGCCCCCTCCCTGGGCGCCTTGCTGACCCTGCGAGGCGCCGGCACGCTGACCGGCCCGGGGGCCTCCCGGGTGCTCGACGTGCTGCTGGCCGAGGGGGGCCAGCCCGCCGAGATCGCCCAGCGCCTGGGCCTCTCCTCGCTCTCGGACGGCGCCCTGCGCGCCGAGGTGCAGGCGGTGCTCGATCGGCACCCCGACGAGCTCTCCCGCCTCCGGCAGGGTGAACAGAAGCTGCGCGGCTTCTTCATGGGCCAGGTGATGAAGGCCACCCGCGGTCGGGCCGAGCCTCAGCTCGCCCAGGCCGTGCTCGACGAGCTGTTGAACCCGTGAGCGGCGGCGGCGATGCGCGTCGGCCCGAGGTCGTAGCCATGGCCGCGGCGACGGGCCTGGAGCTGGACGCGGCCGAGCGGGTGCAGCGCTGGTTGGACAGCGAGCGCCTGCGCGGCTTCTCCTCCCAGGGCGCCGAGCTCAGCCTGGGCGAGACCTGGCTGACCGAGCTGGGCCCGCTGGAGGGCCCCGGCCCGGCCGACACCCGCCGCCTGGAGCCCGAGGAGCGCTACCAGGACCAGGGCCTGCTGGGGCGCGGGGGCAGCGGCGAGGTCCGGCGGGTCTTCGACCGGCAGCTCGGGCGCAGCGTGGCGATGAAGATCCTCTCCACCGACGCGCGCTCCGACGAGCGGCGCTTCCTGGACGAGGCCCGCACCATCGCCCGGCTGCAGCACCCCTGCGTCCTGCCGGTCCACGAGATCGGCCGCCTGCCCGACGGGCGGGTCTTCTTCACCATGCAGGAGATCCGCGGCCGGACCCTGCGTGAACAGATTCGGAACGTCCACCAGGCGGCCCTGGACCACTGGCGGCCCACCGCGGACGGGTGGACCTTCCATCGCCTGGTGGCGGCCTTTCACGCCACCTGCGAGGCGGTGGCCTACGCCCACAGCGAGCGCATCGTCCACCGCGACCTGAAGCCCCAGAACGTGATGATCGGCGTCCACGGCGAGGTGCTGGTGGTGGACTGGGGCCTGGCGCGGCCGACGGGCACCCCCAACGTCGCCGGTCGCGTGGTCGGGACCCCCGCCTACCTGGCGCCCGAGCTGCTGCGGGACGAGGCCCCGCCCGTCGATCCGCGCGCCGATGTCTACGCCCTGGGCGCGATCCTCTACGCCCTGCTGACCAACCGGGCCCCCTTCGACGGCCCCAACCCGCGGGCGGTGATCGAGGCGGTGCGCGCCGGCCCCAGCCCGGTTCCGCGCAGCGAGCTGCCGCTCCCCGAGCCCCTGATCGAGGTCTGTGTGCGAGCCATGGCCCGCGATCCGGCCTCGCGCATCGGACACGCCGGGGTGTTGGCGATCGCCGTCCGCACCTGGCTGGACGGCGCCCACAAGCGGGAGGAGGCGATCGGGCTGGTCGAGCAGGCCCGGGCCACCCTGCCCGAGGCGGTGCGGCTGCGCAAGCGGGCCGCCGAGCTGGAGAACCGGGTGCGCGAGGAGCTGACCCGCATCCCGGCCTGGGCCCCCGAAGAACAGAAGTACGCCGCCTGGGATCGCCTGGACGAGGCCGATCAGCTCCGGATCCTGGCCGACGCCCGCGAGGACGAGGCCGAGCTGGTGCTGCAGGGCGCCCTGACGGTCGACCCGGACCTGCCCGAGGCCCACGCCGAGCTCGCCTCGCGGGGGATGGCCCGGCACGAGGCCGCGACCCAGGCCAACGACCGCCTGGGCGCGGCCCGCGCCCTGACCCGCATCCGTCGCCATGTCGACAGCCTCCCGCCGCACCACCCGACCCGCGAGGGGCTGCGCAGCTGGCTGAAGGGCGAGGCCCGCCTCAGCCTGCACAGCGAGCCCCAGGGGGCCGAGGTGATCGTGCACCGCATGGTGGAGCAGCACCGCCGGGTCGTGCCCGAGCCCCTGGGACCGATCGGTCACACGCCGCTCAGGGACACGCCCATCCCCCATGGGGATCTGCTGATCGAGCTCCTGCTGGACGGGCACCAGCCCACCCTGCTGCCGGTGCGGGCCGCCCGGGGCGCCCGCGTCTCCTGCGTCGCTCCTGGACAGTCCGAGCCTCACCCGGTCCTGCTGCCCCCCCCGCTCCCCGACGACGACTGCTACATCCCGGCCGGATGGTGTACAGTGGGCGGCGACCCCGTCGCCATCGGCTCCGCCGCCCGTCGCACGCTCTGGGTCGACGGCTTCGTGATGCGCCGCCACCCGGTGACGAACCGGGAGTACATCGCCTTCCTGGACGACCTGGTCGCGCAGGGGCAGCAGGAGCTGGCCCTGGAGCTGGCCCCCCGCGAGCGCGGCGGCACCCGGGCCGAGGTCGGGGCGATGGTCTACGGGATGGACGGCGAAGGCCGCTTCTGTCTGCGCGAGGACGTCCACGGCGACCTGTGGGACCCGCGCTGGCCGGTGATCATGATCTCCTGGGAGGGCGCGCGCTCCTACGCCGCCTGGGAGGCTCGCCGCACCGGCCTGCCCTGGAGGCTGCCCGGGGAGTGGGAGTGGGAGAAGGCGGCCCGCGGCGTCGACGAGCGCCCCTACCCCTGGGGCTGGACCTTCGACCCCAGCCGCGCCTGCACCCGCCTCAGCCATCGCGACCAGGCCCTCCCGGCCCGGGTCGGCGAGGGCTTCGAGGCAGACCGCAGCATCTGGGGCGTGCGCGGGCTGGCGGGCAATGTCCGCGACTGGTGCCTGGACAGCTACCAGGAGCTGCCGCCTGACGAGGGCAGCGCGGTCCGCATCGAGGCCGGCACGGGCGAGGGCCCCCGCGTCAACCGGGGCGGCTTCTGGCTGGGCAACGAGCGCGACGCCCGCGGCGCCGATCGCCACTACCACCCCCCCGAGCACCGCGGCTCGGAGATCGGCTTCCGACTCGCCCGGTCCTGGCCCACCCCTTGAGGTCCCATGTCGCTCTCTGACGACCTGCTCGCCGCCCGCGCCTGGCTGGAGCTGGATCCGGATCCCCTCACCCGCCGCCAGACGCTGGACCTGATCGCCGCGAACGACGAGGCGCGCCTCCGCGAGTGCTTCGCCCAGCGCCCCGGCTTCGGCACGGCGGGCATCCGCGCGCCGATCGGCCCCGGCCCCGGCTGCATCAACCGGCTGGTGGCCCGACAGACCGCCGCCGGGCTGGGGGCGGTGCTGCTCGAGACCGGCCCGGCCCAGGTGGTCGTCGGCTTCGACGGGCGCCACGGCAGCCGCGCCTTCGCGCAGGAGATCGCCGCCGTGCTGGCCGCCCAGGGCCACACCGCCCTGCTCTTCCCCGAGGAGTGCCCGACCCCGCTGCTGGCCCACGCGACCCTGGACCTGGCCTGCCAGGCCGGCGTGATGGTCACGGCCAGCCACAACCCGCCGGGCGACAACGGCATCAAGGTCTATGGCGGCGATGGGGCGCAGATCATCCCGCCCCTGGACCGGCGCATCCAGCTGGCCATCGCCGAGATCGCCGGCACCTGCCCCCCGGTGGAGGCGTCCGAGGCGCGGGAGGGGCCGGGCCGGGTGCTGAGCGTGCCGGCCGAGCAGGAGCAGCGCTACATCGAGCAGGTGCTGGCGCTGAGGGTGGCGCCCGGCACCGGCCTGCGCTGCGTCTACACCCCCCTACACGGGGTCGGCTGGCGCAGCATCGAGCGCCTCTTCGCGGCGGCCGGTCAGACCTTGATCCCGGTGCCCGAGCAGGTCGAGCCGGACGGCGACTTCCCGACCGTGGCCCTGCCCAACCCCGAGGAGCCCGGGGCGCTGGACCTGGCGATGGCGCTGGCGACCCGCGAGGGCGCGGACCTGATCCTGGCCAACGATCCCGACGGGGACCGCCTCGCCGTCGCCCTGCCCTCGCCGGAGGGGGGCTGGCGGCGCCTGACCGGGGACGAGGTCGGCTTGCTGCTGGCCGAGCGGCTGCTCTCCGCCCTCTCGCCAGGCGGACCGCAGGCCCTCGTCGTCAACACGATCGTCAGCAGCAGCCTGCTGGCCGACATCGCCGCGGCCCACGGGGCGGCCTGCACCCAGACCCTGACCGGCTTCAAGTGGCTGGCCCGCGCCGCCCTCGACCACGATGGCCCCTTCGTGCTCGGCTACGAGGAGGCGCTGGGCTACTGCGTCGGCGAGGTGGTGCGCGACAAGGACGGCCTCAGCGCCGCCCTGCTGATGCTCGACCTCGCCGCCGAGTGGGCCCCCAAGGGGGGGCTGGCGGCCGCGTTGGACGACCTCGCGCGGCGCTACGGCGCCTTCGTCAACGCCCAGAAGAGCATCACCCTGCCCGGCCTGGAGGGCGCCGCCCGCATCCGGGAGCGCATGGCCGCGCTGCGCGCCTCGCCGCCCGCGCAGATCGCCGGGCTCGAGGTGCTCCGGCTCAGCGACGTCTGGACCTCCGAAGAGCGGGATCTGCGCAGCGGACAGCGCCTCCCCCTGAGCCTGCCGCGCAGCGATGTGCTGGCCTTCGGCCTGGAGGGAGGCAGCCGGGTGCTGGTGCGGCCCAGCGGCACCGAACCCAAGCTGAAGATCTACGTCGAGGCCCGCTCCGCCTGGATGGAAGGAGAGCCGGTCGCGCAGGCCTGGCGGCGGGCTTCCCAGGGCTCGGCGCGGCTGCTGGCCTGGGCCGACGCCTGGCTGGCGGCTTAGGCAGCCTCGATGAGCACCACTCGCCCGCCCACCTCCCCGTCCGCCGGCTCCCAGGACCCCGGTCCCCTGGCCGACCGCTACTACCCCCGCTCCACCTTCGGCGAGTCCGAGCCGGGCATCCGCACCGGGCGCGAGGTCGCCTGGGAGCCGCTGGTCGACTACCGCCGCAACGGGGTCTCCGAGACGACCATCCACGGAGCGGTGGCCTGGTTCAGCGGCGACCGGCCCATCCACGGCTTCGGCGGCGACGTGCTCTGCTACGGCCGCAGCATGATGAAGCTGCTCTACGTCAAGCCCTTCGTCGAAGAGCTGGCGCACCTGACCCCCGCCCAGAAGGCGATCAGCGTCTCCAGCCACAACGGCACCACCGCCCACGTCGCCGCCGCGCAGAGCCTGCTGCCGCGCGAGGAGTGGTCGCTGATGCAGACGCCGCTGGACCTGCCCCTGGTGCAGTTCGGCCGGCAGGTGCGACGGCCGCGGCGCTGGTACAACAACGGCTCGGGCCACCACGCGGCGCTGCTGCTGGGCTGCAAGGCCAAGGGCTGGCGGCGGGTCGGCTACACCCTGCCCGGCCACCCCCTCTTCGGCGCCTACCTCGGCGTCGTTCGGCAGGCCCTGGGTGCCGACTGGACCCCCCTGCGGGTCGCACGCGACGGCGACGGGATGCCGACCCTCTCGATGACCGTCAACGAGCTGGCCCGCTGTTACGCCTGGCTGGCCCGCACCCGACACCAGGACTGGGTCTGGGACTCGATGGTGGCGGAGCCCGACCTGGTCGGAGGCTTCAACCGCCTGGACACCACCGTGATGAAGTCCTGCGAGGGCCGGGTCATCGCCAAGGAGGGCGCCGATGGCCTGCTGGGCCTGGCGATCGACCACCCCGATCACCCCGATGGGCTGGGCATCGTCATCAAGATCGCCCACGGCTGGGACCCGCAGGCGACCTGGTATGTCGCCCGGGGGATCCTGGGTGTGCTTGGTTTCACCCTGCGCACCCCCTACAAGCTGCACCGCCAAAAGGCCTTCCTGGTCCCCGGCGTCGTGCCGCCCGAGTACGAGCAGGCCCTGGCCGCCATCCCGACCTGGGATCCCTGGGATGCCGACCACGACCGCTGGTACTTCGACGCCCCCTTCGGCGAGGCTCCTTGATGCGGCTGCGCGCCCGGGTCCTGGACCCCGTCTCGGTCGATGAAGCCCGCTACCTGCCCGACGCCCTGGTCGAGGTCGACCCGGCCGGGCGGCTGACCCTGGTTGAGCCTTGGTCGGGGGGCCCCTGCGACGAGGATCTGCGCCCCGGGCTGCTGACCCCCGGCTTCGTCGACGCCCACCTGCACTTCCCGCAGACCCGCATCGTCGGCGCCGCCAGCGGCCCCCTGCTGGAGTGGCTGCGCACCCGCACCTTCCCGGAGGAGGCCCGCTTCGCCCAGGCCGACCACGCCCGCGCCGTGGCTGAACAGTTCACCGCCTCGCTGGCCGCGGCCGGCACGACGCTGTGCCAGGCCTACGGCTCTGTTCACCCGCTGGCCGCCGAGCTGCTCTTCCAGGCCCTCGACGCCCGCGGCCTGCGGGCGATCGCTGGCCCGGTGCTGATGGACCAGGGCGCCCCCGACGAGCTGCTGCTGCCGGCGGGTCCGGCGCTGGACGCGCTGGAGGCCCTGGCTGAGCGCTGGCACGGCCACGACGGGCGCTTGCAGGTGGCGGTGATCCCCCGCTTCGCGCTCTCCTGCACGATGCCGATGATGCAGGCGGCTGGACAGCTGGCCCGGCGGCGAGGCCTGTGGGTCAGCACCCACCTCTCCGAGAACGGTGAGGAGTGCAGCGCCACCACCTCGCTCTTCCAGGCGGCCGACTACCTCTCGGTCTATGAGCAGGCCGGCCTGCTGCACGAGCGCAGCATCTACGCCCACTGCATCCACCTCTCCGACTCGGAGTGGGACCGCTTCGCCGGCAGCGGCGCGGCGGTGGCGCACTGCCCCGACAGCAACGACTTCCTCGGCAGCGGCGGGATGCCCCTGCGCTCTGTTCTCGATCGCGACATCCCCCTGGCCCTGGGCTCGGACATCGCCGCCGGGCGCAGCTTCCGCATCCCGCGCATCGCCAGCTCGGCCTTCGACAACGCCCTGCGCCAGGGCCAGCGAACGTCGCCGGCGCGCTGGTTCTGGACGGCGACCCGCGGCGGCGCCCTGGCCCTGCAGCAGCCCCAGGTGGGCGCCCTGCAGCCGGGGTTGGAGGCCGACATGGTCCTGCACTCGCTGCCGGAGTGGGTCGAGGACCCGCAGGATGTGCTGAACACCCTGCTCTTCCACCAGGACGCCCCGCCGGTGCTGCGGACCTGGGTCCGCGGGAGGACCGTCTCTCAGCGGTAGACAGCGGGCCATTGCGTGCGCATGATGAGAGCGCACGGACAGGCCCTGGAGGGCATGATGACCCGCTTCCCGATCTCGATCCTGCTGCTGTCGGCCTGCACGCTGGAGCCCAAGGAGGACGACACCTCGCTGCCGCCCACCTGTGAGCAGATCCAGACGGAGTTCCAGGCCGAGTCCATCGACATCCGCTCCTGCACCGAGGCGGCGCAGTGCGGCCAGGAGCTGACCGGCACCAGCTGCGGCTGCACCCGCAACCTGGTGGCTCGCCTCGACGCCGACACCACCCGCTTCTACGAGCTGATCGGCGAGGCCGGCGAGCTGGAGTGTGATCTTGGCCTGGAGAGCACCTGCGACTGCCCCGAGGTGCGCGGCTTCCTCTGCGAGGACGGGCTCTGCGCCTGGGACTACGGCACACCTCCGGCCTACCCGGACTGCAGCAGCGCCGAGGGCGATCCCTTTGACCTCGACGCGGCCAGCATCGCGGGCGACACCCTGCTCGTCACGGTCTCCTCCGGCGGCGGCTGCGAGGACCACGACTGGACCCTCTGCTGGCCCGACGGCGCCTTCGCCGAGAGCGAGCCGGTCCAGGCCCGCTTGGAGATCCTGCACGACGACCACGACGACCCCTGCGACGCGATCATCAGCGAAGATCTGGAGTTCGACCTGCTGCCCCTGAAGGCGGCCTGGATCGCCTCCTACGCCGGGAAGAGCGGCACCATCATCATCAAGCTCGGCGGCGAGAGCCTGACCTACAGCTTCTGAGGCAGCAGCTCGTCGATGTAGACAGCGCTGCAGGCCTGGCTGCCGTCGTTGTCCTGCACGCTCCAGGCGGCGCTCTGCCCGGCCACGCGGCGGCCACGGATCGTGGCCTTGTTCAGGTGCCCGCTCACCCGGACCTCGGCGAGCTCCTCGCCCAGGTCCATGGTCAGGACCGTCCCGTCGGTGTCGTGCGTCGCGAACCAGTACCAGCGGTCCTGGGTGGACAGGCCGATCCGCACGGTGTGACCGTCCGGGCCGTTGCAGAGGGCGAGGCTCTGGCGGTCCTCCAGCGTACAGAGGAAGCGGGTGTCTTCGCCGGCCTCGCAGAGGCTGGGCACGGCCCCGCCGACCACCAGGGAGCGGGTCTGCAGCGTGGTCAGCCGCAAGCTGGGGCGCTCGCCGTTCAGGTACAGCGTCCAGCGCTCGGCCTCGCCCTGGGCCAGCACCTGCTCGCCCAGGACCTCGCCGTCCTCGACCAGCGCGGCGGCGCTCCCGGCGCGCACGATCGCCACCGGGCGGCGGCCGTCGACCAGGCCCCACAGGCCCAGCTCGTCGATCGGCACGCATGGGACCTGCACCGAGGGGAGGCGCTCCTTGCACTCGATGCGCGGCTGAGTCGGCGCGCCGCCCGCGGGGCCGAGCTCCTGCAGGACCTGGGCGACCTCGGCGGCGACCAGCTCGTAGAGCACGACGCTGACGGTGCCCGTCCCGCCCTCCCAGCGGGCCTTCTTGTCGGTGGCCCGCAGCTTCTGGATGACCGTCGAGGCCGGCACGTCGACGCGCTCCAGGGAGAGCGTCGCCCGGTCCTTGCTCTTGCCGCTCGGCTGCGACAGTCCAGCGACGGACTGCGCGGTGAGCAGGTGCAGCGCCCCGCCGGAGGTCTGGACGGTGGTGAGCTGCAGGCCCGCGGCCTGGGCGATCGCGTCCAGGGCCTGCTGGGGGCCCTCGAACTGGCGCTGCATGCTGAAAGGCCGCCCGCGATCCAGCACGACCACGCTGCTGCGCGTCGAGCGAGCCACCGCGGCGGCGGCGTGATCGGCCTCGACCTGCTTCAGATCGAGGGCGAGCGGCTCGGACTGGGCCTGGGCGGTGGAGAGGCCCGCGAGCAGGGCGAACAGGCTGAGGATGGTCACCTCCGCGGCCGAGGATAACGCAGCGCCCTCAGCCTCCGCCTCGCCCGGCGAGGGAATGGCAGCTGGCGCAGGTGGACAGGATCTCTCCCATCAGCTCACCGTGGCGGCCCTCGGCCGAGCCCGCCTGGGCCGCGAGATCGCCCAGCCGCACCCCGGTCTCAATCGCCATCGGGGGCAGGGTCCCGCTGGGATCGAGCCCATCGGGGACGAGGCTGGCCTCCCGCAGGATCGCGGCGGCCTGCACGAAGGCGGGCTCGTCGGCGGCCACCAGGGCCATGACCATCGCCTGGCTGGCCTGGCCGTGGACCGCCATCCGCGCCACCGTGGGGCTGTCGGGCGCCGCAGGAGCCGGGAGCGCGACCTCGACGCGGACGCCCGTGGAGCGGTGACACTCCCCGCAGGCCTGGAGCATGGCCCCGTAGCTCTGGGCCAGGCTGGGCAGATCGGGGCTGGTCGCGGCGAGGTTGACCGCAGTGATGAACTCCTTCTGGGCGAGGTGGCCCTTGGGGGAGAGCACCTTCAAGGGCAGCCGAGCGCGCAGCCGGTCCAGGGCGGCCATCGCCTCCTCCCGCTGGCCCTTGACCAGGGCCTGCCGCATCGCCAAAGCGTCCTGGGAGTGGTCGACCATGGCCACCTCGGTCTCCTCCTGGCGCTCGTCCAGGCGCTTCTCCTGGCGATCGACGCAGCCCCCCAAGGTCACGAGGCCCAACACAAGGCGGATGTTCCAGCTGGCCCGCATCGGTCTGCTCCTGGTCCGGTCTTGGCGGCAACACCCCTTCCAGCGTGCTAGACGCCGCGGGTCCCACCTCGGAGTCAGCCATGTATCGCGCCGCGTCCATCCTCGTCCCCGTCGACTTCTCGGACACCTCCAACGCCGCCATCTCGGTCGCCCTCCAGATGGCCGACCGCAGCGAGGCCAAGGTCTACTTCCTCCATGTCGACCCCACCCTCGGCGCCGACATGGACACGCTGCTCAGCGAGAGCGGCTCGACCGGACCGATCGCCACCCAGATCGCCGACCGCGAAGCCGCCATCCAGCGCGACATCGATCTCGAGCTGGAGCGCGCGGCCTCCGCGGGGCACCCCTTGCGGAGCACCACGCACCAGCTGATCATCAGCGGCGGCGACTGGGTCGACGTCAGCCTGGCCCTGATCGAGGAGCACCACATCGAGCTGGTGGTGGCCGCCACGCACGGCGGCGAGAAGGGCAGCCTGATGGGCCTGATCCAGGGCTCCTCGACCGAGCGGCTGGTCCGCAAGGCGCCCTGCTCGGTCTTCGTGGTCCGGGCCGAGGGCTTCCCCTACCTGAAGGACTGAGCCGGTACCCGTCAGCGGGCCTTGCCGTTGTGGTCGGCCAACGTGGCCACGATGCCCTCTATGCTGGCCAGCCCGTAGGTGATCTTCTTGAAGAAGCTGCGGTTGTGCGGGACCAGCACGAAGCGGGGATGCGGCGCCCAGAGCCGTCGCAGGCTCTGATCCAGGGCCCGCGCCTCTTCGATGCCCTCGTTGCGGACCAGGTTGCCGCCCTCGACGACCTCCATCCCTCCGGCGGCGGCGCTCTCGAAGAAGATGACGGCGTCGTAGCGGTCGAGCTGCTCCTGGTGGCTGGTCCCTACCGCCTTGAAGAAGTCCTCCTCGGGGCCGGGCCAATAGGCGGCCCCGTCGATGGTGCCACGATCGCAGAGCAGGACCCGACCGGGGAAGCGCGCCGCCTGGAGCTCTTCCAGGTTGCGCTGCACATGGAAGATCGCCCGCTGCGCGGCCATGGCCGCGTCCGGCTCGCTGACCCGCGGGAAGCCGCCCGAAAACAGCATGGTGGCCGCCTCGGGGACGACGACGACCTTGTCGCCGATCTCGCGCCGGAAGAGGTCAGCGGCGGTGGTCTTGCCTCCTCCCGGACCGCCCGTGAGGCAGATCCGGCAGTGGTTCAAGCGATCGTTCATGGGGTCTCCGGGTCCTAATGGCAGGCCTTGCTGCGCCCGTTGCAGTTCAGCGTGAGGGAGAAGCCGGAGATGACCCGGATGCTGCCCACCCGCTGGTCCTCGCTGCTGCCGTTGAAGCGCACCTCGACCCAGTACTCGCCCACCGGCACCTCGCCCGGCGAGACGCGCCGGCCGCTGCTCTTGTCGATCAGCGTGGCCTTGGAGATGGGGCCCAAGACGCTGACCCGGCCGGGCGGGCCGCTGGGCGCGGCGGGCTCGGGCTCGGGCGCAGGGGCAGGGGCAGGCTCAGCGGGAGCGGGCTGAGCAGGGCTGGAGGCTGCGGCGGTTACGGCTGCATCGGCGACAGCTTCTTCAGGAGCGGGCTCGGCGGGTGCGGGCTCGGCGGGAGCAGGCTCGGCGGGAGCGGGGGCAGGCTCGGCAGGAGCGGGGGCAGGCTCAGAGG
>ERZ761602.4757-NODE-4757-length-16872-cov-7.396979_pt1 | contig 16872 bp, 14 predicted proteins | sample MGYA00512165_ERZ761602 | MGnify/ENA primary metagenome ERZ761602 (study PRJEB28899, sample SAMN02445085) | bioreactor sludge metagenome | biome: EBPR sludge; isolation source: Thorneside wastewater treatment plant | place: Australia: Brisbane, Thorneside...
AGTGTCCACCTTAAATTCGGCTAAATTCTGTCTTGACTATGGGGTCCACTTCAAGCTGGTGGGTTGACTATCGGCGGACTAAACCGCCGACTGGAAGAGAAGGCGGCTGGAAGCCGGTGGTTTGCACCACGGGCCGAGCGCCCTTCGGGCGGGCTGAAGCCGCCCACGGACTATCAATAAGTTGCTGAATAAAGCTAGCACCATTGGCTTATACAGTTTCCCGGCGAGTCGGACGGCTTCGAAGCGGGCCGCAAGGATCACGAGGCGGCATCGCCGGAACGCGGGGCGTTGCCGGAACCCAACCAACGCGCATGAAACTTGGCTAACTGCTCCCAGACCCAGCCGCCGGGTATTTCCCGACCCCACAGGACGTAATCGAGCGCGTTCTCGTTGTGCAGGGTCAGATCGAGCGCGCCGCGCGCCGCGCCACGCCCGGCCAGCAACAGGCGGTCGCCCGCCTGAATCGGAGTGTGGCGATGCGGCAGCATCACGGTCGAATCGTCGGCCCGCGCCAGATACAGCACCCGACATTCCAGTTCCTGGGCACGGTCGTGCGGATCGAACAGCACATCGCCCAGCGTCACCGGAGGACCGGCGGGCACCGACAGCAGGCGCAGGAGCGCCGGCGCCTGATCCGCATCGACGCGCGCGCTCCACACCGTCGGCGCCTCCCAGCCGAAGCGCTCCGTCAGTTGATCCAGCAGGGTGCTGGCCCACGCTTCGCCCCGTTGCTTGATCTCGCTCAGAAAAGGGGCTAGCAACGGCGTGGTGAGAATCGCCAGGCACTCTCGGGCCACGATCTGGCTGGGAACGACCGTGAAATCGGATTCGAAGGCGTCGAACAAGGCTTGATTGGCTTGCAGGTTTTGCCGCAGGACCACGAACAGGTTCGGGTTCAACTCCCGCGCCGTGACCACGATCGACAGATTGTTGACATCGTCGTTGGTGCAGGCGACCACGCCCACGACTTCCCGGATGCCCGCCGCCAGCAGCGCCGGCGCACCGGCGCCGTCGCCGCGTACCCAGCGCTCGTCGCCCTCCACCGGCGGCGCGTGGTCGATGATGGTCACCGGAATTCCCATCTCCTCCAGCGTGGAGACCATGACCTTGCCGAACCGGCCGTGGCCGCACAGTACCCAACGGCCGCGTGGCGGGTCGCGGTGGGGCTCGACCACCGTTCCAGGCACGCCGGTCAGCCACTCCAGCAGGTGATAGGCCGCCGGCGCGTGCAGGGACAGCGCCAGGTAGCGACCGAACTTGTCGAAGGGGTTGATGATGTGGCGGGTGCCGAAGGACGCCATGTTGTTGGCGGTTTCGACCGTTTCGGCGCGGCACAGCGCCGGCAGTCCGGGCGCCAACAGCCGGGCGGCGATGGCGATGGCCAGATTGGCGTTGTCGTCGTTGGTCAGGGCGATGACGCCCCGGCAACAGCGGTGGGTCAACCCGGCCAGCTTCAGCACTTCCGGTTGCCGGGCGTCGGCCGCCAGCGCCGGGACATCGGCGGAAAGACCGTGCAGGTCGAGTTGACTGACCCGGCCCTCGTCGATCTCGATCACCACCGCCCGCAGTCCGAGCGGGTCGAGGGCGCGGCAGATCAGTTGTCCGGTTTCGCCGTAGCCGCACACCAGGTAGAACGGCTCGCGCAGATGGCGGACCTTCTGGCCGAAGCGTTGCAGCCGCACGGCATTGCGGAAGTTCTGGTCCTGCAACAGCGCCAGCAGCGTGCCGATCGAGTAGGCCCAGCCGATCACCGATAGATAGATGCAAACGATCACCCACAGCCGTTGCCCGTCGGAGAAGGCGTAGGGGATTTCGCCGAAGCCGATGGTGGTCGCGGTGTAGCTGATGAAATAGAAGGCGTGAAACAGGCTCAGGCGGGTGGGCTGGCCTTCGGCGTCCACGCCGGGAACCAGGGTCAGGCCGACGACCGAGACCGCGTAGATCAGAATGATGGTGATCAGCGGCGCCCGCATTCGCCGCAGCGCCAGGAAAAACGTGCTTTCGTAGGCGGCCGGGTTCATCGTTTTTGCATGATCGTTTCGGCGATCAGGATGACCACCGACACCACGTTGGCGAACAGGGCGCCGCCGGAGAGCGACACCACCTTGGTGGTGATTTCGGGCGTCATGCCGGCGCCCGCCACATGGACGCTGTACCCCCACACCAGCGCCGCCGCGATCAGTTGCAAATCCGCAACCAGGCTGGTCGACAGGTGAATGGCGCCAATGTGGGTGCGGTCGCCGAACTTGAGCACGGTGGCGATCAGGTTGACCACGATGGCGGCGAACAGCTCGTAGACATCGTGGTGGATCGGGTTGTCCAGTTCGCCGATGAAAAACCCGAAATTCAGGGTGGCGGCCAGGACGATGAAGAAACCGAAGATGACTTTTTCGAGATTCATGACGGTGGGCGTTCCGTGGGTTTGCCAGTTTCGGCGCCTACTATTCCAGCTTCAGCCGTTGCGCCAAATCTTCTTGCGTTCCGTGGGTTTGCCAGTTTCGGCGCCTACTATTCCAGCTTCAGCCGTTGCGCCAAATCTTCTTGCGTCATCGCATGCAGGGCGTCCAGCAGCGCCACCTGTAAACTGCCCGGCCCCGCCGCCCGCTCCGCCGCGAGTTCGCCCGCCACGCCGAACACCGCCAGCCCCGCCACCGTCGCCACCAGCGGATCGAGCTCCACCGCCAGAAAAGCGCCGACGACCGCCGTCGCCGAGCATCCCATGCCCGTGACGTGCGTCATCAGCGGATGGCCGTTGGCGATCGCCGTCACTTGTACGCCGTCGGTCACGTAGTCCACCGCGCCGGTGACGGCGACCACGGCCCCGGTCTCTTGCGCCAGCAGCCGCGCCGCGTCCAGCGCGGCTTTCGAACCGTGCAGGCTGTCCACCCCCCGGCCCGCGCCCGCCTGGCGCGTCAGTGTCAGGATTTCCGAGCCGTTGCCCCGAATCACGTTCGGCTGCAACCGCGCCAGCGCGTCCGCCGCCGCGCGCCGATAGGAGGTCGCGCCCGCGCCCACCGGATCAAGGATCCAGGGCACGCCCACCGTCCGCGCGCGCATGGCCGCCAGCTTGCATGCCGCGACCTGTGCCGAGTCCAGCGTGCCGATATTGACGACCAGCGCGTGACTGAACGCAACGAAATCCTCCACCTCGTCACAGGAATGCACCATCGCCGGCGCCGCGCCCAGCGCCAGGAGCGCGTTCGCGCTGTTGTTCATCACCACGAAGTTGGTGATGTTGTGGACCAGCGGTCGCCGCTCGCGCACCGTGACCAACAAGCCCCAGAGGGTATCGGCATTCGTCGCCATGGTTATGCCCGCCCATACAGCGTCAATAGATGCCGGTAATGTTCAGCGACGCCGGGGCCGACCTGCTCCCAGCGGAACCGCCAGCGCCAGTTGCCTTCCGCGACGCCCGGCTGGTTCATCCGGTCCGCGCCGCCCAGTTGCAACACGTCCTGCATGGGCACGACCGCCAGCCGCGCCACCGAGGCGAACGCCGCCCGCGTCAGCAATTCCGGCATCCGCTCCGGCCCGCCGCCCAGATAATCGAACAGATGCGCGCGGGTTTGCGCGTCAAGCGCCGTGAACCAGCCCAGCGTCGTGTCGTTGTCGTGCGTGCCGGTGTAAACCACGGAATTGACAATATGATTGTGCGGGAGATAGGGGTTGTCGGCCCCGCCGCCGAAGGCGAAATGCAATACCTTCATGCCTGGCAACCCATGGCTGTCGCGCAGCGCCTCGACCTCGGGGGTGATGATGCCCAAGTCCTCGGCCACCAGCGGCAGCCCCCCGAACTCCGCTCGCAACGCCCGGAACAGTTCGTCGCCTGGCGCTGGCCGCCACTGCCCCGCCACCGCGGTTTTCGCCGTGGCGGGAATTTCCCAATATGCCTCCAGTCCCCGGAAATGATCGATGCGCAACAGATCGAACTGAGTGAATTGCGTGCGAATCCGCTCTTTCCACCACTGGAACCCATCGACCTTCATTTGCTCCCAGGCGTAATGCGGATTGCCCCACAATTGGCCAGTGGCGGAAAAGTAATCCGGCGGCACTCCGGCCACCACGGTTCGTCTGCCCTCGCCATCGAGCAGGAACGCCTCGCGCCGGGCCCACACGTCCGCGCTGTCGTAGCCGACGAACAGTGGAATATCGCCGAACATCCGCATGCCCCGCTCGTTGGCGTAACGCTTGAGCGCCGCCCACTGGCGGTAAAACAGAAATTGCTCGAACCGCGCCTGGGCCATCGCATCCGATAGTTGCCGCCGTGCCGTGGCCAGCGCCTCGGGCCGGCGATCGCGCAACTCGCGCGGCCAGTCGAACCAGGCTTGCCGCTCCCGCGCCGCCCGGATCGCCTGGTACAGCGCGTAATCGTCCAACCAGTGCCGGTGCTGGTTCAGAAAGGCCTCGTGGGCGTCGCGTTCCGCCCCACCCCGGTCCTGAAAACCGCGCCGGGCCTCGGTCAAGCGCCGCTGGCGGTACGCCCACCCGTCCTCGTCCGGACGCGGTCCACCGTCCGGGTGCAACCAGCCCGCCTCGATCAACGGCTCCAGGGCAATCAAGCGGGGATTGCCGGCATGAACCGACTGCGCCGAGTACGGCGACAAATCGTCGTGGGTCGGCCCCAAGGGCAAGGTTTGCCAGACCGTGAATCCGCAAGCGGTCATGAAGTCGACCAGCCGATAGGCGTTCGGCCCCAGATCGCCGTTGCCATGGCCGCCGGGCAGCGAGGTTGGATGCAGCAGCAATCCGGCGCACCGGTGGTCGAGAGGCGAAGCTGTGCGCATCGTCATGGACTCCTTGAGTTGACAAATTGGAATTGGAAATTGGAAATTGGAAATTGGAAATTGGAAATTGGAAACTGGCGGATTGACGGGTTAAACGCATTTGAAGGTCACGGGCGCCAGCGGTCCTGGCCGGTATTGGTCTGCCGGTTCCCGGCTGCTCGGGCTTCATCGAATCCGCTGCAACTCCTGTCCCAGCATCTCGCGCGTGATCAATACCACGCCTTGCTCGGTGCGGTAGAACCGCCGCGCGTCTTCCTCGGCGTTCGCGCCAACCACCGTACCCGGTGGAATGATGCAACCCCGGTCGATGATCACCTTGCTCAAGTGGCAGTAGCGGCCGATATCCACCTGGGGCAACACCACGGCGTCTCGCAACCGCACGAAGGAATGCACCTGCACCCGCGGGAACAACAGTGAATGATTCACATAACCGCCCGAGATGATGCAACCATCCGCCACCATGGAATCCACCGCCATGCCTCGCCGTCCGTCATCGTCGAACACGAACTTGGCGGGCGGCAACTGCTCCTGGTAAGTCCAGATCGGCCAGCGTTCGTCGTACAGATTCAACTCCGGATCCACCCCGACCAACTCCATGTTCGATTCCCAAAAGGCGTCCACGGCGCCGACGTCGCGCCAGTAGCTCTGCGCCTTGGTCTGCACGTCGCGAAACGGGTAAATCATCACCCGATGTCGATCCAGCAGACGCGGCAGCAGATCCTTGCCGAAATCGTGGCCGGAATGCGGATCTTCGGCATCCTCGATCAACCGTTCGTACAGGAATTGGGTGTCGAACACGTAAATCCCCATCGACGCGAGCGTCATGTCGTCCCGGCCCGGCAGAGCTTCCGGCGTTTGTGGCTTCTCCACGAATCGCACGACTTCGCCGCGATCGTTGGCGGTCAGCACCCCGAACTCACGCGCCCGCTCGCGCGGCACCTCGATGCAGCCGACCGTGACGTTGGCCTTGCTTTCGACATGGCGCGCCAACATTGGACCATAATCCATCTTGTAGATGTGATCGCCAGCCAGGATCAACACGAATTCGGGCGCATGATTGCGGATGATATCCAGATTCTGGTAAACCGCATCGGCCGTGCCCTTGTACCACGAAGCTTCGTCGATCCGCTGCTGGGCCGGTAATAATTCCACGAATTCGCCAAACTCGCCGCGCAGGAAGCCCCAACCACGCTGGATATGTTGGATCAGCGAATGCGCTTTGTATTGAGTCAATACACAAACTCGTCTGATTCCAGAGTTGATGCAATTGGAGAGTGGAAAATCGATGATTCGATACTTGCCGCCGAAATGCGTGGCGGGTTTGGCCCGCCACAGGGTCAGTTGCTTAAGTCGGCTGCCACGCCCGCCCGCTAAAATCAGCGCAAGCGTCTCCCGCGTCAGACGGCTGACAAACCGCGAAGTGATGGCGGCGTTCATGCGTTTGGTGTTCCTCTCTGCTATGCTGATTCGGTTTTCAAGCATGGCGGTTTGAACGGTGCTGCCTACCGCGCCGGTGACTGGGTGACCAGGTGACCAGGGGTGGCGCGGGGATCGAAGCATCAATCAATCGACCCTAATCATAGTCGGTTTCGGTCTAGGGTTTTGGTTGTCCAGGGCGCCTGGACCGAGATGATCGAAGTATGAATGAACCGATGCGATACTCCACAACTTGATGACGCACCCCGACGATAGCGATACTTCTCGAAACCTGGATCCATCCGCCGTGGACCGCGCCATGGCCGATGCCGCGCTGCTGCGCGCGGGTCTCCACCCCGACCCGTTCGCCGTGCTGGGTCGCCATGGCCGCGGCGATCGTTCGATCATACGGGTGTTCCTGCCCGGCGCCCGACAGGCACGCCTGCTCGATGTCGATCAACCACTGCGACGGTTGGCGGATACCGATTTGTTCGAGTGGCGCGGCGCGACCGGCGCGCTGCCGCCGCATTATCGGCTGGCCTGGACCGACGCCGCTGGCCATGAGCAGGTCGCCCATGATCCTTACGATTTTCTTCCGCAGCTCAGTCTGTACGATCTGCATCTGTTTAACGAAGGGCGTCATCTGCACGCCTACCGCGTGTTGGGGGCGCATCCGCGCACGGTGGATCATGTTGCCGGAGTGCTGTTCGCGGTTTGGGCGCCGAACGCCGCTCAAGTCAGCGTGGTGGGCGATTTCAACCAGTGGAACGGTCTGCGTCATCCCTTGCGTCGTCGCGGTGGCGTTTGGGAGCTGTTCGTTCCTGATGTGGCCTTGGGCGCGCGCTACCAATTTGAGCTTCGGGTCCGGGAAACGGGCGAACGGTTGCGTAAAAGCGATCCTTATGGCCGCTGGTTTGAGCGGCGTCCGGCTAATTCCGCCTTGGTCATGGAGAGCGTGCCCCATCCATGGCGCGACGAGATATGGATGACCCGGCGGCGGCGGCGGGGCTGGGCGCGTGCTCCCCTGGCGGTTTATGAAGTCCACTTGGGCTCCTGGCAGCGGGACGAACAGGGCGACTACCTGAATTACAGGGATCTGGCGCCGCGCTTGGTGGCCTATGTCGGCTCGTTGGGCTTCACCCATATTGAGTTGATGCCTCTTACCGAACATCCCCTGGATGCATCTTGGGGTTATCAGCCAACCGGGTTTTTTGCTCCCACTAGCCGCCATGGTAGTCCGCGCGATTTCCATTGGTTTGTGGATTACTGCCATCAGGCTGGTATTGGCGTCATTCTGGATTGGGTTCCTGGCCACTTTCCCAAGGACGCGCACGGTCTGGCTCAATTTGACGGTGCCTGCCTGTATGAGCATCAGGATCCAGACCGCCGCGAGCAAAGAGGCTGGGGTACGTTGGCGTTCGATTACGGTCGTAATCAGGTCAAGAATTTCCTGCTGGCCAGCGCCTGTTTCTGGTTGGAGGAATATCATCTGGATGGTTTACGGGTGGATGCTGTCGCATCCATGCTGTATCTGGATTATGCGCGCGAATCGGGTGAATGGGCGCCTAATTTGTTTGGCGGCAATGAAAATCTGGAAGCGGTCGCTTTCCTGCGTGAACTTAATGAGATCGTCCATCGCCGCTATCCAGGGGTACTGATGATTGCCGAGGAATCCACGGCTTGGCCATTGGTGACTCGGCCCTCCTGGATGGGAGGTCTTGGATTCGGCATGAAGTGGAATATGGGATGGATGCATGATGTTTTGGAGTATCTGTCGTGTGATCCGACCTTGCGCTGCCATCATCACGAGTTGTTGACCTTTGGTCTGCTGTATGCTTTTACCGAGAACTTCATGCTGCCTCTGTCTCATGATGAAGTCGTGCATGGTAAGGGTTCGCTGCTTTCCAGGATGCCGGGAGACCGCTGCCAGCGATTTGCCAATCTTCGCTTGCTCTATCTTTACATGTGGACTTACCCCGGCAAGAAGTTTCTATTTATGGGTAATGAGTTGGCGCAAGGACGGGAGTGGGATCACGCTGCGGTCCTTGACTGGGAGTTGCTGGGCCAGAATGAGTGCCGGGGAATACAGGGACTGGTTCGTGATCTTAACCACTTCTATCTATCCATGCCGAGCCTGCATGATTGTGAGTTTTCTCAGGAAGGTTTCGAGTGGCTCGATTGCCATGACGCCGCTCGGTCAGTTGTAGCCTACTTGCGCCGTGGCGGTGGAGATGATCCGGTTTTGGTGGTTATGAATTTTTCGGCGGCGGCCCGTCCTGGTTATCGCGTGGGAGTGCCACTGTCTGGATTTTATCAGGAAATTCTCAGTTCCGACGCTGAGACGTATGGTGGCGGCGGTATGAATAATGGTACAGTTCATACTGATTCGATACCACATTTGGGATATCCCTGTTCACTGGTGCTGGATTTGCCGCCGTTGACTGGCTTGATACTGGTCTCTCGTAGGGGATATTATCCGCTATGAAATTGCAGCAACTGCGCTACCTGGTTGCCATTGTCCGAAATAATATGAATATTTCCGCTGCTGCGGAGAGCCTTTATACTTCCCAACCAGGTATTAGCAAGCAATTGCGGTTGCTGGAAGAGGAATTGGGCGTCGAACTGTTCAGTCGCAATGGTAAGCATTTGACTGAAATGACACCGATTGGGCGGCAGATTATGCTCAAGGTGGAGATTATCTTGCGAGAGGTGAACAATATTCAGATTTTAGCCGAGGAGTACCGCGATGATCGGCGGGGTAGCTTGTCGATCGCCACGACGCATACCCAGGCTCGCTACGCCCTGCCGCCGGTGGTCAGGCTTTTTCGAGAACGTTATCCGGCGGTGACCTTGCAGATTCATCAGGGTTCTCCGGCGCAGATTGCCGAGATGGTGCAGTCTGGTGAGGTGGACTTTGCCATTGCCACGGAGTCCTTGGAGTTATTCGAGGATTTGGTGATGATGCCCTGTTACGTCTGGCAACGCTGTGTGCTGATGCCACGCGATCATCCGCTGGCAAAACTGGATCATCTGACCTTGCAGGATGTTGCTCGATATCCGTTGGTGACTTATGTCTTTGGTTTCACGGGGCGGTCGCAACTGGATGAAGCGTTTCGTGGCGCGCAACTGAAGCCAATGGTGGCTTTTACCGCGACCGACGCGGATGTGATTAAAACATATGTTCGTTTGGGAATGGGAGTCGGTATTGTTGCCCGGATGGCTTATGATCCAGAGCAGGATCAGGATTTGGTGCGGTTGGATGCGAGTCATTTGTTTGCGGCTAGCGTGACCAGGATCGGGTTTCGGCGTGGTATGTTTCTGCGGTGTTATATGTATGAATTTATTGAGTTGTTTGCTCCTCACTTGACGAGAGAGCGGGTGCGGATGATGGAACGGCTTCAGACTTTGGACGAGGTGGATGCGTTGTTCAGAGGGGTCGAGTTGCCGATTCTTTAGTGCAGTTGTTAGGTGATGGGGATAGTGTTGCAAACTTCATCGATTGTCTTGCGAATGAATCTGCTGTCTGCTTTTGAAGCGATGCTTGCTCGGCTGGACGCTTTTTGTGCGGCGGTTCGTCAGGATGGCGTCTTGCCGGTTTGGGTGTCGCGTACCGAAGTGGAATTGGCGGAAAATTTGGATATGCGTCTTAAGGCGGTTCGGCTCTATCGGGCTCTTTGGTATGAGGACAGTCAGGATGGTCGAGAAACGTTGACCTGTCCCGGTATTGTTGGGGTCAGTTTGGAAACCCTGTCCGCTGCTCATGCTTGCCATGTCGCCAAGGATGAATTCAAGGCCGCCGTGTTGGCGTTGAAGAATCTCGGTCGGATCGAGACGAACCATGCAATGGCGGATTTGCATCGGCGCTGGGAAACCGTGACCGTGGCCATGCGCCGCATGGGCGCCGCCCGTTTGAACTTGAAGCAGGCTTATCGGCATGTTCCCCTGCTGGAGCGGCGACCGCTCAAGATCGGTTTTACCTGGTCTAAACAGGGCCGCGTGATTCAGCGTACTAGTGTGGCCGAGGCGCGTCGCTTGTTGGAACAGCGCGCTGAAACGCCGCAGGTTCGGTTGGAATTGCAGCGGTTGGCGGAACTTGCTGGTGATGAACCGTTGGCTCGTGTTCGCGGAGTTTGTCCGCACCTGCGGGCCAATGTCGTTTTCACCTCGTTGGAGCACTGTGGTATGTCGCGCCGATTGATGCAAACTCCCCTGCCAGTTTTAGTGCCGTTGCGGCGTGGCGAGCGGTTGCCTGAATTTGTGGCGGTGACGCCGGAACCTCCGCTGAATCCTCGGTTGCGGCGGGCGGACGTGCGAATTGAGGATGAGCCTTTTTTGCCGTCGGTTCGGGTGTACCGTTATCGGGAGTTTTGTCGGGGGATTGGAAGGTGATGGTATAAAAGATCGCTTTGAATATCAATGCCCGTTGTTTGTCGCGGATATCTTTTTGAAATTTCCAAATAGACGATTCCTCCAAAATAATTTACCCCACTTCGGAGACTGCTCATGTCCGCCCGCGCTCGTGTATGGCCCGGCAATCCGTATCCCCTCGGCGCTGTCTGGGACGGCAAGGGCGTCAATTTCGCGTTGTTTTCCGCCCATGCCGAACGCGTCGAACTGTGCTTGTTCGATTCATCGGGTCAGCGCGAAATCGAACGCTTGGCCCTCATCGAGAACACCGACCAGGTCTGGCACGGCTATGTCCCGGGGTTATGGCCAGGTGCCCTTTATGGCTACCGGGTTTCCGGGCCCTACGAACCACAGATCGGCCATCGCTTCAACCACCATAAGCTGCTGCTCGATCCCTACGCCAAGCAATTCTATGGCGCGCTGCATCTGCGCGACGAACACTGCGGCTACCAGGTGGGCCATCGCGACGCCGACCTGTCGTTCGACACCCGCGACAACGCCCGCGACATGCTCAAATGCGTGGTGGTGGACACCCGCTTCAACTGGGATGGCGATCGCGCGCCCGAAACCCCCTGGTCACGAACCCTGATCTACGAAACCCATGTCCGTGGCTTCACCATCCGTCATGAAGGCATGCCCCACCACCTCCGCGGCACCTTCGCCGGCATCGCTCACCCGGAAATCATCAAATACCTTCGGTCGCTCGGCATCACCGCCGTGGAACTGATGCCGGTCCATGCCTTCGTGGACGACCGTTTCCTGACCGACCGCGGCTTGCGTAATTACTGGGGCTACAACACCCTGTGCTTCTTCGCTCCGGAACCGCGCTATCTGAGCGGCGGCGATCTGGTCGAGTTCAAGACCATGACCAAACGGCTGCACGACGCCGGCATCGAGGTACTGCTGGACGTGGTCTACAACCATACCGCCGAGGGCGACCAGATGGGCCCGACCCTCAGCTTCAAGGGCATCGACAACGCCTCCTACTACCGGCTCCTCCCCCACGACCGCCGCTATTACATCAACGACACAGGTTGTGGCAATACCCTGAACCTGATGCATCCGCGGGTGTTGCAGATGGTGATGGACAGCCTGCGCTATTGGGTCAACGAAATGCATGTCGACGGCTTCCGTTTCGACCTGGCGGTCACGCTGGGTCGGGAGGAATACGGTTACGATCGCGCCGGCGGCTTTTTCGACGCCATCCGGCAGGACCCCGCCATGTCCCGGATCAAGATCATCGCCGAACCATGGGATATCGGTCCCGGCGGCTACCAACTCGGCGGCTTTCCCGCTGGCACCGCCGAGTGGAACGATCGCTTCCGCGACACGGTGCGCCGGTTTTGGCGGGGCGATGACGGCATGTTGTCCAAACTGGCGCCCAACCTGCTCGCCTCCAGCGATCTGTTCGAGCACGACGGTCGGCGGCCGTGGGCCACGATCAACTACATCGCCAGCCACGACGGGTTTACCCTGGCCGATCTGGTTAGCTACAACGAGCGCCATAACGAGGCCAACGGTGAAAACAACCGCGACGGCCACCCATCCAACTTCAGCAACAACCACGGCGCCGAGGGACCGACCCCCGATCCCGCCATCCGGGAAACGCGCCTGCGCCAGCGCCGCAACATGCTGGCCACCCTGCTGCTGGCCCAAGGCACGCCGATGTTGCTGGCCGGCGACGAGTTTGGTCGTAGCCAGCGCGGCAATAACAACGCCTATTGCCAGGACAACGACATCAACTGGCTGAATTGGGACATCCCCCCCGAGGAAAGGGAGTTTTTCGATTTCGTCCGCCGCTTGATCAACTTGCGCCAGGAACATCCGGTGTTGCGCCGATCTCGTTTCATGCACGGTCTACAACTTTCCAAGTCTCATGGGTTGCGCGATATCGACTGGATCAGCCCCGGCGGCGGCGCCATGAGCGACTACCATTGGCAGGAACCCAAGGCTCGCTGTTTTGGCATGTTGCTGGCCGGCGATGCTGGCGAGTGCTTCACCGCCGATGGCTATCCCGAAATCGACAATGCCATGCTGGTCATTTTCAACGCCGGCCCAACGACGGTTCCCTTTCGCCTCCCCGCGGTGCGCGACGCCAGCCACTGGCGTTGTCTGCTTGACACTGCTCGGCCGCGCCGGGCGCCGGGCGAGCTGTCGCTGGAGGTCGGCGGTGATTTTCAGATGGAGCCCTGGGCCGTGACCGTGTTCGCCCTGGTTCCGGCCAGTCCAGATTGAGCCTTGCGCCGCCAACGCTTTTTATATATATCGAATCTTTGAGGTTGGATTGAATATTCTTTTTTATTATTTATCATGCTGTCCATGATCGCCCACACCGTCCGGCCCGGCGTATTTTCCGGCGCCGGACATTGTTTTTCATCACTGCCGACGGAGTTCCAATGGCGCGCGCCCTTCCGCCCCCTGTCGCGGTGGCTGTGACGACAGCGTTTCCAAGTGCGGATCGCGTGGATCGCCGCGTATGACGCCACGGTTTCGCCACCCCAGCGTGCTGCCGGGTTTCGGCTTGACGCTCGGCTTCGCCATCGGCTATCTGAGCCTGATCGTGCTTATCCCCCTGACGATGGCTTTTCTACGCGCGCTCGACCTGAGCTGGGACCAATTCTGGCAGGCGGTCACCGCGCCTCGGGTGATCGCCTCGTATCGGCTGACCTTTGGCGCCGCCTTCCTGGCCGCCGCCTTCAACACCGTCTTCGGCCTGATCGTGGCCTGGGTGCTGGTGCGTTACCGGTTCCCCGGTCAGCGCCTGGTGGACGCCCTGGTGGATTTGCCGTTCGCCCTGCCCACCGCCGTGGCCGGCATTACCCTGGCCACGCTCTATTCCAGCAACGGCTGGATTGGCCAATACCTCAAGCCGCTCGGGATCAAGGTCGCCTTTACTCCACTGGGGGTGATCGTGGCCCTGATTTTCATCAGCCTCCCGTTCGTGGTGCGCACCGTGCAGCCGGTGCTTGAAGACCTGGAGGCCGAAGTCGAGGAGGCCGCCGCCAGCCTGGGGGCCAGCCGCTGGCAAATTTTCCGGCGCATCGTTTTCCCGGCGATTCGTCCGGCGCTGTTGACCGGCTTCACCTTGGCTTTCGCCCGCGCCATCGGCGAATACGGCTCGGTCATCTTCATCGCCGGCAATCTGCCGATGGTGTCGGAGATTACCCCGTTGCTGATCGTCGGCAAGCTGGAGCAATACGACTACGGGGGCGCGGCGGCGTTGTCGGTGGTCATGCTGATCATCTCGTTCGTCCTGTTGTTGCTGATCAATCTGCTCCAACGCTGGAGCCGGACGCGGAACGGCGGGGAGGTGGCGGCGTGAGCGACTCCACCCCCCGCGCTTCGGTTTCCGCCGCCACCACCGAGCCTCGCTTCGTCCGCGTGGCGCTGGTGACCGTGGCGTTGAGTTTCCTGACGCTGTTCCTGTTCGTACCGCTGGCGGCGGTGTTTTACGAAGCCCTGCGCAAGGGCGTCGGCGTCTACCTGGCCGCCATTGTCGATCCTTACGCGCTGGCCGCGATCCGGCTCACCCTGCTCAGCGTCGCGATTGCCGTCCCGTTGAACCTGGCGTTCGGCGTCGCCGCCGCCTGGGCCATCGCCAAATTCGAGTTTCGCGGCAAGAGCGTGCTGATCACTCTGATCGATCTGCCGTTCGCGGTCTCGCCCGTTATCGCCGGCATGATCTATGTGCTCCTGTTCGGCGCCCAGGGCTGGCTGGGACCGTGGCTGAGCGCGCACGACGTCAAGATCATCTTCGCCGTGCCCGGCATCGTGCTGGCCACCGTGTTCGTCACCGTGCCGTTCATCGCCCGCGAACTGATTCCGCTCATGCAAGCCCAAGGCACCGACGAAGAAGAAGCCGCCCTGGTGTTGGGCGCCAGCGGCTGGCTGACTTTTTGGCGGATCACCCTCCCCAATATTCAGTGGGGCTTGCTGTATGGCGTGGTGCTTTGCACCGCCCGCGCCATGGGCGAATTCGGCGCGGTATCGGTGGTATCCGGCCATATCCGCGGCCTGACCAACACCCTGCCGCTGCATGTGGAAATTCTTTACAACGAATATCAGTTCGCCGCCGCCTTCGCCTGCGCCTCGCTGCTGACCCTGCTGGCGTTGGTGATGCTGGCGTTCAAGGCCCTGATCGAGCGCCGCGTCCTTCGACAACGGTGCTCCACGCTGGCCATGGAAACCTCATCGTGAGCATCGAAATCCAGAATTTGCATAAACGCTTCGGCGCGTTCGTTGCCCTTGACCAGATCGATCTGAGCATTCCACCCGGCCAGTTGGTCGCCCTGCTCGGCCCGTCAGGCTGCGGTAAAACCACTCTACTGCGCATCATCGCCGGCTTGGAAACCGCCGATCGTGGCCGGGTGCTGTTCGACGGCGAGGACGCCAGTCGCCGCCATGTTCGAGAGCGCGGGGTGGGCTTCGTGTTCCAGCACTACGCGTTGTTCCAGCACATGACCGTGTTCGAGAACATCGCCTTCGGCTTGCGGGTGCGTCCGCGCGCCGCGCGCCCGCCCGAGGCCGCCATCCGCGCCAAGGTGGACGCCTTGCTGGGCCTGGTGCAGATGGGATGGCTGGCCAACCGCTACCCCAGCCAATTGTCCGGCGGCCAGCGCCAGCGCATCGCGCTGGCCCGGGCGCTGGCAGTGGAACCCCAGGTGTTGCTGCTCGACGAACCGTTCGGCGCGCTGGACACCAAGGTGCGCAAGGAACTGCGCCGTTGGTTGCGTCGTCTGCACGATGAACTGCATATCACCAGTGTGTTCGTGACCCACGATCAGGAGGAAGCCCTGGAAGTGGCCGACCGAATCGTGGTCATGAATCACGGTCGCATCGAACAGATCGGCTCACCCCAGGAGGTTTACGACGCGCCGGCTACTCCCTTCGTCTATCAGTTCCTCGGCAACATCAATCTGTTCCACAGTCGGGTTCATGCCGGCTGGGCGCGGGTCGGTGGGCTGCGGGTGCGAGTGCCCGAGTACGGCGATACCGAACATGCCCCGGCCATGGCCTATGTGCGGCCTCATGACATCGACTTGCTGCGTGAACCCGAGGATGGTGACACTACCTTGACGGCCACGGTCAGCCGGGTCTCTCAATTAGGCTCATTGGTGCGGCTGGAACTGATCCAATCGTCGGATGGCGAAATCGCTGAGGTGGAAATGACCCGTGAGCGCTATGCTGCCGATCCGCTACAGATCGGTGACCTGGTGTTTGTCAAGCCACGTCAGGTGCGGGTTTTCCTGCATGACAATCCGAAAGCTACTCCACTGCCCCAGTGGAGTGGTCATGGGGATGGCATTTGAGCGGGTGACCGCTCCCGCCAAGCCGGACTGGGTCACTTCGACTAATACCGAGTTCCGTTCGTCCCTGGAGATGGTCTAAAAGGCTGGGGGTTTGAAAGATGATGATATAAGAGCGGGATTTTGCAGCATGATGATGGAATCGCTCTGCGCCTCAGGACAAATTTTCGTCTTCCTCGACCTCACAGCCATCGCTTTCGGGATGCAGCGCCATCACCCGATCCGGCGCGAACTCCCGTAACTTCATGGCGGTTTCGCGCGGCGCCAGCGGGAAATCAAACTCATGGCGGTCGCCACGCAGGATCGCCAACCGTCCCATGGCCAAGGCCTTGCGCTGGGCTGAGGTGACTCGGATGGCGCGGATCCAGTGACCATCGCTATCGAGAAAGTTGTAGAGGATTTCAGCCTCGGGATCGTTCAGCCGGTGGCTGTCGATCAATTGACGGGCGCGGGCAACCCATTCCCGCTGTTTCTTCTCGGCCTCGCGTTCCAGATTCAGCCGTCGATCCTGTTCGCGCTTGCGGGCGGCCTCCGCTTCGGCCTGGCGGCGCGCTTCCGCTTGTCGCGCCGCGTCCTCCGCCGCCAGCGCCTGGTTCTTCTTGCGCTGGTGATCGTGCTTACGGCCATCGGAATCCAGCTTCTTGGCCTTATCCGCCGACACCAGCCCGGCTTTCAGCAATTCATCCCGCAGCGACATGGTTCGTCACCTCGCGCTCTGGCGCTTCAGTACAAAATCCGGGTGCGAATCGTGCCGGCCACTTCGCCGAGGCGCCGCTTGATCTCGCGGGATTCGGCGCGTTCGCCGCCGTCCACGTCGATCACGACGTAGCCGATCCGGGGATTGGTCTGCAAGTACTGGCCGGCGATGTTGATGTGCAGCTCGGAGAAGATGGCGTTGATCTGGGACAGCACGCCGGGCTGATTGCGGTGGATGTGCAGCAGGCGATGCTTGCCGGGAT
>ERZ761602.4758-NODE-4758-length-16852-cov-7.187355_pt1 | contig 16852 bp, 17 predicted proteins | sample MGYA00512165_ERZ761602 | MGnify/ENA primary metagenome ERZ761602 (study PRJEB28899, sample SAMN02445085) | bioreactor sludge metagenome | biome: EBPR sludge; isolation source: Thorneside wastewater treatment plant | place: Australia: Brisbane, Thorneside...
TTTCATTACAGGACCTGCTCGGGCAGGATCAGGGCAACGCGGCACTCGGCGAGATCAGCAATACGGTCGGGGCGGAACCTTCGCTCGTCAATTCGGCGATACAGATGGCGCTTCCGGCGATAATCGGTGGGCTGGCGAATAATGCGGCCGACCCGCAAGGTGCCCAGAGCCTTGATCAGGCACTGAGTCGCGACCACGACGGCAGTATTTTCGGCAATCTCGGCGGGCTCGGGAGCATGATCCTCGGCCAGCTTCAAACGCCGGAGCCGACCCCGAAACAGCTTGATGCCGGCGGCATCCTTGGCCACATTCTCGGCAATAATCAGGGCCCGGTGGTCCAGCAGGTCAGCAACAACACGGGTCTCAACATGGGCCAGGTGGCACAGATCCTGATGATGCTCGCACCGCTCGTGATGGGCTATCTCGGCAAGCAAAAGCGCGAACAGGGCGTCGGTGCGGACGGGCTCGGGGGGCTGTTGGGCGGCTTGCTCGGCGGGCAATCGGCGGCGGCTCCGCAATCGAGCGGCAACGCAATGATGGACATGGCATCCTCAATGCTCGACAGCGACCGCGACGGCTCGGCAATGGACGACATCGCCTCGATGGCTTTGAACTACCTGACGAAGCGTTGACTTATCGGCGTTGGAGTTCTAAGTTATAGTTTTGAAACGTGGTGAGTTATTGCGACTTGCGGCCACGTAAAATAAACGGCTAAACAGCAGAGAGGTCAATATTTCATGAAGCTCTGTGCTGTACTGGTACAGAGTTTTTTATATGGATTTGGAGCAGCGAATCTCGATTCAGGTACTTAATGAAGAGGCGGATTTCTATCGTCTTCTTTGGCGGACGCGCCGCAGGGCCTTAATTGTCACGATCCTCCTTATTTGTTTGGTACTAGGTTCGTTTTCATTTTACGCAAGTTTATCGACGCCGGCAGATCCCGAATATGATCTTCGCTTGGCTCTTTACATCACCTCGATGTTTGTGCCTCTTTTTGTTGTTTTCGTAGTGTACGTCGCACTTAAGACCCACGCGAAAAAGGCCGCGGTCGAGGCCGAGATCGTGACGATGACCTTTGACGACGAAGGCGTTGAAATCAACGGACCGAGAGCAAGCTCAAAGACTAGGTGGGCCGCATACAAGAGAATTGTAGAGACCCAGGAGGACTTTATTTTCTATATCCAGTCAAATATTTTCTACGGCGTACCGAAACGATTTTTCGATGATTCGGGGCAGATTGAAATAGTGAGGTCTCTAATTTCTAAGAATTTTCGAAAATGAGCTTCGAGTTTTTCCTATGAACTTTCTTGATCTATTAAAACAAAAGGTCGTCGTCTTCGACGGCGCGATGGGGAGCAATCTGCAGTCGTTGGAGCTGACGCTTGATGACTGGGGCGGGCCGGAGTTTGAGAATTGCTCGGAGAATCTGCTCTACACGCGGCCGGACGCGATCGAGACGGTGCATCGGAGCTTTCTCGAGGTCGGCTGTGACGTCATCGAAACTAATAGCTTTGGCGGGAGCGAGGTCGTGCTGGCGGAGTTCGGCATCGTCGAAAAGACGTATGACGTAAACAAGAAAGCGGCCGAGCTTGCAAAGCGGTTGGCGAGGGATTACTCAACTCCGGACAAGCCGCGTTTCGTCGCGGGTTCGATCGGGCCGGGGACGAAACTCCCGACGCTCGGCCACATCACGTATCGCGACCTTAAGAAGGCTTACGTCGAGCAGGTTCGCGGGCTGATAGATGGCGGTTCGGACATTTTGATCGTCGAGACGTGCCAGGACCTCTTGCAGACAAAGGCTGCACTCGCGGCGATTTTTGACCACTTTGCCGAGCACAAAATGCGGCTGCCCGTCATCGCTCAGGTTACGATCGAGACGTTCGGCACGATGCTCAACGGGACGGAGATCGGTGCGGCCCTGACGGCGCTCGAGCCTTTCCCGATCGACGTTATCGGGATGAACTGCGGCACCGGGCCGAAGCAGATGGCCGATAGCTTCATGTATCTCTGCGAGAATTCGCCGATCCCGGTTTCGGTGCTGCCTAACGCGGGTTTGCCCGAGGTAAAAGACGGCAAGCAGCACTACGACGAGACGCCCGAAAGCTTTGCCGCACAGGTGGAGCACTTTGCGAAGGACCTTGGGGCGAGCATCGTCGGCGGCTGCTGCGGCACAACGCCCGAGCACCTAAAGATGGTTATCGACCGCGTCGGCGGCCTCGCCCCGAAGGTGCGTGATGCCAAACTTGCTCCCTCGGCGGCCTCGATCTATTTTCAGCAGCCTTATACGCAGGATGCTTCGTTCCTGATCGTCGGCGAGCGGGTCAATGCATCGGGTTCGAAGAAGATGCGGGACCTGCTCCAGGCCGAGGACTGGGACGGACTCGTCAACCTGGCGAAGTCACAGGAGAAAGAGGGTGCGCACATCCTTGACGTCAACGTCGATTTCGTCGGCCGCGACGGCGTTGCGGATATGCACGAGCTGATCTCGCGGCTCGTTACGCAGGTGAAGATCCCGATAATGCTCGATTCGACCGAGTGGGAGAAGATGGAAGCGGGGCTCGAGCACGCGGGCGGCAAGTGCATTCTCAATTCGACGAACTATGAGGACGGTGAAGAGCGCTTCCTGAAGGTGCTCGGGCTTGCGAAAGAATACGGAGCGGCGGTGGTTGTCGGGCTGATCGACGAGGACGGCATGGCCCGGACGGCGGTCGATAAACTTAAGATCGCTCGCCGGGCATACAAGCAGGCGACCGAGTTCGGCATACCGGGCCACGATGTCTTTTTCGACCCGCTGGCATTGCCGATCTCGACCGGCATCGAGGAAGACCGCAAGAACGCGGATGAGACCATCAAGGCGATACGGCAGATCAAGGAAGAGATGCCGGAAGCGAACCAGATACTCGGCGTCTCAAACATCTCGTTCGGGCTTTCGCCGGCGGCCCGCGTTGTGCTGAACTCTGTGTTTTTGCATGATTGCGTTGAGGCCGGGATGAACTCGGCGATAGTCAACGCTTCGAAGATCCTGCCGCTGATGCGGTTCAACGAGCACGAGATCGAAACGGCCCGCGATCTTATCTACGACCGCCGGAAATGGAGTGCGGACACTCCTGTCCGCATGAGCCCGCAGGGCGAAGACGGCGCCGGCGAATCGGGAGGTTCGAATAGCGGCGATGGTTTCGCCGGAGGAACCGGCGATGCGGACAAGAGTGTCCGCGCTCCGTCGATTTGTACCTACGACCCGCTGACGGAATTTACAAAGCTTTTTGAGGGTAAGACCGCACAGTCGATAAAGCCGGACATTTCAAACCTTCCGGTCGAGGAGCGGTTAAAGGAACACATCATCGAGGGCGAGAAGATCGGGCTTGAGGATTCGCTCAAAGAGGCGCTCGAAAAATATCCGCCGCTTGAGATCATTAACAACATATTGCTCGACGGAATGAAGGTCGTCGGCGACCTCTTTGGTGCGGGGCAGATGCAGCTTCCGTTCGTGCTGCAATCGGCCGAGGCGATGAAGGCGGCGGTGAAGTTCCTTGAGCCCTTTATGGACAAGGTCGAAGGCGTTGAAAAGGGCACGATGGTGCTTGCGACCGTTAAGGGCGACGTCCACGACATCGGCAAGAATTTGGTCGATATCATCCTGACGAACAACGGCTACAAGGTCGTAAATCTCGGCATCAAGCAGCCGATCGACGAGATCCTGCGAGCCTGGGAAGAGACGAAAGCGGATGCGATCGGGATGAGCGGGCTGCTGGTAAAATCGACGCTGATAATGCGCGACAACATCCAGATAATGAAGGAACGCGGCATCGATGTCCCGGTCATTCTCGGCGGTGCGGCGCTCAATAGGAAGTACGTAGAGAACGATCTCAAGCCGCTTTACACGGGCCGCGTTTTCTACGCCCGCGATGCCTTTGACGGGCTGCACGCGATGGATGAACTGACGCAGAAAGATCACGCCACAGAGAGCCCAGAGAAGAATGAGATAGGAATTGCTGTTGGTGCTGATGCGGACTCCATGCAGAAGCCCGCGCGTGAGCAAGGGCGTGATGAGGGCGATGCGAGCGACGCCCTTGCTGACGCGCAGGCCTCCACATCGGACGAGGATCTTGTTGGCGAGGATGCGAAGCTCGGCGTTGAGGCGGCCCGCGTTTCTTCGCGTTCGAGCGGCGATACTACGCATACGAATCGCTCGGATATCGCCGTGCTTGACGAAGTGCCAAAGGCGCCGTTCTATGGCTCAAAGGTCGTGGAGATCACGGACCTGACGAAGGTTTTTGCGTTCATCAATGAGACGGCGCTGTTCAAGGGCCAATGGCAGTTCAAACAGGGCAGAAAGTCGGCCGAGGAATACGCGGAATTGCTTGAGAAGACGGTCTATCCGAAATTTGCCGAGATCAAGGCTCAGGCGATCCGCGAAAAACTGCTTGAGGCGAAGCTGGTCTATGGATATTTTCCGTGTAATTCGGACGGCAATGACCTGATCATTTGGGAAGACGACCTAAAGACCGAACGGACGCGTTTCACCTTTCCACGACAGCCGTTGGAACAGCGGGGCGGGAAGCGGCTCTGTTTGGCGGACTACTTCAGGCCAGCGAACTGGCCGCCCGCTGACGCAGGCGGTTCTGAAAAGAGCGGGGCCGATGTTGTCGCGTTCCATCTGGTCACGATGGGACGGCGGGCAAGCGAGCACTCGGCAAAGCTTTTCAAGTCGGACAACTATCAGGACTACTTGCTCTTCCACGGGCTTTCGGTCGAATCGGCAGAGGCGTTGGCGGAAATGTGGCACAAGCGTATCCGCGACGAGCTCGGTATTGCCGGGTCGGACGCACCGGAGCTTGCAAAGCTATTCCATCAGGGCTATCAGGGCTCGCGATACAGCTTCGGCTACCCGGCCTGCCCGAACCTGGAAGACCAGGCAAAGCTTTTCGAACTCCTTGACCCGTCGCGGATCGACGTAGAGCTGACCGAGGAATTTCAGCTCGACCCCGAGCAATCGACCTCGGCGATAATCATCCACCACCCGGAGGCGAAGTATTTCAATATCGAATAGTTTATCGTAGTATTATATCGCTATGGATTACCGCAAGATTATTACTATCGAGCCAGATAAACGAGGTGGGAAACCGTGTATTCGCGGGATGCGGATGACCGTGTATGATGTGTTGGAATATCTTGCGTCAGGAATGACCGAAGCAGAGATACTTGATGATTTTCCTTACCTTACGCACGAGGATATAGCCGCATGCCTGGCGTTTGCGGCCGACCGGGATAAGAGTTTGCTTTTTGCGTGACTCGGTATTGGGTTGCGTTGATCCCCTAAACCGAAAACCAATTTAGAATAGTAGACGATAGTCAAGTTTCATATTCCGAGATCTTATGAATAGCGTTCAATACATCACTGATGCAACCGGACACAAGACGGCTGTGATATTGCCGATCGAAGATTACGAAGAAATGCTCGAAGATCTTTATTTTGGCAACGAGGCACGGACAAGCAAACTCGACACAGTACGACCCTTTGACGAGATAGTTAAAGAGTTACGCGACGACGGGGAAATTGATGTATAAGGTGCTGATGACCCGGCGAGCCGAGAAGGATCTAAAGGCCCTCGAGCGTTCGGAGAAGAATAGGGTTATTCCAGCGATTACGGCATTAGCATAGACACCGCGTCCTTCAGGTTGCCTCAAAGTTAAAAGCGAGCCTGGCGTTTGGCGCATTCGCGTCGGGGATCTGCGAATCGGGTATTCGATCGATGACGTGGAACTGGAAGTAACGGTTTTGCGAATTGTACATCGTCGCGAATTTTACGATTAGTATCGAAGTTTAAGGAACTCATACGAACCCAGCACTCACAGAGATCGAGTTCACAGTGTTTGCGCTTAGAAGGTTCGGATTGATTTAGTCTTGTGTCACTTTTTTGCTCTCGGCGGCGTCTTTCTTTTTGAGAGGCTGTATGAGAGCAAAACTTTTTTTTGGCGTTGTTTTTCTAGCATGTGCGGTTATGGGCGTTGCGGGTCAAGTGGACCGGCGGCTCGATGTGAAGATAAAAGCGGAGCAGGCGAGGGCCGTGCTTGCGATCCTCGACAAGCGGGCGGCTGGAAAGCGGGTGACGGAGGCGGACCTTCGCGAGGTTTTTGCGACCGAAGGCTACCGGCGGCTCAAAGAACGTGAGGCTTCGCTTGGGCGGGCATTCGAGGACGATGCGTTTCGCGACTTTCTCTCTTCAAACGAACTGATCGGGCGAAGGGAGGAGCTTCGCCGGACGCTCCGGTCTTGGGAAACTCTCGATGCCCGAGCGGCGGCACAACGTTCCCTTGCGTATCTGCCGGAGCAAGCCGTCATCCGGGCTAGCATTTATCCCGTCATCAAACCGCGTGATAACAGCTTCGTATTCGATCTGAAGAACGACCCGGCGATCTTTCTTTACCTCGACCCGGCCATTACCCCCGAGCAGTTCGAAAATACGTTGGCGCACGAGCTTCACCACGTCGGTTTCGGTACGGCCTGCCCGGCACCCGAGACAACAGCGGATCTTGAGAAAATGCCGGAAGGGAAGTGGATCGCTATCGGGTGGCTGAGCGCGTTCGGTGAAGGGCTTGCGATGCTGGCGGCTGCCGGCGGGCCCGAAGTTCATCCCCATCTCCACAGCAAGGCCGAGGATCGGACCCGATGGGACCGCGACGTCGCGAACTTCGATAGAGATCTTCGGCTGATCGAGGCTTTTCTCGGAGAGATCCTCGACGGCAAGCTTGACGAGACGGCGGCAAGGCAGCGTGGTTTAGAGTTCTTCGGCGTCCAAGGCCCCTGGTACACGGTCGGTTGGCGGATGTCGGCAACGATCGAGAAGGAGCTTGGCCGCAAACGGCTGATCGAGGCCTTCTGCGATACCCGGAGTCTTATCGGCACCTACAACGAGGCGGCCCTAAAGCACAACTCCAGGACCGGAGATGATCTCGCTTCGTGGAGTGAAAAGGTCGCCGAATTGGCGAATTAGCATCTTCCGGGCGGCGGCTCAGAATACCTCAATGGGCGGATTAGCGTTGGCGGCGTTTTGGTAATAAAATATCGTTTTCTCGCACTATCTGAAAAGAAATCATACGTATGACCAAAACGATATTTATCGCCGGTTCGGGCGGGATCGGCGAAGCTGCTGCATTATTGCTGAGAGAGTGGTGTGCTTTTGAAACAACGATAATTCTCGGCGATGTCAGCGAAGAGAATTTGGAAAAGGCAAGAGCTTTTGTGTGCGATGGTTCGGAGAAATGGACCGAGGTCGAGACCGTGCCGATGCCCCGCGAGGGTGAGAGCGACGAAATGCGCAAGGCATTTGAGCGGGCGGACGTTCTTCTTGATTGCTCGCCCGGCGGACAGGCTCCGCGGATGGCGGGTTACGCCAAAGAGTTCGGGATGCACTACGCGAACCTGACGGAGTATGTCGCCGAGACGGACGCGATAATGGAACTCGCAAAGGACGCCGAGACCGGCTTCATCCTGCAAACGGGCCTCGCACCGGGCTTTATCAACGTTCAGGCGATGGCTCTTTACCGCGAGTTCGTCAGCAAGTTCGAGAATGAGAATGTCGAGCGGGTAGCGATGAAGGTCGGGGCTTTGACGGCCCATGCCCACGAGCCTCACTACTACGGTTTCACCTGGTCGCCGATCGGCGTTGCGACCGAATATGTTAAGGATTCGCGGGTCATTCGCGACTTCAAGATAGCCGAGCGGCCGGCACTCTCGGCCCGCGAGACGATCGTTATCGGAGCCCGAACCTACGAGGCGGATCTTACCTCGGGCGGTGCCGCGGACCTGCCGGATTTCTTTGCCGGAAAGGCCCGCGAACTCGATTACAAAACGCTCCGCTATCCGGGCCATTACGACTGGGTCGAGTCGATCGTCGAGACATTACCGAAGAACGAGAGCCTGCCCGACCGCCTGCAGGAACTGATGATGCAGGCGATCCCTTCGGTCGAGGACGACGTGGTCGTCGTTCACGCCTCGGTCGATGGGTTCGATTCGAACGGCCGGCGGCGAATGCTCGAAAAGGCATATTTCGTCGAGCCGCTCGAGATAAACGGAAAGCGGCTGCGTGCTATCCAAACGACGACGGCCGGGCCGCTCTGCCAATCGGCAATGATGCTTTTGACCGGCAAATACAAGGGGGTCGTGCTGCAAAGCCAGATCGACCCGGCAGACTTTATGCGGGGCAGATTCGTCGTGGATATTTACAAATGAGGATCGTCTGCATTTCAGACACGCATAATTGCAATGAGCAGGTCGCCGTCCCGGATGGCGACCTGCTTATCCATTCGGGCGATGCGACCATCACCGGGACGCTCCATGAGATCAAGCTGTTCAATCGATGGTTTGCGGAGCTGCCGCATCCGCTGAAGATCTTCGTTGCCGGAAATCACGATACGCTTTTCGAGCAGCGGCCGGATGAAGCTCAGGCTCTGCTCGACATCGGCGTCATCTATCTGCAGGATTCGGCCGTCGAGCTTGATGGGCTTAAGATCTACGGAAGCCCATGGCAGCCGCGGTTCTACGATTGGGCTTTCAACCTGATGCGCGGGGCCGAGTTGGCCGAAAAGTGGGCGATGATCCCGGACGACGTAGATATCCTCATCACACACGGACCGCCGAACGGTATTCTGGACCTAGTTCCGAGGCAGGGCTGGGACGAAAAAACCGGCTGCGAGGAACTGCGGAAGCGGGTCGAAGAGATCGCTGAATTTGGCCGGTTGAAGCTCCATGTTTTTGGGCATATTCACTGCGGTTACGGCGTCCACGAAGAGTTCGGAGTAACGTTTGTCAACGCTTCGATCTGCGATGAGGACTATCGGCCGTCGAACAAGCCGATCGTCATCGATATATAGCTCTCTCGGATTCGGCCCGCAAAACTCAAAATGCTAAACTTCATTTTCGCTGCGTCCGGCTAGAGCGGATGGTGGACAGATAAAATCACTACTTGGTGACCTTTGTGAAAGGCTTTGCGGGCTTTGTGTTTATCCGTTTCTTATTCACAAAGGGCGCAAAGTGATGGCACAAAGAGCACGAAGGTTCGGTCGAACCCGCAAGGTCAGGACCAAGTGTTTCGTACAATTACCGCTTTTATTGATGTCGAGTGCGATAGAAAAAGCCGAAAGGAAGCTGCCGCTTGAGCCGATGCCGGAGGAGATCAAGGTCCTCGGGCCGGTCGAGCGCGCCGGGTTTTGGTTGACGCGGCGAATGAATCAAGGCGCGTGGAAGCGGCTCTGGACATTCAGCCAGCGTCACATCGGCTCGCTCTGGATCCATCTTGCGACCTATAACCTGATGAACGTTTTCGGCATCGAGAACGTCGAAAATGCCGACCATTCGCGGCCGGTGCTGCTCGTAGCCAATCACCGCTCGTTCTTTGATATGTACACGGTCTCGAGCGTGCTTTTCCGGCGGACGACGCGGCCGATGGAGCTTTACTTTCCGGTCAGGGCAAAGTTTTTCTACACAAACCCGGCGGGTTGGTTCGTAAATCTCGTCATGGGCTGGTGGTCGATGTACCCGCCGTTCTTTCGCGAGGCACGCGAGGCGGAAAAGCGTGAATTCGATAAATACTCGCTTCGGGAGCTGACCCGCATCTGCACCGAGGGCCACGGCCACATCATCGGTTTTCACCCGGAAGGGAAGCGAAACCTCAATGATGACCCTTATTCGTATCACCCCGCCCAGCCCGGCATCGGGAAGATCATCCTCGCTGCCCGGCCGCAGGTTATCCCGGTATTTATAGCCGGGCTTGGCAACGACCTGCCGAAGCAGATTTTGGGAAACTGGACCGGCGGCGAGAAGATCCGCATCTGGTTTGGCGAAGCGATCGACCTCTCGGAATTCATGGAGAAACCGGACCGGCTGCGAACGCACAAAGAGATCGCCGATCATCTGATGGAGAAGATCGGCGAACTCGGGGAAAAGGACCGGGACTGGGCTCGGGCCGGGCGGTCCGCTACGTGATCCCGCTTATGCGAGTTTTCAGTTCCAGCCTTCGACCTGCTTGAACTGATCTTTCCAGCGCAATTCCGGAACGAGCTTCGGTGTCATTGAAGTGAAGAGATTGAAGCTCTCGAAGAACTGTCCCCACGATTTCGCCGGCGGCGGAAGGTGGCGACAAAGCCGGCCGAACCCTTGAAACATCGAATCGAAAGCGGCGGCCGCTCCTTCGGGATTTGTGTATATGATCTGTTCGTCGCTTAGGGCGACCACTGCTTCATGGATCTTGCTTGCGGCGGTAATGTCGATGCACATATCCTGAACCGTGCCAAGAGCCTCGCCGATCTTTCCGAGCCCCTCGTTCGCCTTCGTCAGTTTTTCGATCGCATCAGATTTTCCCTGGATCAATTGTCCGGTCATAAGCACCTTATCGATCCGGCTCTTGCCTAACTCGACTGCGGCCTTAAGCTCTTCAAGGTCAGTGTTAGCTGCGCAGGCCCCAGCTTTCTTCTTGATCGTCAACCACGCCGCACTAAATTTTTCACTCCAATCTGCCATTTCGACCCTCCAAATCTACGGAATTTCTGAGCGAGCCGGCGGAGGAGCCGACGGCTGCGTTCACCTTACTACGCGTAGGAATGGCGGAATAGTATCACCGAATTGTAGAAAAGGGCCGGGAAAATACAGGCAATCTTTCACTTTTTTCCGAGTTCGACGGCACGGCGGTATGCGGCGTAGGCGGCTTTGGAGAGCACGGTACGGAGGCCGCCCTTTTCCATCTGGTAGATGGCTTCGGCAGACGTGCCCCCGGGCGAGGTGACCATGTTGCGAAGTTCGGCAGGATGCTTGTGAGATTCCATCGCGAACTTGACCGAACCGAGCATCGTTTCCTGGACGAGTTCCTTGGCGACCTCGCGTGAGAAGCCGAGGTGGACGCCGGCATCGGTCAAGGCCTCCATTACCATAAAGGTAAAGGTCGGGCCGGTCGCGCTCAGGGACGTTGCCATATCGATCATGTTCTCGGTCTCGACGTAAAGCTCTTTGCCGAGAGCCCGGAGCATTGTCTTTACCGCATCACGGCTTTCTGCCGGAACCTCGGGCGATGCAGTCCAGACGCACATTCCGGCGCCGATCTGCGACGGAGTATTCGGCATTACCCGAACGACGTTCTCTGCAGAAAGCGATTCGCCGATCTTGCGGATGGTGGCTCCGGCGACGATCGAGACCACGGTCGCGGCGGGCGAAACCGGGTCTTTGATCTCTTCAAGAACGCGGCCAAGCCGCTGCGGCTTTACGCAGAGAAAGACGAACGAATCACCGGCGGCAGCGGCCGTTTCGCGGTTATCGGCAGAAACGTGGATGCCGTAGCGTTCCTTGAGTTCGCGGCGGCGTTCCTCACGCGGGTGCGAGGCAAAGATGCGATCCGGCGAGAGCATTTTTTCGCGGAGCAGACCGGCGACGATCGCCTCAGCCATCACGCCGCAGCCGATGAATGCGGCACGGAGGTCTTCGGCGAGTTTTGTTTCGTTAGCGGACATCTTATTCGTAGCTAAGAGCCTCGACCGCATCGAGACGGGCTGCACGGAGAGCCGGATAAAGAGCGCCGACCGCTCCGCCGAGAAGGCCGACCAGCAGAACAATACCGATAACGAGCGGACTGATCTCGACCTCAAGCGTTGTGATGAGATTAAGGCCGTAGCGGGCGGCAAAAGTAAGCACCACGCCGACGACTATTCCGGCAAGGCTGATCAGCAGAGCTTCCTGTGTAATTGTCCATGCGATCTTTGCATTGCTCATTCCGAGCGATTTCATTATGCCGATCTGCCGTGTGCGTTCGGTAACGGTCGTGTACATCGTCAGTAGGATAACGAGAGCGCTGATCACGGCGGCAATGCCGATAAAAACGTTGAGGAAGACGTTCATCGCCGGAATGCCGGCCATGTAAAGCTCCTCGAGGTCGGACATCCGGATGACCTGAGCCTCGGGAAAGCGTTCCTGCAGACGCTGGCCGACGGCATCGACGGTAGCGGTCGGTTCGATCGCAACAAGTGCGGACGAGATCTTGCCTTCGGAGCCGAGCTGCGTTTGCATCACATCGAGCGGGATCTTGATGCGAGGGCCGCCGGCGGGTTCGTAGGTGCCGACGATGGTGAAAGGCCGCTCGTAGATCGGGATCGTGTCGCCGATCTTGAATTTCTTTTGCCGTTGAAATGCGGTGTCAATGATCGCTTCGTCGCGGCCGGATGCGAAGGCACGACCTTCGACGATCCTAAGGCCGGAAATGGCAGAATACTCCTCAAGGAGCACGCCGTCGATGGTGCGTTTACCGGTATTGTTGTCCGTCGCATCGACGGAGTTCTGGCCGATGCCGACCGCCGTGCGAACGCCTTCGACCTGCTTTATCTCATCAACAACCGAAGCGGGAAGCCGGAATGCATCGGTTCCGCCGATACCGATGGTGCCGGACGAGGAGAAGCGGAGTTCGGCGCCGACGTTCGCATCGCGAGCGGCCTGTTCGCGTATAGTGCCATTGGCGAGACCGACGGTGAAAACGATCAGCAGCACACCGACGGCGATGCCGAGAACGCTGACCGCGGTCCGGGCCGGCCGGTGAAACATATTTGAAAGAACAAGGGAATCCATCAATTATTCGGTTGGGCAAGCGTGGCGGCGGTGTTCGAGTTACCGGCGGCGACCTGGCCGCCTTGCTGTTGCTCAAGTTGAGTTTCTTCAGGCGACCGCCAGCCGGACATTTTCAGAAGTTCGATGGCATATTTGATCGGCACTGCCATGTTGACGGCGGTGTTCTGGGTAAAGACGCCGAAGTTAACGGCGATGACCTTGCCCGACTGGCCAAAGAGCGGAGCGCCGGAGCCGCCCTCGGCGGTGCGTGCGTCGTGGACGATCCGGCGGGCGTCTAAGTCCGTGATAGCACCCTGGGTGGTCAGCGGCTGTATCTTTTGTGTCTGTGCCAGGAAATTCACGAGGTTCTCGCGTGAATTGCCGAAGCGGCGGTTTATCGATTTCGCCTCTTCATCATCGACCATCGCAAGCAGGCGGTCGGGGCCATTCGGATAGCCCATCGTGACCACGGTCTTCCCGACGGTCGCCGCATCGCTATCAGGATCCAAGGGTATCGCGGCGAGCGGCGTCGTGAGTTTGCTCATGTCGATCATACCGACGGCAAGGTCTTCGCGGCTGCTTGTCTGGCGAACTGTGAGCGGAAAAGGTTCGGGATTGTTCGGGAAATAGACGAGCAGTTTGCGGACGCGGGCACGGCCGTTGGAGCTTGTCATCATCGATTTGACAACGTCGTCCTCGGTCCATGGCTGGAGCACGTGGCGGTTGGTGACGATAAAGCCGCCGCCGACGTGGAAACCGGTGCCGATAAAGTCATATTCGACCGGGCTGCCGTTGCCGAGGGTCGTCAGGCCGCTGACCGGAGCGGCGGACATAGGTGTGTCGCCCTCGGACGGGGCTTCGTAGGGCAACGGTTGAAATGATTGCGGGTCAGGGTAACGCAGGACGCGGCCGGTCGAGCGGTCAACGAGCTGATAAACGCCGACGATCAGGCAGACCGAGTTGCCGTATTCGACCTTTACGTTCTGTGCCAGCGACTGAGTGCGGATCAGGTCTTTGTTCGTCTGCTCGAGTGTGCCGAGTTGGTCGCTGGTCTGGCCGAGCTGCTTTTCGAGTTGAGCGATCAACTGCTGCTGTTTTTCGGATTGTTCACGATTTGCCCTGAGCTCGGAGGCGACGGCGTATCCGAGATAGAGAATGCCCGTCAGAAAGCCGACCGAAAGAATTAGAACGACCGCCTTGGTCGTCCAGCTTATCTCGCGCATCAGCTCACGGCTGAACTCGCGTAAAAAGGCTTTTGCGTCGTCTCTTTCCGGCGAAGCCGCAGCGTCAAGGGCGGCATCTGCGATAAAGGGGGCGATCTGCGGATCGGTCCGCTTGGTCGTGATCAGCGAGGGCTTTTCAACGAGCGAGAAGAAGCCGAAAGTGATGTCGGTCTCGCCGATCTTGACCAGGTCGCCGTCGCTTAGGGCTATAAAACGGCGGATTGGCTTATCATTTACGGTCAGGCCGAGCGTCGAGTCGAAATCAATGACCCGGTACACACCTTCTGCGTTCTCCAGCCGCAGCCAGACGCCCGACGTGTCGAGCTGTTTGGTGTGGATCTGAAGGTCACAGGTTTCATCGGAGCCGATGCTCAGCCGTTCTTCAGAAAAGAACTCGGTACGCTTTTCTGCCCCGACCGAGATATGAATGATAATGCCTGATGCCATTGTCGGGTAAACACACGTTTACCTGCTGAAAGTTTAACACAAAACCCGAGCGTTTCGATGCATTCCCGAGGGCAAACGTGGCACAATAAACATAATGGCCAAGCCAAAGAAGATCGATGACCGGGAAAGGCTTGTGAAGCTCGCTCCGGTGGCGGAAGCGCCGGTCCGCAGGCACGTTTTCGTCTGCAATGGCAAAAGCTGCGCCGCCGTTGGTGCCGCGGAGGTGAAGGCCGAGTTCGAACGCATTCTCACGGAGAAGGACATTCGCTACGGCAAGCCCTCGAAAGGCCGCAATCCGGAAGGCCCGGTCGTGCTGACGGACTGCGGGTCGGTCGGTTTTTGCTCGGTCGGGCCGGCGGTTTTGGTCTATCCCGAGGGCGTCTGGTATGCACAGGTGCAGGCGGAGGACGTCCGCGAGATAGTCGAACACCATTTGGAAAAGGGCGAGGTGGTCGAGCGGCTTGCTTTGATAGGGGAATTCGGTACGAATTAGCCCCCGGCTAACGCCACCGGTTTGCGGACTTTACTATTGTCGATTACGATTAGTTTTTCGCATTTATGTCAACAGAATTAAAAAAGACGCCCCTCAACGGCGTGCACCGCGAACTCGGCGGGAAAATGGTCGATTTCGGCGGCTGGGACATGCCGGTCCAATACAAAGCCGGTGTGATCGAAGAGCACATGGCGACGCGGACGCGGGCCGGGCTTTTTGACGTCTCGCACATGGGCGAGATCTGGGTCGAAGGGCCGGACGCGATCGCCTTCGTCAACCGCCTTACGACGAACGACGTCACCAAGCTCGCCGATGGACAGGCCCATTATTCCTGCTTTACAAATGCGGACGGCGGTGTCGTCGATGACCTTCTGGTCTATCGTTTCGGCCCGGAAAAGTTGCTGTTAGTGGTCAATGCGGCGACGACCGAGAAGGATTGGGCGTGGATCCGCTCGCACCATTCGGAACACGACGACCTGGCATTGCGGAATGCTTCGGCCGATTACTGCCAGATCGCGATACAAGGGCCGAAGGCACGCGAAATACTGCAAAAGCTGACCGAAACCGACCTTGACAGCATCAAGTACTATTGGTTTACCGAGGGCAAGGTTGACGGCGTCGAGGCGATCATCTCGAGGACCGGTTACACGGGCGAGGACGGCTTTGAGGTCTATGCGGCACCGGACAAAGCGGTCCAGCTTTGGAATGCAATGATCCATGCGGGAGCCGATGAAGGCATATTGCCGTGCGGGCTGGCGGCGAGAAATACGCTTCGGCTCGAGGCGGCAATGTCGCTTTACGGCCACGAACTCGGCGATGATATTGCACCGCTCGAGGCCGGGCTTGGCTGGATAACGAAGCTCGGGAAGGACTCGGAATTCATCGGCAAAGAAAAACTCGCCGCGATGAAGGAAGCGGGCCTGAAGCGAAAGCTCGCCGGATTTGAAATGACCGAACCGGGAATTGCCCGCGACGGCTATGACGTTTACATCAACGGCGAAAAGGCCGGGACGGTGACTTCGGGTTCGCCGGCACCCTTCCTCAAGAAGAACATCGGGCTCGCATTTCTGCCGGCCGCATTTGCAAACCCGGGCCAGGAGATCAAGATCGATATCCGCGGGAAGCACGTCGCGGCAAAGGTCGTCCCGACACCATTTTACAAACGCGAAAAGTAGCTCTTGTTTTACAAATTAGAAGGTTTACACATCCTGAATCTATGTCAAACATTCCTGAAAATCTAAAGTACAGTAAAGACCACGAGTGGGTCTCGGTTGAAGGCGACGTTGCTACCATTGGCATCACGGATTACGCACAATCGTCGCTGGGCGACGTGGTTTACGTTGACTTTCCCCGTGCCGGGGACCGGTTCGCGATCCACGAAGCGTTCGGCTCGGTCGAATCGGTCAAAGCCGTTTCCGAGATCTTTACACCGGTCGGCGGCGAGGTCGTCGAGGTCAATGAAGGCCTTAATGATGCTCCGGAATCCGTCAACAACGACCCCTACGGCGCGGGCTGGATGGTCAAGGTGAAGATGGATAATCCCGGCGAGGCCGACGCGATGATGACATCGGCGGAGTATGAAGACTACCTCAGTTCGAATGGATAGTTGACAGTGGACAACGGACAATCTCGGCTGGCGGTCCATTCTCCGCTGTCCATTATCCGTTATCAATTTCATTATGCGTTATATACCAAATTCACCCGAGGAGAGGCAGGAGATGCTCTCGATGCTCGGGCTCGGAAGTGCGAGCGAGCTTTTCCGCACGATCCCGCAGGACGTTCAGCTCGGCCGTGAGCTGAAGATCACCGATCCGCTCGCCGAGCCGGAAGTGATCGCCGCGATGGAAGAGATGGCCGCCCGCAACACGGCGGCGACCAAGCCTTCGTTCCTCGGGGCGGGCGTTTACTCGCACTTTTCGCCGACGATAGTCGATCACCTGATCCAGCGGTCCGAGTTCTTTACGTCCTACACGCCGTATCAGCCGGAGATCTCGCAGGGCACGCTTCAGTACATTTTTGAGTTCCAAACGCTGATCTGCCAACTGAAGGGAATGGAAGTGGCGAACGCCTCGATGTACGACGGCTCGACGGCGATGGCCGAGGCTT
>ERZ761602.4759-NODE-4759-length-16851-cov-8.882174_pt1 | contig 16851 bp, 11 predicted proteins | sample MGYA00512165_ERZ761602 | MGnify/ENA primary metagenome ERZ761602 (study PRJEB28899, sample SAMN02445085) | bioreactor sludge metagenome | biome: EBPR sludge; isolation source: Thorneside wastewater treatment plant | place: Australia: Brisbane, Thorneside...
CCGCCGCCGATGCACAGCGACGCGACGGCGCGCTTGCCGCCGGTGCGCTGGAGCACCTTGAGCGCGTGCAGCGCGACCCGGGCGCCGGAGGCCCCGATGGGATGGCCCAGCGCGATGGCGCCGCCGTCCACGTTGAGCTTGCCGCGATCGAGGCGTCCGAACGCCTGGGCGAGCCCGAAGTGGGTGCGGCAGTACTCGTCGCTTTCCCAGGCCGCGAGGCAACCGAGCACCTGCGCCGCGAAGGCCTCGTTGATCTCGACGGCGTCGATGTCGTCCCAGGAAAAGGCGTTCCGCTGCAGCATCGGCGTGATGGCGTGCACCGGCCCCAGGCCCATCTCCGCCGGATCGAGCGCGCCCCAGTGGGCGTCCACGATGCGGCCCAGGGGCTCGAGGGCGTAGCGGTTCACGACCTCCTCGGAGGCGAGCACGAGCAGCGCCGCCCCGTCGGTGATCTGCGAGCTGTTACCCGGCGTCACGTTGCCGTAGGTGCGGTCGAAGACGGGCTTGAGTTTCGCGAGCTTTTCCACGGCCGAGTCGCGCCGCACGCCGTCGTCCTGCGCGTAGACGGTGCCGTCGGGGCCGTAGAGGGGTTCCACCTCGCCGTAGTGGCCGTTGTCCTGCCCGAAGGCCACGCGCCGGTGCGATTCCACGGCGAACTCGTCCATCATCTGCCGCGTGATGCCGAAGCGCTTGGCCACGATTTCCGCCGTCGAGCCCATGGAGAGCTTGACCACCGGGTCCGTGAGGCCCCGCAGGATCGCGATGACCGGCGCGAGGTTCGCGAGCCGGAACTTCGCGGCCACCGCGGCCTTCTGGCCGAAGGACTTGGCCGAGTACCAGTCGGCGAGCCAGTTGACCATGGCCGGCCCGAAGAGCAGCGGCGCGTGGCTCATGGCGTCGGTGCCGCCCGCGAGCACGAGGCTCGAGCGGCCCGCCACGATGTTCAGGTAGCCGGTGTCGATCGCCTGCAGGCCCGAGGCGCAGTTGCGCATCACGGTCCAGGCCGGCACCTTCTCGCCGCACCCCAGGCGCAGCGACACGACGCGGCCGATGTTGGCCTCGTCGGCCGAAGGCATCGCGGCCCCGACGATCACCTCGTCGAACGCCGTGGCCTCGAAGGGCTGGCGGGCGAGCAGGGGCCGGCCGCAGCCGACCGCGAGATCCGATCCGGTGAAGGGCCCGAGGCCCTTCCTCGCCTTGAGGAACGGGGTGCGGGCCCCGTCGACTACATAGACGCGGCGCGCGGCCATGGGGCGTCCTCCTGTCGGGTCTGGCGGGAAAGGTCGTTGGGGAAATCGTCGACCATGATGACGGCGCGGCGCAGGCGGTCCGTGCGCGCGAGCTGCGTGGACTCCTCCGCCGTGATGACGCCGAGCTTCACCGCGGCCTCGCGGCGCTCGGCCACGGTGCGCTGCGGCAGCTGCCCGGCCTTCTGGGCGGCTCGAAGGCGGGCCTCGACGGGGTCGGAGGCGATGACGGCCTCCATCGCGAATTCCAGGCGCCCGATGGGATCGTCCTCCTTGCGCGGCAGGTACATGCCGGCGCTCAGGCGGTCGCGGGCCGGGCCGGGCTCGATCATGAGCTTCGCCACGCGGCTCGCCCACTTGTCGTGCGGCGCCGTGAGCGTGAGCCCCTTGGGGAACGCGAGCACGCGCATGGCCCACGCGACCGGCCGGCTCGGGAAGTTCGCGAGCACGCCGTCCATCGCCACCTGCAGGCGGAAGCAGCTGTCGTACATCGCCCAGGTGAGCAGCGGCACGTCCTCCTCGGGACAGCCGTCGTCGTGGAAGCGCTTCACCGTGGCCGACATCATGTAGAGGTACGACAGGATGTCGCCCAGGCGCGCCGAGAGCATCTCCTTTCGCTTCAGGCTCCCGCCGATCACGAACATCGACAGGTCCGCGAGCAGCGCGAAGGCCGACGAGAAGCGCGTGAGGATCTGGAGGTACCGGCGCGTGTGGGGCGAGCCCGGCACGGAGAGGCCCTTGCCGCCGGTGAGGCCGAGCCACAGCGCGCGGGCGGCGTTGGAGATCGTGAAGCCCACGTGGCCCCAGAAGGCCTCGTCGAAGTCCCGGAGGCTGTCATTGCGGACGGCCATCATCTCCTTGAGCACCCAGGGGTGGCAGCGGATCGCCCCCTGGCCGAAGACGATGAGCGAGCGCGTGAGGATGTTGGCGCCCTCCACGGTGATCGCGATGGGCACCGTCTGGTACGCGCGGCCCAGGTAGTTGTTCGGGCCCAGGCAGATGCCCTTGCCGCCGTGGATGTCCATCGCGTCGTTCACGACGGAACGCATGCGCTCGGTCATGTGGTACTTGCAGATGGCCGAGATGACCGAGGGCTTCTCGCCCAGGTCGAGCGCCGCCATCGTCATGCGGCGCATCCCGTCCATGAGGTAGGTGGAGCCGCCGATCCGCGCCAGGGGCTCCTGGATGCCCTCGAAGTGGCCGATGGGGGTCTTGAACTGCGAGCGGATGCGCGCGTAGGCGCCGCTCGCCCGCGAGCCCACCTTGCCCGCGGCCATCGACATCGACGGCAGCGAGATGGAGCGGCCGGCCGCGAGGCATTCCATCAGCATGCGCCAGCCGTTGCCCGCCTGGGCGGCGCCGCCGATCACCCAGTCGATCGGGATGAAGACGTCCTTGCCCGTGGTCGGCCCGTTCATGAAGGCGCTGCCGAGCGGGTTGTGGCGCCGGCCCGTGTTGACGCCCGGGTGGGTGGTCGGGATCAGCGCGAGCGTGATGCCGCGGTCCTCCTCCCCGCCCAGGAGCTTCTCCGGGTCGTGCAGCTTGAAGGCGAGGCCCAGGATCGTCGCCACGGGCGCGAGCGTGATGTAGCGCTTTTCCCACGTGAGGCGGATGCCGAGGACCTCCTTGCCCTCGTGCACGCCCTTGCACACGATGCCGAAGTCGGGGATCGACGCGGCATCGGAGCCCGCCTCCGGGTTCGTGAGGGCGAAGCACGGGATCTCCAGGCCCTGGGCGAGGCGCGGCAGGTAGTGGTCCTTCTGGGCCTCGGTGCCGTAGTGGATCAAGAGCTCCGCGGGCCCGAGGGAATTGGGCACCATCACCGTGACGGCCGCCGCGCCGCTGCGCGTGGCGATCTTGGTGACGATCTCCGAGTGCGCGAAGGCCGAGAAGCCCAGGCCGCCGTAGCGCTTCGGGATGATGATCCCGAGGAAGCCCTTGTCGCGGATGAACTTCCACACCGCCGGCGGCAGGTCCATGCGCTCGTCGCTGATCTCCCACTCGTCGAGCAGGCCGCACAGTTCCTCCGTGGGCCCGTCCACGAAGGCCTTCTCTTCCGCCGTGAGCTTCGCGGCCGGGTAGGCGAGGAGCTTGTCCCAGTCGGGCCGACCCGAGAAGAGGTCCGCGTCCCACCAGACGCTGCCCGCCTCGAGGGCCTCGCGCTCGGTGTCGCTCATGGCGGGCAGCACCGAGCGGAACAGCCCGAAGAGCGGCGCGCTCACGAAGGTGCGGCGCACGGGCCGCACGACGGCCACCAGCGCGAACCCGCCAGCGATGACCCAGGCCGCGGCGTTGACGGCGAAGGGCGCCTGTGCGCCCCAGGTGAGGGCGGCGGCGCCGGCGGCCAGGGCGATCGCCCAGGGCAGGGCGCCGGCACGGTGGTAGGCGAGCGTCCACGCCACGGCGATCACGGCCACGACCGACAGGATGATGGGCACCATCGTCTTCTCCTTCCTTCGATGCGAATGATCGGCGCCGGGAAGGCGCCGGGGACTGCGGCTAGGATTCGCCGCCCACGAGTTCGAGGCGGCGCGCGTCGCCGAGCGGCGCCTTCAGGCCCGCCGCCAGGAACGGCGCGAGGCGCTGGAGCAGCTGCTCGTCGTTGTCCTTGTCGTGCGGAGCCACCTGCGCCATGAGCTTGAGCGCGTCCGTGCCCGCGAGGGTGTACGACAGGGCCCCCATCACGAAGTGCAGGCGCCAGGTGAGCTCCTGCCGCGTGAGGTGGGGAAGCGATTCGAGGAAGGCCTCCTTGAACCGCGCGATCATCTCGGCGTACTGGGCCGAGAGGAAGTTCCGGATGAAGGGCGCGGGATCGGCATAGGCGCGCCCGAGCACCCGCAGGAAGTGCTGGCCGCCGCGCCGCTCGTCGCGCGCGATCCTGAGGGCCGGGATCAGCATGGCCGAGAGGATCTTCTCGCAGGTCAGGGGCTTCACGCCCGCCTCGCGCCGGTAGCGCTCGAGCAGGTCGATGCGCTCCTGGTTCATCGGGTCGAGCCGGCGGGTGAGCACCGCCTGGAAGAGCTCTTCCTTCGTGCCGAAGTGGTAGTTCACCGCGGCGAGGTTCACGCCCGCGGCGGCCGTGAGCTGCCGCAGGCTCGTCGCCTCGAAGCCGTGCTCCATGAAGAGCGTCTCGGCCACGTCGAGGATGCGGCCCTTGGTGTCCTGGGACAGGACATCGCTCAGGGGCGCACGGCGGGCGGTGCGGGCGGCGGGCATGGGTCGGGCGGTCTTCCGGGGCATGGTCGCGGGGCGTCGAGCCGTGTCAAACGGACGATTCAAACGCTCGTTTGAAAATATCCTAGGGGTTTCGCCGGCGGCCTGTCAAATCCCGGCTCGGTTACACTCGCGGCGCCATGAAGCCCGCCGCCCTCGCTTTCGTCCTCGCCGCGCTCGCCGCGGCGTCTTCGGCCGATGCCCTCCTCGCACGCCCCGATCGCGACGACGAGGAGTACCGGGAGCTCGCGACGCGCTATCCGGCCGCCGTGCGCCTGCCGGGCGCCGGCGCCTCCGGGATACTCGTCGCGCCGCGATGGGTGCTCACGGCGGCAGCGCCGGTCGGCCCGTTCGCCGCTTCGCCCGGCAAGCTGGCGGTCGAAGCCGGCGGCCGTGCCTATCCCGTGCAGGCGATCTTCCGGCCCGACGGACCGGATCCCGACGTGGCCCTCGTCCAGCTTCGCGAGCCGGTGGACGGCATCGAACCCGTCCGGCCCTGGCGGCGGGACGACGAAGCGGGGACGGCCGTGCGAGTCGTCGGCTTCGGCGCGGCCGGGCCCGTCGGCGGCCGGGACATCCGGGACGGCAAGGCCCGCGCCGGCGTGAACACGATCGATCGCGTGGAAGCGCGCCATCTCGGGATCCGCCTCAAGGGGACCGACGACGCCTCGGACCTGCAGGGGGCCCTCGCCGACGGCGACCTGGGCGCGCCGGCGCTGGTGGAGGTGGAAGGCCAGGCCTTCGTGGCGGGCATCGCCGTCGCGCGGGCGCAGGCGGCGACGCGCGGACCGACGGGCGGCGCCGGCGACTGGGAGCGCTACGCGCGGGTCTCGATCCTCGCGGCGTGGATCGATGCCGTCACGTTCCGCGCGGCGGCGGAAGAGGCGGCGGCGGCGGTGGGCGGCGCGGAATCCCGCTAGCGGCGAGCGCGGCCGGTCAAGCCGCCCCAGCGCCCGAAAGCGCGCGGTCGAGATCCCACAGGATGTCCTCGAGCGTCTCGAGCCCGATCGACAGGCGCACCATGTCCGGCGGCACGCCGGCCCTGGCCTGGTCCTCGGCCGAGAGCTGCCGGTGCGTGGTCGAGGCCGGGTGGATCACCAGGCTCTTCGCGTCGCCGATGTTGGCGAGGTGGCTCACGAACTGCAGGCCCTCGATGAAGCGCACGGCCGCGTCGTAGCCGCCGCGGATGCCGAACGAGAGCAGCGATCCCGCGCCCTTCGGCAGGTACCGGCCCGCGAGGTCGCGGTAGCGGTTGCCCGCAAGGCCGGGGTAGTTCACCCAGGAGATGGCCGGGTGGCCCGAGAGGAAATCCGCCACGCCCCGCGCGTTGGCGCAGTGCCGGTCCATGCGCACGGGCAGCGTCTCCAGGCCCTGCAGCAGCATCCACGCGTTGAACGGCGCGAGGGTCGGGCCGAAGACCCGCAGCACTTCCATGCGCGCCTTCATCGTGAAGCCGAAATCGCCGAAGGTCTCGTGGAAGCGCACGCCGTGGTAGCCGGCCGAGGGTTCCGTCATGCCCGGGAACCTGCCGTTGTCCCAGGGGAACTTCCCGCTTTCGACCACGACACCGCCCATCGACGTGCCGTGGCCGCCGATGAACTTCGTGGCCGAGTGCACGACGATGTCCGCGCCGTGGTCGAGGGGGCGGCACAGGTAGGGCGAGGCCGCGGTGTTGTCCACGACGAAGGGCACGCCGGCCTGGCGCGCGATGGCACCCACGGCCTCCAGGTCCACCACGTTGATCGCGGGATTGCCGAGCGTTTCGGAGAAGACCGCCTTGGTGTTCGGGCGCAGGGCCCGCCGGAAGTTCTCCGGGTCGTCGGGATCGACGAACGTGGTCTCGATGCCCAGGCGCGGGAAGCTCACCGCGAACATCGTGTGGGTGCCGCCGTAGAGCTTCGAGGACGAGACGATGTGGTCGCCGGCCTGGCAGAGGTTCAGCAGCGCGACCATCTCCGCCGCCTGGCCCGAGGCCGTCGCCACCGCGGCGCGCCCGCCCTCGAGCGCGGCCATGCGCTGCTCGAAGACCGCCGTCGTGGGGTTGGACAGGCGCGTGTAGACGTTGCCGAAGGTCTGCAGGTTGAACAGGCTCGCGGCGTGGTCGGCGCCGTCGAAGACGTACGAGGTCGTCTGGTAGAGCGGCACCGCCCGCGAGCCCGTCTCCCGGTCCGGGATCTGGCCCGCGTGCAGGGCGAGGGTCTCGAAGCCGAAGGCGCGGTCGGCCATCGCTACTTCGCGGCGCCGGGCTTCGTGCGGTCCAGCACCGTCATCGCGGTGGACACGAGCGTGGAGACGTCCGTGAGGTTGGACGGCACGATGAGCGTGTTGCCGGTCTTGGCGAGGTTGCCGAACGCGTCGATGTACTGCTCGGCCACCTTGAGATTCGCGGCCTGCAGCCCGCCCTCGGCGCCGATGGCCGCCGCCACCTGGCGCACGGCGGTGGCCGTGGCCTCGGCCACGGTCGTGATGGCCGTCGCCTCGCCCTGGGCCTTGTTGATGGCGGCCTGCTTCTCGCCCTCCGAGGCGAGGATCGCGGCCTGGCGCTGGCCGTCGGCGATGTTGATCTCCTGCTGGCGCTGGCCTTCGCTCTTGGCGATGAGGGCGCGCTTCTCGCGCTCCGCGGTGATCTGCGCCTGCATCGCGCGCAGGATCGATTCGGGCGGCGTGAGGCTCTTGATCTCGTAGCGCAGCACCTTGATGCCCCAGGTGCGCCCGGCCTCGTCGAGCACCGAGACGACCATGTGGTTGATCTCGCTGCGGCTCTCGAAGGTCTTGTCGAGCTCCATCTTGCCCACTTCGCTGCGCAGCGCCGTCTGGGCGAGCTGCGTGATGGCGAGCACGTAGTCGCTCGTGCCGTAGCTCGCGAGCTTCGGGTCCACCACCTGGAAGTAGATGATCCCGTCCACGGCGAGCTGGGTGTTGTCCTTCGTGATGCAGACCTGCTCGGGCACGTCGAGGGGCACTTCCTTGAGGGAGTGGCGGTAGGCCACGCGGTCGACGAAGGGGACGATCACGTTGAAGCCCGGCTGCAGCGTCTCGTGGAACTTGCCCAGGCGCTCGACCACCCACGCGTTCTGCTGCGGCACGACGCGGATGCCCTCGACGATGAGCACCACGATCATCGCGATGAGGAACGTGGCCACGGTGATGCCGACGCTCTGGGTGAGGAAGGCGGCGGCGATGGACAGGATGACGGCGACGAGGACTTTCCAGAACATGGCGGTTCTCCCGGGAACGGGGCTTCAGGGGGTCTGGGGCGCGGGGCCGATGAGGAGGGTGTTGCCCTCCTGCCCGGCGATGAAGAGCGTGGCACCGGGCGCGGGCCGGTCCGGTGCGGCGACGCGGGCGTCCCACGAGGCGCCGCGGTAGCGCACGCGCGCGAGCCCGGTGGCCTCGTCCGTCCACGATTCGAGGACCACGGGCTGGCCGCGGTCGAGCAGGTTGTCCACGACGCCGGATTCCTGGTGCGCGACGTGCCAGCGGCGCACCGCGAAGGTGCCCACGAGCGCGACGGCGCAGGACGCCACCGCCTGCGCGAGGAACGGGCCTCCGAGCCACGCCGCGAGCGCCCCGGCGAAGGCGCCGGCGCCGATCACGAGCAGGTAGAAGGTGCCGGTGAGCAGTTCGAGGATCACGAGGGCGAAGCCGGCGACGAGCCAGATGAGGGCGGGGTCCATGGATTCCTTTCCGGTGGGCGGGCGAGGTTACGCGGGCGTCGTGACGGATTCGTGACGGTTCAGGCGGGCCGGCGGGCGGATATGACCTTCGTGTCGACACCGCACCAGCCCAGTCCGCCGAAGAGCCGGGCGTGCTCGATCTTCATGCAGCGGTCCTCGACGACGGCGAGTCCCGCGGCCTCGGCGCGCGCGCGGGCGGCCGCGTTCGTGACGCCGAGCTGCATCCACAGGACCTTCGCGCCGATCGCGATCGCCTCCTCGGCGAGGGCCGGGATCTCCTCGCTGCGCCGGAAGCAGTCGACGATGTCGACGGGTTCCGGGATGTCGACGAGGCGGGCATGGCACTTTTCGCCGAGGACCGTGTCGTACTGCGGATTGACCGGGATGATCCGGTAGCCGTGCTCCTGCAGGTACTTGGCGGCAAAATAGCTGGGGCGGTACCAGTTCGCCGACAGGCCGACGACCGCCACCGTGCGGCATTCGCGCAGGATGCGGCGCAGTTTCGTGATGTCGTCCATGGAGGTGGCCTTCCCGTGTCGTCGCTCGCCGATTCTACCCCGACCCGCCTCGTCGCCGCCTTCGCGCTCGCCGCGGCGCTCGCGCTCCCGCCGGCGCGGGCCGCGAACCACACGGACGAGGTGGCGCCCCTCGGGGCCGGGCCCTACCGCGTCGCCTGCACCAACGTCGCCCAGGACACGGCGGCCATCGCCGCCTCCGGCGCGAGGCCCCAGGATTTCTGGGAAGGCCGCGTCGCCAACGACGACACCCGGTACATCGCGCAGGTGCTCTCGGCGCCCGCCACGGCCGTGCGCTTCGGCGCGGCCGTGCCCGACGACCGGGGGCTCTATCCGCGCTTCGCCGGCCAGTCGGTGGACCACGTGGCCATCGTGTGCCACCCGACCTCGTCCGCCAACGCCGATCCCGACTACGCCCTGCCCGGCTCGACGGAGGTCGTGCCGCGCATGCAGCCCGCCGGCGCCGCGCCCAAGCTCATCGGCATCGCGGAATTCCTCGAGCCCCACGGCATCGTGTTCAGCCCGCCCCCCACGGGCCCTGCGAAGCTGCCCCTCATCGTCTTCTCCCATGGCCTGGGCGGCAGCCCCATCAGCGAAGGCTACCTGCAGGCCTTGGTCGGCCTCGCCTCCCACGGCTTCATGGTGGCCGCGCCTTTCCACGGCGACCCGCGCTTTTCCCGCATCCGCATCGAGGACCTGGGCGACGTCGCGTTCCTCCTCACGCAGTTCGACCAGTTCGTCGAGATGGAATTGATGCGGCCCGCCGCGCTCAAGTCGATGGTCGATGCCCTGCTCGCGCATCCGGCGCTCTCGCCCGCCATCGACGCCGATCGCATCGGCGGCTTCGGCACGAGCATGGGCGGCCAGGCCCTCGCGAACCTGCTGGGCGCGCGCCTGACGACCAGCTTCTCCCGCGCCTGCCGCGAGACGGTGCGCGATCCCCGCGTGAAGGCGGCCGTGGGCCTCGTGCCCTACGCGGGCCAGTCGTTCCTGCCGTCCTTCTGCGACGGGCAATCGGGCGCCGGGGACGTGACGGCCCCCTATCTCGCGATTTCCGGCACGGCCGACACCACGGCCCCCATCGCGCAGGCGGAGCAGGCCGTGAACCGCTTCGCGTCGTCGCGATACCTCGTCGCGATCCCGGGCCTCGGGCACGAGTTGCGCCAGCAGGACGTGGGCGACATCTTCACGTGGAGCGTCACGTTCCTGCACGCGTACCTGCGGCCGGATTACGACCGAGGGGCCTTCGGGCGCCTCGTGCGCATGGCCTCGGTCGCGGGCGGCACGACGGAGGAACTGCGCGTGGACGTGCACCAGCCCTTCGCGCCGGCCGGCGGCGAGGTGCGCGTGATCGAGTTCCACAACGAGAACCTCGACCACTACTTCATCGCCGCGGGCGAGGACGAGATCGCCGTGATCGACGGCGGCGGCGCGGGTCCCGGCTGGCGGCGCACGGGCCTCGCGTTCAAGGCCTCGTCGCTCGCCGCGCCCATCGCCGGCATTCCGCCACCGGGCGTGCGCCCCGCGTCGGCCGTCTGCCGCTTCTACGGCGCCCTCGCGGGCGGGCCCAATTCCCACTTCTTCACCGCGAGCGCGTCCGAGTGCGACCTCGTCAAGCGATCCGGCGGCTGGTTCTACGAGGGCATCGGGTTCTATACGCCGGAGGTGGATTCGGGACGGCTGTGCGCCACCGGCCAGATCGCGGTGCTTCGCGCCTACAACAACGGATTTCCCCGCAACGACTCCAACCACCGGTTCGTCACGAGCGACTCGACGCTTCGGGAGATGGCCCGAAAGGGCTGGACCGCCGAGGGCAACGTGATGTGCGCGTTGCCCTGAGTCAGGCGTCGGGCGCGCTACCGGCGGGCCCGGCGGCACCGATGCCGAGCGCCGCGGCGCGTGAATCCCACCAGGCGCGAGCCTGCTCATCGCCCCAGGGCCGCTCGCGCGCCACGGCCTCGAGGACGGCCGCCACCTCGGCGATGCTCGCGGGCCGCTCGCCGCGTTCCTTGGCGATGCAGCGCAGCACCAGGGCATCGAGCAGCGGCGGCACGTCCTTCGCGCCGCCGGCCGAAGGCGCCCGCGGCGCCTCGTGCAGCACCTGGTGGACGAGATCGAGGTCGCCCGCCGCCTCGAAGAGCCGCCTGCCCGCGAGGACGAACCAGGCCACCGCCCCGAGGGCGTAGATGTCGGAGCGGACGTCGGCGTCGGCGGGATTGCGGATGCGCTCGGGGGCCATGTAGAGCGGCGTGCCGAGCACGCGCGCGTACTGCGTGATGTCCCGCGTGTGCTCGTTGGCCAGTTCCTTCACCAGCCCGAAATCGAGCACCTTGAGCACGTCGTGCTGGCCGCCGCGTCGGCACACCATCAGGTTCTGCGGCTTGATGTCGCGGTGGACGAGGCCGCGCTGGTGGGCTTCCTGCAGGGATCCGCAAGCCTGGCGCAGCAGGTGGACCACCCGGGAGGCGGGCAGCGGGCCGTCGGCGGCCACCAGCGCCTCGAGATCGATGCCCTCGAGGTACTCCATCGCGTAGAAGAAGGTGCCGTCGCGCGTGCGGCCGTAGTCGTAGATCTCGATGGTGTTGGGATGCGACAGGCGGCTGCAGAGCTGAACCTCGCGCTCGAAGCGCGTGATCATCTCGTCGGTGGCGAGCGCGGCCTTGAGCACCTTCACGGCCGTGGGCCGCTTCAGGTGCGAATGGCGCGCGAGGTACACGCGGCTGATGCCGCCCTCGCCCAGCTCCCGCTCGAGCGTGTACTGGCCCAGGCGCCTCGCCTCGCGCTGCTTGAGGCGCATCGCCCACGCCGCGGAGGCCACCGCCGCGAGCACGGCCGCCGCCAGGATGCCCAGCAGGATGCCGAACGCGATCTCGAGGTAGTGCAGCGGGGCGTAGGCCTCGGTCGCCTCGATCTCCGCGACGATGGCCATGTCCTTGTCGGGAAGCCAGCGAAAGGCGCCGATCACGTCGGCACCGCGGTAGTTGCGGTAGGGATCGAGGATCGTGCCTTCCCGGGCGCCGCCCGCGGCCCGGGCGTCGAGGGCCTCCCTCGCCAGGCGGGTGAGCGGCCGGTCCGGGGCGGCGATCGCGGGCGACTGGCCGGCCACGAGATCCGCGCCGGGATCGCGCACCGGGACGGCGAGGATGCCCGACCCGCCCTCGCCCACCAGGCCCGCGAGCCGCAGGTCGCCGAGGTAGCGGCTGCGCGTGAGCAGCAGTCCGGCGGGATCCATGGCGTAGGCTTCCCGCGAGGAGCGCGATCCGCCGACGGCGAGGAGCGCGCCGAACCCCTCCGCCGCGCGGCGGCCGAAGGCGATCGCCGCCACGATGCGCCCCTCGGCATTCCGCACGGGCGCGAGCGACCAGACCAGCACTTCCGCGCCCGGCTTGGCCATGCCGAGGCGCTCGGTTTCGGCGAACGGGCGCACGAAGACCGGCCGTCCCTGGAACACCGGCGCCACGCGCGCGGCGAAATCGGCGCTCGCGAGGCGCCGGTCGCAATCGGCCGGGTGCAGCGAGGCGAGGATCCGGCCATCGGGCGAAATCAGGTTGAGCGCCTGGGTCTCCTCGAGCGCGAGGGAGGGCCTGAGCAGCGCGAGGAACTTCGCCGCATCCGGCGAACGGCAAGTGGCCGGGGCGTCCTCGACGCCCTTGGCGGCCAGCGACGCCGCACGGCTCGCGACCTCGGGATCGGCCGACCAGCGCTCGGCCGCGCGCTTTTTCTCCTCGTACCAGAGCGCGAGGACCTTCGCTTCGGAATCGAGGAAGGCGGCGAGGCCCGTGGCCCTCAGCTCGCGCAGGGATTCATCGACCCGGCCATAGGACCACGCCCCGAGCCCCGCGAGCGCGACCGCCACGATGGCCACGATCGCGAGGAGGTTCCAGTAGCGCTCGCGAGCCTCCTCCGCAGGCCGGAGCGCGGGCGGCCGCTGCAGCGCCGGCAGGTTGTCGGGAACGGGACGGAAGCCCTCGGGGGCGTCGGGTCGGGCCATGGCGCATCATACGGCCGCCCCCACCCGGAAAGAAAAAGGGCCGCGCTTTCGGCGCGGCCCAAGATCCAACGGGAGATTCCAGCAACTAGAACTTGTACGTGGCCAGGCAGTACAGGATGTTGGCCTTGTAGTTCGGGTTCGCGAGGTAGCCGGTACCGTAGCTGTCGGCGCGGTTCGCGGCGGGAATCGTGTAGCGGTACCCGTCGTACTGGGCGTCACGGTAGTCGTACTTCTCGTAGGCATAGCCGCCCGTGACCGACCAGTTCTTGTTCAGCTGGTAGATGCCCTTCAGGCTGAACGAGGTGCGAGTCGAATCGTCGTAGGCCGACACGGCTTGCGGATACGTGGTCGCCGACAGGATCGAGGGCGCCGCGAAGTCGAGCGCACCGTCGGTCTTGTAGCGCACGAGCGAGGCCTTCACCGCGAGCTTCGGGGTGGCCGGCCAGTCGACCGAGACGCCGAAGGCCCAGTTCTTGTCCTTGTTCGTGCCCTGCCAGTTGTAGTTCGACGTCGTATCGGGCGTGTTCGGGTCGTACGCGCCAGCGGCGGAGGACGAGCCGACCACCCGGTGGCGGGACTCGTACTTCACGCGCTCGGAATCGGCGAACACCGTGAAGCGGGCCGACTCCGGGTTGCCGTAGGAGACCGAGGCGTAGACCTCCGTCCGGTCGTCGGAGAGACGGCCGAGCACCATCTTCTGGTACTTGTTGTCCTTGACCGTGCCCTCGAACGAGATGTCGAGGAACTCGACCGGCGTGAAGTCCAGCGTGAACTTCCAGGAATCCTGGTCGAGGTCCGCCGCGTCGTACGCCTGGAGGAAGCGGTTCCAGTACAGCACGTCGTTCGCGTTGGCGCCGTCGTTGGCCAGCAGGAAGTTCGACTTGCGGTCGAGGTTCTGGTACTTGATGCGGGCCGAGACGTTGTCGAGCATGCTCGTCTTCCACTCGAGGAAGAAGCGCTTGTCCTTGGTCCGATCGAAGTCGAAGCGCTCGCGCTCCATGTCGATCACGTCGTAGCCGCCCCCGATCCGGTTGGCGCGGTTCAGGCGGAAGAACGCGTCGAAGCCCCAGTTGGTCTTGTCGTACGAGAAGAGCTCGTTCTCGTAGTTCGCGCCCGAGGAGGCGAGGCCGTTGAACACGACGTGCGTGCTCTTGTCCTTGCGCTCGTACTGGTTCCAGTACAGGCGCGTGTCCAGGCCCTTCATCGGCGAGGAGGCGAGCGCGACCGTGAAGGTCTCGTTCTCGACGCGGCCGTTGTAGGTGCCCGTGCTCGGGCCCGTGCCCTGGATCGCGCCGGCGGCGCCCAGCACCGTCGTCGCGAGCGTCGCGTCGCTCTTCAACTCGTCCTGCGTGAAGCGCAGCGCGAGCGTGGAGTTGAGCGGGAGCTTGCGGAACGTGGCGTTGCCCGCGAGGCGGGAGTACTTGTTGTCCGGGCCGAGGTAGGTGCGGTCCGTGCCGGCCCAGAAGCCGTTCTGCCAGTCGATGAACTCGTTGTCATTCTCGAACTTAGAGGTCATCCACTGCAGCGCGAAGTGCATCGTCTTCGAGCTGTAGCCGCCCTCGACCGACGCGTTGCGCGTCTCGTACTCCGTCGGGAAGAGCATCTCGACGTAGCCGTTGCCCGGGCTCAGGCCCTGGGAGGACGAGCCGATCTTCGTGCCGCTCTGGGTGACGCGGTTGCCGTCGGCCTTGAAGTAGAAGGGCGAGAAGCCCGAGAACTCGAAGCCGATCTGCGTGTCGCGGCGGTTGTAGCCGGCGTCGATGTTCTGCCACAGGCCTTCGTTCAGGATCGGGAAGGCCGTGACGCCGGTGATGCTGGTCGTGCCGGCCCCGTTGTACGGGGTGCGGCCGTTCTGCAGGTAGACGCGGCGCAGCTCGTCCGAGGACAGGCGGTACTTGAAGACGCCGTCCAGGCCGCCGCGGATGCCGATGGACATGTCGTCGCGGCCGAGGTTCTCGCCGAAGAGGTCGAACCAGTAGCGGTTGCCGCGGCCCTTCACGTCGATGTTGCTGAGCACGCCGCCGCGCAGGTCGCGCAGGTCGTAGAGCTTGGCCTGGTCGGCCTTGTTGTCGTCGTCGGTGGCGATGCCGCCGACGGACACGGATCCGTCGATCTTGAAGTCGTCGGCGGCCAGGGCGGGCACCGCGACGAACAGGTTCGCGACGAGGATGGAAAGAAGTCTCTTGTTCATGATCGTCATTCCCCTTAGCGGATCAGGTAACGGCCGCGGTTGGACGGCGCGTTCGAGCCGTGGATCGCGTTGTGGCAGTTCAGGCACGACCGGGTCGTGAACCGGTTGCTCGGCGCGGCATTGGCGGCGCCGCTCGGCAGGATCCACGCCTGGTTCTGGCCGTAGTACGAGGTCGGGTGGCGGCCCTGGACGTGGCAGTCCTGGCACAGGTTGGGCACCTTCTCGTTCAGCAGCTTGTTGTGCGACGAGCCGTGGGGCGTGTGGCAGGTCAGGCAGTTCTCTTCCACCACCGGGTGCGGGAAGACGTACGGGCCGCGCTTGTCGGCGTGGCAGGAGAAGCACTGCTGGTTCACGGTCTCATGCTTGACCATGGCGGGGCTCAGGGCGCCGTGCACGTTGTGGCAGTCGGAGCACTTGACCTTGCCTTCCATGATCGGGTGGTGCGAGGGCTTCATGGTGGCGTTGCGGATCTGCTTGTGGCAGTTGCCGCACACGTCCGCCTCGTTGGGCTTCTGGCTGGTCGTGAAGGGCGCGACCGTCGGGCCCTTGGCGGTGCCGTGGATGGCGTGGCAGCTGGAGCAGGCCACGTCGTTCTTGGCGTGCTTGCCGGATTCCCAGAAGGCCAGGTGGCGGTTGCCGGCGTGGCAGCTCATGCACGCCTCGCTCTTCTGGTCCGCCGTCGCCTTCTTGGACATCGGGTCCTTGGCGAGGGGCTTCTTGCCCTTGGCCGCGACGTGCTCGGTGGCGTCGCCGTGGCAGTTGGTGCAGCCGGTGCCCTTGGCGTCGTTCTTGCGGCCGTGGGCGGTGTGCTTGACGGAATCGTTGTTTTCCTCGTGGCACTTCACGCAGACCGGGTCGGCGCCTTGGGCGAGAACCGGAGCGGACCAGAGGAAGGAGAGCGACAGGGCGCAGGCGGTGGCCAGCGCGGCCGCGAGACGATGATGCATTTTGCCTCCCAATGCGCCCCGGGAAAGCGGGCGCGAGCTGTTGATCGGGTTGGTGATGCGTGGCTGCCGCGGGTCCTTCGACCGAGCCCGGAAACCGTCCTGGAGTTTCCGCGCCCGACGCGCCCGCCTTCTATTGGGACTTCGCTTCGGTGGCTTCGAGTTTCAGGCGGCGGCGATAAAAAGTTGCCGACACCATGTTGCTTTTCCGCGCGGGCAAACCGCTCCGCGGGGATGGATGCACTCTACCGAAGGGGTATCGGGGTCCTTTGACCCCAATCAAGCGGGCAAGGCGCCGCGGGGAACTTGGGGAAGAGGCGCAGGTCGTTCGTTGGCGACGGTTCGCGGTCGCGAGCCGCCCGCGGGGCGTACCGCTCCCGCCGCGGCCGGAATCCGGGCCTTCCGCGGGCGGTTTTCAGAGGGGAAACGGGGTGGGCCCGCCTGGGTTCGAACCAGGGACCAAGGGATTATGAGTCCCCTGCTCTGACCGGCTGAGCTACGGGCCCTTCAAGGGGTCGGACGGTCCCGCGGCGCGTGGGACAAAAGTCCCATGCCGCGGCGGACGGCCGGTCAGCCCTCGCCTTCCAGGAAGCTGCGCAGCTTCTCGGAGCGGGAGGGGTGGCGGAGCTTGCGAAGGGCCTTCGCCTCGATCTGGCGGATGCGCTCGCGCGTCACGTCGAACTGCTTGCCGACCTCCTCCAGCGTGTGGTCGGTGTTCATCTCGATGCCGAATCGCATGCGAAGCACCTTGGCCTCACGGGGCGTGAGGGAATCGAGCACGTCCTTGGTGGCCTCCCGCAGGCTCGCGTAGAGCGCGGAATCGGACGGCGCGAGCCCGGCCTGGTCCTCGATGAAGTCGCCCAGGTGGGAATCGTCGTCGTCCCCGATCGGCGTCTCCATGGAGATGGGCTCCTTGGAGATCTTGAGGATCTTGCGGATCTTCTCCTCGGGCATCTCCATCTTCACGGCGAGCGTGGCCGGATCGGGCTCGTTGCCGGTCTCCTGCAGGATCTGCCGCGAGATGCGGTTCATCTTGTTGATCGTCTCGATCATGTGCACCGGGATGCGGATGG
>ERZ761602.4760-NODE-4760-length-16850-cov-12.235010_pt1 | contig 16850 bp, 18 predicted proteins | sample MGYA00512165_ERZ761602 | MGnify/ENA primary metagenome ERZ761602 (study PRJEB28899, sample SAMN02445085) | bioreactor sludge metagenome | biome: EBPR sludge; isolation source: Thorneside wastewater treatment plant | place: Australia: Brisbane, Thorneside...
TCTGCAAGCCCAGCAACGTGCTCAGTGTGTCCCCGTGAATCAGGCAAATTCCTTCTTCCGGGAATACCTCCCGCCGCAACCAGGCGCGATCAACACAGCTTTTCCACAGCAGCCGCAGATACCAACGGATCGCTTCGCGTGTGGAGGTAATATCCCGCACCTCATCACGCAGGCAGACATCAGGCTCTGGCAGTTCAAACACTCGCCGCAGTTCGCGCGTAATCGCTGCGTGCTGGCCAGAGTCGATATAGCGAAAGGGCAGGTGGCGCTGGCGGAGCTCGCGCATGACAGGCGCCATTTTGATGAGCTGCGCCTTAGTACCAATAAAGCAGTAGATCATGAAGCGTCAATGTTCACAGTGACTCCATCTTAGAAGCACACCATCCGTGCCACATCTGACGATACAAGGTTTCAAGATGGTGAGTAAAACGCGGTCCATCCATCAATGATGAGGTCAACACCCGCTCTCGCAAACTCCCGCGCAATGCTGCCAAGCGATCCGGGTCCTCAGCCAGTTGCCGCACGATCTCTAAGTAATCTTGGGTCGTGTCTGCAATCAGTTCCGTTAACCCCAGGTTGGACAGCAGGCTAACCCCGCCCCGGGCAATCGAATGATCACCGGCCAGTGTGACCAGCGGAACACCCATGACCAGTGTGTCCAAGGTGGTCGTTCCGCCGTTATAGGGGAAAGGATCGAGGGCAATATCGACCGTCGTCAGCGATGCCAGATAATCCCGGTAGGCAATACGCGACATGAATTCAAAGCGGTTGCGGGCTACACCTGCTTTTTCCAGGATCGCAGCAAAGTATTCCTCAGTGCGGCCCTTGGGTACGGAGGCAATCATCAAGCGCGATTTAGGAATCGCATTCAGGATCTCCGCCCACAGCCTCAACACCTGATCATTGAGCTTAGTCGCCTTGTTGAACGATCCCAAAGTTAGATAGCCGTTACGCACGAAGGGGGACTGACTCACTGGCGGCAGATCGGCGTAAGGCATATGACACCACTGACACGCTGGCAAACGCATCAGTTTCTCGGTGTGGAATCGTTCAGTCAAATCCGGCGGATCGGTATAGGCATCGCAGATCCGGTAATCCATAGTCGCCAGTCCGGTAGTCCCCAGGTAGCCTAGCCAGGCCGCTTGCACTGGAGCAGGCTTGCGGGCAAAGACCAACAAACGTTGATTTTCAGTATGCCCAGACAGATCAATTAAAATGTCAATCTCGAAAGAGCGGATTAAATCAGCAACCGCTGCATCATCTTTATTCCAAATTGGATGCCATCCTGTTACGAGATCCTTCAGCCGAGCGGTGACCTCATCACGCAAATGATAGTTATAAAAAGCATGTACTTCAAAATTGGCAGGGTCATGATGGGCAAAGACAGGTTCAATAAATCGAGACACGGGGTGTTCTCGAAAGTCGCCGGAAACATAACCAATCTTCAGCCGCCGTCCGGGATCGGGGGTATTCTTATATTTTAGATTTTGGGGATAAAGCATTGAACAATAGCGTTGCGCATAATCCCGATGCGCGGTAAATAACTCCTCTGGAGTGCAATCTGGCACGTGATTCAGATTAAACAACAGGATATGCGCTAACAACGCTTCCTTGGGGGCATTAAGCTCCAACGCCCGGCGCTGATAAAGGACCGCCTGTTGTGTCAAGCACAGATTGCCCATGGCTTGACCGATCAGAGCATAAATCAGTCCATTATCTGGCATCCCAACCAGCGCTTCCTCCAAATAATCTACCGCCGTGTCCGGTTGGTTGAGGAGAATCAGTGTTCGTCCCAGATTCAGTTTTGCACCAGCGAAATCAGGCTGGATCACCAGTGCGCGATGATAGGCTTCCAGCGCTTCTGAGTAGCGCTGCAATTCTTCCATCGCGCAGCCGAGACCGGCCAAGGCATCAGCCGAATGAGGGAGCGCCTGGACCGCTGCGGCGTAGTGTTCAACTGCCTGTTGGTAGCGTCCCTGATCGAGATATATCTTGCCGAGGTTAGCATGCGCTGCGCCATACCCCGGCTCCAGCCGCAACGCGTCCTGATAACTGATGGCGGCTTCTTGCCGCTTTCCTTGCGCGGACAACGCGTTGCCGATATTCAAGGCGGCTCGGGCGAAGTTAGGCTGGAGTTCCAGCGCTTTGCGGTAATGCACTTCGGCCGCCGCTGGCTGACCCGCATCTTCCAAGGTATTCCCTTCAACAATCAAGCGTTCCGCTTCGATATGATGATGCAAGGGCTGCGGCTGGGAGACGGCTTGTGAATAAGACGTTTCTACGGTTTCTAACTTGTTCCGGCCCAGTAAGCGATTCAATAAATGTTTCATCCGGCATTCCTGGCTACGGAAAGATTTTAGTGCTGACGCTCACACCATGCTCGCCACATCTGGCGGTATAAAGCCTCCAGGTTGCGGGTAAAGCGTGCTCCGTCCATGAATGGGGAAACCTGCACCCGCTCCCGCAAACTCCCACGCAGTGCCGCCAATTGGGCTGGATCACTTGCGAGCTGCTGCACGATCTCTACATACTCGTGAGGTGTGGCTGCAATCAGTTCTGTCAACCCTAGATTAGACAGCAGACTGACTCCCCCTCGGGCAATAGACCGGTCGCCTGCCAGCGTGACCACTGGGACCCCCATGATTAAGGTATCAATAGATGTTGTGCCTCCATTGTATGGAAAAGGATCAAGCGCGACATCGACGGCTGTGATGGACGCCAAATAATCGTGGTATGGCAAACGTGGCGTAAATTCAATGCGATTAAGCTCAACGCTTGAGCGGTTCAGGATCGAAAGAATCCGTTCTTGTGCCCGGCCAGGCGGAACAGCCGCAATGTGAAGGCGTGATTCCGGAATGGCCTTTAATACCTCTGCCCAGAGTTCTAACACCCGGTCATTAAGCTTGGACGGATTATTAAATGACCCCAAGATCAAATAGCCGTTGCGCATCATAGGCAACTCACTGATAGGCGATAGATCAAGGTATGGCGTATAGCACCACTGACAGTCAGGTAAACGTGCCAGTTGTTCGGTATGAAAGCGCTCAGTCAGGCCAGGAGGATCGGTATAGATATCACAAATCCGATAATCCATAGTGGCTAATCCGGTGGTGCCTAAGTAGCCTAACCAGGTTGCCTGCACCGGTGCCGGTTTACGGGCGAATACGGGTAATCGATGGTATTCCGTGTGTCCAGACAGGTCGACCAAAATATCGATATCCAAGGCACGGATGAGATCCGCGAACGCCCCATCTTCCTGAGTCCAGATTGGATGCCAGCCATCAACCCATTTTTTCAAGCTTTCGGTGACCGTATCGTGTGTATGATGATTATAGAAAGCATGAATTTCATAAAGCGCATGATTGTGATGGGCAAACACGGGTTCAACAAAGCGGGAAACCGGGTGGGTGCGAAAGTCACCAGAAACATAACCGATCTTTAGTTGCCGCTCTGGATCAGGTGGATTCAGATATGCAGGGGTTTTCGGATAATACTCGGCGCAGCATTGCGGAGCATATTGCAGGTGAGCGGCGAAAAGGGCTTCAGGAGTACTATCCACTCGGTAATTCATAGTGAATAAGGACATGCTGGCCAAGTTAGGGTCTTTGGGTGATAGTTGCGAGGCTCGTTGCATATGACTTAAAGCCTCTGGGATAAGACCCCACTCACCCATGACCTTGCCAAGCAACGTATGGCCCGCCTCATGGTCCGGCATAACTGCCATCGCTTCCTCGATGTATTTAATGGCTTCATCTGGTTGCTTAAGGAGGATCAAGATCCGTCCGAGATTAAATTTTGCACCAGGAAAATCTGGTTGGATGGCCAACGCCTGACGATAGACATCCACTGCCTCGCCTTGCCGTCCGAGATCTTCCAGCGCGCACCCTAAGCCAACCAAAGCATCAGCAGAATTTGGCAAGGCTCGAACGGCAGCAGCATAGTGCTCAGCCGCATTTTGGTAGTTCCTCTGGTCAAGATACAGCTTGCCAAGATTGGCATGAACCGCGCCATAGCCGGGTTCCAGCCGCAATGCTTGACGATAACTTTCCGCTGCTTCCTCCTTTTGCCCCTGTGCCGCCTGAACATTACCGAGATTCAGATAAGCGCGAGCAAAGTCAGCGCATAGTTTTAACGCCATGCGATACGCTGCTTCAGCGTCCGCCCATCGACCGGCGTCCTCCAAGGCATTGCCCTCCGCAATCAGGCGTTCAGCTTCAATTTGTAAGTTTCGCGGCTCTCTTCTGTTGCTGGCAGTCACAGGGGCATTTTCCATAGCGCCCCGGCCCAACAATCGATCCAATAAACGTTTCATTTGGCATTCCCCTACGCAACAACCGGATTCTGCTGTTGGGAATCACACCATGTCTGCCACATTTGCCGGTACAACGCTTCAAGATTACGCGTGAAGCGCGCCCCATCCATCAGCGGCGAATGCGCCAGTTGCTGCCGCAAGCCTTGGCGCAAGGCCGCCAGCCTGAGGGGTTCATTGGCCAGCTGTCGAACAATTCCAACATATTCCTGAGGGGTCGCTGCAATTAACTCCACCCGTCCTAGGTTGGATAACAGACTCACTCCCCCCCGGGCAATGGAACGGTCACCGGCCAGCGTGACCAGCGGGACACCCATGATTAAAGCATCGATTGAAGTCGTTCCGCCGTTATAGGGAAAAGGATCAAGAACAAGGTCGACTTGTGCAATGCAAGCAAGATATTTATCGAAGGCAAGGGGAGGTATAAATTCAATGCGTTCGCAATCCACACCTGATTGTTCCATAACAGAGATAATACGTTCCTGGGCACGTCCCGATGGAATAGCCGCGATGTGCAAGTGAGCATCCGGCACGGTATTCAGTACCTCAGCCCACAGCGCCAGCACCTGATCATTGAGTTTGGCTGAGTGATTAAACGATCCCAGCGTCAAATAGCCGTTTTTCAATAAAGGCAAAGGCATTTTATCGGTTAATGCTAAATCCGCAGGAAGATCAGCAACAAATTCAAGCGCTTCGTAGGAAATATGGCACCATTGACTATCCGGTAAACGCGCCAATGTTTCGGTATGGAATCGCTCAGTCAGTCCAGGCGGGTCGGTATAAGCATCACAGATCCGGTAATCCATGGTAGCCAAGCCGGTTGTAGATAGATAACCCAGCCAAGTGGCTTGCACAGGCGCAGGTTTGCGGGCAAACAATGGCAATCGATGCCCTTCGGTGTAACCTGATAAATCAACTAAAATATCGATACCAAGATCACGCACAAGTTTTGCCGCAGCATGATCATCCATTTCTGCTACAGGATGCCAAACGTCCGCGAATCCCTTGAGCCGCTCAGTAATTCCATCGCTATGGTGATGGTTGTAAAAACAATGAACCTCGAAGTGGTCACGGCCGTGGTGAATCAGCACCGGTTCGATAAACCGGGAAACCGCATGCTTCCGGAAGTCGCCAGAGACATAGCATACCCGTAACGTCCGCCCAGGATCCGGCACGTTCGAATAGGATGGATTTTGCGGATAAAATTTTGAACAAAAACGTTGCGCATAATCAAGATGCGCGGCAAACATCTTTTCTGGTGTATAATCCGGGAAACAGTTCATGAATAAAGCAGGAATTCTGACCAGTTCCGGGGCTCTCGGCTCTAACTGTGAAGCATGTCCATAATGCTTTAAAGCGTCATTGATCATACCCGTATTGATCATGGCTTGGCCAAGCAAAGCGTGAATCAGCAATCCGCGTTCAGGCGTGGCCGATAAAACATCCTGAAGGTATTCTACCGCCTCATCAAACCGTTTAAGTTTTAGTAGCAACTGCCCCAGATTCAGTTTGGCGCCGGCAAAGCCGGGTTGTATCGCCAGTGCTTTCTGGTAAGCCTCTATCGCCTCAGTCTGGCATCCCGTCTCCTCCAAAGCGCTCCCTAAACCAACCCAAGCATCAACAGATCCGGGCAGTTCCCGGACTGCAGCAGCATAGTGTTCCGCGGCGTTTTGGTAGTTTTTCTGAGCAAGATAGAGCTTCCCTAGATTAGCATGGGCAGCCCCATACCCAGATTCCAGCCGCAATGCTTCACGGTAGCTTGCTGCCGCCTCCTTGAATTGCCCCTGCGCGGCCTGAACATTGCCAAGATTGAGATAGGCTCGCGCAAAACCAGGGTAAAGCGTCAATGCTTTGCGATACCGGGTCTCCGCCTCCACCCATTGACTCGCATCTTCTAAGACATTGCCTTCGGCGATCAGATACTCGGCTTCCGCCCGGTTGGCTGCAAGCGGAGGTTTCCCGGCGCTCGCTTCCTCCGCCACACCACGGCCGAGTAACCGGTTCAATAATCGTCTCATGCAGTTTATGCTCCTAACCACCCATAGCTTTGATACACTAATTAGAAATTATTCTTCTTGATTCAGGGGAATCCATTTTATGTTACTGCGCTGGTTTGATAGTCGTGAAGCGGTGGCTTTTGCTAAAACCATAATCAATGAATTCAATACCGTTTTTCCTCCAGGAAGCAATCCAGAGGTTGGAAAATTGACCCGGCCAAAGGACTTCAAAAAGCTTGAAAGGATTCTGGAAAAAATCTTCACCTTCACCCAGGAAAAGCAGCTCAACTTCTATGTCAAATCCCGGTTTCTCAATGCCTTGATGTGGGAGTTGAAGGAGCATGGCTACGATGAAACATTTGTCAAGCGGTTCATGGAAACCATCACCCCCCGGCTCTAAACCTGGCCACTATCAAAGGAACCAACGGTGAATTCAACATCGCTGCTGACTCGCCAGATCACTCTCGATCGCCGTAGCCTTTGGATCCTTGCCAGCCTGTTAATCATTGCTTTGATTGGTGCAGACCTGCGTTTGCAATCAGTATTTCAAACTGAGATGGAGGGTCCCGCCATCCGCGCGGATGCGCGTGATTACGTGCTGTATGCCTACAACCTCAAGAATTCCGGCATCTATTCCCGCTCGGATGCTGCACTATCGATTCATAAACCGGATACGTCCCCTGCCCTACCTACTCCGGACGCCCTCAGAACGCCAGGATATCCGCTGTTTCTCAGCTTGTTTATCGGCAGCGGCCTCACCGGACAAACCATTCAAAATATCCTGCTTGCACAAGTCATCTTAGGCATTTTCACGATTCTTCTCACCTATGATCTCGGGCAGCGCTTCCTGTCTACCCCCCTTGCATTGCTAGCTGCGCTGCTCACTGCGCTGAGTCCCCACCTAGCAACCGCAACCATTTATGTACTTACTGAAACCCTGTTCTGTTTTCTCATTACCCTATGTTTTTGGCAGCTTGCCCGCCTGATTAAAAAACCTGCATTCACGGGATTCTTCATCGCCGGTGCCCTCCTAGGCGCAGCGGCCCTCACTCGGCCTGCTGTCCAGTACTTCATCGTCCCTCTCGCCTTATTGCTGCTGGCATTTTGGAAACCCGCCCGGTTCCGTTTGACCGGTGCACTGGTGCTAGGCTTTGCGCTGATATTTCTACCCTGGACCGCTCGCAATCTACACACCCTAGGTAAAGCTTCAGATGAGTCGCTGATGATAGGCACGCTGCATCACGGTATGTATCCAGACTTTCTGTATAACGACGACCCTAAAACCTTCGCTTATCCCTACCGCTATGACCCCGAATCGGCCCGCATCGCACAAAGCATCCATTCTGTGGTCAGCGAGATCGGACACCGGTTGCAAGCTGAACCTGCCCGCTACTTAAAATGGTTTCTCATCGGTAAACCTCTCATGCTGTGGTCATGGAATCTTACCGAAAGTATTGGCGGTCCTTTTGTTTACCCGGTACGCAGCACGCCTTACGCCTCGCTACCGTACTTCCGCTGGAGTTACCAGTTGATGGAGGGGTTGCACTGGCTGCTGGTGGCGCTAGCTGCTCTAGGCAGTGTGCTGGTTTGGCTGCCGCGCCGCTGGCTAGGGCTGGCTGATCCGGCCTTGCTAACAGCCCGCACGATCGCCTTATTATTGTTATTCTATGTAGCGCTACACATGGTTGGGGCACCCTTCCCCCGCTACTCAGTACCTATGCGGCCGTTTCTCTACGTGATGGCTTTGTTGCCGCCAATGATAGCTTATCGAAGAATTTCTCAATTGCGCAAAACCAGTTTATTTAAAAAATAAACGTCAGGGATAAACCTGTCATTTTTGAGCAACAATAAGTAAATTCTTTCCCATAAAAAGATGGGTAAATCGATCAATAAAATGGCTTGCTGGGAACAGAAATCGATCATAAAAGCGAAGGGCTTTTAAGTTAATATTACCTTTTTCATGGTTCGTCAAAAGGTAACCCAGTGCCGCAAAAAAACCAATAAAGTCAACATACTCATTACGTATTATCTTAAATCCAGCATTCTCTAATATTTTTCTTAAACCACCAAGACGGTAACGTCTCAGATGTCCAACCTTGCGATCCATACTACTGTAAAGCATATTAAAAGCTGGAACATAAACTAATAAAACCCCATCAGGGCGGATTTTTTTATGAAAAATCGCGACAGTCTCAAAATCTTCATCAATATGTTCAAGAACATTTAAAGTATAGATGTAGTCAATACTATTATTTTCAATATCACTAAGCTTATCCATACAATCTAAATCCAATTTCCTAAGATGGTTTTTTAGAGAAGCGTCATTTTCCACACAAGTTATCTTATATCCAAGTTGTTTCAATTGAAGAGCGAACGTTCCGATGCCTGCTCCAAAATCGACGATACTCTTTTCGAAACTGGCATATTCAAGCACCGTCTTCATCAGAAAACAGTTATAATTTTCAGCTTCTTGCATGACTTCCAGATTATCAATCCCTTGATAAGCAGGGGCATCAGGAGTAGTTACTGAACTCTTGAAGAACATCAGCAATCACCTCTAATCGTCAAGCTCACTGGCGGTTCCCGAAATGCCTAAATAATGCAATCGCTTTATTTCCCGTCGTCCCAGCGTAACGGTATCCAGAATGATCCCACAGGCTAGGCTCAAAAAAGCCAGCAACACCAATCCTGTCGACAGGATAGCTGTCGGGAACCTTGGCACCAGACCCGTCACCATGAACTCCAGCACAATGGGCCAAGCCAGGACCACGGACACCATCGTCAGCAGCGCAAACAGCACTGAAAAGAAAGGCAAGGGCCGCTCATCTCGCACCAGCAGTGCGATGGTCGCTAGAATCCGAAAACCATCTCGAAAAGTATGCAGCTTGCTCAGCGAACCGGCTGGCCGGGCCCGGTAGGATGTCTGCATTTCAGCGATCGGCATATGCAGCTCCAGCGCATGCACCGTCAGTTCTGTCTCGATTTCAAACCCTGTCGACAGCGCCGGAAAGCTTTTCACAAACCGGCGAGAAAAAACCCGGTAGCCTGACAGCATATCTTTAATCTGATCTCCAAAGATCAGCCCCACCATACGCGTCAGCAGAACATTGCCGAACCGATGGCCGGGCCGGTACGCCACCTTCTCGATCTCCACACGGGCTGCATTCACCATATCCAATTGCTCATTCAGCAAATGCTGAACCAGCCGGGGCGCGCTGGCGGCATCATATGTGCCATCGCCATCCACTAGAACATATACATCCGCCTCAACATCGCCAAACATCCGCCGCACCACATGCCCCTTACCTTGCTGACGTTCGCGGCGAACGATCGCTCCAGCGGCACGAGCCCGATCAATGGTTTGATCCACAGAATTATTGTCATAGACATAAATCCGGGCATCCGGCAAAGCCGCCTGAAAATTCCGCACAACCATCGTAATCGCCGCTGCCTCGTTATAGCAGGGAATCAAAACTGCGATCTGTGGGGTGCGCAGAGTCATAACAACAACCCAGACGTAAACCGTGAAGAAAGATGCCCAGTAATAAGCCAATGACCCCGGTTGTGCCCTTAGCCGTGGCCCAACGGCTGAATCCCCACCGCCCGCCGCAATTCCTCTAGAAAAGGCATACTGTATTCACGCGCCCGGACTGCGCCGCGCTTAAGAATCTGTTCAATGTGATCAGGCGCTTGCATGAGCTCCTGATAGCGCTGGCGCGGTTCACTTAACCGGCCGTTCAAATACTCAAAAAGCATCTGCTTCATTTCGCCCCAAGCGATGCCCTGCGCATAGCGCTCACGCAATGCCGCTGTTTCCGCCACCGTTGCAAACGCCTGATAGATTTGGAACAGGGTGCAAGTACCCGGATCCTTGGGTGCCTCTGGCGGTAACGAATTGGTTTTAATCCGCATAACCAGCTTACGCAGCGCTTTTTCCGGTTCAAACAGCGGAATGGTGTTGCCATAACTCTTGCTCATCTTGCGTCCGTCCAATCCGACTAGCACCGACGCCCTTTCATCCACGACCGCTTCGGGCAATACGAAATGCTCGCCATATAAATGATTGAAGCGAGCGGCGATGTCGCGGGCCATCTCCAGATGCTGAGTCTGATCCTTGCCCACCGGGACCTTGCTGGCCTTGAACATGAGAATGTCCGCCGCCATCAGGATCGGGTAACAAAACAGACCCATGGTCACGCCTTTGTCCGGATCTTTATCAGGATCGGCCATATTCTCGGCCACCGCCGCTTTATAAGCATGAGCGCGGTTCATCAGCCCTTTTGCAGTCACGCAGGTGATGATCCAGGTCAGTTCCAGAATTTCCGGAATGTCCGTTTGAGCGTAGAAGATGACATTCTCGACATCCAGCCCCAGCGCCAGCCAAGTCGCAGCAACTTCCAGGCGAGAACGATGCACCAGTGCCGGATCCTGACACTTGACCAGGGCGTGATAGTCCGCCAGAAAATAAAATGACTGCACGTCCTTTCTGCGGCTGGCCTCAATGGCCGGCAGAATCGCGCCGACATAATTGCCCAGATGCGGGGTTCCGGTGGTGGTAATGCCAGTCAAGGTAATTTCCATGGGATAACAAATAGGCTCGAACGTAATCAGAAAAAGAACAAGGTCAGAATAAAATGGCGAATGCCGTTGACAAGGGGCATCAATACATTGAACAGGCCCAGCGACAGCAGCGCCACCAGAATAATCAATCCATAAGGTTCCATTCGCGCCATTGCTTCACTGGCGCGATCGGGCAGTACACCGGCTAACACCCGCGAGCCATCCAAAGGCGGAATGGGTACCAAATTGAGGACACCGAGCATGACATTGACACTGATGCCGGCTCCTCCCATCAGCAGCAATGGTTCGCTCAGTGACGGGAGCAGGGTTTGCACGTGAAAACCGATGGTCATCGCTAGCGCCCAGCCTATGGCCATGATTAGATTGGCGCTCGGACCGGCCAGTGCCACCAGCGCCATGTCGCGCTTGGGCTGACGCAAGCGATGGTAATTGACCGGCACCGGTTTGGCCCAGCCAAAGAGGATGCCCATCGGCCAGCCGAGCAACATCGGAACAACCACTAACAACCCTGGCACCAGTACGGTGCCGATAGGGTCGATATGCCGCAACGGATTGAGGCTGAGCCGGCCTTGAGATTTGGCGGTTGTATCGCCGCAGCGCAGCGCAATCCAACCGTGGGCTACTTCGTGCAGGGTGATCGCTAACAGCAAAGGCGGCCCCAACACAATCAGGAGCTGAATCGTAGTGAGTTCTTGCATCGTGCAATTATAGCTAGAGAAATGAATCAGCGTCGCCCAACCCTTGACGGATCAGTTGCGGCGCATCGTCAGTCAAGTCTATCACCGTGGTCGGCTCACGCTGGCCAGGGCCACCGTCAATGATCAGATTCACTTCGTTCATTAGACGTTCCTGAATTTCTTCGGGGTCGGACAGCGGCCAATCATCACCGGGTAGGATCAGCGTACAGCTCATAATCGGCTCACCCAGTTCCGCCAGCAGCGCACGTACGATGACATTATCAGGAATGCGGATACCAATCGTCTTGCGGCGGGGATGCTGCAAGCGGCGTGGCACCTCGTGAGTTGCTTGCAGAATGAAGGTAAACGGTCCCGGCGTGACCGCTTTAAGCAAACGGTAGCGGCGATTATCCACCTTGGCATAAGTGGCAATCTCTGACAGATCGCGGCATACCAAGGTAAAATTGTGGTGGCGATCGGTTTGACGGATAGTGCGAATCCGCTCCGCTGCCGCCTTATCACCCAGCCGGCAACCCAGTGCGTAACTGGAATCAGTGGGATAGACAATCACATCGCCTTCGCGTAACCGTGCGACCGCCTGTGCGATTAAGCGTGGTTGCGGATTGACAGGATGAATTTGTAAAAAATGGCTCATGGCCTTATATTCTCATAATAGTATGCATTCAAAACGATCCGGCAATCTGCCTGTCTGGTTAAGCCGAGTCAAGGCAGCGACCGTAAGGCCGCTTTTCTTTTGCCTTATTTCCCTTCTTCCGGCCCGCAACGGAAATTAGCAACCGGTATGAAACTGCTGTCCGACTTTTTGCCCATCCTGCTGTTCTTCGTCGCCTACAAAGCAGCCGATATCTACATAGCTACCGGTGTGCTGATCGTTGTGACCCTCACGCAGACCGGCTGGATCTGGTTACGGCGGCGTCAGCTTGAAAAGCTGCCGCTGATTACCGCCGGGCTGGTGCTGGTTCTGGGCGGAGCGACTCTGCTGCTTAAAGATCCCACATTTGTCAAATGGAAACCGACTGTGGTGAACTGGCTATTTGCGGTAGCATTTCTGGGTAGCTGTTTCATCGGCCAGAAAACGTTGCTGGAACGGATGCTAGGCGGGCAATTGGAACTTCCCGCGCCAGTTTGGGTCAAGCTGACACTCGCCTGGGCAGTTTTCTTTCTCGCCATGGGCGTGGCCAATCTCTATGTTGCCTTCACTTTTGACGAGAACACTTGGGTGAACTTTAAGCTGTTTGGCATGTTGGGTTTGACCGTGGTGTTCGTTCTAGCGCAAGCAGCCTATATGAGCCGCCATCTAAAACTTGACGATACCCCGCCGGAGGAATCCTAAACATGTTGTACGCCATCTTGGGTCGCGATGCACCCAACAGTTTGGAACAGCGCTTGGCTGCGCGTCCTGCCCATCTCGAACGCTTGAATACGCTATTAACCGAAGGCCGGTTGATTCTAGCGGGGCCACTACCGGCGATCGATAGTCCCGACCCTGGCCCGGCTGGCTTTCAGGGTAGTTTAGTGGTTGCCGAATTCGCTACGATAGAAGATGCCCGCACTTGGGCTGATGCTGATCCTTATGTCGCCGCAGGTGTCTATACCGCCGTTGAAATCTACCCATTCCGCAAGGTATTGCCTGCATGAGCGAACGGGTTGCCCTGATTGAGGAACGGCTGCGCGCAGCGCTAGCTCCTGATTCACTGGAAATCACCGACGACAGCGCTGCACATGCCGGCCATGCCGGAGCACGCGAAGGCGGCCACTTCACGGTCAGCATTATCTCCACTGCCTTCGCTGGTAAGACCTTGATTCAACGCCACCGCCTCATCTACACGGCGGTAGCTGACCTGATGCACGGGGAAATTCATGCCTTAAGTATTGCCAAGGCGCGAACCCCCGGTGAAACCCGCCCCTAAACCCTGCAACTGAGTCTGTCTCTGGAAACAATCATGAACAAACTGAACAAGTTGACTTTTCCGTTGTTAGCATTTTCCTCGGCGTTCCTGCTGTCTGGGACAGTGTTGGCTGCCGACAATAAAAAGCCTGAAACAGCTCCCGCGCAAGCGGCCCCAGCGACTGCCCCGGCTGCACCCGCCGCGCCGCAGCCAGTCGCATTCACTGTTCCTGACCCAGTTGCAGTTATCAATGGCACACCGATTTCCAAAGCAACTTTTGAGCAATATGCACAACAGTTGCGCAGCCGGACTAAAACAGATACACCAGAAGCCAGCAAGGCATTGGTTGATCAATTGGTCATGGAAGAGTTATTGGTACAGGAAGCGAATAAGCAGAAGCTGGGGGATGACCCGCAGGTCAAGCAACAGTTGGAGATCGTCAAGCGCAGCCTGTTGGCCAGCACAGTGGTACGCCGGATGCTGAGCGAGAACGCGCCAAGTGAGGATGCGATCAAAAAGGAATATGAAACCGCTATTGCGGCGATGAAAGGTAAGGAATACAAAGCGTCTCACATCTTGGTGGACTCCGAGGACAAAGCAAAGGAAATCATTGTTGAACTGAAGAAGGGCGGCAATTTCACCGAGCTGGCCAAAGCCAAATCCAGCGACAGTTCTGCGGCCAATGGTGGCGATCTAGGCTGGTTCACCCCCAGCATGATGGTGCCACCTTTCGCGCAGGCAGTCGCCAAGATGGAAAAAGGTAAATTCAGCGAGGAACCAGTGCAAACTCCGTTTGGCTGGCACGTCATCCTGTTGGAAGATAGCCGCGACGCTACACCGCCGTCACTGGACGAACTGAAGCCGCAAATCCAGCAGATGCTGCAAAGTAAGATGGTCAACGACTATCTGGAAAAGCTGCGTTCCGGCGCCAAGATCGAAGTCAAGGAAATTCAGGTCAGCGAAGCCAAACCAACAACGGCCCCGAAGGCGGCGGCTGATGCCAAGGAAGAAAAGAAGTAACGCCACAATATACCAACACGCAGGAACCTGCTTGCAGGCGATAAGCCTTTAAACAAATCGCTAGCACGCAGACTCCTACAAAGCGTAAAGAGTTCAGGCCCCTCTCCCAATCCCTCCCCTGCCTGGGAGAAGGGCCTGAATAGTTCTGATACTGCTTGCGGGCGAATTCGATTCAAGGTTCATCCCAGAAATCAAGGCGTTATTTCTGGTAAGTCCCGACCAAAGTGGCTTGGGCAATAACATGCCCCTGCATGGCAGCCTCCAACTGAGCCTTGGTGGGTTTGCTCAGTCCCTTTAGTTTGGTATCCAGGGCATAGAGTTTATGAAAATAGCGATGGCGGCCTACGGGCGGACAAGGCCCACCGTAACCGGTACGCTGCCAGTCATTCACCCCTTCCTGCGTACCCAGCGGTAACTGAGCAGAAGCGATTTTCTCGGCCAGTCCGGAAGCGTCCGGAGAAATGTTGTAGAGCACCCAATGGACCCAAGTCATTTTCGGAGCCTTCGGATCAGGCGCGTCTGGATCATCGATGATCAAGGCAAGGCTGCGGGTTCCACCGGGGACTCCAGCCCAGGTCAGGGGGGAGAAATATCCGCACCTTCACAGGTATATTTTGCTGGAATAGCGTGGCCTTCTTCAAAAGCCTGGGAGTGGAGTGTAAAAGTCATCGTCATTTTCTCCTCGGCAGAGAGGGGGTTGATCAGCATCAAAACCCCGGTGAGAATCCAGCAGTTTTTCATACGCATCGCTTTGGACCGATTCACTTCAAATGATGATGCATGCTGGAGGGGCGTCAACCCTCAGGAACAAGCGCTCAATCTGCAACGTTTTATCGCGAATCAAGAGTACGGCGGCTACCTTTCCGTGTCGAAATCGATTGCCGTGACAAAAGCCTTCGCCATTGGTATGGGCGGAACCACCTCACGAAACGCGGGATGGGTTTATGCCTGCTTTGCCGAAGGCGGGTTTCACCTTCCAAAGCAAGGTGCTCATGGGTGGGTGAAGTACAGCGAGCAGGAAATCGCCATGCCTAGCATGCTGGACTGGGACGATCGCCGTAAAAATCTGGGAGCTGCTTAGCGGACTCTCCCAGGGTACGGAGCTGTGAAGTTTCTGGATTGAATGGTTACTGCACAAATTCCGCTTGAATGAAATATTGATTATCGATGGTTAGTAAATTGGCCCGTCAAGCAACAGCTTGGAATAGGCTGTCCAAAGTTTTATTGATGATTTCAATACCTTTGACGTTGGCCTTGGCCAGATACAGCCCCTGATTTTCCTGAACCAACGCACCTATCAGATCATTACTGGACGTAGCTGATGGTGCAGAGCCGGTGGATGAAGCCGCTGAAACGGATTGATGGGCAATGGCTTGGGCACCGTCATTGATCAAATTGGTTGCTGCCTGAATACCCATCCTGCTGGAAGCCAACGGATTCAAAGCGGGTGAGCTGCCGATATTCATCCTTCACCTCCTGACTTGATCGTCACATATAAAGAACAATGGATACTTTACGCGCTATTTTCTATCTTGGATAGTCTAGCGGCTATCTACATCCACCGGCACCGTCTAGGGGCGCTTATCGTGAACTCTGGGAATTGCTAGCCACTGCCGGGTTGCGCAAGGTGGGAGTGTGCATACCATAGGAAGCCCATGCGCGGGTTCGCTCCCCATGGTATGGTTGATAGATAGCGATCAGCCGCGCGGCCACCGGTTTCGATGGCGCATCTCGTCTCGCCAATTATCGAAAGAAGCATCCTCTCTACCATCCTTTTTACCGCGAGGCAATCCAGCTTGGTAACCCTGCTCATAGCCTTTTTTGTACTGGGCTTCACATTGATCCTGCCCGCTACTGCGACTGGAAAAGGAGCGGTTGCGATTGGCCTGATAGCTTTTCCGATATGCTTGCTTATAGCCATCCTCCAGACCCGCATGGTATCCCTTTTCATAACATTCCTGATTTCTGGACCGGTTGCCTTCAGCCCAGGCCGGTGATGCCGTCAGGGGTATGGCGAACGCCATGAGGAGCGCCGCCATCAATAACGGCATCTTACTGGTATCGAGCATGGTCTTCATGGTTTTTCTCTTCTCTCAATATTGATTGGGTCATGACCACCTTAAGATCAAACCCATGAGTTGGTTAGATTGAATGGCAATCACATAGTATTCAGTTTTATGTGGTTGCTGGCTGTCTTTAATACAGAATATATGCCAATAGAAAAATATCTATTAATCAACCAATTATCAGCAGTATTTAATGATGATTCCTTAACAAAGACTGAACGGCAGAAATTTTATTTTATATTTATATATCAATAAGTTATTAACAATAACGGCAAATTTAATGGATTGAA
>ERZ761602.4762-NODE-4762-length-16844-cov-13.944249_pt1 | contig 16844 bp, 14 predicted proteins | sample MGYA00512165_ERZ761602 | MGnify/ENA primary metagenome ERZ761602 (study PRJEB28899, sample SAMN02445085) | bioreactor sludge metagenome | biome: EBPR sludge; isolation source: Thorneside wastewater treatment plant | place: Australia: Brisbane, Thorneside...
TCCAAACACAAGATTTACCTCCCGTATATGAAGAAAATTCATGTATTTATATTTTTACAAGAGAAAATTTAGAAAGAAAAAAACATCGCATCGGAGATTCGCCTCTGATGTTTGAAATAGACGCAGACGAAGCCTGGGATATTGATGAAGAACTCGATTTTGAAATCACCGACTTTTTGATGAGAAAAAGAAATGCAAAATCTTAAAGACAAACTTGGGACATTTTGGTGGGGAGTTATATTAATTTTCATCATTTCAGGCATTGCCTATTTGCCACTCGTAAAAGACTTAGGTTATCTTTTTGATGACTGGTATTTGATGTACGATATGCAAGTCAAAGACCCCAGTTTCTTTCACGAAATTTTCGCCATTGATCGTCCGGGGCGTGCTTATGCAATGATTCCTTTATTTTCATTATTTGGGTTCAATGTATTGCCATATCATCTCACTGCATTTTTATTCCGTTTTCTCGGCGGTATTTGTTTATTTTGGACAATTCGAATGTTATGGAAAAAACGAATTTTTTTCGCAATTGTTACTGGATTACTTTTTACAATTTATCCAGGCTTTCTCTCACAACCGAATGCGATTGATTATCAATCTCATCTACTAGGTTTATTTTTTGCATTGCTTTCTGTAGCATTGACTGTCAAATCAATTTTAGTAACTGAAAAATCAAAGAAAACTTTATTTGCTATTGCTTCTGTTCTTACAGGTTGGGGATACTTAAGTCAAATGGAATATTTCATCGGCATTGAGGTATTCCGCTTTGCGTGTATCTTGATTTTGATTTGGAGAGTCGAAAATGTGAGCGTAAGACAGAAATTTTTTGCTTTTATAAAGACAAGTATGCCGTTTTTGTTAATCGCGGCTGGATTCTTAATTTGGCGTTTGTTCTTTTTTGAATCAGAACGGCGAGCAACGGATATTGGTTTGCAAGTCTCTCAGGCTTTTACTAATCCACTTATTATTTTATGGTGGCTGAATTATTTAATTCAAGATTTTTTCACAGTTACTTTAGTCGCGTGGAATTTGCCAATGTATCAACTTGCATTTCCAATGCGATTAAGAGATATGTTGAATGCAATTGCTTTAGCATTATTAGCAATTGCGATTTTATGGTTCATCATGCGCTGGGTGGGAGAAAATGAATCCGAAGCAGAAACAGATACAAAGTCAAGAATGAGGCGTGAAACTTTGCTGATTAGTTTGCTTAGCATTGCAGGCGGATTAATCCCTGTGATTCTTGTTAATCGTCATGTCACTTTACCAGAATACTCACGATATTCCTTAATTGCATCTGTTGGTGCGATTATGTTATTGGTGCTTCTATTTGAAAATATTTCTCAACGAAATATTCAAAAAACGGTATTGAGTTTGTTTGTTGCCATTGCAATTCTGACGCATTATGGCAATGCCATGCGTTACGTAAATGAAACTGCGGCAACAAGAAATTTTTGGTGGCAAGTTTCATGGCGTGCTCCGATGATACAAGAAGGCGTTACTTTAATTGCATCATACCCTCAAGGTGCTTTGGCTGAAGATTATTTTATTTGGGGACCTGCTAATTTTATTTATTATCCCGAAAAACAAAACACCAACCCTGTTGTAATTAAATTACCAGCCGCCGTGTTAACGCGTGATGCTATTAATAAAATCACAACCAATGGTGGTGTTGAAACGCCATTAAGACGTGGAAATTATTTAGAACGTGACTTTGGAAATGTGTTGTTGATAATTCAATCTAGCCCCAATGGATGCGTGCGATTTATCAATGGTGATGCGCCTGAATTATCTGCAAACGATGAAGAAAGATTGATTTTAATTGCGCCTCACTCTAAACTTGAAAATGTTTTGGCGACTGAAACACAATCTCCTGTTGTGCCAAAGTATGTGTTTGGCGAAGAACCTGAACGCGGTTGGTGCTATTATTATCAGAAAGCAGATTTGGCTCGCCAACGTGGTGAATGGGAACAAATCCCAAATTTATTAGAACAAGCACTTGACCAAGGATATTATCCTGAAGATGCTTTAGAGTGGATGCCTTTTTTCCAAGCTTATGCTGTTACTAGTGATGTAGAGAAAATGCGTTCAACATTAAAATTAATCGCTTTGAATAGACCTTTAAGTTTACAAACATGTGACATTATGTTGAACTTTATGCAACATAAAACATTAAGTGTTGAAGTGCAAGATTTTATTCAGAAGAAAGTTTGTGAGTAAACATGCCCACTGTGTTAATGACCGCTCCATACATGATCCCATTTTTAGACAGGTTCAAACCTGAATTTTCTAAATATGGAATTGATTTAATTGTTCCAGATGTAGAAGAAAGAATGGAAGAAGAAGATTTATTAAAGTATGCAGGTCAATTCGATGGCACGATTTGTGGTGATGATAGATATACAGAAAAAGTTATCCAAGCCTGTTCGCCGCGTTTGAAAATTATTTCAAAATGGGGAACTGGCGTTGATTCGATTGATGCCAATGCGTGTGCAAAATTCAATGTCAAACTTGGGCGAACGCCAAACGCCTTTACAACTCCAGTAGCAGATACTGTGCTAAGTTACGTGCTTGCCTTTGCTCGTCGTACACCTTGGATGGATAAAGAAATGAAAAACAATAAGTGGGAAAAAATTTCAGGCAAGGCATTGAATGAATGTGTGTTAGGTGTCATTGGTTTAGGAAATATCGGCAAAGCAGTCACGCGTCGTGCCAAAGCCTTTGGCATGAAAATTTTAGGAACAGATATTATTGATATTGACCATGTTTTTATTTCTGAAACTGGAATTGAGATGACAGACCTCGCCTCTTTACTGCGCCAAGCTGATTTTGTTTCAATAAATTGTGATTTAAATCCAACTTCATATCACCTAATGAATAATGATACATTTGCTTTGATGAAATCAAATGCCATCTTAATCAATACCGCTCGTGGTCCAATCGTTAAAGAAAAAGATTTAGTAACAGCACTCAAGTCGGGTCAAATTGGAGGCGCAGCACTAGATGTCTTTGAATATGAACCACTTCCGAACGATAGTCCATTACTGAAAATGGATAACGTTATGCTTGCGCCGCATAATTCCAATTCCAGCCCAGCCGCATGGGAAAGAGTGCATTGGAATACGATTAAGAATCTGGTGGAAGGTTTGGGAATGGAATTTAAGAAATGAAAATAAAAAATATATTGGTTTATATTTTTTTGTTTTTATTAACTGCTTTGGTATTAGACCTTGCCAATCCATTTATTGATAAACCCGCTCGTGATGGCGGATTCTTTTTATATGCTGGTCAGCAAATTTTGGATGGAAAAATTCCCTATCAAGATTTTTGGGATTCAAAAGGACCAGCCATTTTTTATATCAATGCGCTTGGATTATTTTTAGGCAATGGCTCACGTTGGGGTGTTTGGTTCGTTGAATTTATTTTTATTTTCTGCACATTTTTGATTTTATATAAAATTTTGTCAAAACAATGGAGTTCTAATTCTGCCCTGTTTGGTATCACACTCGCAAGTTTAGGATTACGCAATGTCTTGGGATATGGAAACTATACAGAAGAATACTCTCTTTTGTTTAATGCAATTGGCTTATTACTATTCTTTTCAATTGAAGACAATCCTAAAAAACTATGGTCATATTTTGCAATTGGAACCTTGTTCGGGTTAAGTTTTACCTTCCGCGCAAATAATATTGGTGGACTCTTTGGAATATTGCTCTCTGTATTTCTGTTTTTCACCCTCAAAAGAAATTTTGTAAAAGCAATAAAAACCATTTTTATTATTTTTGCTGGATTTACTCTCCCGCTTCTTCTCTGGACTTTATACTTTGCTTTACAAGGCGCGGCAGGGGATATGATATATGCCTCCCTGATTTTCAATTTCGCTTACTCTTCGGCGAAAGATAGAAGCGTTCTTTTTTTATTTGAAGGATTCGGTAAATATGGGATGGGGTGGATAAGTTGGTTAACTTTACTTGCTTGGATTGTTCTTTTGATTCGAGCTGTATATAATTTCAAGAATAACAAATTATCTTTGCTTGAATATTTTTTGGTATTTGGGTTTCCTATTGAAATCTTGCTAAGCAATTTATCTGGCAGAAATTTTGGGCATTATTACATCAGTTGGACATTAACAGTTGCAGTTTATTGTGGTCTTTTGTTTGCTGATTTACAGTCATTTGTATTAAAGAAAGTACCTTCTATAAAAATAGCTGAAAGAATAAATAATATGGTTATTTTTTTAGTAGCCACTTTTATTCTTGTAACTTCATTGCCTATAATGTTGCGTTATGGAAATACTATTAAAGTTTTTTTGAGCCAGTCAGATTCAATTGTATATAATGACCCAATATCGCTTTATATTAAGCAAAATACCGAACCCAATCATCAAGTTTTAACTTGGTATTCAGATTTAGGTATTAATTTCATGGCTGAGCGTACCTCGCCTGTAAAATATGTCTATTACCCGCTTTTTTATGAAGGCACACTGACTGATGAAATTGAGTTAGGATATATTCAAGATTTAAAAACAAACCAGCCTGAAATGATTATTGACTGCTCACGTCAGATAGATGCAATACCTTCTATGCACAATATCACTAGAAAAGAACAATTTGCAACTCCAGGCTTACGTGGTGGAATGTATATTCAACCACGATATGGCGAAATTTTTGATTTTGTAAAAGATAATTATCACATTGAAACCACAATTGATAAATGTATCATCTTTAGGATTAATCCATGACAAAAACAGTACTCATCACAGGTGCAGGCGGAGGGATTGGGCGGGCTTGTATTCATCATTTTGCTGAGCAAGGTTGGCGCGTGATTGGTGTTGACCGTGCTGAGTTCGGCGATGACTTTCCCCAAAATGGACATTTCATCCAAGCCGATATTAGCCAACCTGATTCGGTGGAGAAAATTTTTCACGAAGCGAAACAGGTTTCCCCGAAGTTAGAGGCGTTGGTCAATAATGCCGCGGTACAAGTTGCTAAGCCATTAGTCGAAACCAGCGTGGAAGAATGGGATGCGGTCATGGCATCGAATTTGCGTTCAGTATTTTTGTTTGTCAAACTCGCGCACCCATTGATGAAAACATCAGGTGGCGCGATTGTGAATGTTTCATCGGTTCATGCTGTGCAGACTTCTGCAAACATTGCCGCATACGCCGCATCAAAAGGTGGATTGTTAGCATTGACGCGCGCGATGGCGATTGAATTTGCGCCTGACAATATTCGTGTGAATGCAATTTTGCCCGGCGCAGTGGATACGCCGATGTTGCGCGCTGGTTTGAATCGCGGACATGTTGGCAGTGGTGATATGCAAGAACGATTAGATAACTTGGCAAAGAAAACTGTAAGCGGAAAAGTTGGCACGCCTGAAGAAATTGCAAAGGCGATTTACTTTTTGGCAGATAATGAACAATCATCTTTTATGACGGGGCAAGCTATGATTGTTGATGGTGGCGCAACAGCGAGATTAAGTACTGAATAATTTTTATATGAAAATATCTACATCGAAAAAACGTTCACAAGAATTTACTGCTCGCAGAAAAAAATATGCAAGATTTCTTTTTATCCTCAATGCCATCGTTTGGATTGTGATTGGCGTTTTATTTGTCGGTGAAATGATTTTGGTGGGGAATACAGTTTCTTCTGCATTGGTTGCGTTTTTCTTTTTGATTAATATCTTGGCTTTATTCGCTTGTTCAAAATTATTAGAACAAAGAGAAAAGTGGATTTATTTCACTCTAATCATTATCACGCTTTTGAATTTAGGATTAACATTTACAGGTTACCCAGAATTTTTTTATTTATTATCTTTAGCACTTGATGTTTTGATTTTATTCAATGTGATTCCACTCAAAAAATATTTTTTCAAAGAATCTTAAACCTCTTTCTTCTTTCCTCAAACATGAAACAAACTCTCAAAAAAATAATTCCTCCTTCAATTTGGAACTTCGCTCGTTATACCAATGATGCAATTCGGCGTTTACCAGAATTGCCAAGCGCATATTTACATCCGTGGCGACGTGAAAGTATAAAAAGATTAAATCAACTCAAAGATATTCACAAAGGCAAACGCGCTTTTATCATCGGCAATGGACCTTCGCTCAGGCAAACGGATTTAACAAAACTAAAAAATGAAATCACATTCGGAATGAATCGCATTTACATTGCGTTTCCTGAAATGGGATTTGAAACAACATATTTTGTTTCTATCAATAATCTTGTCATTGAACAATTTGCAAATGATATTGCTTCACTTAACATGCCAAAATTTCTTTCATGGCGTTCACATAAATTTTTCACACCTGAAACTTTCAACCTGAAACCTGAAACTATGAATTTTCTTTACACATCTTACACGGGACCAAAAATTTCAAACAATGTTTCGGGTCGCGTGTGGGAAGGTGCAACCGTTACAACTGTCGCGCTTCAACTTGCCTATCACATGGGCTTCGCGCAAGTCATCCTCATCGGTGTTGACCACAACTTCACGTCAAAGGGTGAGGCGAATAAAACGGTCACATCACAAGGTGATGACCCGAATCATTTCATGCCGAATTATTTTGGCAAAGGCACCAAATGGCAACTGCCCGATTTGGATACATCCGAAGTGGGTTACATTATGGCGCGCGAATTTTTTCAAAAAAATAATCGTGAAATTTTAGATGCTACTGTCGGTGGAAAATTAACGGTCTTCCCAAAAGTGGACTACAATTCTTTATTCTGATTTATGAAAACGCTTCTCTCCCGACTTTCAAACTGGTCTGTTCTTTTCATCATTCTCTTACTCCTCGGCGGATTGCTACGACTCATTGACCTCACCGATGAACCATTAGATTTTCAACCTTCACGTCAATTAAGAAATTCATTGGTTGCAAGAGAAATTTATTATTCCGTTTTACCATCCGCAACCGAAGAACAAAAAAATCTTTCACAAACTTTTGCAGATTCGGTTGGGAAATATGAACCACCAGTGATTGAATCCATAGTTGCTTATAGTTACTTAATAACAGGCGGAGAAAATATTGCTATTGCAAGAATCTGGTTAACGATATTTTGGTTAATTGCAGGCATTGCACTATTTGACTTAATGAAACGAGTGGTCTCACCTTGGTCAGCATTGATTGCGATGGCTTTTTATTTTGTTTTGCCATTTTCAGTGCAAGCCAGCCGCAGTTTTCAACCCGACCCATTAATGACTTCAGCCTTTGTTATAGGAATTTATTTTCTCTATCGTTGGAGTGAAGAAGTTTCAAACGAAAAAACATCTTGGAAATTTGCAATCCTTGCAGGCATATTTCTCGGCTTTGCAACCTTCGTAAAAATTGTGATTGCCTTTTTTGTCGGTGCGGCGGCGATTGCACTTGTTTTATTTACATTAGGTAAAAACTTTTATAAATCCAAACAAGTCTGGACGATGGCAGTGATAATGGTCATTCCCGCCTTGCTTTACTATGTTTTGCTCAATCAAGGACGCTCTACAGAATATTTTTTCTCATGGACAGTGGCATTAATTAACTTAATCACCAGTACTGACTTTTATACCAAGTGGTTAGCATTTCTCGGCATTTTATTTGGGCAAACGATATTATTTCTCAGCATTGCAGGCGCATTAATTGCTCCGCCACGAATGAGATGTTTATTAATCAGTTTATGGATTGGTTATTTACTGTACGGTTTAACTCTACCGTTTCAAATGTACACACATAGTTATTATCATATTCAATTGATACCAATTATTGCGCTTGGATTGGCTGTGGTGTTGAATCCGCTGGTGGAATTTGTAGCAAGCCAAAACTTAGTCAGACGCGTGGGTTTCATCGCATTGGTCGTTGGGATTATGGGTTTTCAATCTTATGTCGCTAGGTCAGTTTTAGTGGCTGAAAGTTTTCGTCACGAACCTGCGTATTGGAGTAGTGTTGGCGAAGCAATTCCAGCGGATGTAAATGTCATTGCATTGACTCAAGATTACGGCTATCGTTTGATGATGTATGGCTGGCGTAAGGTTCAACTATGGCCCCTCGCTACAGACTTAAGTACAACTCGCAACCCTGATAAAGATAATGCCGCAAAGTTTGATGAAATCACTGCTGGTATGGATTATTTCCTTGTCACTGCATTTGGTCAATTAGATAAACAACCTGATTTGAAAAAGATTTTGGATACATATCCCATTGCGATTGAAGGCGATGGGTATATATTGTATGATTTAAGAAAATAATCATGTCATTGCGAGCCGTTGGTCGAGTAGTTGCGAAGCAACGTATCGAGACCATAGGCGAGGCAATCTTGTGTTTCTTTATGACAAAAGTTTCTATCATCACTCCTTCTTACAATCAAGCCAAATATCTTGAACAAACGATTCAATCTGTTTTAAATCAAAACTATTCTGAGATTGAATATATCCTCATTGATGGTGGCTCAAATGATGGGAGTATTAATATTATAAAAAAATATCAAGATAAATTTGCTTTCTGGATTTCAGAAAAAGATAATGGTCAAGCGGATGCGATTAATAAAGGTTTTGCAAAAGCCACGGGTGACATTGTCGCTTGGTTAAATTCTGATGATTATTATTTACCCGAAACAATTGCAAAAGTAGTAAAAGTCTTTGAAGCAAATCCTGATGTCGTTTTGGTTTATGGAAATATGTTGGCAGTAGATGAAAATGGCAAAACTTTCAATACATTAAATTACAAACAACTTACTTTAGAAGATCTGATTTGCTTTCAAATTATTGGTCAGCCCGCCGTTTTTTTTAGAAGTTCCGCATTACAAAAAACAAACGGACTAAATTTAGATTTTCATTTTTTGCTCGACCATTTATTTTGGATTCAACTTGCTCAACATGGGAAAATGTTGCATGTGGATCAAACATGGTCTGCGGCGCGGTATCATGCCGAGGCGAAGAATCGTGCCAAAGCAGCAGAGTTCGGTAAAGAAGCGTTTCACATTTTGAGTTTGGTAGAACAAGATAATAATCTCTTAACTATTTTTGAAAAGGTGAAAAATCGAGCGGTTGCTTCTGCTCATCGAGTAGAAGCACGTTATCTATTAGATGGTGGTTTGCCAACGCAAGCCTTGTTAGCATGGTTTAAGTCTTTTTGGCTTCATCCGCCAACGGCATTAACAAGAATGAATATTTTTGTCTCAAGTATTTTACAAATTTTAGGTCTGAGGAAAATCAGAGAAATGATTTTGAAGAAGAGAAGTGACAGTCATCTTTAAGATGACTGTCACTTTTATAATTCAGGAATCGTCAATTTTGTTTTGGATGGTGTTTGACCACTCAAATAAAAACTTTTATTTGCATTTACATAATGTGGAAAATCTTCTTTCCATGCTTGGCGCGTGTCATAACCAAATAATTCAACATAGGCATTGAACAAATCAATATTTTGTTGAGCAAAATAATTTGGGTTACGAAAAAACATTTCTAAATAACCAGCCACAAACTCACCATCATTTTGAAACACATACGGATGACCAATCGGCAGAGGCTGAGTCAAATCTCCACGTCCCAGAGCCAAGTATCTATCAAGTTCGAGGCGTTTGCCTTTGATAAATAAATCACGTGCAAGCGGATTATATAAATCCCCATCTTTTGGATTCAAGCCAGGATACAATCCTTCGCTTCTTTTCATGGACCCTGTACCTGCGTCAAAAAAATCAAGCATGTGACCTAGCTCATGCAAAAACGGACAAACGCCGGGCGTGGCGTTGAAGCCCTCAAACAATCGCGAAATGACCAGTTGAATGCACTCGCGGCTTGGGTTGTAACATCCACCTGCCACGCCGCCATCTTGATGAAAAGCTTCGGGTGTTGTGTAAATTTGAAAATGTCGCGGCTGAGATAAAAATTTTTCTAAAATATTTTGACGATAAAAAAATACTTCTGCCAAATGACCCGCAACTAAATAACGAATTGTATTTGGAATTTCAGTTAACTTATTTTTGTTTTCGCTGATAAGTTGTAGATCGAAATTTGGATGTTCTGCAATGTGAATGATGAGTTGATGAAACTCATCAATTTCTGTTTCAATGAGCATGTTCGTGATGGGAAAGTACTGATTCATTTCACGAACATTTTTGATTAAAGGGATTTGTTGCATTCTTAAATTATAAACCTTCTATGAAAGTCTATTAATAAATCTACGTTACAATTGTTTTTCGCATGGCACAAACTTTTTTCTCAACTCGCACTTCTCGAACAATTGCTTTATTCATTATTTTTGTTCTCGGCATCGGAATTCGCTTGTACGACCTAACCGATTTGCCGTTAGATTTTCATTCCACACGTCAATTGCTTTCGGCTATCAAAGCGCGTGGCATGTATTACTCAACTCGTATGGATGTTGCCACTGAATATAAAAGTTTTGCCGTGCAACAATGGCAATTTCGCGCATCGGTTGAGCCAGAAATTTTTGAGAGAGTCGTCGCGTTCACATATCAATTCACTGGCGAACAAGTTTGGATTGCTCGCATTTACTCATCCGCGTTTTGGATGATTGGTACAATATTTTTATTTTTACTTGCTAAAAAATTAACCAACATAGATGGTGCAATTGCAAGCACAGCCTTTTATGTTTTTCTTCCGTATGCCATCATAGCCAGCCGCAGTTTCCAACCCGACCCATTGATGACCATGCTCATCATTATTTTTTTATGGGCAGTAGTTGAATGGGCAGATAAACAAACTTATCAATATGCAATCATCGCAGGCTTGTTCGGTGGCTTTGCAATTTTTATAAAATTCGTCGCCGCATTTTTTGTGATAAGTGGTGGCTTGGGTGCAGTAACAAGTCGAACGTCAATAAAAGAAGCGATAAAAAATCCACAACTTTATGTCATGGCAATTTTAGGCATCATCCCAGGCGCGGCATATCTCATCTACGGAATTTTTTTCACCGATTATCTCAGTGACCAATTCGGCGGGCGTTTCATCCCAACTTTGTTTTTGAGTCCATTGTATTATGTGGGCTGGCTTAATATGCTTAATCTTGTTTTCGGTGGATTTGCTTTGATGATTGCCCTGCTCGGAATATTTTTTTATGATGATAAAAATCGCCGCTTCATTCTGACTTTGTGGCTTGGTTATTTAATCTTCGGCTTTTATTTTAACTTTCACATCTCTACGCATGATTATTATTCTTTACCATTAATTCCAATTGCGGCATTGTCACTTGCACCTTTAGCAAGTTTTATTTTTGCAAAACTTTCTGAAATCACCAACTCAAAATTTTTACATTTGTCTGCCTTCTGCCTTCTGCTTTTTGGATTACTTGCAACAACATGGAATACCCGCAACATTCTCAATGCCACCGACTATCGCCCTGAAGAAAAAATGTGGCAAGAAATCGCCCAAATCACAGACGGGTATAATGTAGCAGGTCTCACACAAGATTACGGCTCACGCATGGCATATTTCGGCTGGCGTAGCATCACATCCATGCCTTCATATGGTGATATTCTTTATGGTACGCAACGTGGTAGCCAAGCCGATTTTGAAGAAAGATTTAACGAAATTATTTCGAAGAAAGATTTATTCCTCGTGACCGATTTCAACGATTTGAATCTTCAACCTTTCTTACAAGAAAAATTGACACAATACTCCATCTTCGCTGAAGGCGATGGATATGTGATTTATGATGTGATGGAATGACAAATACAACAAAAACTTTCAATTTCTTAATCTGGTTTGGTATTGCTGGCACTTCAGCCGTTTTGATAGCATATGCCTATCTTGGCATCTTCACCCGTTACATGGCAGATGACTATTGTTTATTGGTTAACTTATACTCTGCTGATGTTTTTACAGCCAGTTGGAATAAATATCTACTTAGCTCAAATCGTTATTCAAATCTATTTGTTATCGGTTTATGGGAATTTTTTCCACAAAATATTGCTTTTGTCCCTGCATTGCATATTGTTTTGTGGGTATTGGGCTTATCTTGGCTATTATACGAATTGAAATGTTACTTCAAGTGGCAACTGAATTTCTATATTCTTTTACTTCTAGCTGAACTGATTGTCTTATTTACCCTTTATACTGCGCCAAATATTTTTCAGGTTTTATATTGGCGCCCCGGTCAAGTGACGTATCTAACCCCACTTGTATTGTTTTCATTTGCATCTGCTTGGCTTGTGAAACTTGTTAATTCAGACACTGAAGTTAAACTCAAACTATACATACCTTTATTTGTTTTAATCTTTTTTTTTATTGGCGGACTTTCTGAAACTATTAATACTTTTCATTTGGCATTAGTATCCTTAGTTACTATTGCTATTTTTTTATTTGAAATATCTCCACGCCGTAAGTTTGTTTTGGCTTTTCTCTTGTCTTTGTTTGTAGGAACATTCTCTGCCTTGCTTGCTATGTTCTTTGCCCCAGCCAATGCCTTGCGGATTAATCCTGAAAACTCATCTCCAAATCTATTTGAAGTTATTTCCCGTTCTTGGGAATTTACTTATGCCTTTTTACTTGGAGCGTTCAAAGCATTACCAATTCCTCACTTAGCATTAATAGCAATCACTGTATTGCTCGCTTACCTGTTCTTCTCAAAGAATCAAAAACCAAAGTGGAATCCACAATTTGCTTGGGTGTTTTTATTTGTGCCTATTCTTACCTATTTGCTCATTTTTGTAACATTTGCACCCAGTGCGTATGGTCAATCCTACCCAGTGGAGCGCGTAAGATTTGCAGGGCATTTTATCCTAATCTGCTCATTAATCAGTTTAAGCATTTATTTTGGGCTTTATCTATCTTCATTAAAAATATCAACCCTAAAACTGACTATCACGTTAGCATTACTCCTTACCTTCGCGGTTTTACTTTACCCTTTTTGGATGATAAGGCAACCCTTACAAACTTATGAATTTCGACGCCTTTGGGCAAAACGTTGGGATGAACGCCAAACAATGATATATACTGCTATTCAAAATGAAGAGACTGATATATTTATCCCTGCTTTAGATGGATACAACGGCACAAAAGAACTCGATGCCTTTCCAACTTTTTGGGCAAACCAATGTGCCGCCCAATATTATGGAGTAAAATCCATCACTGCCTTTTCAGTAGAAGAAGAAAATGTCCTCGACTTTTTCAGTGAATAACCCCATCCTCGTCACAGGCTCGCATCGCAGTGGTACTACTTGGGTTGGCAAAATGCTTTCTGCTAATGAAGATGTTGCTTATATCAGCGAGCCGTTGAATGTGTTACATCGTCCTGGCATATTTCGCGCGCCGGTTAAATATTGGTACACCTATATCAACAAAGAAAATGAACATGAATATTTCCCTGCTTTTCAAGAGTTATTAAATTTTCAATATCATCTTTGGCTTGAAATAAAATCTTTACGTTCCGTTAAAGATTTTCTACGCATGGGGCGTGACTTCAAAATTTTTTACAATGGAAGCACACATGGTCAACGTGCGTTAATCAAAGACCCATTTGCAGTTTTTTCATCGGCTTGGTTTGCAAAAAAAATAAATTGCCAAGTTGTCGTCACAATTCGTCATCCCGCTGGTTTTACCAGTAGCCTCAAAAGATTAGGCTGGCATTTTGATTTTGGAAATTTATTAAATCAACCCTTATTGATGCGTGACCATCTTGAAAAAGATAAAGATGCGATGCAGTCCATTGATAAAAATGATATTGTGACTCAAGGTGCTTTGTTATGGAAATTGATTTACCGCTTCGTTCACTTAAGTGGAAACCTGATTCCCAACCTCAACATTGTTCGCCATGAAGATTTATCCCGTGACCCTGTGACAGAGTATCAAAAACTATATGAGAAATTAAATTTAGATTTTACTGAAAAAGTAAAAGATACAATTCTTAACTCCAGTAGTTCTGAAAACCCGAATAAACTTTCTAAAAACAAAACCCATTCCGTTAACTTAGATAGCCGCGCCAATTTAGATAATTGGAAAAAAATCCTCACGCCTGAAGAAATTACCAAAATCCGCACAATCACAGAAGATGTTTCACCTCACTTTTATTCAGATGACGAGTGGTAAATGAAACCACCAAAACTCCCTCTTGTTTCTGTCGTTACACCATCTTTCAATCAAGCAGAATTTCTGGAAAAGACCATTCAATCTGTTTTGATGCAAGATTACCCATACATTGAATACATCGTCATAGACGGTGGTTCGACAGATGGAAGTGTGGATGTCATTAAAAAATATCAAGATAAGATAAAGGCTTGGGTCAGCGAACCAGATAAAGGTCAGACTGAGGCGATTAACAAAGGATTTGCAAAAGCCACAGGTGACATCCTCGCGTGGATTAATTCAGACGATACATATAATCCAAAAGCAGTGGGTGAAGCGGTAATACATCTAATTGAAAATCCAAATGTGGCGATGGTGTACGCGGATTGTAATTTTATTGACGAGCATGATAAAGTGATTGGAAAATTTAACGCCAAGCAAACGAATTACAAATTGTTGCGTGAGGGATTTGTGCATATTCCGCAACAGACTATGTTTTTTAGAAAAAAATATTGGACACCGCTTGACCCATCTTTTTATTTTGCAATGGATTATGATTTGTGGACGCGTATTGCTAAGCAAGCCGAGATAAAATATTTGCAAGGAAAAGTTTGGGCGAATTTTCGGATTCATACTTCGAGTAAAACAAATGTGAATGACATGCGTGGCTGGGATGAGATGTTGCGAGTGCATTATCGTGATGGTGGCAGTTTTTTTGCGACGATTGTGGCAAAATATTATTTACGGAAAGTAATTGGTCCGCTGTGGAAATGGCGGATAAAAAAGTAATTGGTAATTATTTATGAATTTCATTTTCTCCTCCCCTTCTCTTGATGATTTGATTCGTTTGCTGAAAGCATGGCGATTTTGGGTTTTAGGTGCATTGATTGGCGCATTGATTGGCGCGGCTGTGTATTATGTTGCTCCCCCACCATATCGCGCGCGTGCAACTGTCAATGTGGATTTTAATTTAGAAGAAGCATTTCCGACTGATAATGACCGTCAGTATTTTTATTATCTTGAACGTGAAACGCGTAAGATGGTTGAAATTGCTTGGTCTGATGAAGTATTGAATTCATTATTGATTTTTTCTGCTGAGCAACTTCATTTTTCATTGAATGAATTGCGTGATGAGAAATTGAATCTTGCACAACCTATGGAAGCGGGCTGGCATTTTTATGCCGATGATTCAAATCCGCAAGTGGCACAGACTTTAGCATCTGTTTGGGCAACTGCTTTTGTAGAAAAAGTACAAACTGAAATTGAAGCGGGAAATATCAATGAGTTTGTACGCTTGGAAGTGACTCAATCAGAGAGTTTGCCAGTTGAGAGAAGCATTCCATTGAGTTCGTTTTTATTAGCGGGTTCAAGTGTGTTTCTATTGCTTGCAGTTTTTGCAGTGCTATTTGTAAAACCAAAACAAAAATGAAAAACGCTGTGTTCTCTGTGGCTAATCTTATAAAAATCTTCTGGGCACTGACCATGCTCACTTTACCCATCACCAGTTTTCGTTGGTTTCCGTTTTTAGGCGAAAGCACATTGGTTCGCCCATTGGCTTTGTTGCCACTGGTATTTTTATTTCCGCTTTTATTGATTCAATTTTGGAAAAAAGAAATTAAATTGCAAATCCCAAATGCTTTTATGGCATTAGGCATGTTTGTTTTGTTTGTGATTGTTTCGGCAAGCATTGGCGCATTGATTAATCCCATTCCCCTGCGCGGACAACCGTATGATGGGCGTGCGATTCGCGCCTTAGTCACTTTGTTTATCGGAATTGCGTTTTTTGTCAGTGCAGTGTGGATGAATAAGAATGAAGAGGATTTGAAATTTACAGTCAAATGGATATTTGTAGGATTAATCATCACAATTGCATGGAGTGGATTACAAGCTGTCACTTTTTACACCGATATCTTTGATAGAGAAACCATTACAAAATTACAGTTATCTTTTTCTATGCGTGAATTGGTTAGAACGAATCGTATTTCAGGCTTGGCGTATGAACCTGCTTGGTTGGCAGGTCAATTGGCGACGATGTTCATTCCGTTTTTGTTCGCTTCGATATTAACAAGTTATCACATCACAAAATTCAAATGGCTTGAATCTGTTTTATTAGTTTTATCTTTAATTGTGGCATTAGGAACTTTTTCTCGCGGTGGATTATTAACCATCGTCGCATCGGCTGGGTTAACATTTTTATTTTTAGGGCGTGATGTCATCAAATCAGTTTGGAATTGGTTTATCAATGGTTTTCGTAAAAGAAAGATAGATATAGTATTTCGATTTGGAATTATTGCAGTCATCTTTGCTTTATTGTTTGGAGTGATTGCATTTCTTGGTCAACGTGAAATTTTCAGCAATTTGTGGCAAGCAGACGCGGAAACATTAGATGAATTTATAGTCGAAATCAACGCGGGTTCACGAGGCGCGTATTCTTCCGCTGGGTATGCAGTATTTGAAAACTATCCAATCACAGGTGTGGGCTTGGGTGCAAGCGGATTCACCATGTATCAAAACTTGCCAGATTGGTCTCTGACGGTGTTGCCAGAAATTGCACGACAATTGAGTCCAGAAAGCCGTTTGTATCCAAACCCGAAAAATTTATACATTCGTTTGTTAGCCGAAACAGGCATCATTGGATTCTTTTTATTCCTCGCATTTCAATTTCATGTCTTAGGTGATATGCTTTCATTACTCAAACAAAATCAAACATGGACTCGTTTTGCAGTAATTGCGGGTGTGTTTGCATGGTTAGCGGTCACATTTTATAATTTCACACAAGATTCTTTTACTACACCAAACATTTGGTTGGTTTCAGGAATTATGGTGGGCTTATCTACAAA